>ULVB01004378.1_pt1 | contig 36332 bp, 30 predicted proteins | sample 1959071 | NCBI WGS metagenome assembly ULVB01 (sample SAMEA4835776, study PRJEB28245) | human gut metagenome | biome: gut microbiome; material: fecal sample | place: Denmark | collected 2008 | reverse complement strand
CCTATCAGCTTCGTCTCGGCAGCCACATCGAGGGTATTTCTTTACGATTTTTTGAATTGGCATTGGTGATGTCAACCAATATCAGATACCACTGTTCTTTTCCACGGCGTTATCCAGATATATAGTACACTTTATCGGGTTGGGAGCGCAGTATCAAATACTGGTCTAAGAACTGGAACACCTTGTCGTTTGCCACACAATCTCGATGGTGCATCGGGATGCCTGCCATATCTCTGTTTTTATAGAAATAGTAGTTATAGCCAACTCTCAGCATGTCCATGAATCCCATTTTCTCTATCACTGGGCACTCATCAAACTCCTGCATGGTGTACAGATTTACCCATGTGGTTTTGTCTTCTCCAGAGAACACGACCTCTGCGATATTGTCATCAGAGAGTTTAACGCGCTTCAATCCTTCCAGAATGATATGGTGGTCATTATTACTGATGGCATATTCGCCCGTCAGATAATGCTCACAGACGTATGCGTCCTTACTATTGTATTCCTTTCCTCTGTTCTTGTTGATAGCGTAATAGGCGTATGTCACAAGGCATTCTTCTTCATTGATGGTTTTATAGATGCTGAAGCTCTCCTGCTTGCGCTTCTTACCTGTGATATATTCTCTTTCATCGGTTGTCACCTCCTGCATCGAACCTTGCGCATTATCCATATAGAGATACTGCTCCTTGGTGCCGACAGCCAGTGACGACCACGGGTCTTTTCGTCCTACGTACTCAATGGCCTCTGTGTTATTGTTCAGCAGATAGTACTTTGTTATGTCACCTTCTGTCTGACTGACTAACTGCCAGTTAAAACGCATATCATCGTAGGTCTTATATATCCCATGCATATTGTCACCTATACAGATATAATTCCCATCCTTTATATAACCAAATTTTGCTTTTCGCATAATGTAATCAGATAATCGAAATAATCTAAAATGGCAGTTCTCTTCTTGGAACGCCATAGTCTGTACAACTCTCCATTTCCTCTATCTCTTTCCATGCCTCATGGAGATAGGTTTTCACGGATTCTGGCAACTTGCCTTGTGTTGCCAATTTCTTCAATTCCTCTATAAGGTCTTCTATCGCATATTCAGGACTTTACATGTCGTCAAAATACTTACGGGGTCTCCAATGAATGGCGTTATTATTAGTTATATATTTTCTGAATAGCCCTAAGATATATATATCATACTGATTTTTAGAATATCATTACTTGATTTATTATCTACACTTTAGTCTGACCACTTACTTCAACTCATCGAAAGCAGCATGCAAGTTGTTTAATAATACTCATCACAACGCTTTATTTCTACGTAAAACATCCTTTAATTCTTCAGAACACTGAGCCTCACTAAAGTCATATGCTGCCACATCGAATGCAGTAATGATATAAAATGAATATTTGTAATCAGTCCAATCATCAGAACAAAACATAATTCGACCATTAGACAACACTGCAACTATTTGATCATTCTGCACATTAAAGCCTATATCCAAGATATCTCCATCTATTATATTCTTAGGTCCATGATAAGGGTGTTCTTTCCACCATCCCATTCTCTTGCCATAAGAATACTTTTCAAAGTAATAATGGGTCTTTAATATATGATGCCCATCCGATTCTACAATGATTGTCTTTTGTGGATGCACAACCATCATTGAGTTTTTATTTGGTAATTGTAAGTGTCTCAGAACAGCGCCATTTCCAGTATGATACATATCTAAATTTCCGTTAGCCAACGCTACCGCTATAAATGGCTGCTCCTCAAACAGTCCTATGCTTTCTATTGTAGAATATCCACCATTGAAAGTCAATAAAGATTGATCTCTGAAACTGCGTATTTTGGCGACATTTCCTTTATTGTTGACAGCAGCAATAGAATTATCTCTAAGTATGCATATCAAACTTGGATCTGCAACGGGACTATCTATAATACTGCTCTTTCCTGTTCTCAGATTATACAAGAATACCTTTCCTTCCTCTTTTCTTACAACACAATCATCTTTACAAAAAATTTTACCACGATTGCTTGAAAGAAAGTATTCTTCAAAAACTTGTTCTTTATGCAGTCTTACATCATACACCCATGTGCCATGACGAAACATTTTGCCTAACATCCAATCTCCGTTTTCCGAAAGATGGATACTATCAACATTATTCGGGCAAGTCAACTCTTCCAATTTACTGCCATTATTTAAGTTCCAAAGTTGTACACGCCTACGTCCTCCAAAAACTTCGTAACTAAGTGTAACGGCTTTGCTTCCATCACCTGATATTGTAGCATCTTTCAATCTGGCCTTTCCTCTTGCAAGTATACCTATAGTTTCATTTTCATGCTCCAATATCAAGCGGCCGTCCGCATAAGAAATAGCACAAAAATTCTCATCCCCAACTTTATCAATTTCTCCGTGGCTTTTGTCAAATTGCTTTTTCTCATATCTATTTAATATTGAGATGTCATGACCTTGCACTGGATTCAAATATTTGTCCTTTCCTTGATTTATTGTCTTGCGTGTAAAATCTGTAAGGCTATAAATAACCTCACGGTTAGGATAATATAGATGGACTGCATTATTGCCTACGATGATAGACTTTAGTTTGTGACATATTCCATCCTCTTGACCTATCTCTCCAGAAAATACCCAACTATTTTTATATACGAACACATATAATTTACCAGACAACACAAACAAACGGTTTTCTACAAAAACCATTTTTGACAAATCTCGTCCGAAATCAAAAACATAAGGAGCTGTAGATTGTCGTAATGAGAAGACATATATTCTCTTATCTGCCCATGTCGCCAAAAACTCCTTATCAGATGATAATGTAAGATGCTTATGACAGATAGGCATACCCATACTGATACCCAACGTTACATTATCAATTATTGCATCTTTCAAAGATATTCTCGATGTCTGCAAAGCGCTATTTGGCAATTTTACATTTCTCAAGTCCAATTCTGAAAAGTCAGCAACATTATCTTTATTACTTGAAGGAAAAGCATCGAACAGATTTTGAACTAAAACAGAAACATTTGCAATTTTAGCAGCTTCCTGACACACACATTGGGCTGTATGGTGCCAGTATTGCTTATCTATTTGTCGGATATTGGATATTATAGAGAATGGTATTGGGCGCTCATTCCATAAAGCCAAAACATCCTTCTTGCTGTTCGTTTGTTTTACAATATACTTTGCAGAGAGATAATCACGAAACATTTGGTGCGGGAAGGCTGTTGTTCCCTGATTCATGTAAAGGAGACGCATTTCTTGTGTAAGAAAATCAATCACCTGATATGGCTCTAAAGATAGCTCTGAAGCTTCCCTATAATATTGACGTATCGCATGGATTGCTGCATTTTCAATAACAACATTATCAAGCATGCCTGTCAATAGCTTACGAAACTCTTCATCCTCTATGTTCATTCTGAACGAAGACTCATAGCAATATGCAATATTGGGCAATATCTCATCAATGCAAACCTGTGACAATAGCATCTTATAGCCATCTACTTGACCGCGCAATGTCAATAGAGCTTGCTGTGCCACATAATAGTTATGAAACAAGTCTGCTTCACACATTATGGGAAATCTCCAATTCAAGAAATGGAGATTCTTAGAGTCATTTACAACGGAGCAAATCTCCTTGTAAATTGTCACCATCATCGGATTGCTCAGCAATCGTGTCAATACTTCGGATTTTACAATATTGTTCCATTCCTCTTCCGAGAAAAAATCCTTGATTTCAGTTTTGCTCAATGCGCATAGCTCAGATTTTCTAAATGTAGGCAAACTATACCTAACTGTAAAATCGGAACGGGAAGATATAAGAATTTGAACTCCATCTAAGAAACTGAGACGTTGTATCTCCTGTATGAATTTTCGTTCTGAATTTCCATCTACTTCGTTCATTCCATCAATGAGCATGGTCAGTGTAGGTTGGCGATGCTTTTGTGTTAAACATTTTTCCAACAAGTCAATATCACCTTTGAAAACACATCTTGCACAGTATTTGATTATGTCCATTCCCATACTTGCAAGTTGTTCCGCTGATACATACAAGGTTGGAGAATTTGTTGTTTTACAATAGTCCAATAACATCGTGGTCTTTCCCATACCGCCATCTGCCAAAAGAACAATATGTGGACAATTCGTATTCCAAGCCATACTCAGAAGCGTAGATATGGTTTCATACGTGCCTTCCGAATGAATTTTAGGAATCAAATTCCGTTCAACTTTATCAGGCATACGATTGTAGAAATACGAGTTTGCCTTTTGGCATGCAATCAGTTCTTTCGAATGCCCTTCAATGCCTAATGGCTTAAGTTGAAATTCGTATACACCAACCTCTTCACCATCCAAATCAATAATTGGATACTCTGCCCATCCTTCTGGAAACCATGTATATGCACATACACGGCATTGATAGTTTTCGGAATCGTATTCTCCAATCAATATAGTGGCATTCGCATCCGTCTCATAATGTAACTCGCCAGATTGTAAAGAATCAAGATATTTCATCTTTTGCAAGTTATGATCATGTTCATGACCTGCAAGCCAAAGTCTTACATTATTCTTTTGCAAAACATTCGATAATAATTTTCTCTCGTCTTGCAATAAAGAAGTAATCGGATAGTGAGTTAGTAAGATTGTTGGCTTTTCTTGGTTCAACTTACGGACGACAGTATATAGTTTTTCCAATCCCACTAATAAATCAGTTGCTTTACCACTTTGGGAATAGACCAATGTCGTATCAACATGCAATACATTAAAATCAGGTGTTTCAATAGAGAAATGAGGATTATTGTAATCTTTATACACCCCCAAACGGTCTGTATCATACAATTCTGATAAGAAATCTACGAAATCCTCTTTACCTAATTGTAATTTCTCTAAGTCAACAGTATCAATATGTCCATAATCTGGTTTATAGTATCCATCATATGGAACAATATGTTTAATGGCATCTTCTCTCCCTTCAGCAAAGATGTTTACATCATGATTCCCTGGAACAATAAACAATCGTTCTATCGGAACGCCAACAGCATGACAAATATTTCTCATATAATCAGTCATGTCTTCTGTAAAAGAATTGGGACTGACATTGGCAGAGCGAATGTCTCCTGTACAAAACACATAGTCACACTTCATCCTTTTATTCCTCAAAAAAGAGGGAAGTTCATCACGAAGTCTTGCCGATGAGAAATTACAATCATTTAAATGCAAGTCCGAAATATGTAACCAACGAATCATAATGCTTTATTTTGTTACAATCACTTTTGTGTTCTTATTTTCATATTTTATAATATCAGCTATTTACAACCAGTAACTACAAAAGTGGAATAAGAGTGGTATTTCATTATATTTATTTTCGTAATTTAGGGCTATTCAGTTAACGCCATCTTCTCAGAAAGCCATTTGATTCGATTTTGCTATAAATGTACCGAATATCGGCACAGAACCCGAATTTTGCATTCATAACAATCCCGAAGGCCATGAGTTCTCAACATTAGTGCATAACAATTCATTCCGACCATTAGTCGGAATATAAAAAGAATATGGAGGACGTTGTCTGGCTGTGTTTCTTTTTTTCAGAGTTTCTTCCTTTGCAAGTTCTCGTGCAGCAAGTGTAGCCGCGTTAGCCATATGGATGCCGAAGAAGAGGAGCAAGGTTTCACAAAATTGGTTACGTGCTGCTATTCGTCCCACACCATAATGTAGCTTTTGATTGCCAAAACTCCCCTCCATAACCGTAGCGCGAAGATTGCCGATTATCCGTCTAGTTGTATGGAGGTCGGCATCTTCATCTTTAGGCTTCGGCCCTTTACGCGCAAAGCATGTAACATTTGTTTCGCGGTTTTCTTTCTCCAAGTTCTTTGCAAATCTTTGAAAGTAGCGTGTGCAGCCACGCGCTACTTTCCCAAAGCAACTTCACGTCTATAGGGTAGCGCAAGTGGCATTCATAACAGGTGGCATCAGTCAGACACAAATCTTTGTTCGCAAGCTTTTGGGCCCATTTGTCATAAAGGATTGCCTACAATTCTTTGATATTTACACATCTAGCCAGGCGATTGCGAATGGCACTTACAATCTTGCCGTTTTTGATTGGATTTTGAGGATCAATCAACACCCCGCAAAATAGCTACACATGGATACTGCCATTGAACAATTCTATCAGCCCGTCATCAGACAAACCTGTATAGGCCTTGAGAAACATGAGGGCCACTTCACCCTCAGGAGGGAACAAATGTTTCTTGCCTTGTGGGTGTTCCTTTGGGAAGACATCTGCCAGTTTTTCTGCCAGTTCCTTGAGTGGAAGTTGTGCATGGATGCGTCCGAGTTCACTCAGTTTGAAACTCTCCAAATATTTTTGCTGAAAATCGAATTCAGTAAATGGCAACGATGGTTGTATTTCTGATAATTTTTGTAACTTCGCGGTCTATTATTTTTTAAGTTTTACCCCCGAATTAACCCGTGATGGGCCCATCGGGGTTTATTGTAAAGTTAAAAAAATAATATTTATACTGAAAATCAATTAGTTATTTATTCCCTAAATAGCCCTAATTATATCTCCACACGCTTTACATTTTATCACTAATGGCCAGTCAAAGAGGCTAATGTTCTGATCCATCTGCATTTTTATCTGGTATATGTGATTACAAGAAGGGCATTTAATATAAAATCTTCCAGTCATATCATTTTTGATTTCACATTGCTTTTTATAACGCTCTATTACTTAAACATTCCCTTCATCACTTTCTCCACCTCTTCCAATGGCACATTCAGCATACGCGACACATAAAGCGGAATAATGACATCCATGCTTCCCGACTGGTGTTCCATGCCAATCAGACACTCGATGTTCTTTTTCAAATCTCCAAGACTGTTTGAGAATGTAGCTGAAGCCTGATTCTTGTTTTATGCTTCCTTTACTTTGAAAGCATCAAACGTTTCACTACCATCCTCACCATATTTCCCATCCTTAGCTTCATATATAACCGATGGTTCCAATATTTCTACAGTATGCCATGCACCTTGCGGAACAACACAGCCATAATTACCAATGGTTGGGTCAAGGTGAATACGCTCTATCTCTTTTCCGTTTTCATCATAGATAATCTCCACAACCTTACCGCACAAAAGCAAAACATTCTCCGTTCTTTGTGGATGTCTGTGAATAGGTACAACCGTTCCAGGAAGCAATGCTATCAACATACGCTGGCTGGTGTCAGCCGATGATGTGCGTAAATCGAAACTTTGACGTAATCTTGGGTTCATAGTGGCTTGCTCAAAGAGCTTACCTAAAAAGTCTTTATTAAATTCCATTGTCATTAATCATTTGGTAGGTAATGTGCCTTTCTTGGCACAAACAAATATTTGCAGAATTGCCAAACGGCATACAGTGATCTTCTCATCGTTCAGTGACAATAACCTTAAATGTTTGGAAGATAAGCTTCACGTCATACCAGAACGAGCTGTTCTTCACATACTCCAAGTACAGCTTTATCTTCTCCTGCATAATCACATGGATATAATAATCCTCAGGATCCTCTGCCTTCTCCATCAGTTCGTTCTCGTTGCGGAACTTGATACTTGCCGGATCTGTGATACCAGGACGAACATCTAACACGTGCATCTGTTCGGGTGTCCAGTAATTCACATAATGGCGCACTTCAGGACGAGGACCAACCAAACTCATATCTCCAATAAATACGTTTATAAGTTGGGGAAGTTCATCAAACTTATATTTACGGATATAATATCCCGAACGGGTCACACGAGGATCACGACCACCAATGGTCACTAATGAACCCTTGTCTGCTCCTACACGCATTGAACGGAACTTGAAAATACGAAAGTCCTTATTTCCACGTCCCACACGCACTTGTCTATAAAACACGGGACCTTTAGAATCAAATTTGATCCAAATAGCCAATATTATAAACAATGGGCTTAAAACAATTAATCCACAACCAGAAGCAACTATGTCAAATAATCTTTTCATACTTTTAGGGTAAGAAAAACCTGAAGATAAAGGTATAGTCTTCATCTTCAGGTCTATGATAATTAATGATTAAAGTTCAGATACAATCTCTACAAAATTCTCTATTACATATTCCAAATCCTCGTCCGTCATCTTAGTGTTCAACGGCAGAGTGATTTCATTGACAAACATATTATATGCATTAGGGAAATCCTTGATGTCGAAACCCAATTTTTTATAGGCAGTCATCATAGGCAGCGGTTTGTAGTGAACGTTGGTAGCAATGCCACGCTCCGCCATCTTTTCAATCACCTTGTTTGTCTCCTCACGTGCCTTGCCCAACAGACGCACCAAGTACAAGTGACCCGATGAAGAATGCTCCTCATCATAATGGTTCAGCACAGCCACGTTCAAAGGTTTCAAAGCCTCTTCATAACGCTCTATCATCTTGCGTCTGCGCTCCAGCATACCCTTGTAACGCTGCATCTGCACCAGTCCGATAGCAGCCACCACATCCGTCATGTTACACTTATACCAAGTGCCGATGATGTCATATTCCCAAGCTCCGAGCTTAGTCTTAGCCAAAGCATCCTTGTTCTGTCCATGCAGACTCAACAGCTGTGCCTTTCGATAAAGATTCTCATTCCAAGTCTCACCCTCTATCTCAGGCACACCACTAAACGTATTATCCACGCTCTTGTCCAATTCCTTCACCATCTTCTCATTACCAAAAGGCAGGTTCCATGACAAAGCACCACCTTCAGCAGTAGTGAAGTTCTTCACAGCATGAAACGAGAAAGACGAGAAGTCGGCAATTGCTCCCACCATCTTTCCCTTGCGCGAAGCACCAAAGGCATGGGCAGCATCGCAGCAGATAGCAATACGACCAAGCATCTTCTGCAAGTCGGTCTTAGGAGTAAACATCTCCTTCTTGCCTTCCACGATACTATACAGTCTGTCGTAATCGCAAGGAATACCAGCCAAGTCAACCGGAATAATTGCCTTTGTATTAGGAGTGATAGCCTTCTCCACTGCCTCATAGTCCATCTCAAGGCAATCCTTCTGCACATCCACAAACACCAACTTGGCACCAACATGCTCCACAATAGAAGCACTTGCTGTATAGGTATAGGCAGGCACAATCACCTCGTCGCCCTCACCAACGCCCAACAGTCTAAGAGCCATCTCACCACAAGCTGTCTGCGAGTTAAGGCATACAGCCTTCTGCACACCAACAAACTCAGCAACTTCTTTCTCTAACTTCTTTGTGCGTGGTCCAGTTGTAATCCAACCAGACAAAATAGCATCACGCACCTCTGCAGCCTCAGCCTCCGTCATATCCGGCGGAGAGAAAGGCACATTACGTAATTTCATTGTCATAATATGATTATAAAATGTTTAATTGATTAAATTATTTGTTTGGATAATTTCAATTTTCCGCGATTTATTTGTTTGGAAAATTTCAATTCCACTATCTTTATAACTGAAATTCAGTACTTTACACATAAGCAAGAAAATACGTCATCCAAACCTTCACAAGGTTTGAGTGTAAATAAAATTTATGAGTAATTCATGGATAATTTATGGAAATTCGTGTTTAAAAATAAACATAAACCACCGTCAATTATCCACAAATTTCACCACGAATTAAAGCCTACAGCAATGTTGAATTTTGAGTTAGGAATGTTAAATGGTCGGCTTTGCCGATGTTGAGTTATTCAATTTTGATTTAATAATTCTCAAATCATAATTTAATAATTCTCAAATCATAATTTAATAATTCCTAACTCCTAATTCCTAACTCCTAATTCCTAACTCCTAATTCCTAATTCAAAATCAGTCTCTTCTGAAAATATCTCGTGTATAAACCTTGTCCTTAACATCATCCAGACAAGCGTCATATCTGTTAGCAATGATAGCATGACTCTGCGCCTTAAACTGCTGCATGTCATTCACCACCTTGCTGCCGAAGAATGTCGTACCATTCTCCAATGTCGGCTCATAGATGATAACCTCAGCACCAGTCGAGACCCTTAACCTCGGCATAAGTGTCAAGCTCATTGAAATAGCTAACACGAAGGGCGAGATAAAAATTCCACAAAATATAAATTCAAAAACTTTGCTTGATCGTATTTTTCAATCCAAAAATCAAACGTTCAAAGAACGATTCTGGCAATACTTTATATTTCCATCGAATAGCAAATAACTCCTTCCATTTTGCCAACATTCCATCCTTATCTCGATATTTTACATCTTTAGTCTCAAATAAATCAAGCAGAGCCAACCGCTGATACCTATCATCTACGCCATTGAAAATAAATTCAGACAAATCAATACCAAACAACTGGAAACCCAAAGTTAGGAAAAGGTCATTCGTTTTCACCATTCGTGACTCCTTTAGACATTGCAGCAAATCATGCTTATCAATATTATTCTTGTTCTTTGAAAGAAATAACATTATATCAAGCAACTGACGTGAATTATATCCTTCTTCACTTCCAAAATGCCTCGCAAGATGCCTAAGTAGGAAAATATAATTATCCAAAGGTTTTAAAGTGTAATAACCCTCAGGTTGGAAATCCAGATATTCTATGTTCTTCATTATCTGCTCCTCTGAAATTTTATCGGCAGAATATTGGTTTATTGCCAAAAGAGTCTTATGGTTTTCTACAACAACACCATAAAACACAAAAGAACAATGCTTATCATCTTCATGTTCAATTTTTATACCTAACTGCCTAACAATATCAATTCCTTTTTCATAATTTCCCATTAAATACACATCAATATCACCACCTGGGCGATGAGACGGTACTGGATAATATTTACTTAGCTCATAACCTTTCAGCAAAAGAACTTTGACCCCATTATCCCGCATGAGGTTTACAAAGCGTTTTAAAACCTTTAATTGATAATAATAGCTACGCTCAATAGCTAAAGCACTTCCAATCCAAGGCAATAAAACCGCTGAATTCGGACGGTTATAAGTTGGCAATCTGTCAAACGAATCCAAGCACACGCCTGACAATCCTTGAGTATTTGCCACTTCTCTTATTTTGGTCCATTCATCTCCTGTAATGTTCGAGAAAGAAACCTCATTCGAAAGGCCAGGCATGAACAAATTCCGAATAAGAGCAAAAAAAATCTGATGAGACGAATCAAGGCTTAGCATTTTATTTCCTCGCTGTTTTGTACAAAATATTTAAAATGCAAGTAGGCATCATTTTAGCACAAGCATAAGCCAACGCCCATAAATCTGCAACCATGCCATAATGCAGCATTTTATTTACTCTATGACGAAGCAAAAATATATTCATTGCATGTTTCCAACCCCTTCTACGCGTAAAGAACTTATCATCCAATCTGAATCTAAACAAATATTCAGGCACATTGGCAAATGTACACCCTGCAGCAAAACCCTGTGCCCACATCATAGTATCTTCGCCAAAATAGGTATCAAGAGAATACAAACCTGCTTTCTCTATGTAAGAACGGCGAAACATAACCGTAGGATGAATCATGCAATCGCGCTTACGAAACAATTTTCTACATCCTACATGTGTTTCAGGCATTTGTTTGCGATAATATTCACTACCATCACTCATAATCTCTACAGCCCAAGTTCCCAAGCATTCCACTTCAGGATGACTTTCAAAATAGTACAATTGACGTTCAAAACGATTCGGCTCACTGATATCGTCCGCATCCATACGAGCTATAAACTCATATCCCTTAGGCATTACAATTTGGAGCAAATCATTAAGAGAATGCGCCAATCCTTTATTTTCCGACCGTCGATAAATCTTGACACGTTCATCAGATATGTTGGATAAGAAAGCATCTACCTCCTCACATATCCCCCCATCGTACTGAATATAAAAATCAAAATTACTATAAGTCTGACGAAGAATACTTTCAACCGCCAACTTTACAAAATCCGACCTATCATTTTTGTAAAGCGACATAATGACTGCAATAGAGTTGTTCATATCCTATTCTCCTTTCTGAAAATTAAACTGTATGTAAGCATCTTTCAAAGGTCGCAACTTGCTCTTCACAAATTCTTGGAGCACATACTTCAAATCACCATTCTGCCAGATACGTTCCTTCTCATCATGAAGCACTTTATAAGCCTCATGCGCCTCTTTCCATTTCGGGTAATAATACCGATCCCTAATATATACGTTGATTTTTCTATCTGGATCATATATTTTCTCAGACACAAGCGAAAGACTCTCCTCCGGATTCAATTCCATATCATACAATTCTTCGGTATTATCTGCCTTATTATAGATATACTTATAACCCTTATACAATATAGCAAGCTTTCTGTGCTTTTGTGCCTTATAAGCAGTTTCGGAATAAATAAAATCCTCCTTTGGAACCAAATCCTCGAATATAAGATTATAGAATTGAGTTGAAGAAACATAATCCTTGCACACGTGCATTCCCCCTACTCGTGGGCGTATAAAAGGAATTCTCACTACAGGATCATAAACATCATAAGCATACGCCAATTTACCTCTATGTCCGTTCATGTTACCATGATCTGCCGTAATTGTAATTTCATCATCCTGGAAATACTTTCTTACCATTCCAACATATCTGTCAAAAAGATCCATATCAGAACCATATCCCGCACGACCTGCTATAACGTGAGGCAAATGCAACCAAATAAAGGTTCTTTCTCCCTTAGCCAAGATATCAACAATTATCTTTTCTATTTTGTGTAAGAATTGTTCTGCCAACTGCTCGTCTACATTAGAATCCTCACTTACATTCTTACCAACAACTAATGAACGTAAATGATTTATAGTATGCAATTCCACATCATTATGAAAGTAGTCCTCAAATTTTGGAAGAGTTTCCCACCCATCACTCCAAATAATATGACGCTGAGTATATCCTATCTCTTTCAATTTAGTAAAGAGAGTATCTCCATCATATGGTTTACTTTTTCTTTCATAGACCTGTGTATTACTCTGAAAACTATATTGCCCAGTACACATGCTATAAAACGCCATTACAGTTGAGGCTCCAGCGGCATAATAATTTGTAAAAACAGTACCGTTTTCTGCTAACTCATCAATATTGGGAGTAGGCGTACACTCTTTCCCAAAAGAATAGCACTTCAGATAATCCGTACACATTGCATCCTTAGACAGGATAATATATTTTTTTTGTTTATTCATATTTATTCCATACAAGATTTAAACATTGATTCATTAGCCTTTCTTTGCTGCAATCTTTGCTTTCAATTCACTTGAACTAACGCCATCAGTACGACCAAGAACAATGTGTTCCTTGCCATGTTCTTCACACCACTGAATAGCACGTTGAAAACCTGCATGACACTGGTCTGGACCTGTAACAAAAACATCGAAGTCAACTTCTTGCACAATTTTGTCTACATCTGTATAAGTTATCACCTCATCCACATAACGAATGGCTTTAATCATATACTTGCGATCTTCTGTAGAATTGAGCACTTTTGCTGTAGGTTTATACTTTAAAATAAAATCGCTATCTTGCGCTGCCACAATTAGATAATCTCCCAAACCTTTTGCACGACGATAAAGTTCAACATGTCCCTTATGAAGGAGATCATACACTCCTACAGTAAGCACCTTCTTGTACTTACGGGGCTTCATGTTAGCTAACTGCACATTCTCGGGAAGAGGAATTCCTGCCTTATCACAACGAGTTTTAAACCTACTAAAGTCCTTCTGTCGATGATGAAGCAACCAAGAATAATACATGCAATCAAGCATTATATCTTGAAGTTTCGTCTGCATCCAATGAATCCATTGAGGAATCAATCCTTTTGAGTAGGTAATAGTTTGCTTGGGAGTAATCCAATCCTCCCCATATTGGAATGTTAGATATTCGTCAACGTCTACAGGTACATTCAATAATATACCCTTGAAATCCCACTTTACAGTATTTTGCAAATACTTTTCGTGGATAAAATCTGAGCCCCCCGTATGGCGAACATCACTACTGATTTTATGAAGCACGAAGACTTTGATATACTCCTCATTTCGTTCCAAAATATAGAGTCCCCGACGCTCATAACGAACGAGATTGAAACCAACTTCCATCATCAGCCAGAGAATATCCTTAAAGCGTTCTTCATCCTCCTTAGGATATAAATATCAAACAATGGCTTCCAAGGCTGAAAATCATCATTTCTCACAATACCAATTAGTGTTCCAAATGCAGGTCCCCAATTGATATCTATCTTGTCCATATAGAGTGCAAGCACCCGCAAATTATCAAGCATCACCTCCTTATTCATAACCTTGTCGCCAAAGTAAAGAAGATGGCTTTTGTATTCAAGAAATCCTTTTGAAGTTTTTATATGTGACATAAACAAATAATTTATTTTTCTATTTTACTCATGCCCCAAGCATAAACCTTGTCTATGTTAGGACAAGAGATATCATTCTTGTGCGCTAACTGCCAAATGTACTTTAATCCATATGGAAAATCCTCGGTAAAATATCTGCTATTAAAATCAGCAATCCAACCATCATCAACTTTTACCATAGGTGAAGTGATTCCTTTAAACCCTTCAATTGAAGATAATTTTGCAGCAAGTGATTTTGCATCATAGCTCTCATAATAATCAAGTGCTGTTGGAAGGAAACCCTCCGTAACAGGAAGAACTTTCAACAAACTAAAGAATTCATCATCCATCTTAATGTAAAGATCAGCAGCTTCTTCTGTCCATTCTTCATAGAACAATTGCATGCGAGAATAAACTTTACCCTCATTTTCACCTCCAAACATTGTATAAAGCCGAGAAGTATGAAGAAGAGGATTGCTGTTTGTTAAACTTGCTTCATAATAATTCTTCAACAATTTAACTGGTCGTTCAAACCACTCCTGCATTAACAACGCAAAGTTTGTTTTTTCTTCGTCTGACACTGATTCTACTGCAATATTATGAGCATTCTTATAACCAAGAAGATGTGCTGATTTTCCATATTCCTCAACACGCGAAATAAATGGTACTCGCTGAAATCCCCACAATGGCTGATTATCACTCAATATTTTTTGAGCCTCAAAGAAAAAACCAGTTGAAGAAAACACACTCCCTACAAATGCTTTTGGTGGAAGAACAGGCTTCAATTTTTCAAGTTCTTCTTTTATTAAGAATCCTGGAAGACATAAGAGAACAACATCTGCCACAGAGACTACCTCCTCTGGATACTTGCTAATCTTAGAAATCTTTCCCTTAAGAACAGATCCTTCTGGAGTATCAACCTCTATCTCATAATTCCATTTCTCTGGTCGATTAGTGAGAATGTTTACCTTTGCATGATTGCGAGCTGAAAGCCATCCCGCAATCACATGTCCAAGCGAACCTCCTCCACATATACATATTGTTAACATAATGTTTTCTTTTTATTCAGAAAACCATTTCAGACCCAAAATTTATCAATCTCCTTTACTATTTCGATATTTGGAACATCCTCTTTAGGGAAAATACCCAGAGAACGTATCAATTGTTCTGAAATATTTTTCATCGTTATTTGTTTTTATTTAATCAATTCACACATAGCGTCAATAAACTTTCTATTGTCACCATGATTGCGCACTGCTATACGCATATACTTATTTGGCTCAATACCCTTCTTGGCGAGACAAGCACTTGCAAGTATATTATAATCTTTCAAGAGAATGGCGCAAAGTTCTTTAGGCTTATAAGGAGGCAACACTTCCAAGAAGAAATAGTTTGCTTGCGACGGCATTACCCTTATGAAAGGAATCTTTCTCAACTCAATATCAAAGTCTTCACGAGCCTTGATAAACTGTTCGCAAGCAACCTCATAATCTTCACGATATTTTGGGTATATCTGCATAAAGAACTCGGCAAAAGAGTTGATATTCCATATACTAACTTGCTTCTTCATTTTTGCAATGAGAGCAGTGTCTGCACTACACAGAATACCGAGACGAAGGCCAGGCACACCATAGCTCTTGGAGATAGACTTCATTACACATGTTTGAGGATACTTTTCCAAAATACCATTATTAATAAAAGTATTATCCTTAAAACCAACGCTGAAATCCACAAAACTCTCATCAAGAATCAAGCGGACCTTATTGTCTTCACACCATTGAGCCAGTTTATGCACTCCACTCATAGGAATAAAGTTACCCGATGGGTTGTCTGGATTTATCAACAAGACAGTTTCTACAGGATTGTTACCAAAGAATTCTATCATATCATCTGCATCATAACGGAAGCTGTCATTATGAGGAACGAAAGTAACAACCTGCTCTTTTGGCAAACGATTTGGATACTCCTCAAAGGTTGGGCGCACAACTCCCACCTTTCCTTCAAGGTTCTCCATTAATGCCTTTATCAGTTCAGCTGCGCCATTACCAGGAATTATATATTCTTCTTTTACATTCCAGCATTCACTTGCGAGTTTGCTATTAACAGCCATACCTGCAGGATATTCAGATACAAGCATACGGAAGTTATCCTGCATCTCGTCAATAATCTTAGACCGATTAAAGTATGGATTTACAAGATAACAATAGTCCAGCATATCTGGATATACCCAAAAGCCTCCGTAACGGCTATAATATTTTTTGAGGAATTTATCATCCTCTGTCAATAAGTTTTTATTCATTTGTCTTTATTTTCTTGTCTTTACTATTTTTGCAGGATTACCTGCAACCACACTATATGGAGGAACTGATTTAGTCACAACAGCTGAAGCACCAATAACACTGCCTTTGCCTATAGTTACACCAGGAAGTATTGTAACTCGTGACCCAATCCAAACATCATCTTCGATAACTACAGGTTTTTCATCAGACCACCCTTGTTGATCCATCGTTATATCTGTTCTACTAAAATCATGATTTTGCGTATAGATAAGGACTTCAGGCCCCATCATAACATGCTTGCCTATTTTTACCCCCCCCGAAACAAGACAATTGCGTCCTATACCTGAGAAATCTCCAATACAAACACGTCTTGCTATTGTAGCATGTGGTTGAACATTTACCTTATTACCACATTTTTCAACATAACCTCTAACAAGACTATAACGTATGAACGCAAATAAATCTTTATAACTATTACGAAATGTAGGCAAATGCTTTCCGATAGTAATATAAAGCACATAACATATACATGTAAGAATCTTATGCATATCTAGACATTTTTTTTAATATTAATAAACCAAACAAGATATCCCAAACGGCTTCTCGAACACCTCCTCCAAAATAACTTCTAACCCAATATATTGAAGCTAGCATTATTGGAATAAAAATTATTAGTTGGTATATATTATCTGTCTCAAAAGCAATAGCTGATTTTTTTCCGACCCATCCAAAGAATAAGCCCCAGATAAAACACATAACAACCCCACCCCAGACACCAAAATTCATATACAGTTCAGCTAAAAATGAGCCACCAATATTCTGATAATCTCTATTCAAGACATTAGACTGTTGCAATTTTATAGGGCATGATGACGATTCTGTAATTGCACCAACATCTATTATTGACGGCAACAAATTGGGGATAACAGCAGTTACACCCTTATAATATGCATCACCAAATGAAGGACCGTACTTTGGTAAATAAGCGCTCAAAGTCTCATGTGCTGTATAACCAGTGTCACCACATGTATCAAACAATCCTAACACAACATTTTGTTTAGTCAATAATTCATCTGTCAATTCTGAAAAGGAATCAAAACTCTTGTTTGTATAAGTACGGAACTGACCAACAGCTACTATAAACGTCAAACCAAAGAATGCATAAACTCCATACAATATGATTTGCCTAACTTTCAATGGCTTTAATCGCGTTTGCAAGTATAGGAAAAGGAAAATAGCAAGATATCCTACATTCTCACTTCGAATACCACTTAACATCATAATTAAAATATAACCAATAATAAAGAAAAAAAGTATTTTCTGTTTCTTTGGCTGATATTTAAGAGACACAAGCAATACGGCAAAGCCTAATAGAGATATCTTGCCATAAAAGAGTAATACATTGGGGAATGTATTTACGAACAATCTAGCCACATCTCCACCAGCTGTTAAGGAAATAAATAAGGTGGTTACATCAAGAGCTAACTTAACAAAAAAGGTCGCATAAATAATACGTTTTGAAAATTTTATCCAATCAACATTGTAATATTTTTCATTCCCTTTTCTATTTATATATCCTGCCGATTTCCATAAGATTCCAAAACACAATGCAGCCAAAGATGCTGTCATTATTCTGAAGCCATACAAAGCATGATTTGTATCCAGTAATAATAATATTCGTATATGTTCATAAGAGCCTGAAAAAAAAGTCAACAAAACTAACTGACCAAAATGAAACAAATATAATATTATGACAAAAAGTGCAGAATACGTAAATTTCTTATTGATTTTAAAATCTATATATAGATATACAAATAAAATTATTGAAGAACAATGACCAACCTTTTCTAAAGACGAAATAGTATAACCAGACGAAAAAGCTACCCAACAACATACTAATGCTATTAAGCCATATAATACTGCAAATATTTTTTTATGCATTTTCGGTTTTTAATTGATTCAATAAAGTTTTTCAATTGTATCATAGCAAACTTGTTGAGATCCAGATTATTCTTAATATGGATACTATTCGGATTCATTATTAATTTCCTTAACCCTTGCAACAAGCCATCATAATCATTAGGTACAACAACGCCTATTCCTCTTTCTTGTACAAGTTCAATTGCTGAGCATGTTTCTGTTGAAAGTACTGGCACTCCCAAACTTGCAGCTTCTCCATAAACCATGGGAGCTGCTTCATGAAGTGATGGTAATAAGAAATATGAAGCATTTTTAATGTATGGATATGGATTTTCTTTGTTGCCTACTAATGTTATTTTTGAAGTTAGTTGTTTTTCCTTAATTATACTCTTTAATTTTTTATATTCCGGACCTTCCCCTACTATTGTCCATGTAAAATTAACGATACCATTATCTCTCAACTCACCCAAAGCCTCAATTGTTCTATATAACCCTTTTACCTCACTCAACCTACAAACAGAAACAAAATTCACAGTTTCTGTTGGGTAAGATACACTTTCTGCTGCCAACTTACGAATTGCATCAACATTAGTAAAATTCTCACAAACAATTGTTTTATTTCGAAGTTCAGGAAAGCACTCTATAAAATTTCTCTTGCAAGAATCTGAAACACAAATTATTGAATTTAGTTTCTTGAACATGTTAATCTGCCTTAGATCATAACCTCCAAAGTTTTTATAGTCACAATGGACAATAACAGACTTATGTTTAGCAACAACCCGCTTAATAATATAATCAATACACCCTTTAGAAATTGATTTATAACTATCATCTTGTGCATATGCTATTGCAAGATCATAACCAGACTGCCTTTTTACAAATGGCCATAATATCATTCGAGATACAACGCCATTTATATTACGAGCAAGGAATATCATTATCAACCTATATAACATCATAAGAAATGACTCTTGCTTGATTCTTGAATGATTTTTGCCCAATATATGAAGTCCCTTATCTGGAGTTACAATCTCTACATTATCTGGGACCTTGGTTTTATCAATACTATCCTTATCAAAAACCAGCAAATGAATATCCATTAACTCATGTGCAAAATAAAGATAATTATAAAGTGAAGTTGCAACACCTCCAGTGTAGAGATTATCAATAACAACTAATGTTTTTATTTTTCTAACCATATCTATCTAAAAATTACATTTCGTAGAATAGCGACCAATCTAACAACACCAAAAAGTTTCAACGAAACCATACGTAATATCACCTTCTTATATATTCGTAAATAAGTTATATATGAATTGTTTTTCCAATTTGGATAGATAGTCTCAAACTCATTCAATAATTCTTTTGCCGTACGCTTGTCATTAGAACAACTAAAAAGCGTAATGATGGTAGAATAAAGTAAGTTCTTTATTCCTAAGAATTCTTTCTCTTTAATATATTCATCAGGAAAATTCTCTTGAACATATCTATACGAACACACAAGCGATTCTACTGCTTTCATTGTTGGTCTTTCCGATGCCGAATCCGATCTTCTAAAATAGTTGTATAGACATGACACAGTTGCTGCATACCTATTTGCTTTAGCCATAAGAAGTGGAACAGTAGCAACATCCTCTCCATTGCGCAAATCCGGCAAAAGAGTATTCTTCATAATGTCAGTCTTCACCATAAGCATACAAAGCGAATCGGCATCAAGACAAAAAGCCTCTTCTCTACTAATCAATCCCGAACGATTATAGACAGGACGGGATTGGGAATTGCCGTGTTCATCAACTACCTTATATCCACAAAAAGCCATATCTGCAGCATTATCCTCAAGTAAACTAACCATTGTTTTCAAGAAATCTGGTTCATACCAATCATCACTATCACAAAAGGTTATGTATTTAGTATCAGCCTCTAATATTCCCTTATTTCTACTGACAGCTGGTCCACTATTGCATGAGTTCTGCAAAACCATTATATCCAACCCTGAAGTTGCCTGCAATTGAAGCAGATATTGATAAGTATCATCTGTTGACTTATCGTCTACAAGAATCACTTTAAACTTTTGAAACGACTGATCAACTAATGAATCTATACACCTTTTTATATATTTAGCTACGTTATAGCAAGGTATCACTATTGTTACCATAATATTAAATCACACTTTTAAACAAAAGAAAGTAAAACACCAGTTTATTTTTAATCGACAAATATGAACACTTATATACACGCGACCTTATTTTACCAACACTTCTCCTCCATATCGAAAGGTCCTCTTTGTTTTTCCTTGCCAGTGAAACTATCAAATAACTCTGCTCAAAAATATATTTTGTCAAAGCATCCGTGATCTTTCCAGTGGTTTTACCATCGAGGAATTGCTCTATAAGCTCTACATTGGCAGTTGCTTGCAGAAAACGCTGTCGAATTTTATCATCTGTAATATCCTTCGTAATAGAGGTCGGATTCGTATAATAATAATACAATGGTTTAGGCAAGTAAGAAATCCGTTTTGCGTTCCATAATATTTGCACGATAAGGGCTGCATCTTCACCCATATTATGAGTAGGATAATTTAAATCATAGTCTGTATATTCTTTCCGTTTAACAAGTTTATTCCATAAGCAACCAGCTATTTTCCATAAAAGGATATCCGCAATAACATTTTCTCTTTCTTTAGAAATAAGTCCTTTCGAGTACTGCTCATTTTCACAATCCGTTGAATAGAAATCACACACTATAACATCTGCATTTTCCTCCATGGCTTTATTGTACATATCCTCATACATATGTATGTCAACCCAATCGTCACTATCACAATGAATGACATATTCACCTGTTGCATTTTGCATACCCCATTCACGTACTTTTGCTTGACCTGAATTCTGCTCCATTCTATGAATCACGACCTGACTCTTGCGTTGTGGATATTCCTCCAACACACGTTTTAGAATCTCAACACTCTTGTCAGGAGTACAATCATCAATAAACAAGTACTCAATATCATCAAGTGTCTGCTCAAACAGACTACGAGCACAACGCTCAATATACTTTTCAACACCATAAACTGGTATTATTATACTTACTTTTGGCATATTCATTTTGTTTTATCATTTTATCAAGACATTATATTATGTATATACTTCAGTTCCTGTTCTATCTCTTCATTCGGTCTGAACGTGCCACGAACGAACTTTTCAAAGATAGCATAACTATCAAAGATTGAACATATATCCGTTGCGATGCTCTTTGCTTCATATTCCTCTTCGGCAGGATCGTCCGTCTTTATTAGGTATGGCTGAATAAAAACACAGAAGGTAGCATAATCAGCTTCTGTGTTCTGATATTGATTTATCAATTCATCACACATAAGATTGGTATCAATACCAACATATTCATCACCTTCTCTGTAATAATTTTGAACATAACAACCCGATTTAAGAAATCTATTAAAAGGAGTTCCTTTTGGGGATATTTCACTTGGTGATGGCTTACCGTTTATCTTTATGTATTTCGCTAACGACTTTCCTGCAAGCATTTCAAGTTGGTTCCTTTCAAATAAATCCAATGCAATATCATCAGGTTCGTAACCATCTGGGTATGCATTATAAAAGGAAGCTAAAAGATGATTTATCTTCTCGAGAAACTTTCCTTTGCTAATGGAATATTCAAACAAAGATATTAGCTGTTTTCGCAATTCAGCCACATCAACTCCTCCTCGTATCCAGTATCTATCCGATATTATCTGTCCAATGCCTTTATCACTCAACCTGGGAATGAACTCAAGCAACGCGCAGATATAATTGCGTATGACCTTAATATCTTTATATTCATGCATATAGTAGCTTCTAAAATGCTCATATAGCGAATCAAATGAGTCCTTCCTCCACATCCATACATTAACACCATCTCGAACCACATCTAAATCGTCTGCTATCATAAGCATCTCAAATTCTGTGGCTCCAATTGAATTGTTTGGCAAACGATAACAGAAATAATTAGCATAGCTAAGTTGCGAACGCACTTCACGCGAAGTCAGTTGAGTTTCATTATTACTATAGAACAATTTCCTCAGAAGTTTGTCACTCGGAGTATTGTCTTTACCCTCATAAACTAACAACCTCGATTTTGACAATCCTCCTTTATTTAGTTTCAGCAAAGTCATCGGTTTATACATCAATGTGCGATGAATATCAGGATATGCAAAGTGTAAAAGCTCAATCCCGATAAAATCCTTTACTACAAAATCTTTAGTATGAGCAAGAATCGATTTTAGATTCAAGGCAAAGACATTAGCAAATCGTCGTGCCTGTCTAAAATTAGGGACAAAATCGGTGAATGACAATCCATCAACATTAAACAATTGCATAACCAATTGTTGAAGTCTTGCAGCCTGCCTTTCGTTAAGTGAAGCTATACGAACAGTCTCATCCATGAACACATCAAGCAATGTCTCATCCTCAAACTTCGGTAAAGATACCTCCAAATGAAAGATCTTCTGGATATATTCTTCTGCACATTTAATGTTCCTTGATTCGTTTAATACATTGCAGATATAATCACGGTCATAGGCAACGACAAACACAACATTACGGAAGTTTGCTGTAATTCGGATAAGTCTTAACACCTCAAACAATTCATTCCCCTCTAATCGGTCAAGATCATCAATAAATATAGCAAAAGGCTTGGAACCATCTATAGTTATAGCTTCTTCTATTTTGTCCTTAAGCGATTCAAGCGTTTCTTCCTTCTTGCTCAAAGGAAGTATCTTGGCAAGAAAAGTAAGAGCCGGATGAATATCTGCATCAAGAACTATATCTTGGTATTTTTGAATTGCTTCATGCAACGACTCATCATTATTCTCTGTTTGTTCACGCATCAAAGCAAAAAACTGTGATATAATCTGTTCTTTATCTGTACATGTCCAAGGATTGAATGTAACCACTCGATAATCAGCATTCATTTGCTTCTGCATACTCTTGAGAAAAGAAGTTTTACCACTACCCCAATTTCCAGATATACCAATCGCAAGCGATTCTTTCTTCAAACGATCCCGTGGCATAAGCGCCAACAAATCACCTACATAATTATCCCATCCAGTTTGTCTAAGTTCGCTATATACACCATCCATACAATATCCCTTTCTGTCATCTACATTAGAGATATTAGCATTTTCTGCATTGAGCCATTTTCTTGCTATTGCTATTATATCTATAATAAGTATTGCTATCAATGATATAATCAGAAACGCCCCATAATCTATGTCTATAAAAAACACTTTTGCAAATATCCAAAAAGTGTTTTTAAAAAGGTACAGAATGGCAAAAACACAACCTATACATCCCAACACACTGCCATTACTCTGAAATACTTTCTTTCCTATAATAAAGAAGAAGTATACCAATGTTAGGGTGAATAGAAAATTGAACCAGTTGTTTGTTGTACAGACTTTATATACATAGTTAAACAACTTGCTTACCCACATTTGGCTTATATAAGTCTCTATATCACTTCTCAAGGCATAGAAACCAGAGAATAATAGAGTTACAAGGAGTGAATAATATGATTTACTCATTAAGATTAGTCAACAAAAGCTTCTTACACTCTCTTCTCTTCTCCTCCAATATCCCATTAACCATAGTCCAATCTATAGGTTTTGAGAAATCCACATCGTCAAGATTGTCGGCATCAAGGAGTCTGTCTTCAAGATGGAACATCTTTAGTAATGAGGTGAAACGACTCATTCCTCGACTTACATTACCGATAGCCCAAAATGGCTTATTAAAGATAATGCTGAACACCATACCGTGAAAGCTATCTACAATAGTCATTTCTGCATCCATAAAAGCACGAAGCCATGTTGTAACGCCAGGGAATACACAATCCCCAATGCACTTCTTTACATCTTCTTTAGTACGTGTCTCAGTTTGGCACTTTGGCAATACTTGAAAAGCCTTTAACCCCTTAGCTTTTGCAACTTTCTGTATAAACACTGATTTCTTTGCATCTGGGTCAAGGATATAGTTGAAAAGTGTGCCATTAGACTTTGGCTCTTTTTCCTTTTCTATCAGTTGTATATACTCCTCCTTAGTCAGAAGCATTGTAGGGTCAAGCACGTGCACGGCATCTATACCAAGATGTTCTTTGCAAAGCTTTACTCCGGAATCTTCTCTTACGGTCACAAGGTCAAACTTCTTAGCCAAAGGAGCGCACACATTTGTCTGCTGTGGTGTAAACTCCCATTTGTCAGTACCCAAAGAGGCAGCATAAGCAATACGCTTCACTTGCTTATCTTGCACAAAGTCAAGAAACATAGAAGGGAGAAAAGCATTATAACAAGGTCGCCAACACTGATCGCTACCAACTACATAAGCATCATATTTTCCCTTTGCTGCTTGACTTACAAATCCTTCATAAGAATGAATAGCTTCTGTATGATTGATATATGTATTGATAAAATGATTTGTATTGCGTTGGATTATAGCCTGTTCATTCTTGTTAGGCTTATACTTTAATGGTGGATATCTATTAGGAAAAAGAGCATGTAGTATACGTACTTTCACATGATATAACTGCTCATGAATTCTATTTCCACAACTTTTCCAATCAATTGTTTCCACCTCATACCCTGCCCGAATGAGGGTCTGTTGCAAGGCATAGTTCTGCAACAGTCCACCATAGTTAGCATGAAGAGGTTGTGTAAGTATTCCTATTTTCATCTCAAATAATCTTGTATAAATTTGTTATAATATAAAGTAGCCATTTCCTTTGCCCTATCTTTGATCATGTCATTTGTCCAAGAAGAATGCTTGCTTGTAAATTCCTTTACCCAAACATAATTTGATTTCTTATATACTGGAATCTTTTCAAGATAATTTTTATTGTCAGCTTCAACATTTAAGTTACCTTCCAAGATTATTAAATTTCCTATATTATTTACATCTTTTCCTTCTGATTCTGGTATAATATGCTCTATAGAAGAGTCATCTTCGAATATTTCCTTTTTTTGGTAATGACAATTTAATTTCAACAGAGCATACTTACATTTCATATTAGCTGCCGTCGCTTTCTTGGTAAAACAAAGAGTGATAAATTGCTCTGTAAACTGTTCTTCCGTTGGAATTAATTGAATCAAACAAGCATACAACTTCGACTGAATTATCTCCTTAGTTTGATTCTTACTTGAACTTTTTCTAATTGCTATGGAAAACTTTGAATAAATACCATCCAACCTGTTTGCCTTTCCTGACATAACTGCTGTATATGCAAAATGGAAATTCTCCAAAAACTGTATCACTTGTTTAAAATCTTTGGTAGATATCAAGTTATTATCTTTTACCCATAGCAATGCAATCAAAACTACTCGAACTTGAGCTATACCGAAGTAATTGGACAGCACATTAAAGCTCTGAACTAACCAAAAATATTCCTTTCTATTTTGGTAATCATCCCTGGTAGGTTTGATTATCTGAACATAATACTTGGCATTCTGAACTAATGAATCTAAAAAAGACTCATAATCACTTGTCTTGACAATAGACAAAAAACGGTCGTATAACTGACTTGCTCCAGTTTGCCTATAACAAGAATTCCAAAAATGGCGATAATATGTTCCGATTCCTACAGAAGCTAAATCACATTCATTGATGATGCCTTTCAGTTCATTCCATTTACATTTGGCATAATCTGCAGGTTCCGTCTTACGAAGCTTCTCAAACAAGCGATTCTTGATTAAGTCTATTGCAGCAAGTTTCTTACCCTTAGCATTCAGTATCTCAAAAATACGATAAGCCTGAGTGTTATCATCGGTAGAAATGGATATGAAGATACAGTTCAATATTTGGTCTCGGATTGCTTTGAGTATATCAATCAAACTTATGTCATTCTGAAATCCTTCACATTTTTCGGACATAAAATCCTTCAAATTCTTCTCTTCCAACCGAGAACGGAATAAGCGATAGGTACTTTGAATACACAATTCCTCTTCAGAGGATGGCTCTTGCTTAACTATCTTCTCTCTATCTTGAATATAATAGGAGAAATAAGGATAACTACTCTCACTTTTGATAATGCGGACTTCATTTCCATCATCATCACTAGTCATAATATAACTGAAAATCAGTTTACTCAAATTATCCTCACCTTTCTCTCTGAATATATCAGAGATGGCAGAGAATAATATCGTTATCGTGGTGATGCGTTGTTGCCCATCCACTACTTGTATTTCCTTATCGCTTTTCTCATCGAAGTTGCCGATGAAAAGCATCGTGCCTAAAAAGTAAGAAGTGGCTTCCAGTTTTCCATCCTTACATTTCAGGCATTTGATAATGTCATCTAGAAACTCTTCACAATTCTTCTTTTCCCAAGAGTAATCTCTTTGAAAACGAGGTATCATGAATTGCCTCCCTGACTTTAAAAGTGCCTTAATCGTTTTGTCCGCAGGTTTAATGTTCATAATATTACAGGTTGTTTTTATGAATATACTCTGTTCTCTTTCTTATTACCTAAGAAGCCGTCTTAAATTTTTCACGATAGCATTCGGAATTACCTTCCGTACAATACGATATGCTAAAGTTTTCATTGAGAATGGTTTCTTCGCTAATCTCTTCACCTTCTCTTCAAAAGTATATCCGTCTTCCTTAAAAAACTCGGTGCGTTTAGGAGTTATTGGGAAAGATTTAACCAATGCGGGATTTCTTGTTGTCAATTCATTATATTGAACTTCACGCAACTCAACATTTATATTATGCAATACTTGCTTTCCTTTGTCTGAGTTTACGATTATAGCTGAAACACCCTTATCGTCATCTATTTCAGACATCAAAGATTCAATACCCCAGAAATCACCCAATGTTATGTCACTACCACTTTTTAGCTGTTTGGCAGGACAGGCATAACAAGAAGGACGCGTATATAAGTCTGCAAGAAATCCTCGCATAAAAACATTCTTGCTACTTAATTCGATAAAGCTGTTACCGTCCTTATTTTCTATTAAAAATGAGTAAGTTTTCCAACCTGTCTTTTTGTCTCTGAACGAGATATTTCTAATATCAGACTTATTCCATTTCAATGTATGCAGTCTTGTTGTTAGGAATTGTTGCCATACTCCTGGACTTGGTACACTATGACAGATAATCTCAACAGCAAGTAAATTATCATATTCTTTGCGTAGGAAATGTTTAAGTCCTGCTATCTGGCATGGCGTACCTGTAAACATCACCTTACGACCTATTTTCAAAAATTGCTCTGTCTTTAGATAAACATCACCAATTACACTTTGCAAGTACTTTGAACTACGGAATCTCTGCAGATCACTTAGATTATCAACACAATCATGCTTTACATTCCACTCATTATCCCAACAAGCACCGAATACGACACCACCATCCTTTATTGTCTGTTCGGCTAACAAGGTAAAGATTCCTCCTGATGAACTTAGTCGTCTAACTTCATCATCCGAATTCTTAGCTGCATAAACTTTCAAAGGAGTGCGTGTATCATATTGATTTATAACAGGACAGACCTTTTCGCATAAATGACAATCTACACATTTACTGATATCTACTTGTGGATAAAGAAAGCCTTCATTATCCATTTGCATAGAAATGCATTGCTTGGGACAGCGTTGTACGCAAGCTGAGCATCCACAACATTGCGACTTATCTGTGATTGTTATCATAGTTTTAAGATTTCAAGATTCGCTTTACTTTCTTAAGCAAATTAAACAACCATGAATCCCTTGGTATAAGTTTCCTTATAGTATTCTCTATTGTATAAGGAAGGACTTTTATACGCATATCAAGAGTGATTTCACTTTTGAAATATGGATACATTTCAAAGTAATCGTGTTTATTGTGAGCCATTTGTATAAGCATTTGCTGCAAATACCACTTTTTGTGCTTACGGTAATAATCTATATCAAACACTTCTGCATAATTATCAAGTGCTCCCAATGCGTCTATACCCAACAATGTACGTACACATTTCTCACATTTTCCACAATTGTCACCATCCTCCAAACATACATTCAAGTATTTATAAGAAGGAGCATATTTAACCACTGTTTTGAGTTTTGTTATTCGTGACATACCTTCGCCTTCTGAATAAACTCTCAGATTGCAAGTTGATAACAACGGCAGCGAAAGCATCTCATAACTACCACATGAACTACCAGGAATATCAAAAAGTCTGAATTCATGATATTTATATCCAGATGATGCATAATAATACACAGAGTATAGTTTCTGCAAACAATACACAGCAAACATACTTGAATATGTATGTGACTTGAAATGATTCTGCAATACCACATTCTGTAAGTTAGAATCACTTGCCACAAATTCAAAGCCATACTCTTTTGCGAAAGCTCGTGGACGCTCCAATCTTGCTTGATATAGCTTTTCCGCATGCTCACCCTCTCCATGACTTCCAACATTATTGAATGTCAAATGAGTGATATTGTGCTTTTTGAACTTCATTGCTGTTTGATTGGCAAGAGCATGCAGGGAGTCTACTCCACACGAAATACCAGTAGCAACAGCTCCAGCACAAGGTAAACGGTCGGAAGCTACCTCTGCTGTTATTTGAGGACGATAAAAATCTTTATTGTATTGGGCAATAGCATCAACCAAATACTTGTCTATATTATAATATAAATCCTCTGAAAGCGGGGCTTCGCTTACAATATCATGATGATTGCGCATTGCATAGTTAAGCACTGCTATCACATAAGCATCGCCACGTTCAAAACACAGATAGTTTTCAAATTTCTTGTCAACCTTGAACCATACTTCTTTACAATCGCCATCGATTGTTATATTCGCATATAATGTGGCTGTTTGTGCATCACTTTTAACCTGGGGTCTTCCTATCTTTATCATCTGATTTATTTTTTATGGATTCTACTACTAATTTTTTCCGTTATGAAACTTTTTTCTACCTTGTCAAGTCCCAATATCCATATCACCATAATTGATGAAATAAAACCTGTAAAGGAGTTTAACAAGAAAGTCAAAAATGTTGTTTCTGTATATTTGTATATTAACACTGGGATTACAAGCGATAATCCTGCAACAGGTATTAAAGGCAACATAACCTTAAACAAATAGGTTGAAGCAGGAAACGCATTATCATGCTTTAGAATAATCACTCTCACAAATAAACCTACTATCGCCAAAGCAACTGAAAGTATAAAAGTACTGTATACTGGCATTCCTATTTTATATAGAGCATATGTCAAAATAAAACTTGCCAAGAATATTATGGATATTGCCATTTGGTAATTCCGAATTTTTCCTGAAGCTTGATTTATTTGTGCAATTGGAACATAAGCTGAACTTATCAATAGTTCTACAAGAACCAATCGTGTAAAGAGAACACAATATTCAGGAACAATCTTTAACCATAATTGCAATATAAAATCCGTATATATGAGAACTGGAGTCGTCAGCACAAACAACAGATAAAACGAAAGTTTCGATGATGAGAAAACAAGTCTATACATATGCTGAAATTCTCCAGCCGAGTAACTTTTAATTATCTGTGGACGTACTGCTGTCATAAAGTTTGTAACGAAATTATTAACAGCAGCTTGAACCTGTACAGCTATTGCACGTGCTGCATTGAACACTGGTCCAAAGAATATATTAATAAGCACATTCACTCCTTGTTTGCTAAGCATATCACTTATACATCCAAACAGCATCCAACCAGAAAAGAAGAACATCTTTTTCATCAGCTGCATATTCCAACTCCACTTGTATCTACATTCAGAAAAGTTTCTAATGCAATATACATTATATAGTATACGCATTACTACACTTACTGCCAATGTCAACAATCCATACACTATTAATTTGTTATATGAAATAACAACAAGCAGATAAACAATAAGCAGTTTAAGCACCACCTCAAATATGGAATAGTAAGCGTATATTCCCATTCGTTCATTGGCTATGATAGCCGCATTATAAGGTGTACTTATGATGCTGACAAAAAGAGACAATACAGAGCAATGGAATACCCATAATGCTGCATCAAACTGACCTTGAGGTATATTCAATTTATTATATACAAACCATAACCCGACAGTTTCAAGACCTATAACTGTTATAAAACCGATAAGATAATGTGCATTAACAGCATTCACAAACACATCCCTAAGACCTTTGTCGTTATTTTGCCCCATTTCATAATTCAAGAACCTCTGCGTACTTGTAGCCATTGACGAATTGAAAAAACTTAGCATTGAAACAATGCCGCCAACGACATTATATACACCAAAATCCTCTACTCCCAATGTATTTAAAACCACACGGCTTGTATACAAAGATACAGCCATTGTAAATAGCATACGGAAGTAAAGAAGCAATGTATTCTTGGCTATTCGTGTATTGTTGTTTGAAGATGTTTTTGACATTAAATTAAATATTGTTTATTTTCTATATCCTGTACACATCATAATATTAGCTCCTGTTATTTCGCTGCTAATCTCATCAATGAATTGCGGTAAGCCCAAGTCTATAAATTCTCGAATCAACCAATTTTGCTTTGACTTCATCAGTTTTTCAAAAATATTGGGGCTATATCGTACTTGCTCACTCAACCAATGCATAACACCATAAATTATAGTCATGCTATGTCTGTCCACTAAATGAGTATTTTTCGGAAGTTCCTTTTTTATATACCATAACATTTGCGAACCATTAATATAATAAAAAGTCTTTCTTGCATCTTTATGGTATTTAATCAAGGCATTTAAACGACCAGACATACTTTCATGGATATTCCACTTGAACTATTTCTTTATACGATAATATGGAACTTCATCGCCTGGCGGTACGGTATACTTCACTTTATTAGGCAAATAATTTCTCATTCTATAATTATCATATATACTATCTACTCTAAATCTTATGTACACCTCGCGCTTTGCTGCATCTGCATTATTTGTTAAAGTAAAAGAGACATCAGAAATAGGTATGAACAACTCTGTTGCATCTGTATTAGTAATAGTGAAGGTACGATGTACACATGGTAAATTATACAACAAGTCATATACAGTATATTCTTGCCTTTGATCAGGTTCGTCTAAAATTCTTGACAGGTTGCACAAAACACCAGTTGCTCCATAAATAATTTTATCTTTTCTTACATTACCCGTTATATTCTGACGAGAGGAACTTACGCCATGCCCAATTCCAATAACTTTTACACCATGTATTACTAACAATGCTTTAGTAGCATTCATTATACTATAATAAGATGTTAAAGATTTGGCATCAATCGGTAATTCTAACGATGCATTATAAAAAATACGTGATTGATTCCAATAGAACAAAGCTTCTTTGTACTTATCCCCTTTTTGATTTCTCAACCACAGTTCTACATACTCATATGTTGAATTTGAAAGAATTGTTCTACAATTAAAGTCAGGCTTACTATGAGCCTTCATCAATTTAATTGGACGATTACCTATTTTTAGTACCATATTTGGTATAATATAAGTTTATTGGCATATTATTTGTTCCGTTAAAGGAGTTTAGTTAGTGCTCAATTTAGGGCATTGCCCTTTGTATATGCACTTTTGCAAGTGCCTATATATTGAGACGTTAAAAATTTTACTTGTTTGTTAAGTATTTCATACATTTTACACACATGTGATTTTCGGCTGCACTCGGCATAGCTCAAACAAGTTTGGCTCTGCACTCGTTAGCACGAAAATTCTTCGCTCTACAATTTAAAAGCAAGCTTGCTTTGTTCTCACTTATCGAATATGTTGGCATATAACTTCTTACTTTACCTTCCATTCTGCTTAGCCTTATATTCCAATAAGTCAACAACCATCTTGAAATCATCAAACTTTTGACAGTATTGAGTGGCTAAAGGTTCTTGGAAATGCTGTCGAATAGAAGCCTTTATCATATTTGACATTGCATCCTTGCGAAGAGCTTGGAGCAAGTCGTTAAATTGTTGTTGTGTCATAACATTAATCATCTTTAATGAACAGTTAATCTATCATTAATAACTCTCTGTTGAGGAGATAGAGAAACATAAATTTAGACGTAAGTAGTCAATTTATGGCATACCACAAAGAGTAGACACTTTTCAGCGCCTACCCTTATTGGCTTTGTTAAAAATTCGATTGTAAATTAACATTGTGGACTACTCCAGTCCGATACAAGAGGGTAAGAGTGAAGGATAATCCCTGCACCCCTCAAAGATTTTTTTGAAAAATTTACCAAGGTAGCTCCAAACTGAACTGCCATGAAGCTTCACCGTACTAATGATACTATAGCTTCCATTTGAGCACCTAAATCACTTCCAAGATGAAATGGGCTGTTGCGTGCTGTAGGTAAGCACTTTATTGTTCATGAAAAATGACTGAAGGGATTGACCATGAGGTAAAGCCTCTGTTTGGTACTTGAAATAAAAGCGTTCTTAATCTTCGTTACTGTACATGCTTTTTAATTTTTTGTTCAGCGCAAAGATCTGAACTTCAGAAGTAAGCCCTAATTTGACTGCTTACTCTACTGCTGTTACATGATGATGTTGAGATAGCAATGTAGCTATGCTCAGTCCCACGTAGCCAGTACCAGCCACTGCGACTTTGATGTCTTTAAAATCACGCATATTTTTTGTTTGATTTAGTTTTCTCAATATGATTATGTGTTTCACATTAAATTATCTTGCTCACACTTACATTGTCAATCGCACGTTGATAATGTCCTTGGTCATTTTCAAGGAGGGTACTACGGACAGATTGCAACGTATAGCGATTAGTTTCAGGGCTTTTGTGATATTTTCACGAACCCTTCCGATTTCTCGACTTTCCGTTATCTTGTCGTCGGATTTGATGATAGGAAATAGGTAGTCGGTAGTCGGTGGTCGATGGATAGCGGTCTGCTATGGCTTGCATGGCTGCGTCCCATTGTACTTTGACGATGGGTGGAGTGAGCACTTGTGAGGTGTAAGTGAGCGTGAAGCCTTTGATGTCGCTTCTCCTAACATGGGCCAAGTCTGTAAAACTTATTCCTCGACAATAGATGCTGAAGAAGAACATGTCACGGGCAAATGTCTGTAACCTGGAGTCTGACAGGTCGGCATAACGCATTCTGCGTAATTCTTCCTCCGTAAGCAACTCGCACTTCTGTTTGGATGGCAAGGGCAACTTTATGCCACTCAGCAACGGTAGATGTGGGGCAATGGCTTCTTTCTCCGCTTCTTTGTAGAGGGTATGAATCTGGTACAAATAGAGACGAGCTGTTGATTCCTTGCGTCCATTGGCGTTTAGCCATTCTTTGAACTGTGTCATCATTTCTGGTGACAGCTCACCGAATGTCAATTCTTCTTTGCCTAAGAATTTGGACAGGCATTTGAGTGCCGCACCACGGTTATTGGCGACATCACATCTGCCAGCTACTTTGTCTTTTTCTATTTTTCGACAAGAATACGTAAAGAAATCATTTTTCATCTTGTGAAAAATAATGGTGAGTGGATTATTCTGCTATTTCAAAATCCTCATTATGCACATCGTTGATAGCTACAGCATAGCCACCGAAGTCCATAACGAGTTGACGATTTTTCAATATACGCACTACATAGCCTACTTGTCCTGCCATGATTCCTGTTAATACGCGAAGCTTTACATGGTCTTTGGAAAACTTCACAAACGGATCACGCAAGAAAGTAATACGTTCTGGTTCTGATTCCATCACTTGCATAAAGGGGCGCATTACGCTGTCTTTGATGGAAGCTGGGGTTCCATCCATACAATTGTTTACGAGGTGGTATCGTGGAAAGTTTTTTTGGAGAAAGACTTTTAGTTTGTCTGTCTCTCCTTGCAAAAACACAAGACCGCTGACACTTGGCTTTTCTTCTTTCATTACGCCTTTGCCATTTGGTTTACGCTTATAAGTGATGGTACGATGGATAAAACAATTAGGTTTGAAATCGCCTTCTAACTTGACGGTTTCAAGTGTTTTTTCAAATTTTTCTGCCGCAAAATGTTGGATAAAAAGGTATCCCCATGGCGTTCCTTCTTCTTCACTATCGGACATTCCTTCTACTTTTCGAGCCGATTTTTCATCAGACCGAATAACGTGGATGCCCTTTGGTAAACGCTTGTTGTTATACATATCATTTATGTCGGCTGTAGAAGAAGAAAGTGAGCTGACCTGCGTCATTTTCTTATCTACTTTATGTCACTGTTGGCTGTCATCACTTGGGATGACTGTGCCAGATTTACAATAACAATAACATTGTTCATAAAATCATACTATTAAACTGTATGTTTGTCCAGTCTGAGAGGAGTGTCAATAGTTCTGGCTTTACCCTCTCATTTGGCTTGGTGTCTCTATCCGTTCATCCGTATTTTGCACGTCAAAATACGGAACGTGCTACAAAGGTACATTTTTTCTTGCATTTATTATCATCTTCTCCCGAAAATCTTCCACCATTTTGAGATTTCACGTAGAAATGTTTAATAAATCTGGACCTATAGGTCAAATTGCAGGATAGCATATAGCGCGAAGCCTTATATACACTACATTTACAAGCATTTGAAAATAATAAGAAATCATTCAAATACACAAAAGCAAATATCCTGTATGTGGCTCCGCGCAAACAGTAAAGAACGGTAAGCGTAAAGGAGTTCTAACATACAAATGCCAAGCTTGCGGTTATCAGTTCCGTAACTCCACGATTCCCTCAAATGATTATTTGTACATGGAAGGCAAACAAACCATTTCGGAACTCTCGCATCGCTTTGGCGTAAGTGAATCAACAATCAAGCGTCGACTGAAAGATATCAGAAAAAGTTGGGAACAGCCAACCATTGAAGGTTGTGGTTATGTCCATATGGACGCAACTTACTGGGGAGCGCAGCTGGGGTGTTTTGCTAGCTTTAGACGAGCATAGTGGCTTTCCCCTCTATCTTGCCTTTATCGAGAACGAAACGGCAAGCGACTATGAGAAAGCGATAAGAAGCATAGATGAACGTGGCTATACGATTTTTGGTATTATCATAGACGGCAAGAAAAGCCTCTTTACCCTCTTCTCTGACTATCAGATACAAATGTGCCAGTTTCACATAAAGCAGGTAATCAGACGTTATCTCACACAGAATCCAAGGCTTAAGGCAGCGCGAGAACTTAAGGGCCTATTGGACACGTTGACTGTTTCCTCTGGGAGGGACTTCAAAATCAACTATGCCCAGTGGAAAGAAAAATGGAAAGACACGCTTATAAAGCGCTCTCTGCTGAAATGTGGAAAAAGAACTATACTCACAAGCGCTTGCGTTCTGCGATGCACAGCTTGGATTTCTATATGCCATACCTTTTTACGTTTCAAAAAGGAAGTTGTGAAGGCATGCCAAATACGAACAACAAGATAGAGGGAACTTTTACCAATCTGAAGAAAAGGCTGAACGTAAATAGCGGTATGACGGAGATGAGTCGCAAGCGACTCATTAGTGAGTTTTTCTTGGCATTGGCAGCAACTCATGGCATAAGAAAGCAGGACCCCTCAAGTGAAGAATCCTGCTAATGGCTTATGCCTTTCGTTATGCGCGGTCCTATTCCTCATGAAGTTGCACCCCTGCAGAGCTTCACTACGCTTCAGACCGCTTTACAAAGATAGCGACAATGTGGAATAGGATCGCATTGGGGAGGCGATTTTTCATCCTACAATTTGACCTATAGAGAAAAAGTAGGTCTAAAATATCCTGCAATTTAACCTATACGCCCCAAATATATTGGAATGCGGCCATTACAAGAATATCGCTCATTCTT
>ULVB01061748.1_pt1 | contig 40454 bp, 30 predicted proteins | sample 1959071 | NCBI WGS metagenome assembly ULVB01 (sample SAMEA4835776, study PRJEB28245) | human gut metagenome | biome: gut microbiome; material: fecal sample | place: Denmark | collected 2008 | reverse complement strand
CCTACCCTAAATATGAGCCCCTTTCAGGGGCAGCGTGCGCCTCTCTACCAACCTTGGTTTTTCTGGATTTTGAACACCCTACCATGCAGGGATAAGCTGGTTTAATTTTTAACACCTACTTAGGCCACAAAGTTAAGCATTTTTGAAGGGGCAATCGGCCTGCCAAGCATTATTTTTTGTTTCAACACTGTGAATTTTGAGGAGAATATCTACTTAGTAATGGTAAAAAAATAACTTGACCAATTTTGTGGAGTAGGAATAAGGAGTTATTTCTTATGTCCTGTCTTTTTGCCGCTTTTGAAATTTGTCATCGGTCACATAGCCCGCTATGCTCCCTCTTCCAAATCCCAAAACCAACAAAAATACAGGTCAAAATTGCTCAACTTATTCTTTCACCATTACTTACAAAAAAATCGGGTGAGTATTCCCCACCCGATTATATTGTTATATGTCTCACGCATTCCTGCTAAAATAGGAATGGCGAAAGACGGATTATGACTTATCTAACGAACAGCAATTCACGATACTTAGGCAACGGCCACATATCGTCTTCCACGATCAATTCCAACTTGTCGATGTGGTAACGGATGGCATCGAAATAGGGCGCCACCTCGTCGTGGTAGGCAACGGCGAGCTCACGGATGTCGGTGATTTTGTTGACCTCCTTGCGCTTCTCCACCATGGCTTCCACGTTCTCGGCGATGAAGTTGGTGTGTTTGTTGATTTTCTCGATGAGGTCGATGTTGTATGCCGTCAGGCTCTTCACCTTCTCAGGGTCGGAGAATGCCAATTGAATTTTGCGGACATTGTCGACAAGTTCGCTCTGGTATTTAGTTGCCACAGGAATGATGTGGTTCATACAGAGGTCGCCAAGCACACGGGCTTCAATCTGAATTTTCTTCTGATAGGTCTCCCATTTGATTTCGTTGCGGGCCTCAAGTTCGTGACGGTTCATCACCTTCATCGTTTCGAACATCTTCACGCTGCTGTCGTCGAGATAGCGGTCGAAGATGAGCGGACAGGAGGTTTCGCAGTCCAAACCGCGGCGGGCAGCTTCGGCCTTCCATTCGTCGCTGTATCCGTTTCCATCGAAATGGATGGGCTTGCACGTCTTGATGTCTTCACGAAGCACGTCGAGAATGGCCGACACTTTGCTCTCGCCTTTGGCAATCAGAGCTTCCACACGGGCGTGGAAATCGGTGAGGGCCTCAGCAACGGCGGTGTTAAGAGCAATCAGGGCGCTGGCACAGTTGGCGATGCTGCCAACGGCACGAAATTCAAAACGATTTCCTGTGAAAGCGAAAGGAGAGGTGCGGTTGCGGTCGGTGTTGTCGACCATCAGTTCGGGAATCTGCGGGATGTCGAGGTGCATGCCGTGCTTGCCTTCCATGGTGAAGAGGTCTTCCTTGGTGGATTTCTCAACGCGCTCAAGGAGTTCGCTGAGCTGCGTTCCCAAGAAGCTGGAAATGATGGCGGGCGGCGCTTCGTTGGCTCCCAAACGATGGGCATTGGTGGCGCTCATGATGGAGGCCTTCAGCAAACCGTTGTGGCGGTAGACGCCCATGAGGGTTTCAACGATGAAGGTGATGAAACGCAGATTGTCTTCTGGGGTCTTGCCCGGCGCGTGGAGGAGATGGCCGGTGTCGGTGGTGAGACTCCAGTTGTTGTGCTTGCCGCTACCGTTGATGCCAGCGAAAGGCTTCTCGTGGAGCAGGCAACGGAAACCGTGGTGGCGGGCGATGTTGCGCATCAACGACATGATGAGCATATTGTGGTCGACAGCCAGGTTGCATTCCTCATAAACAGGAGCGAGCTCAAACTGGTTGGGGGCCACTTCGTTGTGGCGCGTCTTGCAAGGGATGCCCAACTCCAGCGACTGGATTTCCAAGTCGCGCATGAACTCAACGACACGCTCGGGAATGGCGCCAAAGTAGTGGTCGTCCATCTGCTGGTTTTTGGCAGAATCGTGTCCCATCAGGGTTCTGCCCGTCAGGAGCAAGTCGGGACGCGCCGCATAAAGGCCTTCATCCACCAAGAAATATTCCTGTTCCCAACCCAAATTGACGGTGACACGCTGCACCTTCGGGTCGAAGAATTGAGCAACAGCCGTGGCGGCCTTGTCGATGGCGCCAAGAGATTTCTTCAAGGGGGCCTTATAGTCGAGGGCTTCACCCGTGTAAGAAACGAAAATGGTCGGTATCATCAAAGTGTCTCCCACGATGAACACTGGCGAAGAAGGATCCCAAGCTGAATAGCCGCGGGCCTCAAACGTTGAACGGATGCCACCGTTGGGAAATGAAGAAGCGTCGGGTTCCTGCTGCACGAGGGCTTTTCCTGAAAATTTTTCAATCATGCCGCCCTTGAAGTCGTGCTCCAAGAAATTGTCGTGCTTTTCGGCGGTTCCTTCCGTCAGAGGCTGGAACCAGTGCGTGCAGTGTGTCACGCCCATTTCCATGGCCCACTGCTTCATTCCCTTGGCCACCTCGTCGGCGATATCCAAAGGCAGGTCGGCACCTGTCTCCATCACTTCGCGCAAGGTTTTGTACACGTTCAACGGAAGATATTTAAACATTTTCTCCTGGTTGAACACATACTTGGCAAAGTATTCCGACGGGCGCTCCTTCGGCGCTACCACTTTTACTGGGCGTTTCTTGAACGCTTCCTCTACAACTTTAAATCTGAGATTGCTCATAATTGATATGGAATAAAGTTTTTGCTTTTCTTTCGATGGGGCGTCTCGCGCTCCTGCCGCTTGCCGGCTTTGCAGAAGCTCTTTCGATTTACAGGCGCGAAATATGCAATGAACGCCACGACCTGCCTTTAATTAGTAATGGTATCAACATTACTTAGCCCTGCAAAATTACAAATTATTTTGCAAGGAGATTGCAGAAGAACACGAAGAACTGACGGGAAGCGGCGGATTACTTGGCCAGAACGCCTACTCCTCGACCTGAAGGCGAGGAAGTCCGTTGACAAAACGGATGGGAATCCAAAGATGGCGGCTGTGGCTCAATCGCTTGGGCGTCCAGATGTCGGCCATAAAGAGAAACTCGCCGGGACGGTCTTTGTCGGGCATCACGTAGGTGCCTTGTCCGCCGAATGTCTTGTCGGCACCACGGCCAACGGCTGGGCAATCTAATTGCTGCCAAGGCCCCGTGAGCTTACTGGCGCGGAAGAGGCGGGCTTTGTTGGGCGCCCATCCCGTACAGCCACTGGTGATGAGCCAATAGCTGCCGTTTTTCTTGAAAAGCGTTGGTGCCTCGTTTTGTCCAGAAGGGGCAATGCGCCAATAGCGCCCCGTGTAGCCAAGATAGTCTTTGGTGAGTTCGGCGAGCTGCAACGTGAGGTTGTCTTCGGAGGAGTACAAATGACAGGCACGGCCGTTGTCGTCGACATAAACGGTCATGTCGCGGCTCATCTGTCCGCCCTTCATGTCGCGCACCAGGAAGAGACCCTTTTGGATGGCTTCGCGCCATTGCGGCGTCCACCAAGTCTTATAGTCTTCGCTTTTGAGGGCCAAGGCCGCGGCTTTGTCTTTTTTCTTGAAATCTGCTGGCCAGCGCCCAGCATTGGGGCGCAGCGAACGCACGAAGCGAAACGGCCCTTTGACTTGGTTTGCCACGGCAAAGCCTGTTCGCGCCGCAGCATATCCTTTTCTGCGCAATTCGAGATGGAAGAGCATGACATATTTTCCCGTCTTCGGGTTTTTAACCACCTTCGGACGCTCCATGATGCAGCCTAAGGCGATGTCGGAGAGCGTGTCGGGCGAGGCTTGCAAGACGAGGCCTTCGTAGTGCCACGTCTTCAAGTCGCGCGAGGTGTAGAGGGCGATGCCGTCTTCGCTCGCGCCGGGAATGTTCTCCACGCGGTGTTCGCCATACCAGCAATAGGTGCCGTCTTCGGCCTGGATGATGTTTCCGCCGTGGCAGTTGATGTGTTGTCCGTCGTCGGCCAGCCAAAGGCCTTCTGCCGTGGCAACGGGCCGAGACTGTGCCGCGAGATGACGGGTGGCGTTGAAAAGCAAGGCCAAGCAGCAGAGCATTATTGTTATTTGCTTCATAACATTTGAAATTAAATATTTCCAGTTTTCCTGCCTTCACATCACGCCACAGCCGAAGGTCCGCTCACGCTTTCCCCAACCATTTCTTTATACGCGCCATTGCTTCTTCGCAATCTTCGCGCGTTCCGAATGCCGTAAGGCGGATGTAGCCTTCACCAGAAGGCCCGAAACCGACGCCGGGCGTGGAAACGACATGCACTTCATGCAGGAGGCGTTCGAAAAAGTTCCAACTTGAAATGCCGTCGGGCGTTTGCAACCATATATAGGGGGCGTTGATGCCGCCAAAGACGTTTAATCCTGCTGCCGTAAGGCTCTCGCGCATGATGCTTGCATTGGTCATGTAATAGTTGATGGTTTCGCGCACCTGACGCTTTCCAGCTTCGCTATAAATGGCCTCTGCTGCCCGCTGAACGATGTAGGCGGTGCCATTAAACTTGGTGCACTGACGGCGATTCCACAACTGGTTGAGGGAAACGTCTTCGCCACTGGCGGCCCTGACCTTGAGGGCTTTCGGCACCACGGTATATCCGCAACGCAAACCGGTGAAGCCGGCTGTCTTGGAATAGGAATGAAACTCCACGGCGCATTCTTTGGCGCCTGGTATCTCATAGATGCTGTGGGGGACGTCTGGCTGCGTGATATAGGCTTCATAGGCTGCGTCATAGAGCAACAGACTGTTGTTGCAACGGGCGTAGTCCACCCATTTCTCGAGTTCGCCGCGGCACAACGTCGTGCCCGTCGGGTTGTTGGGATAGCAAAGATATATCAAATCAACGGAATGGGAGGGCAAGGAGGGGATAAAGTTGTTGCTTGCCGTGCAAGGACAGTAAGTAATCCGGCTCCACGCATTGCCGAGGAACTGGCCCGCTCTGCCACCCATCACGTTGGAATCAATGTAAACGGGATAGATGGGGTCGGTCAGGCAAATGGTGTTTTCTGTGCCGAGGATGTCGCCGAAGTTTCCCGTGTCGCTCTTGGCGCCGTCGTTGACAAATACTTCGTCGATGTCCAAATCAATGCCGCGCGACTGAAAATCGTTTTCAACGATGGCTTTTCTCAAGAACTCATAGCCGTGTTCCGGCCCGTAGCCTCTGAAGGTCTCGGCCTTCCCCATCTCGTCGACGGCTTTATGAAGCGCCTCTATCACTGCTGGCGGCAGCGGACGGGTTACGTCGCCAATACCTAATCTAATCAGTTTGGCCTCAGGATGAGCTGCCTTAAAAGCGGCCACCTTCTGGGCTATGTCTGCAAAGAGATAGTTCTTTTGCAGTTTCAAGAAATTTTCATTTACCGTAAGCATCGTATATGATTTTTATGGGGATGTTCTATGTCTTATTATGATAAGGAGAAGGGGAATTATTATAGGGAGAAGGGAAAGAGGGATTGTCTATTCTTCGATGGTGATTCTTCCGTCGAACACTTTGGTTGCCGGACCCGTCATATACACATGTCCATCTTCCTCACGCCATTCAATGGTGAGCTCTCCCCCATCCATCGCGACGACGCTCTTGCGTGGTCGGCGGCCTGTCAATGAGGCCGCAACGGCCGTTGCACAGGCTCCAGTGCCACAGGCCAGGGTGATGCCGGAACCGCGTTCCCAGACGCGCATGCGGATGCTGCCATCGGGCTTCACTTCGGCAAATTCGACGTTGCAACGCTCGGGAAACAGCGAAGCGAACTCTAAGGTTGGGCCTACTTTCTCGAGGTCTATGTTTTCAACGTCGTCCGTGAAGATAACGAAATGGGGATTGCCCATAGAGACGAAAGTTCCTACGTATCGCTTGCCGTCTGTACTCGCCACGACGCCCTCGCACATACTGCCGCCGGGCGATGCCAACTGCGAAGGCACAGCCAACTGCGGCTCGCCCATATCAACGGTCACTTGCTCAACCAATCCGTCGGCACCGAGCGAGAGGTGGAGCACCTTGATGCCAGAAAGCGTGGCCAAGCGGATGTCGAGCGAATCGGTCAACCCATTGTCGTGAAGATATTTGCCGATGCAACGGGAGGCATTGCCACACATGCGGGCCTCTGAACCGTCGTTGTTGAAAATACGCATCGAAAAGTCGGCAACGTCCGAAGCGCCAATGAGCACCAAACCATCGCCGCCGATGCCCTTGTGGCGGTCGCTCCAAGTAACGGACAGTTTTTCGGGATGCTTCAACGGATAAGCAAGCGTATTGACATAAATATAATCATTACCTGCCCCGTGCATTTTCGTAAATTCTATGGTACGTTTCATTGCTGTGTGTATTGGGTTTGACGTTGGCTTTTATTTATCACGGCGCAAAGGTAGAAATACTTTCTTTTTGCACAAAGAAAATCCTTGAAAACTTTCTTATTTTTATTTACACACATCGCAAATAATCTTTTTGTAAGTTTTACCAGCGTATTATTTTACATAAAGACAGGATTACACCTAAGCCAGATAAGGTGGTTTCACCGAAGAAAGCACCGAAGAAAACGGGGGAATAGTCAAAGCGGACGCACTTTCAGCGGAGCCTTCGGAGAAATTATTGTATATTTGCCGTTCAGAACAAACAGAAAACTCTCATGACAAGATTAACCATCGTGGTGCCTTGCTACAACGAAGCGCCCGTTCTTCATGAAACGACAAAACGCCTGCTGCAAGTGGCCGATACGCTGACCGCCAAGGAGGTGCAGACCCATATCTTATATGTTGACGACGGCAGCGCCGACGAGACATGGCAGATTATCGAAACGGAGTCGCAGACCCACAGCGAGGTGTGCGGCTTGAAATTGGCGCACAACGCGGGCCACCAACACGCTTTGTGGGCTGGTCTGGAACGTGCCTGCGAGTCGGCAGACTGCATTGTGACCATCGACGCCGATTTGCAAGACGATGTCAACGCCATCTGCACGATGGTGGACCGCTTTCTGGAAGGCAACGACATTGTCTACGGCGTTCGGCGCGACCGCTCAACCGACACATGCTTTAAGCGGCAAACGGCGGTGTTCTTCTATCGCTTTATGCACTGGCTGGGAACGGAGGTGGTGTACAACCACGCCGATTTTCGCCTTATGAGTCGCCGCGCGGTAAAAACGCTGCTGAGTTATCCTGAGCGCAACCTTTTCCTGCGCGGCATGGTGAAATCGCTGGGATACCGCCAGGCAACGGTTGAATACGACCGCGCCGCCCGCTTTGCCGGCGAGTCGAAATATCCGCTCAGCCGCATGTTGGGATTCGCCTGGGACGGCATCACTTCGTTTTCCGTCCGTCCGCTGCGCCTCATCCTCCTGCTCGGCGTCCTCTTCATCGTCATTTCGTTCGCCGTCATCGTCTGGGCGCTGATAGCGCACTTCAACGGCCATACGTTGCCGGGATGGACCTCCCTACTCGTCAGCGTCTGGTTTGTCGGCGGCGCCATCCTGCTGGCGCTCGGCATCATCGGGGAATATATCGGGAAAATCTATTCTGAGGTGAAACGCCGTCCGCGCTATATCGTGGAATCCTTCACTGGAGACATGGAATGAGCGGCCTTATGGAAGTCATCTCTCAGCGCCCGATTCCCATCAAAACCCAAGGAAGAACTTTCTTACACCCTCTATCTCAACGGTTTCCGCCTAATACGGGAACCGTTTTTTATTGGAAAACTTGTAAAATAAGGCAATGAGCGAGCGCGAAATATGTAAAATAAGGCGTTCTGACGGGAGAAAACTTGTAAAATAAGGCAGTGAGGAGGCGCGAAATATGTAAAATAAGGCGTTCTGGCGGGCGAAAACTTGTAAAATAAGGCAATGAACGAGCGCGAAATATGTAAAATAAGGCGTTGCGGCGAAAGAAAACTTGCAAAATAAGGCAGCGAGCAATTATTATTTGTAACTTTACGCCCTAATGGGAAGCGCCATTTATGATGGGCAATCCCACTTCTCAAAAGCATAAAGCAAGAATCCACCAACTTGATACACGGCCATGAAAGAAACGGTTATAGACAAAAGAACCCTGGAACTGGTGCTCAGCGACCAAAAGTCTGAAATTGACAATTGGCCAAATGGACACCTCTGTCCTCGCAACGAAGAAAACCTTGTGGACTTAAACAGTCCGCAAGCGCAAGTAGTCATTGGCGTTCGCCGTAGTGGAAAATCCACGCTATGCCTGCAAACGCTTGCAGACGCCCACGTCAAATTTGCATACATTGACTTTGACGATGAACGATTGGACGGCCTTAGTGCGAACGACTTGAACGATATTCTTGAGATATTGTATAAAATATACGGGGATTTCAAATATGTCTTTCTTGACGAAATACAAAACATCGACAAATGGCCTCTGTTTGTCAACCGCCTCCTGCGCGTCAAGATACACGTCGTGCTGACAGGCAGTAACGCCAAATTGCTGAGCAGCGATTTGGCCACGCACCTCACGGGACGCAGCAGCGAAATTGCCCTATATCCGTTTTCTTTTACGGAATACTGCAACATGAAAGGAGTGGACCACAAGAGCAAATCGACCAAAGACATTGCGGAGCAGAGGAAAACTTTTGACGAATACATGAAGCAGGGCGGATTCCCGGAACTGCTACTGATTAAGAATAACAAGAAATATGTATCCAATCTCCTTGACAATATCTTAAAACGAGACATTGAACAACGCTACAAGATAGCCTATCCTGCCCAATTCGAGGACATGGCGTACCATTTGCTCAACACATCACCCAGCATATTATCGACCAAAAAATTGGCCGGATTATTTGATTTCAAGTCTCACCATACAGTACACAACTATATCAAATATCTCAAAGAGGCATACGTTGTCATTGGGGTCAAGAAGTATTCACCGAAAAGCAAACTGCGCGTGACTGGTGAGAAGCTATATGCCGTTGATGTTGCGATGATGAACCAAAGAGAGAATGCCTTTTTAGGCGAGAACCTTGGTTGGCGCCTTGAAACCATTGTCTTGACACACCTTATACGCAAATGCAAGAACGAGGGATGGGATGTTTACTATCTCAACGACCGCTCTGGAGAATGCGATTTCATTGTGTGTGACGGCAATAGAGTGCTTCAGTGCATCCAGGTGTCTTACGACATTTCTTCGGAAAAGACCAGAAAGCGCGAAATCAACGGTTTGCTTCTTGCCCACAAAAGAACCAAATGCAAGAACTTGCTTCTGCTGACAGACCATGAATATGAAGAATTGGAGAAAGACGGCGTCCGCATGCTTATAAAACCCGTGTATGAATGGACTGCCGAGGTATTCGAGCAACCGTAAGTTACAGGAATAATTAATAATTCGTGCAAACAAAAAAAATCGCCGATGTTTTGCAGGGATGCAAAACACAGGCGATTGTAAGTGTAAGTGTGTACAAGTGAGATGGGCTATTAAGCTTCCTTCGCAACGTTTACGCGACGTTCCTTAATACGGGCCTTCTTACCAGTGAGGGCACGGAGGTAGTAAAGCTTAGCACGACGCACCTTACCATGCTTGTTGATTTCGATGCTTTCGATAGCCGGAGATTCGATTGGGAAGATACGTTCAACACCAATGTTACCAGACATCTTGCGAACCGTGAAACGCTTCTTGTCCTGATGACCAGAAATCTTGATGACAACGCCACGATAGAGCTGAACGCGCTCTTTGTTGCCTTCGACAATCTTGTAAGCTACGGTGATTGTGTCACCAGCCTTGAATTCGGGGAATGACTTGCCCGTAGCAAATGCTTCCTCAGCGATTTTAATTAAATCTGCCATTTTTTCTTTTGGTAATTTATTATGTTATTCGTCTGTGGGCGTAACGGGGAACTCTCATCCCGACAGCGGCCCATCAGAAAAGCGTTGCAAAATTACGATTTTTACGTGAATTACACAAGGTTACGCGCCACATTTTTATGAGAATGCCTAACAAATCAGCCGATTAGTCATGGGGAAAAGTCGAAACGGGCGTTTTTTCCGGGCTTCCCGACGGATCAAATCGCCGCCTTTTTCCGCCAAAAGCCCCTGCGCATATAGAAATAGGCCAGGGTGGAGATGGGGATGGAATAGACAAACTCGCTGAGCCAACATACGGGCAGACTGCTGCGGAAATGGAAGATGGCCACGAAGACGTAGACCGTATAAATCAAAAGACTGACCGACTCCATCGCGAGCGCGGCCTTGGTGTTTCCAGAGCCAGATACGGCATGGAGGCACAATTGGGCGGGGATGCTGAAGACGTATGAGGAGAGGAGCACGTAAAGGGCTCCCTGGGCGTGGCGGATGAGCGCTGCGTCATCAGTGAAGATGTTCAAGACGTTGTATGAGAAAGTGGCGATGAGAAGAATGACGGGCACGAGGATGAGAAACGTGAGTTTCATCACGCGGTGTATCATGGGCATCACATTGTCGTCGTTTCCTTGTCCGATGAAGTTGCTGACAAGGGTGGAGATGGTGGAACCGAAGGCCACGAGCGTCATGAAGGTGAAGGCAGAGACGTTGCGAATGATGTTGGTGGCAGCCAAATCATGCTGCCCGAGATGCTCGATGGCCAGAAAGAAGATAAACCACGTGCCGAGCGACAGGAAATTCTGTATCATTATCCACACGCTCAAATCGAACACATTTTTCAGAATGCCAAAGCGGAAACGCGGCATGGCATTGAGGGCATATTTTGCGCAGTCGATGCGACGCGAGGTATAGACAAGGAAGAAGAGGAAGGAAACGATTTCCGCCAAGGCCGAACCGATGGCCGCACCTTGTATGCCCAGAGCAGGGAAACCGAATTTGCCGAAGATCAAAACATAGTTGAAGACGACGTTGCTCAACACCATGACGAGGGAGTTGAGCGTGAGCGTGCGGGTGTTGGTGGTGCCGATATAAAAGGCGCGAAAAACGAGGGTGATGAAGGCAAAGGGGATGCCCGCCATGCGCCACGTCAGGTAGACATCTGAGGCACTGGCGATTTCGGGAGAGCTGATGAGACTGTTCATCAAGCGGTCGCCAAAGAAAAAGACGAAGGCCACCAAGACGAGGGAAAGAAGGAGCAGGAAGAAGAGGCCGTGATAGAACACACTGCCGATGGTTGCGTAAGCACCCTCCCCGTTGCGGCGGCCGATGATGATTTGCACACCGATGCTGAAACCGAGGCCGAGCATAAACACCACGATATAGGCGATACCGCCGAGAGCTGCGGCTCCCAATTCCACCTCCCCAACACGTCCGAGATAGGCCGTGTCGGTCATGCCGACGAGCTGCTCCATCAACACACTAACGAGAATGGGCAACGCAATGGCGAGGATTCTTTTATAACTATAGTTGACTGCTTCCATACTTTTTTCCGTTTCCAAATTTCATGCTACATCACCAGACTGCCCGTTGCGGCCGTCCATCAAAGGCCCAGCAATCCCTTGACGAGGAAGAAGAGCATGGGGATGAGGAGGGCGGGCAGCAGATTGATGGTTTTGCAATCCTTGATGTTGAGCACGCCGAGGCCGGCGGCGGCAATCAAAACACCTCCGACGATGCTGACCTCCGCGATGAGTTCTTCAGAGATGAAGGAGGCAGAGACTTTTGCAATGCCGTAGATGCTGGCCTGCCAGACAAAGACGAAGAAGGCCGTGATGGCGGTGCCGAAACCATAGCTGGAGGCCACGACAACCATTGTCACGAGGTTGAGCGTGGCGCCCGTCATGAGATAAGTGTTGTCGTTGAAGAGGGCGCTCAGCACGGGGCCCATCATCGAGAGCGTTCCGACGCAGCAAAACAAGACACCCGTGGTGATGCCTTCTGCGAGGTTGGAACCGCCGGAAACGCGGCGCGTAGCACGCTCCAGGTGCTGGTCAAGCTTCAAGAAAGTGCCGATGAGCCCACCGATGGCCAGGCAGAAGATGAAGAGAACGGGATAGTGGCTTTTGATCATGTGTTCCATGGCCACATTGACGCCGAGTACAATGGCGGCAAGGCCCATTGCGGTGTTGAGAACGGTGATGTATTTCTCGCGTATTCCCTTACGCGCCAAAGCACCAACAGCGCTGCCGACAACGACGGCGACTGCATTTAAAATAATTGCATACATAAAAAGATGTGATAAGAAGGCCTCCGCCGTGCATTCACGCCAGGGTCGGTTTAGGGAATCAGACTGTGGGCGGGGGGAAATACAGAGAGACCAAGCTTGATAGAAAGGCGCCAGCGCCCCTGAAAGGGGCTTATATTTAGGGTAGGGGCTTGCCCCTACCTCTTGGTGCCGATTTATAGACCTTGCCCCTGTAAGGGGCTCATATCTCGAATCTTATTGCGGGGCAAGCCCCGCCAACGATATGCGCCCCTTACAGGGGCAGAAGCGAGAATCGATGAGCTGCGGCGAGAGATAGGGGCAAGCCCCTATCCTGGAATATGAGCCCCTTTCAGGGGCAGCGGCGCCTCTCTATAAAACGTTAATATTCCTATTTTGAAACCCTACTTAACTACCCCGTCTGGTTCAGGTTTTTCAATTTCGAGACAAAGTTACAATTTGCTTTTCACATCCACAATTCTGAAAGGGATTTTATAGGGCCAAGCGGCACGAAAAAGAAGCAAAATGCCGCCGAAGGCCACGGCGGCCCAGAAAACAAAAAAGGCGCCCCGCGAATGCGGAGCGCCCTTTTTATTGAAAATGCATTAACATTCAGAGAGTGATTACTTTACGTAAACCTTCTTACCGTTAACGATGTAGAGACCCTTAGGAAGACCTACAGTTGAGTTAGCGCGAACCTTCACACCAGAGATAGTGTAGATGGCACCACCCTTAGCATTAGAAACCACTGCGTTGTTGATACCGTTGATAACGTCTTCGATGTTGAGAGCAACGTCTCCATCTTCAGTCGTTTCAGGGATTTCAACGAAGTAACCAGTGCTGGCGTCAACAGTAGTGTTGTCAACAGAGTTCTTGATTACACCGTCGAGGAGCAAACCGAGGCCAGCATTAACAGTCAGCGAGTTCAAAGTACCCACCATACCATTCTGGTTGACGTGGTCGTAAACGTAAGTACCGTTAGCGAGTTCGCTTGCATCAGCAGCCTGGATACCAATCTGGAGATAGTTGATATCTTCGTCAGTCTTAACGATGAACGGAGTACCAGCCGGGATGATTTCAGACTCAGAGTAGAGCTGGAGCTGAGCCTTACCGTCCTTCTGTCCGAGGAGCTTGTAAGGAGCAGGTTCTACGTACTGGATGTCGAACGGCATCGTAACGATCTGATAAGCATTGGCCTTGACATTGTAAGTCATACCGTCGGCAACGACATCAGAAGAAACTTCGTCGAACACGAACAAAGAGCTTGCATCGCTGCCGCTCCAGTTAACCACGTTGTGGCTTGGATCAGCGTTCATGTAGCGACCTTCAACAAACTGGATGTTGAATACGCCAGGAAGCTTACCAGAAACGAGGGTGAACTTAGAATCTTCCTTAGTTGAGCTCAAACGCTGTGAGAGTTCCACTTCGTCCTTGTCTTCAACGCCGTCATACAAGTTGGCGATGTTGAGACCAGTTGCCAAGTTCTTGATAACGAATGAACCGTCGGCCTGCTTTCTGAGCTGCCATACAGCGTTCAAACGAGTGCTCTGGTTTTCGTCGTCCTTATAGCCCCAGTAAACGTTAGCAACAGTGTCGGCGTTGCGAGCATATACGATGTTACCATACTGACCATTCTGGTCGCCGTTTTGATTCTGGCTTACGCTCTTAATGCGAACGATTGCGCCGTCTTCAGGAACGATCAACTTGCTGTTGAACGTGCTGATTGCGCTGCGGAGCGCCTTCAACTGGTCTGCGATGGCAGTGAGGCTCAACGGAGAGTTAGCTTCAACATAAGAAGAAACATTGTCAACCGTTGTCTTCAAGCCGCTCTGAGCATCTGCTGGGAAGTAACCCCATGCTGTGCCTACCATGCCTTCAGCTTCAGCCTGAGCCTTAGCGTCCTTCAAGAGTTCGAGAAGTTCAGTGTCATCAGGATATGCATCGTTGAATTCCTTGATAACAGCTTCCAAAGCTTCATAGTCAGCCTGAGTTGCAGAGCTGTCTGAAGCGAGCTTTTCAGCGTTGGCGATGGCGTCAGCCAACTTCTGGCGTACTTCTTCAGGAATCATGTTGTAACGTGGGTTGTCACCACCGTCCTTGTAGAAGCGCAATTCTGATACGTGCCAGCATGGGCCGAGGCCGTGGAGCTGGTTGACCTTAGTCTGGAGACCCACGAAACGAAGGTGCTGAACCGGCTTGCCCAAATCGATACGCATTACAGTCGTAGTACTGTCGATGGTACCATTAGGGAAGTTAGTGGCATACTGGTAGATAACAGTGTCCTTGAACAAAGTATCTGTCCATGCTCCTTCAGGATCATCGCCGTCAGCCTGTGCAACGAGAGCGATGCGGCTTGGGTTACCACCACGGTTGTTGTGGCGCTGAGAGAACTTGAGGAAGAGCTTCTGGATTGGCTCGTCGCCGAGGTTCACCTGTGCCCAGTGGTATTCACCGTCCACATTACTTGACCACAGAGTGTGGTAGTAAGTATCGAGCTTGCCATCGAATGCATAAGCTTCCTCACCTTCAGAAGGTTCAGTTGCGTTGCACTTTTCGAATGAAGAGACAAGACCTGCAGAAGCATACTTGTCGTCGAAAGTCACGTCAGAATTAAGCTTATACTTCTCTGAAGTAGACTTAGCCTCACTAACCAAAGCGTGATACTTCTTCATGAAGCGGGCCTTTTCAACAATAGCGGTGAGTTGGTCTGCAACATCAGCAGGAACTTCCTTGATTGCGAACAAGCAACCCAGTCCGTTCTCCGACTGCCAACGAACGACATTCATACCGGCATCACAGTGCCACATATTGCCATCTTCGTCAGTGATGTTGAACATCAAGCCAGCAGCTTCGCCGTTCGGGTTGAAAGCAACGTTGCACTTAACAGTTGCGCCTTCAACGGTTGGGAACGTAGAAGAAGTGCTACCCTGCTTGCCAGCATAACGACCGGTTGCAAAGTTCTTGATGTAGTACTGACCATTACCTGCATCTTCAACAGTCCACAAGTATTTGGCATCGTTGAGGGTTGGAGGAACGTCGACAGCGACTTTGTCCTTCGTACACTTCATAGAGCCACCCGTATCAAACATACCGTCTTGTGAACGCTGGCTGATGAACATGTAGTACTTACCCGGAACGAGCATGATGCGGCCACCGTTGTTCAGCTTTTCCTGAGCATCAAGAATGTCCTGAACGATCTTTTCCTTGGCTTCCGCAGAAACAGCGTCGTTACCCATAGCGTCGTTGGCTGCATTGTAAGCAGCTTCGATCTTGTCGTGGAGATCCTGAGAGATGTTACCCGGCTGATCACCTACAGCAAATTCGATATCAGAGAAACCATTCTTGAAGACTTCGTTGTAGACGGTCTCCAATTTCTCGTCAGCTGTTGGCTGATGAGGAGTGGCTTCATAGATTCGCCAGTTGTTGGTGTCGCTGTAAGTCGAGTAAGCTGGGCAACCCCAATAGCAGAGGTAATTAGGTTTTTCACCATTTTCTGGCAACTTGCCTGCGAGCACCCAGTCGTTACCTTCTGAATCTGGCTGCTTTTCGTTACCATCAATCAAACGGCGAAGGTCGGTCGAACCAGCCTCACCCTTCAAAATGGTACACTGGAAAGCTTCGCCATAAGACAAAGTGTAACCACCAGAGTACATGTACTGCTTGTTGGAGAAGTTTTTCAGAACGAATACGTTATCGCCCTGCGCGTCTTCGCCAACCTTTACGAGTTCGTAAACACAGCTAGCGTCAACGGCTGCCTTGAAGGAGCCAGAGGGATTCAGATAGCCATTGCTTGACCAGCCAGCCTTGTTGCCGCCCTGCTGAAGCACCACGAACATACCGTTCTGCGGCGTCTCAATCTGGCTTTCTGCAACGTCCCACACGGTCCAATCGCGTTCAGCAGCAACTGCTGACAATGATCCTGCCACGAAGAGCAGCATCAAAGCAAGAAAATTGTAAATTTTCTTCATTGTGAGATGAGAATTTGAATTAAACAATTAGTGAATAAATAATTTGTAGATTTGATTATGTTAAGTTTCAGAGCAAGACAATACATGCCCAGCCCCAAATCATTTTCTTTTTCCATAACGGCTGCGCAACGTCAGCACACCTTATATAATAGGAGCCGAACCGCCCGTCTGCATCTCCGCCCCGTCATGGGGCATCAACGCAGACTTGCCGTCGGCGCGTCTGCTGGTCTTGCAGCATGCATCCCCCAATGCATAACATAATTATGGCGTTGCGCCAAACGCCCGAAAGGGCAAATGGACGAACGAAACAAAAAATGAAACATTGTTGCAAACATATTCCGCCATCTTGATGCGGAAGAACCGTCCACGCTTTATTGTGGAGCGGCCAGCAACAGGGTTACATCCCGTCTCACTGGAGGTTGAGGAAAAGCACTTACTTCCATTGTCTTATTGCAATGTGATGCAACATTCATGTGAAAAACGTCTTTTTGTCAGATCGGCAACCATATCCATGAAAATATGCTGCCGAAACTGCAAGTCCGTTTTCACTATGCCACATTCACTTTGCAAGACAACTTCAGAGACTTAACATCAGAAACCATCTATTTAATTATTTCAAGAATTTGCCACACGCAGCTCAGCTCGTTTAATGAGAGTTCTGAGACTAAGACTAACATGCAACTCATTCATTCACACATCGTTAAATACGCTTTCCCGCTTCAACAACGTGAATGCCTCCGCATTTTCGTCCCAAAGATAGCAACATATTTCTCAACAAACAAATTTACATGTTACTTTTTTGTTAAATGGCATGATTTTTCAGATAATGGGCAAAAAGCGGGGCGACATGGAAAGGACGACGAGGAGCGAACAGAAGGAAGGGTGGCTAAAGAGAGACCGCGGAGGATTTCCCGAGAATATTGATAGGTTATCTACTCGTGGCCGAAGGTAATGCTACGCGCGGCCGAAGGTAGCGCTACTCGCGGCCGCGAGTAGCACGAATTGCGGCCGCGAGTAGATGACTTTTCTTATGGACGGGGAGAAAATGGCGCGAGGCTGCCTTGGGAATCGGATAAAATCGCTAAGTTTGTAGAAGAAAAAGTAATGGCGGAAGGCTGGGCGTTGAAAATTGAAGGATGTTTCTACGCGGTTTTGAGCCAACCGACATGCGACGGAGGTCTGAGGCGAAGCACTGTAGCTCACTTTGCTCGCAAAGTGAGGGGGACGAATATTGTTGCGGCCAAGCACTGAAATTCCAACAAGGTCATGACCCGGAGCGCAGATCATATTCGCTACGTATTCGTGGCCCTCACTTTGCGAGCAAAGTGAGCTACAATGCTGGCGCCGCAACAGACAATTGCGAAGGCCAAGCACTGAAATTCCAACAAGGTATCAGAATTCTTCGAACCACCATAAATCAGCAACACACAAAATATGAACACAGCAAACAATTTCTCTGCGGCCGACACTGCCGTGCGCCGCATACCGCTTGAAGATTTCTTCCGCAATTCGCAGGAAGCGGCCTTCCAACTTTCGCCCGACGGACGCCACCTCTCTTTCATGGCGCCCTACGAGGAACGCATGAATGTTTTTGTGCGCCCCGTTGAGGGCGGCGAGGCCGTGCGCGTCACGAGCGAAACGCTGCGCAGCGTGGCGGGATATATGTGGGCCGACAACGAACGCCTCTTATATATGAAGGACACGGGGGGCGACGAAAACTATCAGCTCTTCGGCGTGAACATCGATGGCAGCGACCAACGGGCATACACAGACTTTCCGGGGGTTAGAACGTCGCTGATTGACGACCTGGAGGAGACGCCCGACGAGGTGATGATCGGACTGAACAAACGCAACCCGGAGGTGTTTGACCCTTATCGGCTGAACATCCGAACGGGAGAACTGACGCTGCTGGCGGAGAATCCGGGAAACTGGCAGGGATGGATGACGGACCACGAAGGGAAACTGCGGGCCGTGACGGCCATCGTTGACGGCGTGAACACGCAGATTCTCTACCGCGACACTGAAGAGGAGGAGTTTCGCCCCGTTTTGACGACGAACTTCAAGGAGATGGTTAATTTCATGGAGTTCACGCCCGACAACCGTCTGGTGTATGCCGCCACAAACTTGAACCGCGACAAGGTGGTGCTGGCGCTGATGGACCCACGGACGTGTGAGGAACTGGAAGTGATGTATGAAAATGAGAAATACGACATCTCGAGCATCAGCTATTCGCGCAAACGCAAGAAGCTCTTGTCGGTTTATTGCACGGGCCACAAGGAACCGGTGCGCCATTTCTTCGACGCTGAGGAGGAGGCGCTGCGGAAACGCATAAAGGCGCATTTCCCAGGCTATCGCTATGGCATGGCAGACACGGACAAGGAGGAGGAGCACGCGCTTATTTATGTGGGCAACGACCGCACACGCGGCAGCTATTATTTCTATGACGTGGCAACGGACACGGCAACGAAACTGGCCGACACCGCGCCGTGGATTCGCGAGGAGGAGATGGTGGAGATGCACGACGTGACTTACACAACGCGCGACGGCCTACACATCGAAGCGTATCTCTCTCTGCCACACGGTGTGACATTGGAGGGGGCGAAGCAGTTGCCAGTGGTGGTGAACCCGCACGGGGGACCCTGGGCACGCGACACGTGGGGCTACAGTTCGGAGGTGCAATTTCTCTGCAACCGCGGCTATGCGGTGTTCCAAATGAATTTCAGAGGCAGCACGGGCTACGGCCGCCAGTTCCTGGAGGCGAGCTACAAGCAATGGGGACTGAAGATGCAGGACGACATCACCGACGGCGTGAACTGGCTCATCAGCAAAGGCATTGCCGACAGGAAACGCATCGCCATCTACGGCGGGAGCTACGGCGGATATGCAACGCTGGCGGGCGTGGCTTTCACGCCAGACCTCTATGCCTGTGGCGTGGACTATGTGGGGGTGTCGAACTTGTTTACTTTCATGAAGACGATTCCACCCTACTGGCGCCCGATGCTTGAAATGATGTATGAACAGGTGGGCAACCCTGAGGCCGACAAGGAACAATTGGCGGCGACTTCTCCAGCGCTGCACGCTGACAAAATTCGTGTGCCGCTTTTTGTGGCGCAAGGGGCGAACGACCCGCGCGTGAACAAAGCGGAGAGCGACCAGATGGTGGAGGCGCTACGGAAACGCGGCGTGGAGGTGGAATATATGGTGAAGGACAACGAAGGCCACGGATTCCACAACCAGGAGAACCGCTTTGACTTCTACCGCGCTATGGAGCGTTTCCTGGCGAAGCATATCGGATGATTTCCAAACACGAGATTTATTATGGAATTACAATACAGACTCCTCGCCTGCTATCTTCTGGCCATCAACGTCGCCACGCTGATAACATTTGGCATCGACAAACTGAAAGCGAAACGGGCGAAATGGCGCATCCCGGAAGCGACGTTGCTGATGATGGCGGCCGTTGGTGGAAGTGTGGGCGCCTGGGCGGGCATGAAGTTATGGCACCATAAGACGCGCCACAAGAAGTTTAGATATGGCATCCCCACCATCTTCGCCCTGCAAATTGCATTGGCGGGGTATCTGTGGCTGGCATGAGGGGCGGACTTAATGGGGACGCGGGAGGTGTTTAAAAAATATTCGAATTAAGGAATTTCGTGAGCGTAGGATGGGGCGCCAGAATTGTAGCTCACTTTGCTCGCAAAGTGAGGGCCACGGACACGTCGCGAAAATGCCATAAGTCCGCTATATACCAGCTCCTTTGCGACGTGTTCGCCAAAAATTTGTCCCCCTCACTTTGCGAGCAAAGTGAGCTACAGTGCTTCGCCGCAGACTTGAGCTACAGGGCTGGTGCCGCAAAGGACGATGACGATGTATATTCGTTCAAAAATCGGTTAGAGCATGCAGCAATGCTTGTTGTCTCTTTTCTCTTGTCTCAACGAAACACCTACAGACCTGTACACCTACTTATGTAAAAAGTTACGGAGAATATTTACAATCTCCGTAACTTTTTACATTCACCTCGCAGACCGACCACACTTTTCCCTTGTTATTCAACACCTTAAGATACGACAATGGGAGCTATTGTGAGCGCCGTTGAGGTTGTATTTTCCTAAAAAAGTGCCGATAAGTCGTGGAAATCTATCGAAAATACATAGATTTCCACGACTTATCGGCACTTTTTAGTATCTTCGCAGAAAGAAACGAGGAGATTCTGGGATGCACAGACATCCTGAAGTTTCCTGTCAAAACATTGACAATCCTCTAAAAGCTAATATATCATGTTAATAGGCAGAGAATATGAAATGGCGACGCTTCGCGGATTGGCTTCTTCTGATGAATCGCAATTCGTGGCTGTTTACGGAAGGCGTCGCGTTGGTAAGACCTTTCTCATCAGGGAGGCGTATAAAGACCGATTCATCTTTCAACATACTGGCATATATGGAGCCACACGCAAACAACAGTTAAGCGACTTTCGACAATCTCTGTATCTTGCGGGGATGGAGAAGTGCGCCATGCCAAAGACATGGCTGGAGGCATTCGGATTACTGAGAAATTTTCTAAGCACGTTTCCAGAAGATGGGGAAAAGAAGGTGATCTTCATAGATGAACTTCCCTGGATGGACACTCCGAAATCGAATTTCGTCCGTTCGCTCGACCATTTCTGGAACGCCTGGGCCTCAACGAGGAAAGACCTCATTCTCGTTATCTGCGGCAGCGCCACTTCATGGATTATCGACAACGTGGTGATGAACTATGGCGGACTACACAACCGTTTGACCTGCCAAGTGCTGCTGCAACCTTTCACGCTAAGAGAGTGTAAGGAATATTGCGAGGTCAAGAACATGGGCTACAAAGACCGACAGATTCTCGAGGCGTATATGGCAATGGGAGGCATACCTTATTACTGGAGTTTCCTGAAGAAGGGACAAAGCGTTGCGCAAAACTTCGACCGCATGTTTTTCCAGCCAGGCGGAGAATTGACACAGGAATTTAACGCTCTATATGTGTCTTTGTTTAAAAAGCCACGACACCACATCGCCATCATCACGGCATTGGCCAAGAAAAAGCAGGGATTGCTAAGAGAGGATTTGCTGAAGAGTTCCAAACTTCCAGACAACGTGGAGTTTTCAAAAGCACTGCAAGAACTTGAGCAATGTGGCTTCATCCGAAAGTTTACGGCAATCGGCAAGAAAACGAAGGACGCAACGTTCCAACTCATTGACAACTACACGCTGTTTTACTTCGATTTCATCTCTGAAAACGTCAACGGCGATGAACATTTCTGGACGTCGTCGGCCAACACTTCCATCCATTACAGCTGGGCTGGCCGGGCTTTTGAACGCGTCTGTATGCAACATATCAAGCAAATCAAAGAAGCGCTCGGTTTCTCTGCCGTTGTCAGCAGCGTTCATTCCTGGTGTTACAAGGGAACGAAAGACCCCACCACAGGAAAGACACTGACGAAAGGGGCGCAAATTGATATGCTCATCAACAGGAACGACGATACCATCAATCTCTGCGAAATGAAATACACGAACGCACCATACGTCATCACCGAAGAGGAAGACTGCCGTTTGCGCAACCGCAGAGAAACGTTCATCAGGGAAACTGGTACGGAAAAGACGGTGCTTATCACAATGATTACATCGTTTGGACTTGCCCCTGGCGGGTATTCAGACGATATTCACTGCCAAGTTACAATGGCAGACTTGTTTAAGTAATGGTGAAAAAAACTTGACCAATTTTGTGGAACTTATTCTTTCAACATTACTAATGTGAAATAAGATCTGGCCTGATGGTACCCGTATTTTCCTAAAAAGTGCCGATAAGTCGTGGAAATCTATCGAAAATACATAGATTTCCACGACTTATCGGCACTTTTTTAGGTATTTCAGCAAGCAGCACATGAGGCATGCACTGCCTTGTTTGCATTGAAAGAGGGGCGTTGCGCCCTACGGTTTATCAGTACACTTCAACACAGGCAGCCAATCGCTTGGCTTTGTCGCGCAACTGGTTGAGGTCGGCATCGAGCGGGGCGTTGCACACCACGACACCCATGCGGCGGTTGACACGCGTGGTTGGTTTGCCGAAGATGCGCACGTCGGCGTCTTCTTCACACGTTTCTTCCAGTCCCTTATAACGCGGTGGTTCCTGGCTCTCTATCGGCGAAAGGATGACGGCACTGGCACCGATGCGCATTTGCTTGATACAAGGAATTGGCAAACCGAGCACGGCACGCAGATGGAGCTCAAATTCGTTGAAATTCTGCGTTCCGGCCAATGTAACCATACCCGTGTCGTGCGGACGCGGCGAGAGTTCGGAGAAATAAACACCGTTTTCGTGGCTGAGGAAGAACTCCACGCCCCAAAGTCCGGCGCCCGTCAAAGCGTGCGTCACCTTGTCGGCCATGCGCTGCGCTTCGGCCAAATGTTCCGGCGCGATGTGGGCCGGCTGGAAGCTTTCGCGATAGTCACCGCCTTTCTGCACATGTCCGATGGGCGGGCAGAACAAGGTCGGGCCGTTTTTCTGCGTCACCGTGAGAAGGGTGATTTCGCTGTCGAAATGAATAAATTCCTCAATGATGAGTTCCTGAATATCTCCGCGACTACCCTCCAAGCCATAGTGCCAAGCGTGTTCCAAATCGGCAGCCGTTTTGACCATCGACTGGCCCTTACCCGACGACGACATGAGCGGCTTGACGATACACGGATAGCCAATCTTCTCAGCGGCTTCGCAGAGTTCTTCATACGTCTTGGCGTAAAAATAGCGTGCCGTTTTCAGTCCGAGTTCTTTGGCCGCCAAGTCGCGGATGGCCTTACGGTTCATGGTAAAGTTGACCGCTTTGGCAGAAGGCACCACCTGAATGCCTTCTTTCTCGAAATCGTAGAGGCGCTCCGTGCGGATGGCTTCAATCTCCGGCACGATGAGGTCGGGATGGTGCTTTTCAACGACGCGTTCCAGGGCTTCGCCGTCGAGCATTGAAAAGACTTCAGCTTCGTCTGCCACCTGCATGGCTGGAGCAGAGGGATAAGCATCGCAAGCAATGACATGCTGTCCGAGGCGTTGGGCAGCAATGGTGAACTCTTTGCCGAGTTCACCGGAGCCAAGCAATAAGATTTTTTTCATGTGAGGATTTTTTGTGGAAGACATCGAACGGGGAGCGTGCAGGCTTATATATATTAGGCATTCATATAATATATATATCATACGTGGCAACATCTCGGTCATCGTCCGAATCTTCGTTGAGGTATTTCTAAGTGCAAAGATAGTGCAAATCGAGAGCAGAATATCAAGCTCGCTTGAATATTCTGCCGAGATGCAGCCTATCTTATGCAAAGATTGAGCAAACCGAACGCAATCAAGTTTACTTGAATTGCTGAGGTGCAGCCAATCTTATGCAAAGATACATCTTTTTAAGAAAATGCTTGGGCAAACGGTTTCTCTCTTTCAAGCATATTTGATAATTCGGCGTAGCTTTGCCCCTCGAAATTCCCCTCAATGCGGAGTCTTGCAAACTCCATGATGCGTTTCAAGGTTCTCTCTTTCGGAGCGGGATGTTTTAATGGTGTAGTATGCGGCATAGGCGATGTGTGTGTATGTTGATTAAGCCATTGAAGAAAGACTGCGTTTTCTACTCTGTTTTCAATTGCTCGTTTATCCATAAACGTGGAGGGGACGTTTTTAGTGTGTCAAACCCAATAAAAATGCAGGCACACACTGATATTTCTATCTATGTATGCCTGCATGAGAGATATTTGTCGAAAAATTTGTTCTACACGTGCGTCAGCGCTTTATTTCGGCAACGTCAGTTTGAAAATGGGGCTGTCGGTGTGTTCCTTCAAAATGATGTCCTTCATTTTCTTGACGATGTCTGGATGCTTGGCAGCGATGTCGTGGTCTTCGTGAAGGTCTGTTGCGAGGTCGTAAAGACGGCATTGCCCAGCTTTCACCACCAGTTTCCAGTTGCCCATGCGCAAGCCCATCATGTTTGTCTCATGAAACTCCCAATAGAGGTAGTCGTGCTTCTTCTGTTTGCCCTTTCCTGTCAAAGTGGGATAGAAGGAGATGCCGTCGAAATAATCGTTGGCAAGCGATTTGTTGCGGTAGCGCTTCTCGTAGTTTTTGATGCCAGCCAAATCGCAGAACGTCGGCATGAGGTCGTAGAAGGCCAACTGATGGTCGTTGACCGTTCCGGCCTTGACGTGGCCTGGCCAGCGTACGATGAAGGGGATGCGGATGCCGCCCTCGTAGGTGCTGCGTTTCTTGCCCTGAAGCAGACCGTCGCGGTTGAAGAAATCGGGGTCGGCGCCGCCTTCCTCATGCGGTCCGTTGTCCGACGTGAAGATAACGATGGTGTTCTCGTCGAGGCCCTTCTCTTTCAGTTTGGCCATAATCTGCCCCACCTGCGCGTCTAGACGCGAAATCATGGCAGCAAACTGCGCATGACCGTAGTTCGTTGGGTTATAGCGCGAACCCTGGTCACCGCCAAAGGTTTTCTCCTGACAGAAGTGTCCCTTATAGGCCAAGAAGATGGAGTCTTCCGGCTGAGCGAGTTCGGCATGCGGCAAGGTATAGGTGAAGATGCCGAGGAAAGGCTGGTCTTTCGTTTGCTTATCGAGCCATTCGAGGGCCTTTTGGTGGATGATGTCGGACGAATATTGCGGGCGTTTCTTGTATTCCTCACCAAACATGGGATATTTGATATTCTCTTCCAACACTTCGCGACGCACGCCCTTGTCGCCAGCCGAGCGGCTGTAGGCGTTCAGGAAGTTAGGATAATAGAGGTGGGCCTGGAACTGGCAGATAAAACCATAGTATTCGTCAATGCCGCGCTTGTCGGGCGTGGACACCGAACCCTCGTAGCCGCCGGCCCACTTGCCGAACATACCAGTGGTATAGCCGTTGTCTTTGAAGATTTCCGGAATGATGACGTGAGCGGTGTCATACGGTTCCTGTCCCACCACGGCGAAATCGGAGTTGTTGCCATATTTCACCATGTTGTCGTATCTCCAATACTCTTTGTTGCCACGGACATGCGTGTGGCCAGAATGCTGGCCCGTCATAAACGTTGCACGCGACGGGGCCGACACCGGACTGCCCGCATAGGCCTGCGAGAAACGCATGCCCTCGGCGGCGAGGCGGTCGATGTTGGGCGTGGAGATGTAGCGCTGGCCGTAGCAAGCCAGGTCGCCATATCCCATGTCGTCACACATGATGTAAAGGATGTTAGGGCGGTTTTGTGCGTTGGCGGCAAATGCGGCCATAAGCCCGAGTCCGCCGACGATGATGTTGCTCTTCATGTTGTTGTTTTTGTGTGATTATGCAATGGTGGCGTATGCAGGCCGAACGACATCCGCTCCGTCACCGTTACTTGGTTTTCAAGAACTACCGCTAAGCCAGAGGCTTGGCGGATTTTCAATTGCGCTTTCTATAAATCCAGGAATATCTTCTGCATAAAATCGCCGTTGCCCGTGTGTGCCACGACCAAATAGTTTCCCTTTGGCAAGCGCTTGCAATTGATGCTCGCACCGCGTTTTTCGGCCAATCTGCGGCCATTCACGGTGTAGAGGCTCAGGCGCTTTACCGGACCTTCTGCCGTCACGACGCTTCCCTTGACGCTGAACGACACGGCGGTTTCCTGCTTGGCAGGGACGACGTGGATGCCTGTCGGCGTTTCCTGCGTGTTGGGAGAGAAGAGGGCCGTGTAGACACCGCCAACTGCGGGGGAGAGCAGGAAGTCGGCCTCGCCGCTCACTGCATTGTCGCCGCAATACCATCCGAGGAATTTCGCATTGCCGAGGGCGGTAGCTGTGAGGCGGTAGCCAGATTCTTCTGGTTGCATGCTCACGGTGCCGCGAAGCGTGTCGCAAGAGAGGGCCACCACGGAGGCGGCATCTTGAGCCTCGACAACCTTCACGATGAAATCGGCGGTCTGCCCTGCCACTTCGTCTTCTGCATCCAGCAATCCGTTGGCCGTGAGGCGCAGACGCATGCGCGATTCTCCCAGAAGGGCATCTTCAGGAACGGGAATACTTTCTTCAAAACGGTCGGTGGCGTTCAAGGCAACGGAGGTTTCAAAGATGCCGTCGCGGTTCCAGTCGAAATACGCAGTGAGGCTTTCGCCGTCGTCCAAGCGCTGGTTTAGCAAGCCCGACAAAGTGAGTGTGCTTCCCGGAGAGGTGTGGGCCGCGGCCTTGGTATAGATGGTGTACCAGTTGGCCGGTTTCCCAGCTTTCTTGCCAACGACGGCACCATTGGCCAAAGCGTTGGCAGGATAGATGAGCGGCTGGGCATCTTGCGTATCGCGCAATTCCAGATGCGTGAGATACGTTCCGCTGAGCGTGCCGCAAGGCATGTCGTATATCTGTGCGTGGTGGGAATAGACGTTACGTGCCGGGCGGACAACGAACAACGTGTCGCCAGAAACGTTTAACGCTTCGCCTGCCACCTCCCCGACCATCTGGCGCAGGGAGAAGAATGCTGGTTGCTCGGCAGACTGCTTGGCCACCCAGCGAGCCGCCTCGTTGCCTGAGACGGCATAACTGCGGTTGCCTTGTGCATTGATCAGGAGGTAGCCGCCAGCAAGGGCGTTTTTGCCAACGAAATACCAAGTCTGTGAAGGCGCGTCAGTGCGCGGTTCCAAAGCGAGTGTTCCCTCGGCATTCATGGCAAGGGCCTGTCCCTTCGGCGTGAGCAGGGAATAAATCATCTTCGGACTGCCAGTTTCATCCGATGCCTCAAACGGACGGAACTCCGGCTCAGGCATTTTCTCTACCAGGCTGACAGAGGTGAGACCGAAAAAGCAGCCCATGTTTGATTTTCCAGCGGTGACGGTGAGGCGGAGATAAAGGCTGTTGCCCAACTGGCAAGTGGCCGACAAAGGTAGCGACCATTCCTGATGCACGCCAGTCTCGTCGCCGATGCCTGCAGCGATGTCCACATTCGTCAGTTGAGCTTTGATTTCGGAGGAAGCCGCCTTAGCTCCTCCGTTGATTTCAACGTTGAATTGGCGGGCCTTCCCGTCGTTGTTCGACTGGTAACTGCCCGAAGCATTCAGCGCATGGATGTCGAGCAAGGCATAATGCGGAGTCGGCAACGCGTCGGGCAGACCGTCAATCTTGAAAGTAAGCGTGATGGTGGGCGAAGTGTTGCCATTGACATTGGGGCAGAGCATGGCAGCAGTGACCGCGTTGCCCGTGGTCTTGAAAGCATGGGAAGAAGTGAGCGAAGCAGTGGCGCCGTCAATGGGCTTTCCTGCCGCGTCGCAAACACTGACTTTCACGCTCGAAGCCGCCGTTGCGCTTCGCGAGAAACGCAAACTGATTTGTGCTTGGCTGGCCATACACACGACAGCCAATAGGAAAAGGAGTTTGACACGTCTTGATGACGTACGGATATTTTTCATACACTAATAATTAAAAGATATGGTGTGAATTGGCAGACGGCAGGAGAAACAGAAGCTATAAACGCTTCAGACATAAGGTTCAAACTGGCGCTTTGCGGCCATCTTGCGCATATTACAAATGGCATAGTGCATGCGTCCGAGCGCCGTGTTGAGGCAGATACTTTTGGCCGCAGCAATTTCCTTGAAACTCATCTTCTGATAATAAAACATGCGCACGATGTCCTGCTGGGCCTCTGGCAGACAGCTGACGAGCGCATTGACTTCGCAGAAGTTTCTGCTGAGGTTATTCTCACGCTCGTTGACATCATTCTGCAAACAGTCTGCCGCCATCCATTCTATTTCCTTACCGCGAAAGGCGTTATCCTGCGTCTGCTGTTTTCTGAAACTGTCAACGATGACATTATGGGCGATGCTGGAGAGCCAGACATAGAATTTGCCATTCTCAACATACCGTCCTTTACGCAGGGAGACAATCACCTTGAAAAAGGTTTCTTGAAAGATGTCGTTAGCGATGTCCTCGTCATGGACATTAGAAAGGATGTATCCGAAAAGCCTGTCTTTATATCGTATGAACAATGTGTCGAAAGCCTCGTTGAGACCTTCCACATACAATTTGACCAACTCCTCATCGGTGTGGCGGGATAATTTTTCCATTACAACTTATGTTTGATGTTAAGCGTAATGTGTTTCGATAGGCAGTTCGGTTTTAAGTTTTTGATTAGGTAAGCCAGTAGAAAACATCTACTTGTGGTTGCAAATTTAATTGTTTTACGAATTTACGCCAAACGTTTTGCATGTTTTTTTGTAACTTCGCCCAAAGCTTAGGCCACAATTATTTTCCAGCCAACCTCTGATGAGCAAGAATCGTCGGCGGCTCCGGCGATTTCACGCCTACTTATAAATCCAACTGATATGTTCAAGAAAAATTATACCCCCGAGGACATCAAGTCCATCCACGATTGGTTTGAAGCACACAAGGAGCAGATGCCCGACACGCTGCAACTCGATGCCGCGACTTATTACAAAGATCTGAAGAACACCGTTAAGACCTACTTCGAAGTATTTGACCTCTACGGCAGCAACCCCACTTTCAGCGGACAATACCACCAACTCTGGCTCATCAAAGCCAAGCTTGAAGAGATGGGCATCAAATGAAATGCGCGGTTGCTGGCTGAAGAGAACGCCGCAAATATCCGGCCTCGCAACAGGTCTGAAACAGCCGACAGAAAAAACGGGTTTGGCAAAAAAACGTCTTTCGCTTTGCCTGTTTTGCGATTAATCGTTATATTTGCGACACGTAAGTAATGGTAAAAAAATAACTTGACCAATTTTGTGGAGTAAGAAATTAGTTCTTATGCCCTGTCTTTTTGCCGTTTTTGAAATTTGTCATCGGTCACATAGCCCGCTATGCTCCCTCTTCAAAATTCCAAAACCAACAAAAATACAGGTCAAAATTGCTCAACTTATTCTTTCACCATTACTAAATCAGTGTGTTTACGGCCTGCACATGCTATGCCGTGTGCAAAACAAAGTATTTAAAATCAATACATCCCTAATAAACATGAGTTTGAAAATTGTTGTACTTGCCAAACAAGTACCCGACACTCGAAACGTGGGCAAAGACGCCATGACGCCAGAGGGCACCGTTAACCGCGCAGCCCTGCCCGCCATTTTCAATCCCGAAGACCTCAACGCTCTTGAACAGGCTTTGCGATTGAAGGAACAGAATCCTGGTTCAACGGTTAGTATTCTCACGATGGGACCTCCCCGCGCCACCGATGTCATTCGCGAAGGACTCTATCGCGGTGCTGACAACGGCTACTTGCTGAGCGACCGCGCCTTTGCTGGCGCCGACACGTTGGCCACCAGCTATGCTTTGGCAACAGCCATCAAGAAAATCGGCACGCCCGACATCGTTATCGGCGGACGCCAGGCCATTGACGGCGACACGGCGCAAGTGGGACCACAGGTGGCTCAGAAACTCGACCTCAACCAAGTGACGTACGTGACCAGCGTCGACAGCGTTGAAAACGGCAAAATCACCGTGACGCGCACCATCGATGGAGGCATTGAGCGCGTGGAAGCACCGCTGCCCATTCTCCTCACCGTGAACGGCAACGCTGCACCATGCCGCCCGCGTAACGCCAAACTGGTGATGAAATATAAGCGTGCAACGGCGCCGATGGAACGCACCGCCGATATGCCACACGCTGAAGAATACGACAAGAAGCCTTATTTGACCGTGACGCAATGGAGCGTTGCCGATGTTGACGGCGACGTGAGCCAGTGCGGCTTGGCCGGTTCGCCAACGAAGGTGAAGGCCGTTCAGAACATCGTGTTCAAAGCGAAGGAAAGCAAGCGCCTCACGGGCTCCGATGCCGACGTGGAAGGCTTGGTTAAAGAATTGTTAGACAGCCACACAATTGGATAATACAACATTATGAACAACGTATTCGTTTATTGCGAAATCGATAAATACACGGTTGAGGAAGTGTCTTTTGAGCTCCTCACCAAAGGCCGCAAACTGGCCAACCAGCTTGGCGTTCAGCTCGAAGCCATCGCTGCGGGCAACGGCATCAAGGGCAAGGTGGAAAAGGAAATCCTGAGCTACGGCGTTGACAAACTGCACGTTTTTGACGCCGAGGGTTTGTTTCCCTACACTTCGAAGCCACACACGAGCATCCTCGTCAACCTCTTCAAGCAGGAAAAGCCACAGATTTGCCTTATGGGCGCAACTGTCATCGGCCGCGACCTCGGTCCGCGCGTATCGTCGTCTCTGACGAGCGGTTTGACGGCCGACTGCACCGCCTTGGAAATCGGCGACTTCGACGACAAGAAGAATGGCAAACACTATGATCAACTGCTCTATCAGATTCGTCCGGCATTCGGTGGCAACATCGTTGCAACCATCGTCAACCCCGACCATCGCCCACAGATGGCCACCGTGCGCTCTGGCGTGATGAAGGCTGAAAAGGTGGACGACAACTACCAGGGTGAAGTCGTTTACGAAGACGTGGCGAAATTCGTGCCCGACACCGACTATGTCGTGAAGGTCATCGAACGTCACGTTGAGAAAGCCAACAACAACCTGAAGGGTGCGCCCATCGTGGTTTGTGGCGGATATGGCGTAGGCTCGAAAGAGAATTTCGACCTGCTCTTCAAGCTCGCTGACGAACTTCATGGTGAAGTCGGAGCCAGCCGCGCCGCTGTCGACGCTGGCTTCTGCGAACACGACCGCCAGATTGGCCAGACGGGTGTGACGGTACGTCCGAAAGTGTACATCGCCTGCGGTATCAGCGGTGCCATCCAGCACGTGGCAGGCATGAAGGAGAGCGGCATCGTCATCTCCATCAACACCGACCCCGAAGCCCCCATCAACCAAATTGCCGACTACGTGATTACTGGTTCTGTGGAGGAGGTCGTACCGAAAATGATCAAGTATTATAAGGAGAATTCCAAGTAAGTAATGGTAATATTCCCCCATTACTAAACCAAACAGAAGATATTCAAAATGGCAAACAACTATACGGATCATCCCGAACTGAAGTTCGAGCTGAATCATCCGCTCATGAAGCGTATCGTGGAACTCAAGGAACGCGATTTCCGCGATAAAGACAGTTATGACTATGCGCCGCTCGACTTTGAGGACGCCATGGATTCTTACGACCGCGTGCTCGACATCACAGGCGAAATTGCCGGCACAACGATTGCCGACAACGCTGAAGGTGTTGACCTCGAAGGCCCTCACCATGAAGGCGACCGCGTGCGCTATGCCAGCGGCACGGCCGATAACCTCGACGCTATGGTGAAAGCTGGGCTCAACGGCATGACGATGCCACGTCGCTACGGCGGTTTGAATTTCCCGATCACGCCCTACACGATGTGTGCAGAACTCGTGGCAGCCAGCGATGCTGGTTTCGGCAACATCTGGAGCCTTCAAGACTGTATCGAAACGCTCTATGAATTTGGCAACGAAGACCAACACAGCCGCTTCATCCCGCGCATCTGCGCTGGAGAAACGATGTCAATGGACTTGACGGAGCCTGATGCTGGTTCCGACCTCCAGAGCGTCATGCTCAAGGCCACCTATTCTGAAGAAGAAGGCTGCTGGCTCTTGAACGGCGTGAAGCGCTTCATCACCAACGGCGACGCCGACCTCCACCTCGTTTTGGCCCGCTCAGAAGAGGGCACGACAGACGGACGTGGTCTTTCTATGTTTATCTACGACAAGAACTCTGGTGGTGTCAACGTGCGCCGCATTGAAAACAAGCTCGGCATCCACGGTAGCCCCACCTGCGAATTGGTCTATAAGAACGCACATGCTGAACTCTGCGGCGACCGCAAACTCGGTTTGATTAAATACGTCATGGCCCTGATGAACGGCGCACGCCTCGGCATCGCCGCACAGAGCGTGGGTATTTCACAGGCCGCCTACAACGAAGGTCTGGCCTATGCCCGCGACCGTGAGCAGTTTGGCAAAGCCATCATCAACTTCCCCGCCGTTTACGACATGCTGGCCCTCATGAAAGCCAAGCTCGACGCCGGCCGCGCATTGCTTTATCAGTGCGCCCGCTACGTTGACATCTACAAGGCGCTTGACGACATCGCCCGCGAGCGCAAACTCACGCCGGAAGAGCGCAAGGAACAGAAGAACTTCAGCAAATTGGCCGACTCGCTCACGCCACTCGCCAAGGGCATGAACTCTGAATATTGCAACCAAAACACTTACGACGCCATCCAGATTCACGGCGGTTCGGGCTTTATGATGGACTACCCCATCCAGCGCTACTACCGCGACGCCCGCATCACCTCCATCTACGAGGGTACGACGCAATTGCAGGTGGTTGCTGCCATCCGCTATGTCACCAACGGTTCTTACCTCGCACAGGCCCGCGAATTTGAACATGCTGAGGTGAGCGAAGCCATGAAACCACTCGTGGCACGCGCCAAGGCTATGGCCGACAAACTGGAGGAAGCCACGACACGCGTGAAGGAAGCTGGCGATGCTGCCTTCCACGACATCTGCGCCCGCCACTTGGTTGAAATGGCTGCCGACGTCATCATGCTCCATCTTTTGATTCACAATGCTACAGCCAACGCCGAACTCTTCGAAAAGAGCGCCCGCGTTTATGCCAACTTCTCAGAGGCAGAAGTGGCCAAACACCACACGTTCGTCATGAACCTGCGCCCGGAAGATTTGGCCGACTATGTACAGGCTTAGCAAAGCCAAATTCAGGGGTGTTTCAAACTAAAATTTCCCCTAATGAATAACCACAAATCCCACCCTCTTCATTGCGGGTGGGATTTTTCGTATCGCAACATTACCAGCTTTGCGGCATAATGGTCTGAGCCTGCCGAGAGAAGCATGGAAGGGGCAATACACCCAGTTTCCACGCCCCAATCAACGCATCTGCATCACAATAATCGGGTATTGGCCAGGCGATTTGCTTTTTTTTGCAGCATAAATTCAAGAGATGGGAAAAAAGTAAGTAATTTTGCTTACATGAGAGAAAACATCAAAGATTTCGTCGACGCCTTGGAGAGCTATGTCAGAGCGCAACTGCAAGCGTCGGGCGAACCAGCAGACTATAACGTGGAGGCGTTGGAAATTGTTGACGCCAGAAACCATCTGTTCCGCCATGCCGGAAAAAGAGTGACCGACGAGTCGGAAAACATTTATGCCCTGCGCGACCTTTGCCGCGTTGACGAAATGAGCCTCGACTTTGTGCCAGACCGCCAACGCATGGCGGCCATCGCCAGAAATTTCTTTTGGGATAATTGAAACAAAAGAGACCATCAAACCCAACCAGACCATCAACACATTAATATGCAAGAGCATCATAAACCATCGGCGCAAACATCGGCCGATGCCCATTACAAACACCGCGTCCCCATACAGATACGCTTTAACGACGTTGACCGCTACGGCCACGTCAACAACAATGCCTACTTTGCCTTTTATGACTTGGGCAAGGAGGATTATCTCATCAACGTGCTGCGCGTGAATTACCGTGCAAACGACGTAGTGCCCGTTGTGGCCAACATCAACGCTGATTTCATCCTGCCAATCTTCTACGGCGACAAAATCGTGGTTGAAACACGCATTTCCCATCTCGGCCAAAAGAGTTTCACCCTACAGCAACGCGCCGTCAACGAGAAAACGGGCTGCGTTGTCTGCCAATGTTCAACGGTGATGGTCTGCTTCTCACTCAAGGAACAGGCTTCGGCCGACATCCCGGAAAGCTACCGCAAGGCCATACTCGACTATGAAGGGCCTGACTGTATGTAAGTAATGGTCCATTAAGTAGGTGCTCAGAATCATTCAATCTAAACTAATTTTGAGTACCTACTTATTAAACACCTACTTACTAACGCTTCTGCCACCCACTCATAAAACCAATTGCCATGTCTCAAGAAATCATACACACCGCGAAATTCAAAGAAGCATTCGGCCGCCTGTGCCAAGAAAGCGTTGACAAGATATTCATCCTGACCGACGAGACCACCCACCGTCTGTGCCGCCCCCTTTTAAAGCAATGGGACAGACTCGACGGCGCAACCGACATCGTCATACCGCCAACCGACGTCAACAAAAACATTGAAACAACAACGACCGTTTGGTCGGCACTCGCCGACGGAGGGGCCTCGCGCCATTCGCTCATGGTTTGTCTGGGCGGCGGCATGGTGACCGACCTCGGCGGTTTTGCCGCGTCTACCTTCAAGCGCGGCCTGCGCTTCATCAACATCCCGACGACCCTGCTGGCTATGGTTGATGCGGCCGTCGGCGGGAAAACGGGGGTCAACTTCAATGCGCTGAAAAACGAAATCGGCGTGTTCAACGAAGCGGCCATCGTGGTGATCGACACCGACTTCCTTCGCACGCTCGACAAGCGCAACATGCTCTCTGGCTATGCCGAAATGCTGAAACACGCACTGCTTCACGACGAAGCCATGTGGGCGGAGCATCTGAAGATGGACTTCAACGACATCAACTATGCCCAGTTGCAAAAACTCGTGGAACAGAGCATTGAAGTGAAACGCCATATCGTGACCATCGACCCACACGAGAAGGGACTGCGCAAAGCGCTGAACCTCGGACACACCGTTGGCCACGCCCTGGAAAGCTTCGCCATGGAAACTGGCAGGCCCGTGTTGCACGGATATGCCGTGGCATGGGGATTGGTCGGAGAGCTCTACTTGAGCGCCGTGTTGCAGCATTTCCCGCAAAACAAGATGCGCCAAACCGTGAGGTTCATACGGGAGCACTACGAAGCCATCAACTTCACCTGCAACGACTATGACCGCCTCTTCGAGCTCATGAAGCACGACAAAAAGAACGTGGGCGGCGAAATCAATTTCACTCTTCTTTCGGACGTGGGAGAAATCCGGCTCGACAACCACGCCTCGTGCGAACTGATTGGAGACATGTTTGACTTTTTACGTGAAGGATAATCCGATATGCAAAAGAACATCAACAAATACATCCTCCTCTTTGAGCGCCTGCTCTCCCTCTTGATTGTTTTTCTTCTCCTTGCCGGAACGGTGGTGTGGAGCGGAAAGATTTTCGGACGTCAAATCGGCACACCTTCGGCAACCGACTCCACCACAACGACTGTTGCCCTGCCCAATGCCGAAGAACTCCAACAAATGGGACTTCAGGAGGTCCATCTCGAAGCGCTTGACTCTGCCGCCTGGAAGGTAACAGACAAGGACGGTGCTGCGCAGGGAACGATTGTGAGCACCGTGCCTTACGCGAAAGACGTGACGGGCTTTGCTGGCCCCACCCCACTCTATCTGTTCCTCTCGCCCGACAAAATCGTCAAGGCCGTTGTTGCGGCCGACAACGCAGAGTCGCCCGATTTCTGCCGTCAAGCCTGCAACGGCATCTTCTCCCAAATCGTTGGTCTCTCGGCGAATGAAGCGCAAGGCAAACGGGTGGACGCCGTCACGGGAGCCACCTTCTCAAGCAACGCCATCATCGCCAACGTGAAGCAGACGCTTTCCGAACGCGCTAAAGCCAACCGCAAGGCAAAGCTGAAACCAGTCATCGGATGGGGCAAGACGGTTGCCGTGGTTGCCGTTCTGCTGCTGGGCATACTGGCATCGTGGCGTCTGCGCGGCATAAAACCAGTGCGACTGGCCATTCTCATCCTCAACGTTTGTGTCACGGGCTTCTGGTGCGGGCAATTTCTCTCTGTCTCCATGCTGCGCGGCTGGATTCAAAACGGTTTAGACCCCATCCTCTATCTCCCCGCGGTGCTGATGCTCCTCGTTGCCATCGCAATGCCGTTTTTCAAACGTCCTCACCACCACTGCCTGTGGGTGTGTCCCTTTGGCAGTCTGCAAGAACTGGCCTACCATCTGCCCTTGCCAAAGGTGCACGTCAGCACCCCCGTTTTCAAACTGATGCGCCTGACGAGAACCTTGGTGCTGGCGCTCCTCTTGCTACTGCTTTGGATGGGCATCGGCGCCAGTTTGCTCGACTACGAGCCCTTCACGGCCTTCATACTCAGCACGGCGACGCCCGGCGTGCTGGTGTTGGCCACTTTATTCGTCATCGCCAGCATATTCATCCCGCAGCCCTGGTGCCGCTGCCTTTGCCCGATGGGCACACTGCTGGAACTCTCTGAAGACAGCGGAGTTAAAAAGAAGAAAAAGAATATCGGTGCGTAAGCAAGTGGTCGCCCCACTTACCACCACAAAATCTTCCAGGATATGATTGACAAATATAAGATTGTAAGCCTTGTGCTGACGTTGAGCCTGATTGCAGCGCTCGTACGTCTCGTTTACAGCACAAACATCGCTGGTCCGTCTGCCCCGCAAGACGACAAGGCGTCGGTGTTGAAAATCATCCACGAACGCAAAAGTGTTCGCAGTTTCACAGAGCAACCTGTCAGCCGCGAGCAACTCGACACATTGGTTCGCGCCGCAATGGCTGCCCCAACAGGCAGAAACATGCAGCCTTGGAAATTCATTGTCATCGACGACAAAGAAGCCATGACGCAATTGTCTGAACAGTTGCCCTACGCCAAGATGCTCAAAGAGGCGCAAGCCGCCGTCATTGTCTGCGGAGATATGAGCGTGGTGGACGACAACGGCAAACCTTCGACCAACTGGGTCATGGATTGCTCCGCCGCCACCGAAAACCTGCTGCTCGCAGCTGAAGCGATGGGGCTCGGCGCCGTATGGACTGGCGTTTATCCCTACGAGGAGCGTCTGGAAGCCGTTAAAAAGGCATTCAACCTCCCCGAAAACATCATTCCCCTGAACATGGTTCCCATAGGCTACCCGAAGGGGGAACAACATCCGAAAGACAAATACAAACCAGATAATATCCATTACAACGGTTGGTAACAAAAAAATATAGGGCCTGACATTTAAAGTGTCAGGCCCTATGTTTTTTTGTACCTCTGGGGGCAGATGCAAACGTATCTAGGAGCAGACGCAAGCGCGTCTGGGGGCAGATTCGATAACAGGCATTGGTCTGCAATCTGGAAGATGCCTTCACGGCATGCCGCTACCTATCTGTCGGCGGCACGTAAGGAATCTCCAATGGTTCGACATGCGTCGTGATGAAAGTCTGCTTACCGAATTTCTGCCGCAACTTCCTTTCAACAGCCCGCGAAGCCTCGTTGGCCTTTTGCAAGGTGGTGTTGCCGTCCATGCAGAAATGGACATCAATGGCCCGGTTGTTTCCGATGCGGCGCGTGCGCAGACTGTGGGGCAGAGAAGCGCCCTCCGTTTCGTTGATGACATTGATGATGAACTGCTCTTCGTCCTCTGGCAAGGATTTCTCAAGCAATTCCTGTATGCTCGGCACAAAGAGTTTAAACGCCACCCGAGCGATGAAGAGGCTGACGATGACGGCCGCTATGGGGTCGAGGATGCGCCAAGAAGGGCCGAGGAGAATGGCGCCGCCGATACCGACAGCGGTGCCGATGCTCGAGAGAGCATCACTGCGATGGTGCCAGGCGTTGGCCACCACCACGGCGGAGTCGACGCGACGACCGACACGCGCGGTCCACTGAAAGAGAAATTCCTTGGAAATCACGGAGACCAAGGCGGCCACCAGGGCAATCAAGCCTGGCTCTGCGATGTTGTCGCCCTTGATATAGGCGATGATTTCGCTGGCACCGTTCCATAAAATGCCGAGGCCGACGGCAAGGAGCATCAGTCCGATGGAGGCCGTGGCGAGGGTTTCATACTTGCCGTGTCCAAAATCGTGGTCGGCATCGCAGGGTTTTCCGGAGATGCGCACGAAGAGCACGACGATCAAATCGGTCACGAAGTCGGAAAGGGAATGTACGGCGTCGGCAATCATGGCCGCACTGCCGCCCAACACGCCGGCGACAAATTTGAAGAGCAGCAACAGAAAATTGATGAAGCTGCCCACAAGCGTCACGCGGAAGATGAGATGCTCGCGCTGCTTGTTTTCTATTGTTTCGGTCATGATTGAAGAATGAAATCCGTTATCCATTGCCCAACTTCCTTGGTGCCGTATTTCTCGCCTCCGGCAACCTGTATTTCTGGCGTCCGCACGTTGGCTTCCAAACTGGCGTCAACAGCGCGGCGTATCAAGGTGCCTTCTTCCTTCAGATTGAAATATTCAAAGAGCATGGCCACAGAAAGAATCTGTGCCAAGGGGTTGGCAATATTTAAACCTTTTGCCTGCGGCCAAGAACCGTGAATGGGCTCGAAAACGGGGGTGCTTTCTCCTGTGGAGGCCGAAGGGAGGAGGCCCATCGAACCGCTGATGCAGGAGCCTTCGTCGGTGAGTATGTCGCCGAAGGTGTTTTCCGTCACCATGACATCGAAGAACTTGGGGTCTTGAATCATGCGCATGGAGGCATTGTCGACATACATGTAATCGGTCTGGACATCGGGATATTGCGGCGCCATCTCCTGGGCCACTTTTCTCCAAAGGCGGCTTGAGGCAAGGACGTTGGCTTTGTCGACCACCGTCAGGTGTTTGCGACGGCGCTGGGCATATTCAAAGGCAACTTTCAAGATGCGCTCCACCTCGTGGCGGGAATAGGCATTGGTGTCGTAGGCATAATCGTCGCCTTCTTTCTTTTCTCCGAAATACATGCCGCCGGTGAGCTCACGGATGCAGACGAAATCGGCTCCACGGACGAGTTCATCCTTCAAAGGCGATTTGTGGATGAGGCAGTCGAAGGTCTGAACGGGACGTATGTTGGCAAAGAGGCCCAACTGCTTGCGCATGGCCAGGAGTCCTTGCTCGGGACGCACTTTGGCATTGGGGTTGTTGTCGAAGCGCGGATCGCCAACGGCTGAGAAAAGAACAGCGTCGGCATCCTGGCACGCCTTCAGGGTTTCTTCAGGGAAAGGATTGCCGACGGCGTCGATGGCGGCTGCTCCGCAGAGCGCTTCTCTAAAAGTGACCTGATGACCAAACTTGCTGCAAATGGCTTTCATCACCTTGACGCCTTCGGCAGATATTTCAGGGCCGATTCCATCACCGGCCAAAACTGCTATTTTCAATTCCATTGCTTTTGTGTGTTAAGAGGGCGCTCTGTCAATGGCGGCATTGTAGCTGATGCACTTCCACGCCGATGCTAAGTAATGTTGAAAAAATAACTTCCGCAATTTTGCCGTTGGCAAGTAATATTTTATTTCCTCCCCTGCCTTTTCGGCTATTTTCGAACTTATTCTCAGTCACAATGCTCGCATTGCTCCTTCGAATAAGCTCAAAAATAGCTCAAAAATGCAGGTGCAAAATTGCGGAACTTGTTCTTTCAACATTACTAAATTATCAGAACACCCTTTTTATTATACGATGAAGATATTACGGGAAACTCTTTTGCTCCCATATGAAAGGCAAATATACAAAAATAGTGGCAATAAGAACTATCTTACGCCACTATTTATATCATACCTTTCTTGACATTCGTCAAAGCTTAATCCGTTATTCTGACAAAAAGCCCAACCGAAGCCTCACTTTGCTTTCTTTCCGAACACCGAGAAGTGAACGTAGCGCTTCGGGTGCATTCTCAAGTCGATCATCAGCGAGTCGGCATGGCTCATAGTGCTGTTGAGATTGTCGTAAACAGAACGGTCGTTGAGGAAGAGCCCCAGCGTGTTGTCGCGACTGTTGAGCTGTCGGTTGAGGAAATCAGTGGTGGTGGTCAGGTTACTCGTCAAACTATTGACGTTTGTGAGCGTGGTGTTGACCTGCTTCATGGTGTTGTCGATGTCCACACGCGCCAACTTTCCAGTCAGGGTTTCAACATGACTGCCCGTGCGGTTGAACTTAGCCATCATCTCTGGCACGTCCTTCTTCATCATCTGGTTCAAACTGGCAGAGGTCTCCTTGAGGTTGGACGTGATTTCGGCCGTGTTGTGAAGGGTCTGTGCCAAAGCTGGGTCGGAGGTCAGACGGTTGAGATTGGTCATAATGGAATCAAGTTTTGGCAGCATGCGCTCCACAACGGGAAGCATGGCCTCGAGTTTGTTGAGCGTGCCGATGTGCATACCGCCAGAAATGGTGTCGCCAACGGAAAGGTTCTTCGTCGGGTTCGGTCCGAGCACCAAACTGAACTTCACGCCGCCCATCAGTTCGCTTTCCAGTTCGGCACGCGTGCCATAAGGAACGCGCATTGACTTGTCGAGCTCAATGCAAACAACGACATTGTCGGTGCGGTCGTAGTCATAATCAATGCTGCGCACATTTCCCACCGCATAGCCGTTGGCATAGACGGGCGTGCTCACGGCCAGTCCCTGGATGTCGGTGAAACGAACGAAATAACTATTGGTGGGACTGAAGATATTCACCCCTTTGAGAAAGTTGATGCCAACCACCAGGAGCGCGATTGCTATAACGCCCACGAGGGCCAGTTTGATTTCCTTTGAGAAAATGTTCATTTTGATGATGAGTTATGTAATGGTAAAAAGGAGCTGAATATTAGTAATGGCTAATTACTACTTGCCAAACCTCTATTTGGAGAGCCTGATGGCTTCAGAAAGATTCATGCGCTGGCCGTTCTTAAAGGCCACGATGAAGTTTCCTGGACATTT
>ULVB01004456.1_pt1 | contig 40846 bp, 37 predicted proteins | sample 1959071 | NCBI WGS metagenome assembly ULVB01 (sample SAMEA4835776, study PRJEB28245) | human gut metagenome | biome: gut microbiome; material: fecal sample | place: Denmark | collected 2008 | reverse complement strand
TCACAAACTAAACGCGACATAGCTTTAATCTTAGTAGCCAGCTTTTTTTACATGGCCAGCCCAATGCTGATAACGCCGATAATTACCGGCTTTTCGGAATCGCTCGGCGCCAGTGGCGTGATGATGGGCTTTATCGGCGGCATAATGAATATCTGCTCGCTCGTCAGCCGCCCCTTCATCGGCGTGCTGGTTGACAGAATCAGCAAATACAAACTCTCCTCCTTCGGCATTTTCTGCGTGCTGCTTAGCTGCATTGGCTATTTTTTTGCGCAAAGCCCAGCACTTATTGTCGCCGCAAGGATAATTAATGGGCTTGGTTTTGCCTGCTGCTCAACCTGCCTATCCACATGGATGTCAGACCTTTTGCCGCCCAACAAAATCGGCTCCGGCATGGGCATTTTCGGTACTATGAACGCCCTCAGCATGGCCATTGCGCCTGCTGCCGGCATCAGCATTTACCAGCTAACCAACCACCGCACTGCCTTTTTTATAGCTGCCGTTACTGCTTCACTGGCGCTGATAATTGTGCAGTTTGTAAAAAACAGGGACGAAGCACCTGCGCAGCCTGCCAAACGAAGCCTGCAATTTTTTGATAAAAATGTCTTCCCTATCGCGTTTATCATGATGATGTTCGGCATCCCATACTGCGCCACACAATCATTTTTGGTAAGCTACGCCGAAGCAAGGCACCTTAGTGTCAGCATCAGCCTGTTCTTTCCGGCTTACGCCGCAGCGCTGCTTATTTTGCGCCTAAGCCTGAAGAATTATTTTGACACAAAGCCCTTTGGCATGTTTTTTGCAGCAAGCATTGTAAGCACCTCGCTGGCACTGTATTTTCTTGCCACTATGCAAACCAATGCCGGGCTTCTTGCAGCAGCTGTATTTATGGCTGGCGGCAACGGCATAATGTTTTCCGTATGCCAATCAACCGCTATGCTGCTTGCACCTAAAAACAAACGCGGGCTTGCCAACAGCACTTTTTATATCGGCATTGATGTCGGCATGTCGCTCGGCCCGATTATTGCCGGATTTTTTTACCAGCATTTTGCCATTACGCTGTTTTACCCGCTGTTTTTCTTTACCATACCGTTAGCCATAATTGCTTTTTTAGTTTACCGGCACATTGCCAAAAAGTTAAAACAGGCTCATGCCTGAATAAGCACTTCTATAACGCCTTACAGCAGATAACAGCTTTGACAAAACCTACACTAAAAGGTATAATATAAAAAGAAATAGCCGATGGTGGTGCGTCGGCTCTCTCTAAATTTCATAAGTATTTGAAAAGAAGCCACGTACCAATATGTGGCTTCTTTTTATGTCTTAAAAGTTAATTACTTTTTAGACAAGATAATAGCAATCAAAGTACCGAAAGCTACCATTAACGATAAGGATTCGTAAACTGTCATGCTATCACCTCCGTTTCGGAGGAGCCAACCCATCGGCTAAATCAAGTATAAAATTATAACGCAAAAATATGTTTTGTAAAACAGTTTATTTTTAGCCAACAATTCGTTTAAAGCAAACAAATACACAAAAGCACAACATTATTTAAAAATGTTGTGCTTTTATTTTTTACACCATCTCAGCAAAATGCCAGAAAAGTTTTATGTCATAAATGATGATTACTGTTCCGCAGATTTTGTTGATGAGGTTTAGCGTGCGCGGGGTTATTAAACTGCCTGCCAGCGACACGATAAGTGCCAGGCTTATAAACCACAGGCAGGAGGCGGAGATAACGCCGAATAAAAAATGCAGCGACTACGCTTCCGTCATGGAGGCTTTAAAAGCACCCAGCAGCATTGTGCCATCGATAACGGCCTGCGCGTTGAACCACGTTACCACACAAGCCTGCCATACGGTTTGCCCCAGCCCCAGCATTTGTTTTATGTCCGCTAAGGCGGATACTTTGCTTTTTAACAGACCCCAGCCGATGTAGGCTACAACCAGCCCGCCAATAAACAACATCGCCATTTGCACGGCGGCGTATTTTTGCATTATCAGCCCGATGCCGAAAAAGCACGCCATGGCAAGAGTAATGTCAAAAAAGATAACGATAAGCGCTGTTAAAAGCGCCCGCCAGCGCGGCTGCGTAAGCGCGCTGTTAATTACAAACAGGTTTTGCATGCCGATAGGGGCGACATAAGCAAGCCCTAAGGTTAGGCCCTGGATATAAAAGTCCACTTTTTTCTCCTTAAAAGTATTCGTCTTTGTAGTTACTTTACTACTTTTAACTCATTCTTTCTCATTCATGTTACTTTTTATAGGCTAAAAAGTAACCAAAAAGCCTTCGCTCCTCAAAAAATTTAACCGCTCCGTATCAAAGAAGCATGCCACTTGCAGCGCCTGCGGGAACTCGCTTGCTACGCAAGCTCAAACACCCTGCAGCGAATGCTACAAGTGCCTTTTTATTTTAAGCCTACGCTGATTTTTTGAAAGTCGCGGCTCCGCCCAAATTCGTACTTTGGCAACTTTTTCATTTTAATTACACTATTCCAAATTTTTCAGCAGCCTTTTATTCTACGATGTGAGTTTACCTTTTAGTAAAAAGCAATAAAGTGCTACACACGGCAGTACGCGGCATCGGATTTTAGCAAGATTTGCTAAGAAAAACGGCAAAAATAAGGTGTTTGAGCGCAGCGAGTTCCGCAATTTTTGCCGTTTTTAGGCAAACATGCTTGCAGAAAAAAATCCGACTAGCCGCGCGACTTTTCTTCGCCGGTTCTTTTGGTCGCTCAAAAGAATCGGCATGAATAGAAAAGTAAAAATTAAAAAGCACTATTCTTCATACAAAAACGCAAACAAAATGAACACTAAAGTAAATTAAAAGCACTAACTTAATACAAAGCCTCTACCAAAAATTCACAATCCGCCGTCGCGTCTTATTTTTCGCTGTAAATACACAAACCTGCCGCCTAAAAACAGTACGGCGCACAGCAGCCCAAAGTCAAGGCTCAGCCAGTAGGATGAAGGGCCGAAGTGCATGTAATAATCAAAATAACAGCCCAAAGGCAGGCAAATCAGCCAATAGGCTGCCAGCCCCGCCCAAAAAGTTGCCTTAACGTCTTTATAGCCGCGCAAAATGCCCTGTATCGGTGCGGCGGTAGCGTCCATAACCTGAAAGAACATGGCGTAGAACAAAAAGCCAATGGTCTGCCTGATAATTACAGGCTCAGAAGTGTAGAGCCCGGCAATAAATTCACGGTCGAACAATACAAAAATCGTCAGCAGCACCGCTACCGTAATATTGCAGGCAATGCCGAGCAAACTGTAGCGCAGCGCTTCGCCGAAACGGCGGGCACCGGCTTCAACACCTACAACAATGGTCAGCGACATGGAAAAACTGAGCGGCACCATGTAAAGCAGCGAAGTAAAACTCATTGCCGCCTGATGCGCAGCAATAATAACCGTGCCGAACTTGGCAATAAAAATGGCTATAACGCCGAAAATGCTCGCTTCCATAAAAATTGCCATCCCCATGGGCACGCCAAGCGACAGGTTTTCGCGCAGCTGCGCCATATCAAACTTAAACTTGTCGGTAAAAATACGCAGGGGCGCAAATGCAGGCAGCTTGTGCACTACCCACATGAAGATAAAAAATTCCAGCCAGTAGGTAATGCCTGTTGCAAGGCCAGCGCCAATGCCGCCCAGCGCCGGGGCGCCGAATTTGCCGAAAATAAGGCAGTAGTTTAAAAATGCGTTTACCGGCAGTGCCAAAAGGTAAATTTTCATGGTAATGCCAGTGTAGCCGCTGGTATCTACCAGTGCACGCAGCGCTGTGGATAAAAAGAACGGCAGCACGCCCACGCCGATAGCGGCGATATACATTTTGGCAATATAGTGAACCTGCGGCTCAAGCCCAAAGGTTCCCAGCAGCCTGTCTAAAAACAGCACGCCCGCAACCAGCAGCAGCAGTGAAAACGCTGTTGCCAGCAGCATGGTATGGCGCACTACCCTGCCGATATTCTGCCGCTCGCCCCTGCCCAAAAGATGGGCAATTATCGGCATGGAGCCAAGCAAAATACCGTTCAGCGACGCCATAACCGGCATCCACAAATTGCCGCCGATGGCAGTGCCCGCAAGGTGTACCGCTCCGGCATGCCCGCTCATGGCCGAATCGCAGAAATTCATTGCCATAATGGCCGTCTGCGTTATTAAAATGGGTATCATTACGTCCAGCAGCCGCCTAAGACGCACTGCATTCTTTTTGCCTAACATAAACTTCCTTTCTATTTTGCCGCTTCCGCTTCGGCAAGTTCTTCCAGATACGCCCAGCGGTCGGTTAAATCGCTGATGCGCTGCGTAAGCTCCTGCTGCTTGGCAGTAAGCTCCGTAAGTTTTACAAAATCTGTGCCGCAGGCGTTAATTTCCATTTCCGTCATTTTAAGTTCTGCTTCTGCCTGCGCAATAACCTGCTCTATCTGCTCGTATTCCAGTTTTTCCTTATAAGTCATTTTGGGCGCGCGCTGCTTTTCCTCGCGCTGCTGCGGTTTGACAGCGGCAGTCTGCGCACGTTCCTGCTGTCGCGCAAGGTTCTGCGCTTCGGCGCGGGCCTGTTCGTAACGGCTGTAATCGCCAATAAACTGGCGCACTTCACCGCCGCCCATAAAAGCAAAAATTTTACCGGCAAACCTGTCTAAAAAATAACGGTCGTGCGATACGGCAATAACCGCACCGTTAAAGGTATCAAGGTAGTCCTCCAGTACCGAAAGCGTCGGTATGTCGAGGTCATTTGTAGGTTCGTCCAGTATAAGCACGTTAGGCGCGCTCATTAAAACGCTCAAAAGGTACAAACGGCGCTTTTCGCCGCCGCTTAATTTGCTTACCGGCACCCATTGCAGCTCCGGCGGGAACAAGAAGCGTTCCAGCATCTGCGCCGCCGTTATGCGCGTGCCGTCCGCAGTTTCAATATAGTCGCTGACGTTTTTTATATATTCCAAAACGCGGCAGTCAGCGTCTTTAAACTCGCTGTGCTGGGCAAAATAACCGATTTTTACGGTTTGCCCAACCTTAACGGTGCCGCGTGTCGGTGCAAGCCTCCCGGCGATAATATCCATTAAACTGCTTTTGCCGCTGCCGTTAGGGCCAACAATGCCAATGCGGTCATTGCGGAGCAGCACGTAATTAAAATCATCAATATAGGTTTTGCCGCCGTAATCCAGCCCGATGTGCTCGCACTCAATAATGGTTTTGCCAAGACGCGATCCAACGGAAGAAATTTCCAGCTGCTGCTCGGTTTTGATGTTGTTTACTTCTTTTTTCAATTCATTAAAACGCTCAATGCGCTCTTTGCTTTTGGTGCGGCGTGCTTCCGCCCCACGGCTTATCCACGCCAGTTCGCGCCGGTACACGTTGCGCAGGCGCTGCGCTGCACCGGCTGCCGCAATGCGGCGTTCTTCGCGCTTTTGCAAAAACAAACTGTAATTGCCGGTATATAAATAGCCTTCGCCGCCGTCAATTTCCAAAGTGCGGTTTACAACGCGGTCAAAAAAATAGCGGTCGTGCGTAACCATTAAAAGCGCACCCTTGCGTTTCTGCAAAACTTCTTCCAGCCAGGCAACGGTTTCGTTATCCATGTGGTTAGTAGGTTCGTCCAAAATCAAAAGGTCGCTGGGGCGCACCAAAACACCGGCCAAAGCCACGCGCTTGCGCTGGCCGCCGCTTAATTCTTTCATCGGCTGCTGCAAATCGGTAATGCCAAGTTTATCCAAAACTGCTTTGGCTTCGCTTTCCATCTGCCAGGCAAATTTGCTGTCCATCTCCTGCTGCAGGGCAAGCAGCTTCTGGCGCGCGGCTTTGTTTTCCGGCTCTGCCTCTGCCTGCTGCACGGCTTCTTCATAACGGCGCACAACGTCAAGCTGAGGTGATTCACCCCTGAACACCTGCTCCAGCACCGTTGCATCAGGGTCAAAAGCAGGGTCCTGCGGCAAATATTCAATTACGCAGGTGCCGTTTTTGGTAATTTTGCCTTCGCTTGGTTCGCCGGTTGCTATATCGCGCAGCAGCGTGCTTTTGCCCGTGCCGTTAACGCCGATAACTCCTATTTTGTCGCCTTCTTCTATATTAAAACTGATATTTTTAAACAAAGTTCTTACGCCATAGCTATGGCCCAAATTTTCTGCACTTAAAATCATAATCTTACCTCGCTCACAATTATGTTTATATCTTAACACAAATCAGCGCCAAAAACAAAATCGCCCGGCTTATGCGCAGATTTGCTTGACAAAAAAGCCGTGGCTGATATAATTAATTTATTCAATTGCATAGGCGACGCGGAACTGACGGATATAAGTGGAACTAACCACGTGGACCGCGCTGCTGTAAGATTAGCCGGCCGTCTGGGCAGAGAGAAATGCCCGGACGGCTTTTTTGTTTGGTTGTTTCTCTCCTTCGTTGCACAGTAAAGGAGATTTTATCATGAAAAACAGATGGCTTATCGCACTGGCAGCAGTAGGCATCCATATTTCCATCGGCAGCGTTTATGCGTGGAGCGTACTTACCCGCCCCATTATGGCGGAACTTGGCTTTACCTTGCAGGAAACAACGTGGGCTTTTTCTATTGCAATTTTGTTCTTAGGGCTTTCCGCCGGTTTTTTGGGCGGCTTTGTAGAAAAACACGGCCCGCGCAGAAGCGGGTTTACCAGCGCACTGTTTTTTGGCACCGGCATGCTTGGCACTGCCCTTGCCGTACATTTAAAAAGCCTTGCGCTGCTGTATTTGTTTTACGGTTTTATCGGCGGCATCGGGCTGGGCGTTGGCTATATAACGCCGGTATCAACTTTGGTTAAATGGTTTCCCAATAACCGCGGCTTTGCCACCGGGCTTGCCATTATGGGCTTTGGCTTTGCAAGTTTAATTGCCGGGCCGTTAATGCAGCACCTTGTTGCGGCTTACGGGCTTATGCAAAACTTTATTATTCTGGGCGCAGCCTACATGGTAATTATGGTGCTATCAGCCTCGTACTTAGAGCCGCCCAAAACACAGCCGCAGGAGCAGCAAACAAAAAGCGGCTACACAACACTTTTGCAGCCCAAAAGCTATACTGCTGCGCAGGCGCTTAAAACCTGGCAGTTTTACGCACTGTGGTGGATATTCTTTACCAACATCACCTGCGGCATCGGGCTTTTGGCAGTTGCTTCGCCCATGGCGCAGGAGGTTGCAGGCATGACGCCGGAAGCAGCAGCTTCCATGGTGGGAATTATCGGGCTGATTAACGGCGGCGGGCGCATTGCCTGGTCCACTGTTTCCGATTATATCGGCAGGCGCAGCGTATATGTTTTGTTTTTCATTATCGAAATCGCAGCCTTTTACCTGCTGGCACAAACAGCTAATGCCCTGCTGTTCCAGATTTTGGTATTTGTAATTATTTCCTGCTACGGCGGCGGCTTTTCGTGCATGCCGGCGTATTTAAGCGATTTGTTCGGGACGAAAGAATTAAGCGCCATCCACGGCAAAATTTTAACAGCGTGGGGGCTGGCAGGAATTGCCGGGCCGCTGCTGTTATCCTACATGCGCGAAACCACCAGCGGCTACACGGCAACGCTGTACGTTTTTGCAGCGGCATTTGTTTTAAGCCTTATTGTTGCGCTTGTGCTGAAATGGAAAACATCCGTGGATACGGAGATAAAAAGGCAATAATTTTATATTTGTTATATTAAAACGCCATGACCTAAAAGTCATGGCGTTTTTGGTTAATGCCTTTGTATTTATAATAATATATTTTGATTTACTTTATCACTCATGTTCATTCTTTGTAACCAAAGAACGAACCAAGAAAGTTTCGCTAGCCGCATGACTTTTCTTGCTTCGTTCTTTTGGTCACTCAAAAGAATGAAGATGTGTAAAAAAGTAAATTAAAAAATATTAGCGTAAATACAAAGAGAAAACGCAAATTAAAACTAAATGACATAAACAATAACATATCCACAATTTAACTTGCCAAGCCTGCATATTTAGGAGATAATATATTTATCACTTGTTAATTATGTTTTGGGAAAGAAGTGTTGATATGCAGCAAAAACAAGTAAGTTACCTGCACATGTTTAATGTGTTTTTTAAAATAGGGTTGTTCACTATCGGCGGCGGCCTTGCCATGATTCCCTTAATCCGCGACGAATTTGTTGAACGCCAGGGCTGGATTGACGATAAGGACATTACCGACGTGCTGGCGATTGCACAATCGCTGCCGGGCGTTATTGCCGTTAACTCCGCCACTTTTTTAGGCTACCGCCTGGCGGGAATTATGGGCGCGCTTGTCTGCACCATCGGCGTAGTGCTGCCTTCGTTTTTAATTATTTTTGCCATTGCCATGCTGTTTGCTTCCAGCGGACTGGACAGCAACACCTATATTTTAAAATTTTTCGCCGGTGTTAACGCCGCTATTACCGTGCTTTTGGTAGTTGCCACAAAAAAAATGTTTGCTTCCTCCGTCAGCAACAAACTTGGGTGGGCTATACTTTTAATTTCCGTTGCGGAAATTTACGTTTTGGGCTTTGGCATTGCATCCACCGTTATCGCGGCGGCGCTGTACGCCATTGCCGCGTACCGCCTTTTGGGAAGGAGGGCTGAATAATGGGCATTTACTGGGATTTGTTTTTTGTGTTCTTTAAAATCGGCCTGTTCTCCTTCGGCGGCGGCCTTGCCATGGTCAGCGTTATTCAGCAGGAGGTTTTGGCACACGGGTGGATTCCGGCAGCGGAATATGCGCGTATTATTACCATTTCGCAGATGACGCCGGGTCCGATTGCCGTCAACACTGCAACCTATGTTGGAGCGCGCGTGTGCGGGCCGGATTTTGTACCGGCGTTTATGGGGTCATTTATCGCCACGCTCGGCGTATCACTGCCTTCGTTCATCATAGTTTATTTTGTTGCCCGCTCGCTGGAAAAATTCAGCCAGTCGCGCCTTGTTAAAGAAGCGCTGTGCGGCATCCGCCCGGCGGTTATTGCCTTTATGATTACGGCAGTAATTTTCTTTTTAGATATTACCGTTTTCCCGATAGACAATGCTACCAGCGAAAGCAGCACCTTTAACCCCATCGGCATACCGGTGCTGGCCGTGCTCTTTTACCTGCATTACTACCGCAAAGTCGGTGCAATCACCCTTATGCTCATCAGCGGTATTATCGGCGTTTTAGTGTATTGAGTTTTTGATTTTATATAACTTTAAACGGAGAAAAGTGTGGAAAAATATACTTATGTTACTTTAAGCAAACAGCCGCAGTTTACAACAAACTACGGCTGTTAATTTTTATGCAAGTATGTTATAATGCTTTTTATGAGATAATCTGATGGTTGGTTTCTCTCCGCTATGCGGGGAGGTGGTAAAGCCATGAGCACATACGAAACGCTGTCTTTAATGGTAGCTTTCGGTATTCTGGTTGCTACCATTATTTCTGCCCGGCGCTGATTTTAGCCCCGTAATGAAATAGAGCCGCTACGGGGAGCAGCTCTTCTTTCACTTAACGATATTACAGGAGAGAGCTGACGCTGGAACATCAGATTATCTCTCTTTGTTTATATTATATCAAACAAAAAAGTAATGTCAAATTACAGTACAAAAAAGATATAGCCAAAACATCTATATCTTTTTTGTATTTGTAGAATGTTTTACCTGCAAACTAAACTAAACTAAAAATGCTTACAAATCCCATTTGGAAAGGAAGCTATTTACATTTGCTCTTTGTTCATCTCTTTCTTCCTGTATATCTTCCGGCGTTTTATATTGCGGTTCTTTGCCGGTCGTTTCTTTATACCACTTAATGGCTGCGCTCCTCGTGTCATCCGGAATGCTGCTTACTATAAACAAATCATTGTTCCAAGCAACTTGTGTGCAGCTATTTTTCATTTCGCGCAAACTAAATATTTTTCCTGTAATTGGGGCTTTAATATCTGCTATACAAAACTTAAATATATCATAAAATTGCCCTTCAACTTCTCCATCAAAAATAGCATTCAATGCATTTGAAGTGATGTTTCCCAGCCCCTGCAGGGATACTTTTTTTGCCACCTTTCCCATTGCTATTAAGTGTAATATAGTCGCACCGGCAGAAACCGTGCAACCTTCTGCAATACGTTTAGTTCCATCAAAACTATAGTCTTCATCCACATGCAATGCAATATAAGGTAATCTGCCATCATTATTTTCAAAATTTTTCATTAAAGCGCATTGTGCAATTTTTTGTATCAAAGTCCCATATTCAAGAAGGTCTTCAGGTTCTTGAATAAGATTTTCAACAGTGCTAATAACCATGTCTTTTTCAACTTGAGATAACTTGGCAAAATCTGGGTCTGCTTTCATTTCTTCAAGCATTGCTGAAGGCATGGGTTTGCCGGTTGGATTATAATTTGGGTCTAATTTTACTATAATTCTTTCACCATTACTCATTTTGCAACACTCCTATAACTAAATTTTACGGCTTACAAATCCCATTTGGAAAGATAGTTATCAACATTCGCTTTTTTAGTCGCTGCTTCTTTCTTTTTATCTTCTTTAGTTTTATATTTTGGTTCTTTACCGGTCGTTTCTTTATACCATTTAATAGCTTCCTCTCTGGTATCGTCAGGAACGGTACTTATAATAAACAAATCATCTCCCCAATTAACTTTCGTACAGTCATTTTTCATTTCACACAAACTAAATATTTTACCTGTAATAGGCGCTTTAATATCTGCTACAAAAAACTTTTCTTTTTTTATAATAAACCCTGCACTTCCACTTACTATACTTCCAACCATGTTAAATAAAGCCATAATTACCGTGCCTCCTCATCCATAGCTACTAAAATTAACACATTTTCACCAGCAGCAACTGTACCACCCTCTGTGATATGTTTAATCTCATCATAACGCGTAGCTTCTTCCATAGGCAATATAATAAAAGGAATTCCGTCACGATTTAGGAAAAATCCTTTCATTTCAGCGCATTTCTCAATTTTTTGTTTTAAAGTTCCATATTTAACAAGGTCTCTAGGTTCCTTAACAAGATTTTTAATCTTATTCATAACCATTTTTTGTTCTTCTTCAGATAACTTTGCAAAATCAGGGTCTGATTCCATCTGTTTAAGCATTTCGTCCGGCATAGGTTTACCGGTCGGGTTGTAATTCGGGTCTAATTTTACTATGATTCTTTCGCCACTACTCATTTTGCAACACTCCTTGTTTTAATTTTTTGCAGGTTTCATAATTTAACGCAAAATATTTATTTTTATCAATAACATTTGCCAAATATTCACGGTAATAGCGTTCTATATTGCATATTACCGGCCTGTTGGCATATATTAAGCACTTATGCGTTTTTTCGTCATAGTGCCTGCAAGTTCCGTCGCCTCTGTCCAAATGTGCATAAACTTTAGAAAGTTTTAAATTACGGCAGCATAAACCGCACATATCACACTTAAAATGAGCTGCTTGCATTTTAAATCCTTTTGCTTTGTTATTTACAAATCCCATTTATTCATAAATTTATTAACTTTTTCTTCCGAAGTTGCTAATTCCCACTCAATTTCGTCTTTATCGCTTGCAGAAGTGCTTAATTTTTTAAGGCTTTCTTCGCCAAGTTTAACGGCAGCTGTAACTTTGCCTTTTTGCAAATTGCCTTTTTCGTTTAATAAAGAAGTATCTAAAATTATTTTAATGGTTTTGGCTATTTGCGCACTTGCCCCAACAATTTGTTTTTCTTCATTGGTGTAAGTTTTCCAGTTAAGCCCGTTGGAAGTTACAGCGCTAAGCCTTGCAACCGATTGTTTAAAGTAAACGTCCAATTTTTTCAGCACAAAATCTATTTGCTTTGCCCTTTCATCAATGGCAGAAAGGTTACTGCAAATGTTTTTTGCCTGTTCTTTAAATGCCCTTGCTTTATCGTAATATTCTTCGGCTTCGTACAAAGCTTCTTTGGCTTTAGATGCCATAAACACACCGCCTACTGCCAGTGCAGGGCCGGCAACCAAACCGCCAAGCACCATCATGCCGCCTGCCATGCCAAAGCCGCCTGCTGCCAAAGAACCGCCGCCCAGCCATGCCAGCGTGGCATTGGTTGCAGCTGCGCCGCTAAGCCCTGCTATTGCCGTACCGGTTGAAGCCGCCGCACCAAATGCAGCCGAACCAACAGCGCCATAGGTTCCTGCAGCCATCAGCGAGCCTGCCGCAACACCGCCCAGCCCTCCGCTTGCCAAATCGGCAGCTTTAAAGCTTGCCTGCTGCAAATTGCTAAAATCGCAGCTGTCGGGTGTAAAATCTTTTAATTCTTCCAACCCAACACTGTTTTGAAAATCTACATTTTTGATTTTAGAAAATTCTTCAACAAATTTTTTCATTGAAGTAGACAAAATTTTTATTTTGGTTTTACCCAAATTTTCAATAGTCATTGCAGTTCCCTTACGGGATTTTTCGATAGAGTTTTCTGCTTCCGCAGACATCTCTTTAGCGCACTCAAGCAAATCCTGTGCTTCTTCCATGTCCTCTCTGGCATCAAGCCCTTTTTTTACACCAAAGGCGCCTGCTGCCACAGCTGCAGCACCTAAAATAAACGGTAATGGCATAATAAAACCTCCTAAAATAATTTATTATAAATTATAATACAAAACTTTCATCACTATTCATAAAGTCGTCAAATTCTTTAAAAGTTGTAAATTGCAGTTCCCTGCCAAATGATTGGGCAATGGTGTTTAAGCCACGGCTCAGCCCGTCAAAATCGCTGTTTATTACAGCTTTATCAATAATGGCAAAGCCTGCCATTATTGCGTTAGCTCTGTTCTTAAGCAGTTCCGAAGCTTTTTGTTCAAACTCCAGCCGCTGCCTGCGCATTTCTTTTATTGCAGCTTCGCAAAAGGCATGGGTTTGCTCCGCCCTTGCGCGAGCAAGGTCTTCTTTGTCAAACTGCGTAAGTACAGCGCCATACAGCATACTGCTTGCCATGTAGCCAACCATAGAGCCGATGGCGGCGCCAACCGGACCGCCTGCCGCAAGCCCTATCGTGCCATAAACGGTTGACAGGCATACGTTGGAACCTTGTTCGCCAATACTTTTAAGCATCTGGCTTTTGGTTATTTCGCCATTCATATAAGCTTTAATTGCTGCGCCAATATCAATTACGCCGCCAGCAATGGCTGTTAATGTGTTGGCATTGGCAAGTTTTGCGCCTGCCGAAAGAACTGCTTTTTTAGCTGTTTGGTTAGCAATCTTTTTAGCTGCGCTTTTTGTTATTGCGTCAATAGCTTCGGCAGCCAGTTCCGCACCGTGCTTTTGCATATAATTTGCTGCACTGTCCTTAGCTGTGCCAACAGCAATATCTTTTGCTGCTTCGCCAATGTCCTTTTCGCCATAAACTACCGAAACAACATTGTCTGTTATATGCCCTGTTAAAGAATCGCTTATGGTGCCTGCTGCATCATTTATTCTGTTGTTGATTTTTCTGCTGCCTTTGCCGGAAACATGCAGCCTTTTTGCTCCCTCTTTAATGCTTTTTTCGGCTATGGCGTTAATATAATCTGTACCATATTTTGTAAGGCGTTCTTTAGCCTGTTGTGCAGCCCTGTGGCAAACGGCTTCTACATCGCCGCCATTTGCTGCTGCTTGTATTATCTCGCCTGCTAAAACATCAGCATCATCGCATACAGCCAATGTGTATTCATTTTCGGGAAGATATTGTTTGGCTTTTTCTATTGCCTGATGGCTAACTGACTCTGCATATTTAACAGATTTATCTTTTATTTGTCCTGTAATTTCGTCAACAGCTGCATTCCAGCTTTCTTCTTCAATAAATGAATTTATGCCAGAAGAAGCTATTTGGTAGATTTCGCCTTCCAGTAAAGCTTTTGCGCGCTCGTCAGAAACTTTTTCGGCAGTTTTATGTAAAACTGCAAATAAGCATTGTGCTGCATAACTGTTAATCTGTGGTTTTAGGTTTCTAAGTTCTGTTTCTATCTGCTGACGGGCAGTGTCTGTTAAAAAAGAAAAGTCATTATTATCCGAGTGTAATTCTTTTACCAATAACGGAACTACCTGTCCGCTATACTCATTGCAAATTGCCCGTGTTTTTTCATCAGAAATATTTTCTGTATATTTTTGTATTTCCTTCAGAATTAACTCAGCAATTATTGAATCTATATCGTTCATTAATACACCTTCCGGATACGCAATATAAATGCAATTTTAGTATTTTCTTTGCACTACCCACGCATGAGGCAGTCCGTTAGTCCTCCTTGGGCAAGTACCGGGTTCCGGTTTGCCGTCACGTGCTCCTTTTGTATGTCTTGCACCGCAATGCCTGCACATATATTCTATTCTGTTGTAATCAAGTTTGGGTTCAGTGCCTGCCCTGTAAAAATTTCGGTTAACAACCCACGAATGATGTTTGTTATTATTTCTCGGACATCTTCCCGGGTCCGGTTTGCCATCCATTTTACCTTTTGTAACTCTTGCTCCGCATCGGGAACACATATATTCTACTCTGATAATATTAATTGACATACAAACCTCCTACAAATAAATTTACTTGCATGAAATTTGATAAATTTAAAAATTTCTTTCCATTTTAACGATACTTTTAAGTAAATTATAATATAAATACACCTCCATATCAACTTAAAAGCAGATTTATTGTTTGCAAAGCTAAAATAAAATATCTTAACTGCTCTATACATTTATTATAAAGAACCATATGGCCAAATTATGGCTATATGGTTTTGCAAAGTTTGCATTTACAAAATATGTATCATTTAAATTCATAAACGTTATCCTCCTATCAAAAAAGATGCCCCTATATTTATAAAGGAGCATCTTTTTCATTTTATTAATACACTTAAATTATAATCAATCAACAAAACTTATATTCTTCGCTTGATAATATATGCCAAGTTTTTTATCATCAAATAACTTTTGAAGACGTTCTTTTTCACTTTTTTTAAACTTCTCTACATCACCGTCCTTTGTTTTTACTAAAGTCCCATTGCCTATAATTAGAGTATTATCTTTTTTATTATATGTTATTATTGAATTATCATCATTAATAATTAGTCTATTTTCGCCACCACTTCTAGCAGTAAAATGCTGGCTTTCTCCTTTAGGTCCCCATATAAAATTAGCAGCTGTAATGATACGACCACGCAGTTCTATCTGAGAATAAGGAGGATTATAAAGTTCAAATTTTTCGTTGTATGTATACTCAGTTAAATATAAATCATAAATATTCTCATTAGTTTTAACTATTTCTAAGTCAATAAAATCATTACCAGAAAAACACGTTATTCCTTTAGCATCATAATTTATTGCATGCCATTTTCCTTCAAAATCATCTTTTCCGCTACATCCTAAAACAATAAAAGAAAATACAAAAATTATACACACTGTAATTAATTTAATTATTCTTCCCATAATAGCATCCATCCCTTTCAATTATTTAGAATATTTACTTGTAAATTAAATAACGACATCTTAGTTTATAACGATCATATAATCATCCTCCTATTAGTAGAATTTTTATGAGTTATAGATCTTCTTCATAGTAATTACATTCCAAAAAACAGTTCGCTTACAGTAATTTCTAATGCCTCTGCAATTTTAAACAAAGTTTCCATTGAATAACTTTGTCCTTTATTGCCGCGCTCAATTAAACTGAGGTAATTGCTGCTTATTCCAACCATTTCAGCAAGTTGTGCCTGAGTATATCCCTTTTTCTTCCTATAATAAGCAATTTTTAAACCGATTTCTTTGTATTTCAAAGCAAACAAAATCTTCTCCACCTCTATATAAAATTATCCCATAAATCCAAAGTTAAACAACAAAGATATACCTTTAATTTTCATACTTATACATTGACACAAGAGATTTTTATCAATAAAATGCACATATTAATTTACTCAAAATACACTAATATTACTATTATTATTGACAGCGCAATAAACTTTTATAACAGATGTTTTAAGAACTATATTTTTTATGCATAATTATAAAAGACGGCATAGCCAACGCTTGGCAATGCCGTCTTTTTTCAGCAAATATTAAATTTTCTATTATTGATTTGCCCTTTATTTTTCAATCTGTAAACTCTACATTATTTCCCTGGCTTTTAAGCCACATTTTCATTCCCTCACCATAAGCTTCGGCACTAATCAAATAACCTTTTTCAGAATGCTCTAATACTTTTGCCGTTGGAATACGGTCAAGTATAGCTTCTAAAGATGAGCCTCTAAACCAGAATTTTACCTTATGCAGTTTACCAGTGTACATAAACTGAACTCTTTGTCTAAAAATTCCTTCCTCAAATCTGTTCTCATACGGTACTTTAAAACGCGTATCGGTTAACTTACAGTTTTTTATCCTGTCAATCCTGTATACAGTGGGTAATTGTTCGCAGCCTTCTTTATAAATTATCTTTTTCGTACTATTATCATCAATAATAGCAATCAGATAAAAATAAAATTCAGAAAACATTATACTTAAAGGTTTAATAAGCCTGTTAACTTTAGAACCATTTTGTCTGCAATAAATTATTTCCAGTTCTTGATGCTCTTTTATTGCCTGGGAAATTTTCCATAATCTGTCCAAAAGCAAAGTTTGATGATGCAGTTCTATATAGTGAAACTTTTCGTTAGCTATCATTTCATTAATATGCCGTTGATTTTCATAAGGAACACAGCAGGAAACAATTTTCTCCAACATGGGAAACATTTCTGTTTTCATCAAAGCCCTGCTTTCCAGTAATATTTTGGCAGCGGCAAAAGCTTCCTCGTTACTTAACAAGCTGCGCACAGGCGGATTTAACTTATAGCCGTTTACTTTTCTATCATACAAAAGCTGCTGAACCACGCCGGTTTGCTCACTTTGGTTTGCTATAAACGCCCGCAAATCATCAAAATCTCTTTGTATTGACCTTAAAGAACAATTAAACCTTACGGCTTCTTCCTGTTTATAAAGCGTATGCCCATCAGCAAGCCTGGCATACATACTAAGCAATCTGTTTTTTACAAACTGTAAATTTTCTTTGTGTTTTACCACATGCAGCAACTCCGTTCTTGTATATAAATATGTTGTTTTTCCTTGAGCCATTATATAAATTATACAACAGAACATAGCTGTAATGTTGGCTATATAAGCTGCTTTACAAAAAAATTGCCATTACTTCCGTTAAAAGAAGCACTGGCAATTTAATTTTCATTAAGTTACTTTTACCAATGGTATTTTTCCCCACGGCTTATTTTAAAAGCGCGGTAAATTTGTTCTACCAATAAAAGGCGTATCATCTGGTGCGTAAAAGTCAGCTTGGAAAAACTCCAGCGCATATCTGCGCGTCTGCGCAAAGCATCCGTATAGCCAAACGCGCCGCCGATAACAAAAGCTATATGGCTTTTGCCTGCCAGCGCCCAGCCGTCAAAGAGTCCTGCCAGCTGCGGCGAGGTTATTTCCTTGCCCTGCAAATCCAAAAGCACCACATAAGCGCTTGCCGGTATGGCGTTTATCAAACGCTCCGTTTCTTTAGCCAGCACCTGCTCTTTTTCGGCAGGCGAAGGGCTATCCGGCATTTTTTCTTCGCCAATGGCAATGGTTTCCAGCTTGCAGTACGGCGTCAGGCGTTTGGTAAACTCGGCAATGCCTTCGGTGAGGTATTTTTCCTTAATTTTACCTACGCAGACGAGGCTGATCTTCATATCAGTTTCCCTCCGGCATTTCCTGCAAAGTTACCTGCAAGGTGCGTTCAATGCCTGCACGCAGCACAACAATGGCAACGGTGTCGCCAACTTTCTTTTCTGCAAGTTTGGTGCGCAGTTCAGGCACGGTTTCCACTTTAGCGCCGTCAAAGGTTAAAATAATGTCGCCGGGGCGCATGCCTGCGTTATAAACAGGGCCGCCGGTAACAATTTTCATTACAAAAATGCCGCCGTGCAAATCAAGGTCAAAGCCATAACGTGCGGAAATATCTTTATCAATCAGGCTGGCGCCAATATATGGGCGCGCAATGCGTCCGTGCTGGGCAAGCTCGTCCAAAATAGGTTTGGCGGAGTTTACCGGGATGGCAAAACCTATGCCTTCAACGCCGCTTACCGCTACTTTGGCGGAGTTAATGCCTACAACCTCGCCGTCGGCATTAACAAGCGCGCCGCCGGAGTTGCCGGGGTTAATGGCAGCATCAGTCTGAATAAGGTTAAACTTGCGGTCGCCCAGTTCGATAGAGCGGTTCAACGCGCTGATAACGCCAACCGTTACGCTGCCGCGGAATTCCAGCCCAAGCGGGTTGCCGATGGCAATGGCGGGTTCGCCAACCTGCAAGGTGGAAGAATCGCCGAATTTGGCTACCGGCAAATCTTCATCAACATCAATTTTAACAACGGCAAGGTCTGTTGCGGCATCTGCGCCAAGCACCCTGCCTTTAACACTGCGCCCGTCCGTCAGGCTCACGATAATTTCCTGCGCACCTTCCACAACGTGGTTGTTGGTGGCAATCAGTCCGCTTTTGTCGTAAATAACGCCGCTGCCTGTGCCGCGCTCGGTAAGCTGCACGCGGTTAAAAAAGTCACGCACATAGGCTTTGTTGGTTATGCCTACAACGGCAGGGCCAACTTTTTGTGCCGCTACCACTACCGGCGTATTGCGCGCGCCGGAAAGTTTTACTTCCTGCTGAACTGCGGCGGCAGGCTGTTCTTCTTTCTGCGTATTAGCAGTATTGCCGATGCCGCAGCCGCCCAACAGCACGGCCGTGCTTAATATGCCGCACAAAAATAAATTCATTGATTTTTTAAGCAATGTTTTCTGCATTTTTTACACCCCTCAATAATTTTTTACTATTTCATCCTGCGAGGCTACATATATTTGCGTATCCCCGCCGGTTTCTCCTGCATCCAAAATTCCGCGCACCGTTTTAAGCGCAAGCTCCGGCGTGTTGTTTTCCTGGCTGAGATGCGCCAGAATTACTTCGCCCGGCAGCCGCGCCATCTGCGAAAGCAGCCAGCCCGCGGCTTTGTTTGATAAATGCCCGCGCGTGCCTAGAATACGCTGCTTTAAGGCATATGGGTAAATGCCTTTTTTAAGCATTTCTTCGTCGTGGTTTGCTTCAAGCACCAGTGTGTCCGCACCGGCTACGTTATTTTTAATTTCTTCCGTAATAAAGCCAACATCCGTAAGGTACACGCAGCGCGCACCGGCATAACTGAACACATAGCCTACGGCACCTGCCGCGTCATGCGGAACGGCAAAATTTTCAATTTTCAGCCCTTCCGTTTCCAGGCACTTGGGCAGCAGACGGCAGCAGCTGCGTTCCATTTCGCTGCGCTGCGGAAAACTGCGCCAGGTTGGTTCGTTGGCAAACACCGGCAAATGGTATTTACGGCTGAATACCGGCAGGCCGCTAATATGGTCACGGTGTTCGTGCGTCAATAGCACGCCGTCCAAATCCTCCGGCTGCATGCCGGTTTCTTTTATGCGCTGCGTAAGCTGACGGCAGCTGATACCGGCATCTATCAAAAAGTTTTTGCCGCCCGCTGTAATAATGGTGGCATTGCCTTTGCTGCCGCTGGCCAGCACAGAAATTTTAAACTCGCCCGTCATGCTTCACCTGCGGCAATGGCTGCACCTGCGCTGGTTCCTATGCGGTCGGCGCCTGCTTCAACCATGGCTTTGGCAGTTTCCGCATCGCGGATTCCGCCTGCGGCTTTAACTTTTAAACCGTACTTGCCTGCTTCTTCGTGCAAAAGTTTTACATCTTCCACAGTTGCGCCGCCTTTGCCGAAACCGGTGGAGGTTTTTACAAATTTTGCGCCGCCGTCGGCAATAATGCGGCAGGCAGTGCGTTTTTCACGCGGAGTAAGGTACGCCGCTTCGATAATAACTTTTACCGGGCAGGGCGCCGCTGCTTCCACCACGCGGCGGATATCTTCCGTTACGGCAGCATAATCGCCTGTTTTAAAGGCCGAAACATTCATAACCATATCAATTTCATCGGCATGTTCTTCCATTGCCGTTTTGGCTTCCAGCGCTTTAACGCTGCTGAAAGTTGCGCCAAGCGGAAAACCGACAACGGTTACCACTTTTACATCCGTGCCCTGCAAAAGATGCTTTGCCAGCGGCACATAGCACGGATTTACGCATACGGCGTACAGGTGGTATTTCTGCGCTTCGTCGCAAAGGCGCATAATATCTTTAACGGTTGCTTCTGGTTTTAATAATGTATGTTCAATTCTTTGGGCAAGTTCCATAGTTAATCCTCCCCATTTTTACTTTTATACCTTATAATTATAGCAAAAGTTAAGCACTTAAGATTGATAAAAAAGTAAATTTTTTTAAATATTTGTAACTTTTATTTCCCACTGAAAAATAAACAGGACCCCGAACGGGGTCCTTTCAGTATGCTCAGTGTTTTTTGCGGCAGTTTTCGCAGACTCCGTAAAAATAGAACTGGTGCCCGCTTAATTTATAGCCGCTTTCTTTTTCGGCCTGTGCCATAATACCGCTGTTATCAACATTAAACAAATCCTCTACCTTGCCGCAGCAGGTGCACTGCACATGGTGATGGTCGCTGATGTCGGCATCATAGCGGAAGCTGTCCTCACCGGTATTGATGATTTGGATGACATGCAGCCTGTTTAATATCTCCACGGTTTTATATACGGTAGCAAAACTCATGGAAGGATATTTGGGGCGCAGCGTTTTGTACAGCATTTCAGCGCTGGGATGTTCATGCGTTGCTGCCAGCGTTTCGTACACAGCCAGGCGCTGCGGCGTAACTTTATAGCCGTTTTCGCGCAAAATAGCAGTAAGTTCGCTGTTAGTTAACATAAGCTTCTCCTTCCGGCATTGCCCTTAAAGCAATGCAGCCTTAATAAATCTTTTTAATAATTATATTAAATAAGATTTTCTCTGTCAATATTCATTATCCGTTGACAAAAATATTTCACTAAAACGCCACAAGGATTTTTCCTAACCGCGGCGAATGTAGTAATATTATTTTTGTAAAACGAGGTACGCCATGACTATTGAACAAATTATAGCAGCCGAGCTGAAAGTAAAACCGCAGCAGGTACACGCCGCACTGGAACTTTTGGACGGCGGCAACACTATACCCTTTATTGCGCGCTACCGCAAAGAAGCCACCGGCACTTTGGACGAAGAAGCGCTGCGCAGCATTGAAGAACGGGCCAAATACCTGCGCCAGCTGGAAGAACGCCGTGCGGAAATACTTGCCGCCATTGAAGCGCAGGAAAAACTGACGCCGGAACTTAAAACGCAGATTGACGCCGCAGTAAAAATGCAGGAACTTGAAGATTTATACCTGCCCTACCGTCCCAAAAAGCGCACCCGCGCGCAGATAGCCCGCGAAAAAGGGCTGGAGCCGCTGGCAGAACTTATAACGCAGCAGGTACAGCCGCCGCTGCCGCTTGAAAAACTTGCCGCACTGCATATTGATGCGGAAAAAGGCGTAAACAGTGCCGAAGAAGCGTGGCAGGGAGCAATGGACATTGTTGCCGAAAACATCTCGGATAACGCCGCCGTGCGCGATTTTATACGCCGCGAACTGTGGAAGAACGCCGAGCTTGCATCGGCGCTTGGCGCAGACGAAACAGAAGCCAAAGACTTTTTAATGTACGCGGATTATGCCGAACCGGTACACCGCCTGCCGCCGCACCGCATTTTGGCACTAAACCGCGGCGAAAACAAAGGGCTGTTAAAAGTAAGCCTTAAATACCCTGCCGAAATTATGACCGAAAAACTGGCGCGCAAACTTAAAATACAGCTGCACACCGTATGGACGGAAATGTATACAGCGGCACTTGCCGACAGCTACAAACGCCTTATTTTCCCTTCACTGGAGCGTGAAATAAGAAACGAACTTACCGAAAAAGCCGAAAAGCAGGCTATCAGCATTTTTGCGGCCAATCTGCGCCAGCTTTTATTGCAGCAGCCTGTTGCCGGGCATACCGTGCTCGGGCTTGACCCCGGCTACCGTACCGGCTGCAAAGCAGCTGTCATCAGCCCGCAGGGCAAAACACTGGCTACCGACGCTTTATACATTACCGGCAGCGAAAAACAAAAGGCGCAGGCCGAAGCAGGCTTTTTAAACCTTGTAAATACTTACGGCGTAACGCTTGTTGCTATCGGCAACGGAACTGCTTCTTACGAAACGGAAGAATTTACCTCGCAGATGATTGAAAAACACCGGCTTAACATTGCCTACACCATTGTCAGCGAAGCAGGAGCTTCCGTATATTCCGCCTCCAAGCTGGCACGCGAAGAACTGCCGGAGCTTGACGTTTCGCTGCGCGGTGCGGTTTCCATAGCACGCCGCGTGCAGGACCCGCTGGCGGAACTTGTAAAAATTGAGCCGAAGGCCATTGGCGTAGGGCAGTACCAGCACGACGTTAACCAGAAAGAACTGGCCGAAACGCTCACCGGCGTTGTGGAAAGCTGCGTTAACCACGTTGGCGTGGAACTTAACACAGCTTCACCCGCACTTTTAAGCTATGTGGCAGGCGTTTCGCCAACCGTTGCCAAAAACATTATTGCCTGGCGCGACGAACACGGCAGCTTTACCGCCCGCAAAGAACTTTTAAAAGTAAGCAGGCTTGGCCCCGCCGCCTTTACGCAATGCGCAGGCTTTTTGCGCATTGCAAGCGCACAAAACCCGCTTGACAACACCAGCGTACACCCGGAAAGCTACAAGCTGACGGAAGAAATTATTAAACTTTTGGGCTTTAGCTTAAAGGACTGCACCGGCGCAGAATTGCAGCACGCCGCCGCAAACGCCGACGCTGAACAGATAGCCAAAACGCTTGATGCCGGGCTGCCCACCGTTACGGACATTTTGGCAGCACTGGCACGCCCCGGGCGCGACCCGCGCGAAGACACTCCGCCGCCATTAACCCGCAAACACGTTGCCAAATTAAGCGACCTTGCCATTGGCAGCATTGTTAAAGGGCGCGTGCAAAACGTGGTAGATTTTGGCGCGTTTATTGATATAGGCCTTAAAACCAGCGGCTTTGCGCACCGCAGCGAACTGTCGGATAAACGCTTCCGCCATCCGCTTGACGTTGTCTCTGTCGGCGATATCGTCGAAGCTGAGATTATCAGCATCGACGAAGCGCGCAATAGAATAGGCTTAAGCTTGAAACGTGCCGCCGCACGCAATAAAAACTAAATATCCTGCTTACAGCAGAAATAAAATAACCTGCCAAGCGTTTTTGTGCAAGGCAGGTTGTTTTATTTGTATAGGATTACATTAACGTTTTAATTATAATTAAGTTTATTATTTATTAAGTGAGTTTTTACTGCTGTTACTTTTTATACAAAGCCAATTTTAGTTTTATAACAGCCTTATGATGCCTATGTAAATTTAATAATTTTTGATAATTCATATCCCACATTAAAATTTTTTCTTAATTATTTATGTTAAAATATAATTAGAATAATAAACCTCAATTCAATGTATTTATTAGATAAGGAGGAGATTACCATGCTGTCAGAAGAAAGGAAAAAAGAACTTGATATTTTGATGGAACGTGCATCTTGCGCAGGAGATGACTATTATTTCAACATGGAACAAGATGAGTTTGATGATGAACTGGAAGATTTTGTAGATGATGAATTTTATAAAGGATTCTGCCGCCAACGCGAAATAGGCTTTGAAGCTTATAAAAAAGAGATTGCAGAACAATTTTCGCATATCACATCCGCGGAAGAACTCCACTACATGATTGCAGATTATAATTATGATGACGGAATGTTTACGGTTGAACAAATTGTAATGAATCCCGCTTGTGATATAGTTACTGCCAAAATGGTTTACTGGCTTTGCGGGCCAACTTATTATTATGACAAATATGGCAGCCCGTCAAAGTGCAGTGAGGACGATATAAACCGGGATGCGGCGTTGCTATTAACAAAAATGGAAGCAAAGGCTGCTGCAAACGCTTTCAAAACCGGACTTGAGTGGAATGGAGAGTTAGTTGATGAACAACCCGCTAATCTTGATTTCACTCGGGAGCCATATTGCCATGTGCCAGCAGCATTTAGATAATAACTTTCTATTTATCTGGGAATGGAGAAAAGCTCCAAATCAAAAATTTATAGGAATTAAGACGATATGAAAAATTTTCAAAATTTCACACCCCAAAAATATATGACATCTGATTTTCAAAAAAATATCGGACGGAATTTATAAAACTAAATCCCCTTATGATTCCAATGATATTTTTGTAACTTCTCTTACCTTTGAAATGGAACCAGAATGCTATGGTGAGGAAAATGCCTCACCCAGCAATCTTACGCAAATTCCAAATACTAAACTGCAAAGCAAAGTGTTTACACTGTGCGAATATAAAAGAGCAGTACAAATTACAACTGCATAATCAGTTACAAACATAAAACAACCTGCCGGGCGTTTTTGCGCAAGGCAGGTTGTTTTATAAATTGACGATATTTTTCACCTTAAACTCAACAGCCACGAAATAAGCACCGGCACGATGAGGGTAAGCACCAGCCCGTTGATGAAGGAGTACATACCGACATGCAGGTTGGTATATTTTATTACTACCGGCAGACCGCTGTCCATAGTAGCAGCGCCGCTGGGGGCAAGCGCCAGAAATTTATGCACGCGCACCAAAAGCGGTATTAAAAAGAAGCCGGAAATTTCGCGCATCATATTTGCCAAAAACGCTACTGTACCAATTTCCGTACTGTACATGGCGCTGATAACTACCGAAGAAAAACTGTACCATCCAAGCCCGCCGCCGACAAGCAGCGAATCATACGCGCTCAGCCCGGCGATATGCCCTAAAAGAAGTGCGCCGCAAATGCTCCCGCATGCTACCGCCAAAGGTATGGCAAGCGCCAGCAGCGCGCTGTGCAGGTTGCAGATGCGTTTTAAAATGCCGCGGTTACTGCCGATTTCGATACCGGCAATAAAAATCATTACGTCCAGTGCCGACATTAAAATTAAATCCAGCGTGTCTTTAACGCCCGTATCTAAAAACAAATAACCAAAAAGCAGCCCGCCCACAAGAGAAACGGCAACACTAAGCATTACTCGCCCTCCTCTGTGTCTGCCGGGCGCGCCAGCAGTTTAATGGCGGCAGATAAAAAAAGTATGCTGCCGCACACCGCGCCAAAAGCAATGGCTCCGGCCTGAACGCCGAGCGTGCCAAGCTTTGCCAGCAACGCGTCATCACAGCCGATTTTTGCGCCAAGGCAAAACAGCATGGTACACAGGCACAGCGTAGAAAGTTTACTCAAATAAAATTTTATTTTATAGCTCAGCAAATTGGCGAGCCCCATGGCAATGCCGAGGACAATTGCCAGCATGATTTCCTGCATAAGTCCCCTCCAAAACAAAAGGCATGCGGCCTGCATGCCTTAATTTTATGCTATTCCAAGGTTATAATCAGCGGGTATAAAGGCTGCGCGCCTTCAAGCACCTGCACTTCCGCGCCGGGGCACAGCTTTTCAAGTTCTGCAGCTGCGCTTTGCGCTTCGTTTTCGGTAATATCGCTGCCGTAGTACAGAGTTAAAAGCTCCCAGTCCGTACCGGCTTTCTGCACCGCGCCCACGGCCGCTTCGTTTAAGCCCGAGCCTGTGCAGACAATTTTATTTTCCAACAGGCCGATATAATCGCCCTTAATAATGGGCAGCCCGCCAACAACGCTGTCGCGCACGGCGATGCTTACTGCCGCGCAATGTGCGCTCTGCGCCGCTTCCGTCATGGCGGTTGTATTTTCTTCCATCGTCTGCGAAGAATCAAACGCCAGAATGGCGGCAATACCCTGCGCCAGATTAATGGTCGGCACATAGCTTACACGGTCTGCTCCAAGCAGTTTTTGCGCCTGCTGGGCTGCCAGCACTATGTTTTTATTGTTGGGCAGAATAATATATTTGCTGTAAGCACCGTTTTCAATGGCATGTACAAATTCTTCCACGGGCGGGTTCATGCTCTGCCCGCCGCTGATGATTTCATCAACACCCTGAGCCAGCATAATTTGCGCAATGCCGCTGCCTGCCGCCACGCTTACAAGGCCGGTGCCTTCTTTTTTGGGTGCCGGCTGCTGCACTGCCGCCGCATTGAATACACGGTGTTCGTGCTGCTCTGCCATGTTGTCAATTTTAATATCGTGCAGCGTGCCCCATTCAAGTGCCTGCTGCAAAACAACGCCCGGGTTGGCAGTATGGATATGCACTTTTACCACATCATCCATTGCCGCTACAATAAGCGAATTGCCTAACGGCGCTAACGCCGCGCGCACGGTTTTATCATCCACTGCCGTATTTTTTACAATAAATTCCGTGCAGTACGGATTTGTTAAGTCAACTTCTTCTGCCGGCAGGGCGGCAATTTTATTAACGGGTATGTGCTGCTCATTTTCCTCCGGCAAGTTTTTGCCCAGAAGGCCGTTTAAGCAGCCCTGCAAAAATACAATTAAGCCCTGGCCGCCGGCATCAACCACACCGGCTGCTTTTAAAGCAGGCAAAAGCTCCGGCGTGCGTGCCAGTTCTTTTTTGCCGCCGGCAATGGCTTCGGTTAAAATTTCGGTAAAGTCCTCGCCGCGGCGCACTGCGTGGTAAGCCTCTTTGGCTATGCCGCGAGCCACCGTTAAAATGGTGCCCTCCACCGGTTTAGCAACGTTGCGGTAGGCATATAAAATGCCAAACTGAAAGGCCTTGCCCAGCTCGTTGCCTGTAACGCGCGCTTTGCCTGCCAGCCCGCGCCCAATGCCGCGCAAAAGCTGCGAAAGTATTACGCCGCTGTTGCCGCGCGCGCCCATAATGGCACTTTTGGCAGCCGCTGCGCCAACCTCCGCCGCAGAATCCGTATCAAGCGGCAAAAGCGCACGGTGCACCGCTTCCATGGTGCGCATCATATTCGTCCCGGTATCGCCGTCTGGCACCGGGAACACGTTTAATTCGTCAATCTGCCGGTAACCGGCGGAAAAAGCCGCATAAGCGCCCAGCAGCATATTTTTTATATCGTGGCCGTTAATTACAGCCGTCTGTGTTAAGTTCATCTTCACTCCTTGATTATGGCAGATAGCCCTGCCTTTTTATTTTCCGGCCGCGCCGGATTTATTCTTTGGTACGTACAAAAAGCCCAATGCAGCCTGGCCCCAAATGGGTGGCCAAAACAGCGCCGATGCCCGTCATCAGTACCGGCACACCGGGATAACGCTTAGTCATTTCTCCGTAAAGATATTCGGCATCTTTTTCCGCGCCTTCATGGGCAATGCAAATTCTTTCAAGCTCTCCGTGCGAAGAAGAAATTTCAAGCATTGTGTTAAGCACCTTGCTGCGGGTGCGGCATTTGGCGGCTACAACAAGTTTGCCTTCCTTATCCAAAGTTATTACCGGGCGTATGCCCAAAAGGCTTCCGAGCAGCGCGCCAACAGCACCTATGCGCCCGCCCTTCTGCAAATATTCCAGCGTATTTACCGAAAAACAGGTTTCCGTGCGTGCAATGGCGCCGTTAATAAACGCTTCCAGTTCATCCATACCGGCGCCTTCATCGGCCTTTTTCAAAATATCAAGCGCCAGTGCGCTGATGGGCGTTGCCGCCGTAAGGCTGTCGAAAATGCGGATATCGGCACCGGGAATTTCCTGCATTACCTGCCGCGCTGCCATGCAGGCGGTATGGTAAGTTCCGCTTAAAACGCTGTCTACAAAAATACCTATAACTTTCTTTCCTTCTTCGGCAAGGCTCGTAAACAAATCCAAAAACTCGCCAACCGGCGGCTGCGAAGTTTTCGGCAGTTCGCCGCTTTCCTTCACCATTTTAAACATTTCTTCCGGCGTTTTTTCGCCATCGCGCCACTCAACCGCTTTATGGCGGAAAATAAGCTGCAAAATATGGCAGCGTGCGTCATGCGCCAGCGGAGTTTCCGCGGCGGAAGCAATGCTGTCCAAAACTATATGGATGTCATTATTCAAAGTGCCATCCTCCTGTCTATATAATAATTCCGTTAAGATAAAGCTGATTCTATCATTTAATTTTACCATATAGACATAGTTTTTTCCACCTGCAAAATAAAAAGGCCCCTGCCCAAAAGCAGGAGCCCGAATATCAGCCGTTAATTAAAAGTCGTTTTCCATGAATGCTTTGTCAACGCGTTTCATTTCGCGGGTTACGCAGCGGCCAAATTCTTCGCTTACCCAATCCCAGCGGCTGGTAAGGGTTTCGTCGATTTCTTTGTCCTCATAAATGCGGTGTTCATAGAACTTGCCGTTTACTGCGCTGTAAGCATAGGTTTTGCCGGTGATGTCAAGTTTCAGAATGCGTTCTGCGCTCGGGAATACCGGGTTGTCTTCGCAGGTATCAAGAACCATGCCGACAACAAGGTCTGCGCCGGATGCTTTGGCAATGCGTACCATAGCGTCTTTGGAAGCGCCGTCTTTACCAATGTTTTCAGCTGCAATAGCATCGTTGGTAGCGTCATTTTCAAGCAGTTCGTATTCAGGATAATCGAACAGCTGAATAGCGCCGCTGATATAAATCTGGCCTGCGGTTTCGGAACCGGAGTTATTAACCAGAGGAAGTACTACAACTTTAGCGGCTTCGGCTTTGCCCATAGCGGGAACAGCAAAACATACAGCCATCAGGGCTACCATTAACAGATTAAATAATTTTTTCATTCTCTTACCTCCCAAGATAAAATGGCTATGTAATAATTCTAACACAATTCAGATTAAAAAAACAGTATGCAGTAAAAAAATAATCGCATAAAAAGGCACAGCCCGTGCGTATTACAGGCTGCGCCACAAAATTTTTACATTTAATTATGCGTTTGCGGTTTCATTTTTGCTTCCGGCTTTGCTGCCGCACAAAGTTTTAAGCCCGTTGGTGGCAATTAAAAGTGCCAGAATAATAAGGGCAATGGCAACAACAAGCTGCAAACCGTCGGTAAGCATGCCAAACGGTGCGCCGGTAACGAGTTTATTGACAATGCCGTAAATGCTCATGGCAAGCGCGCTCATGGTTGCAGCAAACATAAAGCCCATCGGCACATAAAGCATCCAGCCCTGACGGCCGGTAACTTTAAGGAATACCGAAAGCGAAATGAATACCAGCGCTGCGCACAGCTGGTTGGCTGCGCCAAACAGCGGCCATACGTTCATATATCCGCCCAGGCAGAGCAGATAACCGAAGAACAGGGTGATAACGGTTGCAAAATATTTGTTGGTTAAAACTTTCTGCAGGCCGCTCATTTCTTCCGGTTTGCCGGAGGTGAAAAGTTCCTGGAAGCACATACGGCCAATACGCCCAACGGAATCGAGCGTGGTAAGCGCAAGTGCGGATACGCACATGGTAATTACGCAGGTGGCAACGTGAGCCGAAAGGCCGAACATGCCCATAAAGCCGCCAACGGCACCGGCAAAAATCTGGAACGGCGTGCCTTTGGGCATTACGCCGCCGGTTGCCGCAGCGCCTACAACGATAAGCGAAACAACTGCAAGAATGGATTCAATAAGCATTGAACCGTAACCGATAAAGAGCATGTCTTTTTCGTTGGAAACGGTTTTGGAAGAAGTACCGGAAGATACCAGGCTGTGGAAGCCCGATACAGCGCCGCAGGCGATGGTAATAAAGAGTATCGGGAACAGCGGCTGTCCGTTTACAACAAAGCCGTTAAACGCCGGCAGTTCGATAGACGGGTTGGTGAAGATAACACCGATAACGCCGCTGGCAATCATGCCTAAAAGCAAAAATACGCTTAAATAATCGCGCGGCTCCATTAAAAGCCACATCGGCATTACTGCCGCCATAAACATATAAGCAAAAACTACATAAAGCCAGGTTGTTTTATCGTAATACAGCGGGTATTCAATGCCTGCCCACAGCATGGCAATCATCAAAACAATGGCAACTGCCAGTTTCGGGCCTTCTGCCAGAGGGCATTTCTTTAAAAAGTAGCCGAAGGCAATGGCAACAACAATGTACAGCATCGAAATGGAAGCCGCAGCGGCATTAGGAGTTGCAAGGCCGCCGTCTGCCTTAAAGCCGTTAAAGGTGCTGGCAACAATATCCGCAAAAGCGGCAGTTACAAGCAGGGTAAACAGCCACGAGAACAAAAGGAACATTTTTTTGCCGGTTTTGCCGATGTACTGTTCAATAAGCATGCCCATAGATTTGCCTTCGTTTTTAACGGAAGCGTACAGAGCAGTGAAATCCTGCACGGCACCGAAGAAGATGCCGCCAACCATCAGCCACAGCATTACCGGAGCCCAGCCGAACATAGCGGCAATAATCGGGCCGGTTACAGGGCCTGCGCCAGTGATGGACGAAAACTGATGCGCAAAAACCGTAAATTTGGAGGAGGGAACGTAGTCGTTGCCGTCCTCATGCACATAAGCCGGTGTTCTTGCATTGGGATCTACGCCCCACAGTCTTACAAGCCAGCGGCCATAGATAAAATAGCCGCATGCACACACGACTAATGCGATACCTAACAACATTAATCCTGTCATGATACTTACCTCTTTCCCTTAAAATAAAATAATAATATAGCTTGAAATTTATCACCAAAATTCTTTTCTGTCAATAAAAACCGTAAATTTTTGTGAACTTTTGCAAATTAATCATTAAAATGTAAAGAATATAATAAAAGCCGTGAACTTAATCCGTGTTTGTACACTTATTTAAAACAGTAAAAAACGCCGGGGTTAAATTTACATAAGTAAAAGCCCCATGCTTACCGCACAGGGCTCATCTGATTAAATGTTTTCAATTATATATCATCAATCAAAAATAATAATTAAGGTTTACTGCCGCGCTTAAGTCACGGTCGGTACTGCTCCAGTCGTGCAAAAGCGTGCCGCCTATTTCCCATTTATCACTTAGCCTGCTGCTGATGTACGCTGATGCTACTATATGGTTTTTACTGCCGTCAATGCTTTGTACGCCAAAACTATTGCCGCCTTTGGCAAAGGCAAAGTCTGCGTCAAGCGTATCTCCTTCTAATATGCGTTTGTATGCCAGGGCGAAGCCGTATTTGCCGTTGTCTTCCTCCCGGTTAAAGTCAAAGCCGAGTTCGCCTGTTAAGTAGTTATCACTAAAGCCGCCGCTATGTACGCCATATACACTGCCGCGTTCAGTAAAGCTGTCCTGTTTGTAATGTGCATAATCAAACGCGGCATAGGGGCTTACGTGCCAGCCTTCTTTGCCGTAGTGTAAATCATAGGCGTATTTTGCGCCTACGCCGATGACGCTGCTATCATAGTCGCTTTCCAGCTTGCTGCCCATGCCGCTGTGGCTGAATGCACTTCCAAGATGACGGTTAAGTTCGTTATCCTGCACGCCGTAGCTTACATAACCCGTTACCGTGCCGGGGCTGTTTTTGCTGCCGCCGTAAATGCCAAGGCTGTAGTTTTTGTATTCGCCATCGGCATTATTACCGCCGATGCTGTTATCACTGTAAGCAAACAGCGCGCCTGCGTAGGTGTTATCTGTATTGTAAAAATCTTTGCCCAAAGTAAGGTTATAGCTGTGGCGGGTAATGCCGCCATCTGTTTCGCCCCAGTTTTTGCCGGTGATTACCCACAATCCTTCGTCGCGGTCAAGGTGATGCTGGCGCGCAACTGCCTGCCGCACGTCACGGTTTTGGATGGCGTCACGCGCAAGTTCCATGTGCATGCTTTCGCTTTGGCTCAGTTCGTTTACTGCATTATTTAAGCTGTTGTTATTAAGTGCATAAAGGCGCTGCATTTCCTGCTTTTCTTCTGCATTTAAGTTGTTGTATAAGATGTTAAAGGCGTTAAAGCGTGCGCCATCGATACCGGCGTTATTGCTTACGGAAGTTGTTAATTTAAGTGTATTATTCTCGCTTACTTCTACTTCGCTGTTCAGCATACCGCTAAAGCTGCCGTTTAAGTTTTCTGTACCTTTTAAAAAGCCTGTTGTTTCGTCAACTGTTAAAATTGTACCTTGTATATCCGGTGCGGCAAAAGTACCTGCTTTCAGGCTCATGACGCTTACATCAGCATTACCTGTTACAGCAATTTGGGCATAGTTTGTACCATCCGTATTAACGCTAATTACACCGTTACCATTAAAATCGCCGCCGACTTCCAGCGTTATTATGCCGTCTTTATCAGTTACCGCGCCCCAGCTGCCTGCTTCCACAGCGCCGTTGTTGTATAAGCTACCGTTAATCATTCCGCTGCCTGCAATGGTGCCTGCACCTTCGCTGTACGCATCGCCTGCCACGCTGCCGTCAATCTGCAAGGTGCCGCCTGCGGCAATGCTCGCGCCTTTATAGGTGTTTTTGCCCGTCAGCGCTAAAATACCTTCGCCGGTTTTATATAACCCTGCGTGCAAACCGGCAAGCTCAGAATCCTTAACCTGCTGGTTGTACTGGTCCATATAATACTTGGTCATCCAGTTTTCGCCGGATTCATCAAAACTATTAGTTGTATAAAACACCCAGCGGTCGTGCAAATCCGTTAAGCCTGCAAATTTTTCATTAAAATCATTAGAATTTTCATCATAACCACTCTTGTCTGTATTTTCTCCAACACTGCTTTCACCTGTCAGCGGATTTTCGGCAATATACCCGGCGCGGATTTCGCTTATATCGTTGCTCCACACGGAATTATACCCCTGCGTATCAACTGTATATAACGCCTGTTTTTCAGACCTTCCTTGCACAGTATAATTTTCACTGATATCACTCTTATCCAAGCGCCGCACGTTTATCGCGCCTAAGCCGTTAACGGCTTTGCCTGCATCTACTATGCCCTGCCCAAAGATAACGTCTAAGGGAACGTTATAGTAAGCATTTACTTCAAGTATAGCTCCATTTTCTTTGTTTAAGGCATTTTCTAACCACCATTTATTACCACTTACACTATAAAATGTATCATAAATGGCATCAAAATACGTTATCCAAGATCCACTCTCTGGATTATTCTTATAATATTTTAATACATCGTCTTTTATTTCTTCATCATTTTTTACACCAGAACCCATGTAATAAACATTAACATATGCGTACGCTTCACCTTTGTCATCTTTTCCATATTGAGAAGTCATAAAATAACCACTGCTATTAGTTATATTGCTATTTGCCGTGCTTAAAAGCACATCGCCAATCTGTTTGCCGCTTAAATACGGAAATGCCTGCTGCACCAATGCGCCTACGCCTGTAACCATGGGCGCTGCCATAGATGTGCCGGGTTCAGAATAATAATATTCTCCGCTTGCTGCAAAATCTGCATTAGCAGAATTTATATACCACCCCGGTGCGCTTAAGGTTGTATCTTCATTATACATGGCAAGATTAGAAAATATTGCTATGGCGTCGCTTTTTACATTAAAACCGCCGTTATCATTTTTAGTAAAGCTGTTTGCCTTGGCTGCCGTTACCGTGATGATATTATCATTAAACGCTTTGTCACTAGTTAAAACATCCAAATTATTTTCAATAGCCGCAGTTAAATGCCCACTGTTACCAGCAGCAAATATCAGCAATTTATCATTATTAACAGCTTTTTCTATCTCAAAATTAGCTATATCACTTTGAAAATACGCTATTCCTTCGTTAAAATCTTTTTCATCTAATAAATAGAGACTAGATCCCCATGAATTATTGATTATTTTTATATCAGGATTAGTTAAATAATTATCGTAAAAACTACTGCCAGATTCAAAAAATCCACCACCATAATAATGCTTTATTGTCGAACTGCTGGCAATATCGGCATCATAAGCAACGCCGTGCATGCCAAAACCGTTTTTATCTGCCGCAGCAATGCCTGCTACATGAGTTGGATGGTAAACTGCCTCCCATGTCAACGGAACATCAGAGCTTCCCAAGCCATCAAACACTACGCCGCTGCCGGTTTTACCGCTAAATTCCGGATGTACAAAATTAACACCACCTCCATCAGCTACGCCAACCGTTACGCCCTTGCCGGTGTAGCCTTTGGCATAAGCACCGGCAGCGTTAATAATATCCAACGCACCATTTTTATTGGTTTGCGCAGAAATTGGGTCAGCATCCATGCCATAATATTCGTCCGTTCTAAAGCTGTCAGCGTCAGCCGCAAATACGTTATATGGCTTTGCCAAAAGCAGGCTTAAAGCTATTAAACTTAAAAGTTTTTTGTTTGTTTTCATAATATATAACATATATAACCTTCTTGCTCAACCGCTCAAAACATTGTAATCTTATTTTTATTATAACATAAAACCTTCTTTCATATATATACGCAAAAATCCCACGGAAAATTCCGTGGGATTTTTATTGTACGGTTTAACTTATTAACTTTTAAAGTTTTAACAGCTATTAGAATGCCGGTACAACAGCGCCTTTGTAGGTTTCTTCAATGAATTTTTTAACTTCAGGGCTGGTGAGGGCTTTAGCCAGTTTTTGCAGTTCGGGGCGGTTTTCGTCGCCTTTGCGGATTGCAACTACGTTAGCGTACGGAGATTCTTTAGGTTCGGTAAAGAGGGAATCTTTAACCGGGTTCAGTTTTGCTTCCATTGCAAAGTTGGAATTGATTACGGAATAATCAACATCGTTCATGGAACGCGGCAGGAGAGCTGCTTCGATTTCCACAATTTCAATGTTTTTGGGGTTGTCAACAATGTCGCCCGGGGTAGCGGTAATGGTTACGCCGTCTTTAAGTTTTAAAAGGTTAGCGCTTTGCAGAAGCATCAGTGCACGGCCGCCGTTGGTCGGGTCGTTAGGAATGGCAACTTTGGCGCCCTGCGGCAGTTCGTCAAGAGATTTGTATTTTGTGGAATAAATGCCCATAGGCTCGATATGCACTTTGGTTAAAGTTACCAGCGGCATATTGCGTTCTTTGGCAAATTCTTCAAGATACGGAATATGCTGGAAGAAGTTAGCATCAATTTCTTTGTCGTTCAAAGAAAGGTTCGGTTTTACATAATCGCTGAACTCGATAATTTGCAGATCAACGCCTTCTTTGGCAAGCTGCGGTTTAACAAAGTTCAAAAGTTCTGCATGGGGCACCGGGGTTGCGCCAACTTTCAGCACGGTTTTGCCACCTTCGGATTTGGTTTCGCTGCCGCCGCAGCCGGCAATTAAAAGAGCCAGCACCAAAACGGAGCAAAGGACTAACAGGATTTTTTTCATCTTTACATCTCTCCTTTTAAATTTTACACACTACTTACTGGCAATAACGAAAGCAATAAAAAAGCTCTTTCCGAGGAAAGAGCATATACTTTACTTTCCTCTCATCTATCAGGAGTTAGCACCATGGCACAGCCTGGTTGCCGGGTTTCATTGGGCCTGTCCCTCAACCGCTCTCGATAAGAGTGTGTTTGTTAAGATGAAATTATAATACAGCAATCCCAAGATATTGTCAACAAAATTTTACAATTTTTACAGCTTTGTTTACGCTTTATGCCGCGTGCAGGAAATTTTACTGCAAATTGTAAATAAATTAACATTTTATTGGCGCATTTAATTTACGCAAAACAAAAACCGGCCGAAGCCGGTTTACTGTTTAATATGCTGTTTATTCCTTGCTGTATTTGGCAATGCCGACTTTGTAAAAATCGTTGCCTTCAGCATCTATGCACACAATCGCGGGAAAATCCTCCACTTCGTAACGGCGGATGGCTTCCGGCCCCAAATCTTCATAGGCAATCATTTCTTCGCCTTTAATGGACTGGGAAATTACCGCCGCCGCACCGCCAACGGCTACAAAATACACTGCGCCGTATTTAACGCAGGCTTCAACAACTTCTTTGCCGCGCAGGCCTTTGCCAATCATGCCGCGCATACCTTCGGCAATCAGAGCCGGTGTATATTTATCCATGCGCCCGCTGGTGGTCGGCCCGGCACTGCCAACAATTTCGCCCGGTTTGGTAGGCGAAGGGCCAACGTAATAAACAACCTGCCCTTTAATATCAAACGGCAGCGGCCTGCCTTCGGCCATTGCTTCCGTCATGCGTTTGTGCGCAGCGTCGCGCGCTGTGTAAACAGGGCCGGTTATGCGCACAACGTCACCGGCGTGCAGGTCTTTTATGGTTTCTGCCGTTAAGGGCGTGGTAATGTGTTTAATTTTTGCGTCCGTCATTTCTGCGCCCCCTTACAATACGGCATACGCGCGGCGTGCAGCGTGGCAGTTAAGGTTTACAGCCACCGGCAGCGCGCCGATATGCGTCGGTGCATACTCGATATTTACGGCAGCGGCAGTAGTTGTGCCGCCAAGCCCCGCTGGGCCGATGCCGGTTTTATTAATGCGCTCTAAAAGTTCTTCTTCAAGTTTTGCATAGCGTTCATCACTGTTGTGCTCACCGATAGGGCGCGTCAGCGAATATTTGGCCAGAAGCGCGCATTTTTCCATATTGCCGCCGATACCGACGCCAACCGTTACCGGCGGGCAGGGGTTCGGGCCTGCTTTGCGCACGGTATCAAGCACAAAATCAATTACGCCCTGCACACCGTCAGCAGGCTTTAACATTTTCATGGCGCCCATGTTTTCGCTGCCGCAGCCTTTGGGGGCAACGGTAATTTTTACTTTATCGCCCGGCACAAGGCGGGTATGAATAATGGCAGGCGTGTTATCCTGCGTGTTTTTGCGTTCAAACAACGGGTCGTCAACGGAAGATTTACGCAGGTAACCCTTGGTGTAGCCTTCTGCCACACCGGCATTAACGGCTTCCTCAAGCGCGCCGCCGGTAAAATGCACATCCTGCCCTATTTCCAGAAACACCACGGCAAGCCCGGTATCCTGGCACAGGGGCACATCTTTACGCGCGGCAAGTTCCGCATTTTCAATAATGGTTTCCAAAACCTCCCTGCCTAACGGCGATTCTTCCGTATCACGGGAGGCTTTAAATTTTTCCAGCAAATCCAGCGGCAGATAGTAGCAGGCGTCGCAGCACAGTTTGGCAACGGCTGCCGTAATTTCTTTAACGTTTAATTCGCGCATGGCCGCTCCTTATCTGCCAATGCGTTTTAAAGCATTGGCGCGTACAACTTCAGGGTCAACTTTTACGCGGGCTACGCCCGTTTCCATAGCGGCTTTGGCAACCGCTGCGGCAACGGCAGGCGCAACGCGCGGGTCAAAAGCGTCCGGCACAACGTAATCGGCGCGCAGGTCTTTTTCGTCAATTAAATTGGCAATGGCGTAAACCGCCGCAACCTTCATTTCTTCGTTAATGGCTCTTGCGCGCACGTCAATGGCACCGCGGAACACGCCCGGGAACACCGTTACATTGTTAACCTGGTTCGGGCTGTCGCTGCGCCCGGTACCGGCAACTGCCGCACCTGCGGCAATGGCAGCGTCATAGCTCGTTTCCGGCACGGGGTTGGCAAGCCCAAAAACAATGGCTTTATCCGCCATGCTGCCGATAATTTCTTTAGTAAACAGGTTCGGGCCGGATACGCCTACAAGAATATCCGCACCTTTGGCAACATCTGCCAGCGTGCCCTTTTCCATGTTCGGGTTGGTAACCTCCGAAAGGTAACGCTGAATTTTATCCAGCTTGGCATCAATGCCTTTATACAAAGCTCCCACACGTTCCACCATAATTACATTCGGAAAGCCCATGCTTACAAACAGCCTGCCGATGGCAGAACCGGCAGCGCCGCAGCCGTTTACAACAACTTTAACGTCTTTAATATCTTTTTTTACATAACGCAAAGCGCCCATAACGGCAGAAAGGCACGCAATGGCAGTGCCGTGCTGGTCGTCGTGGAATACCGGAATGTCGCAGATTTCGCGCAGGCGGTCTTCAATTTCATAGCATTTCGGCGAAGAAAAATCTTCAAGGTTAATGCCTGCAAAAGCCGGCTGCAAACGGCGTACCGTTTCAATAATTTCTTCCGGGTCTTTGGTATCAATGCAGATAGGAATGGCGTCAACGTCGCCAAAGGTTTTAAACAGCACGGCCTTGCCTTCCATAACAGGCATTGCCGCTTCCGGGCCTATATCGCCAAGCCCCAGCACGCGTGTGCCGTCGCTTACAATGGCAACAGTATTGCCGCGGCAGGTATATTCAAACGAAAGTTCTTTATTTTCCTTAATGGCTTTGCAGGGTTCGGCAACGCCCGGCGTATAAGCCAGCGCCAAATCCTCGCGGTTATTAAGAGGCACCTTGCTTGCCACGGCAAGCATGCCATTATGTTCAGCATGAAACTTCAACGCATCTTCTACAAAAGACATAACAAATTACTCCCCTCTGTTTTCATTTAGTGTATACTATATATTTATATTATACACTTTGTTTTTAAAAGAGCAAGCATTTAATTTACGGCTTTGCAAGGCGTATTATTTCTGCGGACGGTTTTTCACCTTCGTTAAGCGTCAGCACGCCAAAGGTAGGCCCGTCCATGCTACGCGGGCGCGAAGGGCTGCCGGGGTTAACCAAAAGCACATCGCCGTACCATTTTACAAGCGGAACATGCGTATGGCCGAAAACAACAATGTCTGCCTCCAGGCGGTGCGCCCACCACACTAGTTCCTGCGGGCTGCCGCCGTGCAGATAACGGTGCCCGTGAGCCAGCCAGATGTTAAAGCCCTGCAAATATAAAAATTCGTCTATGTTAAAATCCGTTTCGCCCGCGTCGCAGTTGCCGCACACAGCCGTTACTTCAAGCCCGGTCTGGCTTTTAAGGTACAGGCTGTCGCGCGCGTAATCGCCGGTATGCAGCCACTGTTCAACCGGCGGGGCAGCGGCAATGACGCGGCGCAGGTTCTGTATGCTTCCGTGGGTATCTCCGGTTAAACCTATCTTCATTTTATTTTCTTCCAGTTGGCAATAAGTTTTTTAACGGCTTTGCCGCGGTGGCTGATTTTATTTTTTTCTTCCGGCGTTGCTTCGCCAAGGCCCATGTGCAGCTCGGTAGACCAAAACAGCGGGTCATACCCGAAGCCGTTATTGCCCAAAGGCTCGTGCAGCAGCATGCCTTCGCAGATACCGTCCGTTTCCACAAGCACCTTGCCTGAGGCATCAGCCACGCACAAAGCGCAGCGGAAACGGCAGGTGCGTTTAACCTGCAATTTCATGTTTGCCAAAAGTAAATCGTTGTTTTCCTTGTCGGTTGCCTTTTCGCCGGCGTAACGTGCGCTGCGCACGCCAGGTTCGCCGTCCAGCGCCTGCACTTCAAGCCCGCTGTCGTCGGCAATGCAGGTCATGCCGGTTGCCTTGGCATAGTACGTTGCTTTTAAACGCGCATTGGCGGCAAAAGTACGCCCGTTTTCTTCCGGCGCTTCAATGCCGGGCCATTCGGCAAGGTAATGCAGTTCAACCTCCATATCCTTTAACATTTCCTTAAATTCTTCCAGTTTGCCAGGGTTGCTTGTAGCTATTACAATTTCTTTCACTTTATAAACTCCAATCTTCCGTTAAATTGTTTCCACAACACCCGTATCAGGGTGCTGCAATAAAATATATTTATATTCACAGCTTTGCTTGGCGCGCAGTGCGTCATCATAAGCTGCTTTTTTACAGTTTTCACAGGTATCGCGCAAAAGGCATACCACATAAGCGCTCTGGTCGCCGTAACGGGTGCCGCGCGCATTAGTGGCAACAGTTATATAACCGCTGCAGTTTTTGCAGTAGTGCGCTGTTTCCAGCTGCTCCTCGCGGATGCCTTCTTCGTCATAATAAATCCCTTTGCGCCGCTGCCATTTGCCGCCGCATTTATCCAGCAGCATTCTGCCAACTTCCCTGCGCGTACGCCAGATATTGCCCACCTGCTCAATAAGCTGCTCCACGCGCGTCATGCAGCGCGGGTCAGGCCTGCGCAGGGCGCTGATGTCCGGCTCAATAACCTTGCTGTAATCCATCTCTGCCATGGCAAGAATTATGCCGGTGTTAACATAGGGCAGCGCCGCTTCGATAGAATAGCCGCCTTCCAAAACGGCAATATCCGCCTTTAACTTATCTGCCAGTGCCGCATAGCCGTGCGCCGTAACGCTCATGGAAGCAAGCGGGTCGCTGAAATGGTTATCCTGCCCGGCAGAATTAATGATGAGTTCCGGTTCAAAATCGTCCAGTATCGGTTTTATCAGCCCGTCAAACAGGCGGTGTACTTCCTTATCGCCGCTGCCTGGTAAAAGCGGCAGGTTGATGTTATAGCCCCACGCCGCCGGGCTGCCTGCTTCATCCGGAAAGCCCGTGCCCGGGTACAGCGTGCGCCCGTCCTGATGGAACGAAATATAAAGCACGTTGGGGTCGTGGTAAAAAATATCCTGGCTGCCGTCGCCGTGGTGCACGTCCGTATCGACAACGGCAATTTTTTTAATGCCGTAGCGGCTCCGCAAATATTCCACCATTACGGCTTCAATATTAATGGTACAAAAACCGCGGATGCCATGCACAATACGCATAGCGTGGTGTCCCGGCGGGCGTACAAGCGCAAACGCACGCTTAACTTCGCCGCTCATTACGGCATCGGCCGCCGTCATGCATCCTCCGGCAGAGGCAAGATGTGCAGGCGTAATCAGCTTGGCTATTGAAGGAACGCCGACATGGGCGCGCTGCAAATCGTTAATTTCCGCCATGCGCAGGCGGTATTCACGTATTTCCGGGCGGTCAAACAGCCCTTCTTCCGTCAGCTGGTCGCGCGTATATAACAGCCTTTCCTGGCGCTCCGGGTGCCCGGGGCTGATCATCCAGTCAAAAGCCGGGAAAAATATCAATCCTAAATTTGCCTGTTTCAAAATGCCACCTCCCTGCCGGTAATTTTATACAAAATGCCGGGTTTAAGCTGCATGCGCAGGTAAATAATTTCGCCGGTATCATAATAGCCGTGCACCGTGCGGAAATATTCGCGGCTGATAACTTCGGTTTCGCTGCTTTCCATCTGCCAGCCGCCTGCTTTTTCGTGCAGCCAGGCGCTTAAAATTTCTTCTGCCGCCTGCATGTTAAAGCGTTTGGGCAGGCGTTCCCGTTTGCCGCTTTCCGG
>ULVB01039994.1_pt1 | contig 42014 bp, 42 predicted proteins | sample 1959071 | NCBI WGS metagenome assembly ULVB01 (sample SAMEA4835776, study PRJEB28245) | human gut metagenome | biome: gut microbiome; material: fecal sample | place: Denmark | collected 2008 | reverse complement strand
CCCCTGCCGCAGCTCAAAAGCAGGATTGAAAGCATATTAATGGGTTCCTCCGTTGATGCTTCGGACTGGGCGGGCGGCATTCTGCGCCGTATGGTGCGCAGCGAAGTGGAAAAAGAACTGCCGGAATTTAAAGCTGCCGTTGACGTGGTGCGTGAAGACAGCCGTACCGTTGTGCAGGTGGTAATTTATCCTGTCGGACAGCTGGTGCAGGACATAAATTATTCTATGGAATCGCAGTCGATACCCAATTTGCTGCTGCTTGATTTAAAACAGCGTTATGCCCAGAAGGCCGAGGCGCTGCGCGGACTGCCTGTTGACTTTGTGAAAAAGCACCAGATGGAACTGGAAAATTTGCTGTTAACGGATTTGAAAAATGAAAAATCCGTGCAGAGGCATAATCTGGAGCCTTCGGTAAAACTTGTGCCAGCCAGTACGCTGGGCGTGGAAATCGGCATGGGCTCGGATAAATACAAAATCTGGTTTGAAGGCTACGGCGATATCGGCCGTAATGACGACAATATTTCCGGGCGTGCGCATATCGGCAAATTCATTTCCGAACAGGACGAAATTTTTGGCGAAGCAGGCGTTACGCTTGACGAAGTGGACTGGGATTTTTCCGCAGGCTATGCGCGCCACTGGGGCAAGGCAACGCTGAGTTACATGCGGCGCGGGCCGGACGGGCAGAACGTTTACCGCGGCGAGTACGATTTTACCAATAAGTGGCGGCTGCGTACGGAATATTTTTCCGGGACGGATACTACGGAAATAGCTGTCCGTTACAGAATTCACGAATTTTTGAGCGCCGAATACGTTTATTCCAATGACAAGCCCTATTTCCGCATTGTGGGAAATTTATAGGCATTAGTTGAAAGATAAACGCAGGGCTGATATAATTAAAAATATAATTAAATTTGAAAGCAGGGATATTTATTATGATGCAGCAATTACGCAATCCTAAAAACGTAAAAATGATTTCCTTATTTGTTGCCGCAATCTTTGTTCTCAGCTGCTTTGCAGTTACATTGCAGCAGGGTGCTTTCACAAGCATTGCTTCTGCGGCGGCATCCGAATCCGCAATCGGCGTGGTTAACTACCAGATGCTTCTGGCACAGTCCCCGGATATTGCCGGTGTGCAGGATGCCATGAAGCAGGAAGTTGCTGCCCAGCAGAAAAATTTTGATGAAAAAAGCAAGGATATGAACGATACCGAAAAGCAGCGTTATTACCAGCAGCTGCAGGAAGTAATCGCCAACAAGGAAAAAGAGCTGATGGAACCTGTGTTCCAGAAAATTGAAGCAGCCATTAAAAAAGTTGCCGATAAAAAAGGCCTGGCAGTTGTAGTTGAAAAAAATACCGTAGTTTATGGCGGTCTCGATATTACTGACGAAGTGGCAAAAACCTTGCAAAGCGGAAAATAATTTTACGGGACCCGGGAGGGTCCTGTTTGCTGTGGGGCTATGAAAGGAAGATAGTATTATGCGCCAGCTGCAAATTTTATTACTGATATTCATAGCCGTTTTTTGCCTTAGTGCCTGCGGAAATATTCCCGGTTCCGGCGAAAAGATAGCCTATATTAACTGGGAAGAAGCTGTTAAGGCGCATCCGCGCCACGAAGCGCTGAAGCAGGGGCAGGCAGAATATGACAAGCTGCTTGCTTACCGTGACCAGCAGGCCGATATTGCCCATAAGCAAATAAGCGGGCTGGCTTTATTGCAGAAGATAAAACAGAACAGCAAAAGCAGTTATTATGAAGCAGATTACCGTACTTCGCTTTATGCAAAGCAGGCCGAAGAACAGCATGAATTTAAAGCCGTTCTGCAAAAAGCAGCTGACGAGGCGGATGAAATTCTTGCGTCTGAGCGTGAAAGTATTAAAAACGATTATCAGCTGAGGCTGTTTAACCTGCGGCTGCGCCTTGATACCGTGCGTATGAAGCCGGAGGACCGCAAGCAGGTGGAAGCGGAGCTGAAAAGCGTACGTACCGAAATGCTGGATAAGCTGGAAGAAGTAAACCGCAGGCGCAATGAAATTATTGCCGGAAAAACCGCGCCGGCGCGTGAAGCCATGCAGCAGCGCATAGCGGAATATGCTTCCGGGCTGCGCAGTGAGCTGCACGGAAAGCTGCAGGACGACATTGCCAAAGACGATAAGGATTTGCAGCAGGGGCCGGAGGCTTTCAGCAAGGTGCTGGCTGTAATTGACGGCAGGCTTGATAAGATTAAAGAAGGCAATGATAAAATTGCCTCGGAAATAAGCCATGATATTGAAAGCAGGGTAACGCGCCTTGCCAAAGAACGCGGTTATACCATTGTTTTTAATAAAGTTAAAGTAAATGTAAAAGCAGACGATATTACCGCTGAGGTAATAAAAGAACTGAAGAAATCAAAATAACAGGAGCGGATAAAAGATGAAAAAACAAATTATTGCCGGTTTACTGGCTGCAACAGCTTTGTTATCCTTTGGCTGCAGCGGCCGCAATGCAGAATTCGGCGTTGTTGACATGCACGCCGTTGAAAGCAAGGCTGCGGTTGTAAAAACCGTGCAGGAAGAAGTAACAACCAAAGGCAAAACACTGCAGGATGAAATGAACACTGCCCTGGAAGGCAAAACCGGGGACGAACGCAAAAAAGTGCTGGAAGATTATACTTCCAGAATGAATGTTATCCGTTCTGAAGCGCAGAATAAATTAAAAGCCAGCCTTGATACCGCATTAAACGAAGTTGCCAAAGAAAAGGGACTTGGCGCAGTACTGATTAAAGACGCAGTGCCGCAGGGCGGCGTTGATGTTACGGAAGACGTAATTGCCAAAATGAAATAAAAAATCTGTAACCTGGCGGGCGGCACGGCCGTCCGCTTTTTAAATAAGCTGGTTATACAGGAGGCTGTATGATGGAAAAAACTGTCCGTGAATTAGCAGAATTTTTGCATGGCAAACTGGAAAACGACGCACCTGAATTAAAAGTTACCGGTGTTAACGGCCTTGTTGAAGCAGGTGCCAACGATATTTCCTTTGCCGTTCCGCCGCATGTGGAGCATTGCCATTTAAGCAAGGCAGGCGTTATGGTGCTCGGGTTTGATGACCCTGCGCTTCCCGATAACCGTCCGGTAATCAGGGTGGAAAATCCGCGTGCTGCTTTTGCCGCCCTTTTGGAATTATTCCGCCACAGAGCTGAAGTAGAACGTGTTGTAAGCGACAAAGCATATATTGCCCCCAGTGCAAAAATAGGCAAAGATGTAGCCGTTATGCCCTTTGCTTACATTGATGAGGGTGCTGAAATTGGTGACGGCACCGTTATTTACCCGCATGTATATGTCGGCAGAAACGTAAAGGTCGGCAGTAATTGCCTGTTCTATCCAAGCTCCACTATCCGCGAGGGCTGCGTGCTGGGCAATAAGGTTGTTTTGCAGTCGGGCGCTGTTATCGGCGGCGACGGTTTCGGCTATATTACCGATAAAAAGACCGGCAAACACAGCTTTGTTCTGCAGGCAGGCAATGTTGTGCTGGAGGACGAGGTTGAAATCGGCAGCAATTCCTGTATCGACAGGGCTACAGCAGGCAGTACGGTTGTAGGCGCCGGTACCAAAATTGATAACCTTGTACATCTCGGGCATAACGACGTATTGGGCAAAAACTGCCTCGTTGTTGCGCATGTCGGCATCAGCGGCAGCGTAACCGCCGGCGATAACTGTGTTTTTGCAGGCCAGGTAGGCACTGTAGGCCATATCACTATCGGCAACAACTGCCAGTTTGCAGGCAGAACGGGCATTACCCATAATATTCCCGATAATTCCGTTTGTGCCGGTTTCCCGGCGCAGCCGTACAAAGAATGGCTGAAGCAGGAAGCAAGCCTGCGCAAGGTTGGCGATTTGCTGAAAAAAGTAAAAGAGCTTGAAAAGGCTTTGGCAGAGTTAAAGAAATAAGATTTTGCAGGACGTGTTGTAAGTGATTGCTTATTATATAGTTAAATTTTTCAGCTGGCTGATGTGCGTATCGCCTAAATTTATACGCAATGGCGTAGCGCACTTTCTGGGCAGCGTTGCGGTTATGGCAACGCCTGAATGGAGGCTTAAAATGGCCGCTGCCAACGTGCAGGAATGCCTTGGCGTTGACGAAGTGCGCGCCAGGCAGATTGCCGAGGACAGCCTGCACCGCTTCGGCAGGATGATTGTTGAGGTTATGCGGTTTCCCTTATTGAAGCCGGATAATATCGACAAACTCGTAACCGTTGACGGGCTTGAGTATCTTGAAAAAGCCTATAAAGAAGGTAAGGGCGTAATCATGGCTACGGGTCATTTCGGTAACTGGGAGCTTTTGGGCGCTACGGTGGCGCTGCACGGTTATCCGATGCTTTCCATCACGCGCAAGCAGAACAACAGCCAGATGGACCGCTTTATAAACGAATACCGTGAAATGGTTGGCCAGAAGGTGGCCTATAACCGCGGCAAAAGCGGGCTTTTGGCCATCAGCCGCATGCTGAAGGAAAAGCATTTGCTCGGCGTGCTGTTTGACCAGGACACCAATGATGACGGCGTGGAAATAGAGCTTTTCGGCAAAAAATGCATTACTCCGTATGGCCCGGCAGCCTTGTCGCGTTTATACGGTTCGCCGATACTGCCGATTTTTATGCACAATAATCCGGACGGGACTTTGCGCGCCAAGATTTATCCGCCGCTTTACACGCCGCGCACCAAAGATAAGGAAAAAGATTTTTACGATGTTACCAAAGAACTGATTACGGTGCTGGAACACGAAATAATAGAAAACCCGCCGATGTGGTTCTGGGTGCATGACCGTTGGAAAGACGGACGGCAGCGTTTTGCCGGTAAAAAATAAACATCAGACAGGAGGAAAAGTATGCCGAATCAGGAATATCAGCAGACTTTGGCCCAAAAAGTATCTTATACGGGCGTTGGGCTGCACTCCGGCAAGGAAGTGCTGATGACGCTCTGCCCGGCAGAAGTTAATACAGGCATCGTTTTTGTGAGGACGGATTTGCCGGAACGCCCGGAAATACCGGCAATGGCAGAAAACGTAACTTCTACTTTAAAGGCCACAACTTTAAGCGCCAACGGCGCGGAAGTTTTTACGGTTGAACATTTAATGGCGGCACTGGCTGCCATGCAGATAGACAACTGCCGCATTGAAATGAATTCGCCGGAGCCGCCGGTAACAGACGGCAGCGCCGCAGTGTTCTGCGATTTGATTTTGCAGGCAGGGCGCGTTAAGCAGGAGGCTGTGCGCAGGGTTTACGCCGTGCCTAAGTCTTTTGCCGTTTACGAAGGCGATAAATATATTACCATACAGCCATATGACGGATACCGCATTTCCTTTGTTTCCATTAATCCGCATCCGAAGCTGGGAACCCAGTATTTTGATATCGAGCTGACAGAGGAAAGCTTCTTAAAGGAAATTGCCCGTGCCCGTACAGTCGGTTTTATGCATGAAATCAAGCAGCTGCAGGCAATGGGGCTTGGCCTCGGCGGCAGCATTGAAAACGTAGTTATTTTTGATGAAGACAAGGTTTTGACGCCGATGCGTTTTGAGGACGAATTAATCCGCCATAAAATACTTGACGTTGTCGGTGATTTGTATTTGCTCGGCGCGCTGAAAGGGCATGTTATTGCCGTTAAGTCAGGGCATGCGTTTAATTCGGGGCTGGCAAAACAAATCAGGGCCTATCAGTTAAAGGAGGAAGAAAAATGACCGTATTAGAAGCAAGCGAAATTCAGAAAATTATTCCCCACCGTTACCCCATGCTTTTGGTTGACCGTATTATTGAACTGGAACCAATGAAACGTGCAGTGGGAATTAAGAATATTACCATGAATGAAATGCAGTTTCTTGGCCACTTCCCCGGCGACCCGATTATGCCCGGCGTTTTGATGATTGAAGCCATGGCTCAGGTTGGCGGCGTAGCACTGCTTTATCCTGAAGAAAACCGCGGCAAAATTGCCGTGTTCGGCAAAATTGACAATGTGCGCTTCCGCAAACAGATTATTCCCGGCGACCAGGTAATTACCGAAGCAATTATTACCAAAATCCGCGGCAACATGGGCGTTTGCGAATGTAAGGGCAGGGTTGACGGCAAGGTTGCCTGCGAATGTGAATGCACCTTTGCGATTATGGACGCTAAAAAATAATTTAACAAAATACGTTGTATTTGCTGAAAAATTAAAGAAAAACGGCGTATTTTGCAGTTAACCGCTTATAAAAGCTGATTTTGGAAAGTGAAAAAAAGATTTGATTTGCGAATATATAATAGTAAGTTGCAAATCGTTTATAAGAATTTGCAGATTAAAATGAGCGGTTAATTTTGAGGAGTGAATATGATGAATTCGGTAATAATGCCTGTACATAAAATCCATCCGACGGCGATTGTGCATCCGAACGCGGTAATAGGCAAAAACGTGGAAATCGGCGCTTATGCTATTGTCGGCGATGATGTTGTAATTGGCGACGGCTGCAAACTTTATCCGCATGCCGTTATCCATGAACATACTACGGTAGGCAAAAACTGCACCTTCTTCCCCGGCTGTTCCATCGGCGCAGTGCCGCAGGACCTGAAATTTGCCGGAGAACACAGCTCCACCATTATCGGTGACGGCTGCATTTTCCGTGAATGCACCACGGTAAACCGTGCAACCGGCGAAGGCAACAAAACAATTATCGGCAATAACCTTTTAATGATGGCTTATACCCACGTTGCACATAACTGCATTGTAGGCAACAATGTTATTATGTCTAATGTGGCAACTCTGGCAGGGCATGTAACGGTTGAGGACCGTGCCGTTATCGGCGGTCTTGCTGCCGTGCATCAGTTCTGCAAAATCGGCCGCAGCGCTATGATTGGCGGGCAGGCACATGTAAATCAGGATGTGCCGCCGTTTATGATTGTTTCCGGGCAGCCGGCTTATGTATTTGGCTTGAACAGCGTTGGCCTGGCACGTGCCGGTATTCCGCAGGCAGAACGCAGCCAGCTGAAAAAGGCCTTCCGCATTCTGTACCGCAGCGGGCTTTCTTTGCAGGAAGCAATCGCAACCATGGAACAGGAGCTTGACAGCTGCGAACCGGTTGAACATTTAATGCGTTTCCTGCGTACGGCAGAGCGCGGTATTTTGAGAACCCCGAAAAATTAAGGTGGTGGCTTGATGGAAACTGAAACCCTGGGGCTGCTTTCCGGTATCGGGCATTTGCCTGTTGATGTTGCAAAATCTGCCAAAGAACGCGGCTGCCGTATAGTTGCTATCGGCGTTGTGCCGGATATTGACCCGGAACTGCCGGAGGTTGCCGATGTTTACTACGATATTCATATCGGAAAAATTGGCAAGATTATTTCTACTTTAAAAAAGAATAATGTTAAAATCGTAACCATGATTGGCAAGGTTACAAAGGAAATTTTGTATAAAAAAGGCGCTATCATTCCGGATATGCGTGCTTTAAAAATACTTTCTTCCGTGCCCGACCGTAAGGACGATACCATAATGAACGCTATCGTAAAAGAACTGGAAAGCGAAGAAATTTTTGTTATGGACCAGACTTACCTGATTAAGCCGCTGATGCCAGGCCCGGGCGTGCTGACCAAACGCCAGCCTACGCCGGAAGAACTGGCCGATATGGATTTTGGCTATAAAATGGCAAAAGAAATTGGCAGGCTTGACATCGGGCAGACGGTTGTTGTAAAAAACATGGCTGTTATGGCTGTGGAAGCAATAGAAGGTACTGATGCCTGCATTTTGCGCGGCGGCAAACTCGGCAAAGACGCCGTTGTTGCCAAAACTGCCAAACCTGCGCAGGACGACCGCTTTGATGTGCCGGGCGTAGGCACCAAAACAATTCAGTCCATGATTGAATCGGGCTGCAAGGCTTTGGTTATTGAGGCAGGGCATACGCTTTTAACCGAGCGTGAAAAGGTAGTTGCCATTGCTGATGAACATGGCATTACGATTGTTGCAAAATAATTGAAAAATTATTGAGAAAAACGCAAGGCTGGACTTAAAGTCCGGCCTTTTTGTGTTATAATATATAATGAATTGGTATGCAATAAAGTAAAACAGATAGAAGAAAGGAACCGTTATGGCCAAGATACTTATTTCTGCCGGTGAGGCTTCCGGCGATGTGCACGCTGCTGCCGTAACAAAGGCACTGAAAAAAATAGACCCTTCCTGCGAAGTGTTCGGCATGGGCGGCGACTGCCTGCGTGAAGCCGGCGGCGAGGTTTTGTTTGATATAAAAGAACATGGCGTAATGGGTTTTATAGAAGTTGTAAAAAAACTGCCGGCGCTTTTCAAGCTGCGCAGTGATTTCGGCAGGGTAATGGATGAACGCAGGCCGGACTGCCTGGTTACGGTTGATTACCCCGGCTTTAACATGAAACTTGCAAAGCTTGCAAAAGACAAGGGGATTCCCGTTGTTTCGTATATACCGCCTTCTGCGTGGGCATGGAACAAAGGGCGTGCGCCGAAAGTGGCAAAGCTGGTTACCAAAATAGCTTCTATTTTTCCGTTTGAGTACGATGTTTATAAAGAAGCAGGGGCCAATGTGGAATTTGTCGGCCATCCACTGATAGATATAGTAAAACCGGAACTTGACAGAAAGCAGGCTCTGGATTTTGCCGGCAAACAAAGCGGCCGCAGGCTGATTTTGCTTCTGCCGGGCAGCCGTTTGATGGAAATACAGAAAATGCTGCCGACGCTTCTTGACGCTGCAAAATTAATTTCGGCTCAGGAGCCGGATATTGATTTTGCCATGCCGAGAGCTTCTACAATACCGAAAGAAATGCTGGAGGGCATGATTGAAAAAAGCGGCCTGAAAGTAAAAATTGTGGAAGGGCATATTTACGATGTAATGAGTGTTGCAGACCTGGCGCTTGCTACCAGCGGAACGGTAACTCTTGAAGCTGCGCTGTGCGGGCTGGGCTGCGTTATCGTGTATAAAACTTCTCCCATATCGGCATTTATTGCCCGCAGGGTTATTAACATACCCGATATCGGGTTGCCGAACATTGTGGCAGGCAGGCATATTTTGCCGGAGTTATTGCAGGAGGACTTTACGCCTGAAAAAACGGCGCAGGAAGCATTGCATCTTTTGGAACCTGAACGCAATGCTCAGATGAAACAGGATTTAGAGTACGTAAGAGAAAGATTGGGCGCCCCCGGTGCGGTAAACCGAGTTGCGGAACTTGTGCTCCGCGTAGCCAAGGAGAAAAAATGAATTTATATTTTCGTTTGTTAAGTTATGTACGTCCATATTTAATAAGAATTACCATTGCTATTATTTGTACAATGATGGCAGCTGGATGTAATTTGTATTTGCCGTGGATTATTAAAGACGTTGTTGATAAGGTACTTGTAGATAAAGATACGGTAATGCTTAATTATATCGCAGCAAGTATCATAATAGTTTTTATTGTCAGAGGATTGTTTTTCTATGGGCAAAGTTACCTTATGAGCTGGGTAGGCCAGAAGGTTGTAATTGATGTCCGTGGAGATATTTTCCGTAAGCTGCAGCGACTGAGCATGTCTTTTTATGACAAAAATAAAACCGGCACAATTATGAGTTATGTTACCAATGACGTTGCTGCCATGCAGACGGCAATGGTAGATAAAGCGGTAGAATTTGTTACCGAAGGGCTTATCCTGGTGGGCAGTATTGCTGCCATGCTGTGGCTGGACTGGAAACTGACGCTGTTCACCTTCTGTACATTCCCTGCTGTTTTGTGGTGTATGGATTACTTTGGCAAGAAAATCCGCGGAAATGGCGGCGAAATACAGGCCTGCACGGCAGAACTGACCTCCGTTTTGCAGGAGAGTGTATCTTCGGCGCGTGTTATTAAATCTTTTGTACGCGAAGATTATGAAACCAATAAATTTGACAATCAAAACAAAGAAAACTTTTATGCCAACATGAAGAACATAAAATTGAATTCTTTGCTTACACCGACAGTGGAATTTGTGGCTGCCGTAGGCGTAACCATTGTTATGTGGTATGGCGGGCGCAGCGTTATTGATGGCGATATTACGGCAGGTGCACTGGTAGCATTTTTGACTTATGCCGTTAATATTGCCAACCCAATCAAGCGCCTTACCAAAGTTGCGGCAAGTATTCAGCAGGCATTGGCTGCCGGAGAACGTGTTTTTGGAGTGCTTGATTTGCCGGAAGCCATTAAGGAAATCCCCAATGCCAAAATTCTGCCGCCCGTTAATGGCAAGGTTGAGTTTGATAACGTAAAATTTTCCTACAATCCGCAGGAAGAAGTGCTGGACGGCTTGTCATTTACCGTTAACCCAGGCGAGGTAATTGCCATAGTCGGTCCATCCGGCGCAGGTAAATCTACCATTGCCAGCCTGCTGCCCCGTTTTTATGATGTCACCGGCGGTGACATACGCATAGACGGATACAGCATTAAAGATGTAACGCTTGATTCCCTGCGCGGGCAGGTTGGTATAGTGCCGCAGGAAACTATGCTTTTTAACGGCAGTGTTTACGATAACATTTTGTACGGGCGGCTTGATGCAACTCCTGACGAGGTAAAAGCCGCTGCCAAAGCAGCCAATGCCGATGAATTTATCAGCCAGCTGCCGCAGGGTTATGCAACCATGCTCGGCGACCGCGGCGTGAATATTTCCGGCGGCCAGCGCCAGCGCATTTCTATTGCCCGGGCAATACTTAAAAATCCGCGCATTTTAATTCTGGATGAAGCGACATCCGCACTTGATACGGAAAGCGAGCGCGTTGTACAGGATGCCCTTGACCGTTTGATGATAGGGCGTACATCCTTTGTAATTGCGCACCGCCTTTCGACTATTAAAAATGCCGATAAGATTCTGGTGCTTGAACATGGTGCACTTGTGGAAGCAGGCACGCATGATGAACTGATTGCCAAAAACGGGCTGTATGCCCATCTTTATCAAATCCAGTACCGCAGCAAGGAAACGAAATGAGGGTAGCCGATGTATATAATTTATAACTTACTGATGATTGGCGCATTTTTCCTCGTAATGCCGTATTTCATCTACCGTTCGATATGTGAAAAAGGCTTTACACGCAGGATGCGCCAGAGCCTTGGCGGTATCCGCGATGAAGAAATTGAAGCCGTGGCGCTTAAGGGCTGTATTTGGATTCACGGTGCGTCCGTTGGCGAAATTGTAGCAACCAGCCCGCTGGTAAAGGAAATCCGCAAGGCAATGCCGGAAATTCCGATTCTGGTTTCGGCAGTTACGGTTGGCGGTTATGATATGGCACGCCAGATTATTCCGGAAGCAGATGCCATTATTTATTTCCCGCTGGATTTGCCTTTTGTGTCGGAATCCGTTGTAAAACGAATCCGCCCGCGCATTTTTATGCCTGTAGAAACAGAACTGTGGCCTAATCTTCTGCGCGCGCTGCGTGAACGCAATATCCCGGTAATGATGGTTAACGGCCGTATTTCCGAAAAATCGGTGAAAACCTACCGCTATTTGTACGGCATTTGGGATGATATGCTGAATACTGTAAGCCGTTTCTGCATGCAGTCCAGCATTGATGCCGATTATATCCGCCATTTGGGCGCAGACCCCAGCAAAATTTATGTAACGGGCAACACCAAGTTTGACCAGACCTATGCGGAAGTAACGCAGGAGGATCTGGATAATTATAAAAAAGAACTGGGCATCGAAGGTGCGTATCCGGTTATTGTGGCCGGTTCCACCCATCCTACCGAAGAAAAAGCCATGCTGGAGGCTTTTAAAACCATTAAGGAAACTTATCCCGAGGCGCGCCTTGTTATTGCTCCGCGCAAGCCGGAACGCACTAACGAAATTGTGCGCCTGGTTGGGCATTTCGGTTATGAAGTTGGGCTCCGTTCCAAACTTTTGAAAATTGACGGCGTACGTCCGCAGTACCCGGTGCTTTTGATTGACACCATCGGCGAACTGGGACGCATTTATTCTGTCGGCGATGTGGTATTTGTGGGCGGTTCTTTAATTAACCACGGCGGCCATAACGTACTTGAGCCTGCCGCTCATGCCAAACCTATTCTGGTTGGCCCGAGCATGCAGAATTTTAAAGATTCCTATTCGCTTTTGAGCAAGGTTGGCGCCTGCAAAATGGTGAGCGGTATACCCGAGCTTACCAAAGAACTGCTGGATATTATAAACGATGATAAACGCCGTGCCAAAATGGGCGCAGCGTCTTTGCAGGTTATTAAGGAAAACCGCGGTGCTGCCGTGCGCAGTATTGAATATCTTGAAGATTTGCTGCGTATTACTACCGTTCCGGCAACCATTATGTCGCGTTACCCGACCAATATCCGCAATCTTAATGATGAGGGCGGTATCAGCCTGCGCCATGCTGATTACATTATTCAGTATGTGTACCAGATGGTGCACGGCACGGAAACGCCTTTTATGGGCAGCGTGCTTTTAGTAGTGCTGCGTTTCTTCTCTTATTTGTACGAATTTGGCGTTTGCAGCAAATTGTGGCTGTATAACGTGGGCTTTTTTAAACAGACAAAACTTGATTGCTGCGTAATTTCCATCGGCAATATTACCGTTGGCGGCACGGGCAAAACCCCTACCGCGCAGAAAGTTGCGGCAATGATTAAAAGCATGGGCTATAATGTTGTTATCTTAAACCGCGGCTACCGCTCTCACTGGGATAAAGAGCTGGGCGTGGTAAGTGACGGCAAGAAGATTTTCATGACGGCTTATGAGGCAGGCGACGAAGCTTACCTGATGGCAAAAACCCTGCCCGGCATTCCCGTTATTATCGGTAAAAACCGTGCCGTTACCGGCCAGTTTGCCGTAGATAAAATGAAGGCCGAAGTAATTATTATGGACGACGGCTATCAGCACTGGCATTTGTACCGCGACCTTGATGTGGTGCTGGTAGATACTTACAATATGTTTGGCAACGGCTGCCTGCTGCCGCGCGGCACACTGCGCGAGCCACTGAAGCATCTGGACAGGGCCGGGCTCTTTTTGCTCACCAAAACCGACCAGAGCTCGCAGTTCAGCCGTATTAACCTCCGCAAAAACCTTGCAAAATATAACGACCGTGCCCCGGTTATCGAAAGTATCCATCACCCGAAAAACTTTGTCGAAATTGCCGACTGGTACAAGGGCATTCATGAAAATACGCTGGAACTTTCCGAACTGGAAGGCAAAAAAGTTATGGTCTTTTCCGCTATCGGCAACCCGTCCTCTTTCGAGCAGACTCTCGCCGGTATCGGGCTTGATATCCTTGAAGCCATCCGCTATCCTGACCATCACGATTACGGTATGCTGGAAATGCAGTACATCAGTGAGCGTGCAGCCAGCAAAGAAGCGGTGGCGCTTATTACAACCGGTAAAGACGCGGTTAAAATTCCGACGGAATTTATTTACTTCAACAGGGATTTGCCGCTGTACATATTAAACATGGATATTATGATTACCGAAGGGCAGGACTTGTTTGAAAAAGCAATTGTCAATGCCATTAAAAAGGAGACGAAGAAGTAATGAAGGTTTTATGTGTAATTCCGGCCCGCTATGCTTCCACCAGGCTGCCGGGCAAGCCGCTGGCGCTGATTGCCGGTAAGCCGATGATTCAGCATACTTATATGCGCGCCTGCGAAGCGGAAGAACCGGATGATGTAATTGTAGCAACGGACAACGAAAAAGTTTACGATACCGTTACAGGCTTCGGCGGCAAAGCCGTGATGACTTCGCCTGACCATCCGAGCGGAACTGACCGCCTGGCGGAAGTTGCCATGCAGTATCCTGATGTTGATGTAATTATAAACGTGCAGGGCGATGAGCCGATGATTGACCCGGATATTATTGACCGTCTGGCCAAAGCCTTTGAAGGCAATGACGATTTAAAAATGGCAACCATGAAGGTGCCGATGAAGGAAAGCGAATACAACGACCCGGCTGCCGTAAAAGTTGTAACGGATGACAACGGTTATGCGCTGTATTTTTCACGCAGCCTGATTCCGTATCCGCGCAACGAGATTGAAGGCATGCGCGTTTATAAACATGTTGGCGTTTATGCTTACCGCCGCGACTTTTTACTGCAGTACGCAGCGCTGGAACCTACCATGCTTGAAAAGGTGGAAGGGCTTGAACAGCTGCGTGCGCTGGAAAACGGCTATAAAATAAAAGTTCTTGAAAGTGATTTTCAGGGTATCGGCATTGATACTCCCGAAGATTTGGAAGCAATCAACAAGCTCTTTGCGGCAAAAAACAATAAATAACTAAAAAATAACTATCAGTAAATAAAGGAGGCAGACATGAATATAGTAACAGTTGGCAATTATAAAGTTGGGCAGGGCTGCCCCATGCTGCTTATGGCAGGCCCCTGCGTACTGGAAGGCTATGAACGCAGCCTGATGATTGGCCAGCGTGCCAAAGCTATTGCAGATAAACTCGGCATGCCCTATGTTTTTAAGGCATCTTTCGATAAAGCAAACCGTTCTTCCTATAATTCTTTCCGCGGGCCGGGATTAAAAGAAGGTTTGGCCATTCTGGCCCAAATTAAAAAAGATTTGGGCGTACCCATTGTAACGGATATTCACGAACCTGCGCAGGCAGAGCCAGTTGCGGAAGTTGCCGATATTTTGCAGATTCCGGCATTTTTGTGCCGCCAGACTGACCTTGTTTACCAGGCTGCAAAAACCGGCAGAACCGTTAACGTAAAAAAAGGCCAGTTCCTTGCCCCGTGGGATATGAAAAACGTTATCAAAAAAATTGAAGAAGCCGGCAACCACAACATTATGCTTACAGAGCGCGGCGCAAGTTTCGGCTATAACACTCTGGTTACGGATATGCGCGGTCTTGCCATTATGCGTGAACTCGGTTATCCGGTTGTAATGGACGCTACCCACAGCGTGCAGATTCCCGGCGGGCAGGGTACTTCCTCCGGCGGCCAGAGCCAGTATGTGCCGCATATGGCAAGGGCGGCTGCCGCAGTAGGCATCGACGCTTTGTTCCTTGAAGTACACGATAACCCGGCTGAAGCTCTTTCGGACGGGCCGAATATGGTAAAACTGGATAATTTGGAAGCACTCTTGAAAGACGTGCTGGCCATAGATAAAATTGTACGCGGCTGATTGGCTGCCTGCGTTTAAAGGAGTGATTTCCTGATGGAAGATGTAATGCTGGAACAGGCGCGGCAGGTTCTGCGTATGGAAGCGGAAGCCGTGCTGGAACAGGTTGAACGCATAGACGAACATTTTAAAGCAGCGGTTGAAATGATTATGGCCTGCCCCGGCCGCACCGTTATTACCGGCATGGGCAAATCGGGCATTATCGGGCGCAAAATGGCAGCAACGCTTGCCAGCACCGGTACGCCTTCTTTTTACCTGCACCCGGCAGAAGGAATTCACGGCGACCTGGGCATGGTAACCGAAGGCGACGTTGTTATTGCGCTTTCCAACAGCGGTGAAACCGGCGAAGTGCTGCATATACTGCCTTCGCTGCGCAGAATAGGTGCTAAATTAATTGCTATGGTGGGCAATCCCAATTCCACTTTGGCCAAAAATTCTGATATCGTTTTAAATGTCGGTGTCACGAGAGAAGCCTGCCCGCTCGGGCTTGCGCCTACTTCAAGCACAACCGCGGCGCTTGCTTACGGCGATGCGCTGGCACTGGCGCTGCTTTCAAAACGCAAATTTACGGCCAGCCAGTTTGCTGTATTCCATCCGGGAGGCTCTCTGGGACGCAAATTGCTTCTTACTGTTGAGGATATTATGCACAGCGGCACGGAAAACCCGCTTGTTAAAGCAGATATCAGCGTGCAGGACGCACTTTTTGTTATTACCGACAAGGGGCTTGGCGCTGTTTCCGTCGTTGATGACGACAATAAAATGCTGGGCGTGCTGACAGACGGCGATATCCGCCGCGGGCTCAGCAAAGGCGTGGACTTTTTAAAACGCCCGGTAACGGAACTTATGACGGCCAGCCCGAAAACCATTACCAAAGAAAAACTGGCTGCACAGGCTTTGCATATCATGGAAAGCAACCGTCCGAAACCGATTACGGTACTGCCGGTTGTAGATGCCGAAAACCATGTTATCGGGCTTTTGCATATGACTGACCTTGTTCGTCAGGGCGTGGTATAATGGAAAGAAACGTAAAAAATGCCTCCAAAATAAAACTGCTGGCCCTTGATGTGGACGGCGTGCTGACGGACGGCAGCCTGAATATCGGCGCTGATGGCGAACTTTTTAAAGCCTTCAACGCGCGCGACGGGCTTGGGCTGAGCTGCCTTCTGCGCAGCGGTGTGCGTGTGGCAATTATTACCGGCCGCAAAAGCGCCATTATTCACCGCCGGGCGGAAGAACTGGGCATTACAGAGCTTTATGAAGGCATTAAAGATAAAAGAAAAATACTGGCAGACCTTGCCGCAGCAGGAGGGCTTGAGCAGGATGAAATTGCCTATATGGGCGACGATTTGAACGACCTGCCTGCACTTTTATATGCCGGGCTAGCCTGTGCCCCGGCAGACGCAGCGCCGGAGGTAATTTCTGCCAGCAGCTTTGTTGCCGCAAATAACGGCGGGCGCGGAGCGGTGCGCGAAGCGGCCGAACTTATTTTAAAGGCACAGGGCAAATGGAATGAAATTGTAAATGCTTATATGAAGCAGGGACAGGGAGATTCACAATAATGTGGCTTTACTATTTATTAAAAAGCATGAGCTGGATAATCAGCCACCTGCCCTATAAGCTGGTTGTAAAAATCGGCCTGGGGCTTGGCAGGCTTTATTACATAATTGCCAAAAAACAGCGCATAAGGGCGGAAGAAACAATAAAAAAACGCCTTGGCTATTCGGACGAACAGGCCAAAGCAACCATCCGCAGCCTGTTTATCAAGCTGGGCGCAACTTTTATGGAAATTATGTATATGCCGGCATTAAATAAAAACAATATCCGCGGGCTGGTAACCTTTGACCGCCCCGATGTTTTATGGGAAGCACTCGGCGAAGGCAAAGGCGTTGTAATGCTGGCCTGCCATATGGATAACTGGGAATGGCTGGGTGCGGCGCTGGCGTTGTCGGGTTTTCCGCTGAGCGCGGTGGAAAAACCGCAGCCGAACCATATTTACAGCGATTTTATGAACGAACTGCGCAAGGGCGTAGGGCAGGAAATTTTTTCGCGCGGTACCAGTGAAATTCTGGGCTGTGCCCGCGCCATGAAGAAAAAACGCATGCTGGGGCTTATTGCCGACCAGGACGGCGGCTATGACGGTATTTTTGTTCCGTTCCTCGGCAAAATGGCTTCAACGCCGACCGGGCCTGCTTATTTTTCCAGAAAGTTTAAAGCGCCGATTGTGCCGATATTTATTGTGCGCAAGGAAGGCAATTACGGGCATCTGGCGATTGTTAAAGACCCCATTTACTACGAAGACACCGGCGACCGCAAGGCCGATGATTATAACGTAACTTTGAAAATGACGCAGATTGTTGAAGAAGTTATAAAAGAATACCCGGATAACTGGCTGTGGTTCCAGCACCGTTGGAATACCCCGTACACACCGCCGGAAGAAAAGGAGCTGAAGCAAGGTGAAAAATAAGGGGCTTTTGCTGATTGCAGGCGGCATTGCCATTGCAGCAGCAATAATTGCCTGGCTGATGTTTGGCGGCGAGGCGCCGAAGAACCCGGAAAATACCGCTTCCAATGCGGTAAGCGCAGTAGTTAAAAACACTACCGCCAGCCGCGAGCAGGACGGCAGACGCCTGTGGGAGTTTTCGGTTGAAGCGCTGGAAAGCATTTCCGGCAGCGGCGAAGCTATAATGAAAGGCGTTAAGGGCAAAATTTACCGCGAGGATGGTTCTGTAATTGACGTTACGGCCGGCGGCGGCAAAATTAATAACGACGATAAGAACTTTGCTCTCGACCGCGGCGTAAAAGCAACGCTTTCTACCGGTGGGGAGATAACTGCCGAAGAAATCAGCTGGAACCAGAAGGACGATATTATTACGGCAACCGGCAAAGTAAAGGTTGTTAAAGATGAACATACGGCTTTGGCCGATAAAATTGTTACCAGCAGTAAATTTGACCATTTTAAATTAAGCGGACATGCCGAAGTACAGAAAGGGGAACTGTAATGATGAAAATAAAATCAGTAGCGGCGCTGGCAGCGGCTTTTATGCTGTTGGGTTCATCTGCTTTATATGTGCCGGCATTTGCGGCTCAGGGCAGCGGTTTTAATGTTAAAGCCGACGAAATTGAATATGATATGACCAGCGGCAACGGTACTGCCAAAGGCAATGTGGTAATTTTGCATGACGGCGGCAAGGCTACGGCCGCAGCTGCGGAATTTAACAGCAAAACCATGAGCGGCAAACTTACCGGCGGCGTTGTTGCCGATAAAGACGATGCCCATATTACCTGCGCAACCTTTGTAATGCATAACGAAGATTTTGTTTCCGCAGTAGGCGAAGCATCCGTTACCAAAGAAGATAAAACGCTTATGGCAGACCAGATTGACTACCACAGCGATGTTGAATACGCTGAAACCATCGGCTCCTGGGGCCAGTTAACTTCTACTGACGGCAGCGTGCTTACGGCAGCGCAGATTACCTATAACGGCAAAACCGGCCTTGCAGAAGCTACCGGCAATGTCGATATCGTAAGCCCGCCGCGTAATTTAACCGCAAAGGCGGATAAAGCAATTTACGACACTAACAACGATGGCAAAGTAGAGCTTATCGGCAATGCAACCGCAACTCAGGACGGCAATACCGTTTCCGGCAACCGCCTGATTATGAATAATGCAGGCAATGCCGCAGCAGGACAGCGTGCCGAAGCATTTGGCAATATTAAGATTGTGTATGTTCCCGAAAAGCAGCCTGCACAGGCTGAGGCAGATACTGCCGCAGCAGGCAGCGAAGGAACGCAGACAGAAGCTGCAGCCCAGGACGCAGCAGCAGAAACCACCGGACAAGTGGAGGCAGCATAGTGGTAATTGAAACAGCTAATCTTGTAAAAGAATATGCGGACAGACGCGTTGTAAACAATGTCAGCATCCGTGTGGAGCAGGGCAGCATCGTTGGTTTGCTCGGCCCTAACGGCGCCGGTAAAACTACTACCTTTTATATGATAGTAGGCATTATCAAGCCGGATTCAGGTACGGTAACGCTGGACGGGCAGGATATTTCCGGACTGCCGATGTATATGCGCGCGCGTGCAGGTATCGGTTATCTGCCGCAGGAGGCTTCCATCTTCCGCAAAATGACGGTAGAAGAAAACATACTGGCAATACTGGAAGCCAACAACGTGCCAGAAAAAGAGCGCTATGAAAAAATGAATGCGCTGGTTGAAGAATTTCATATCGACCATATCCGCAAAAACAAGGGCACGGAGCTTTCCGGCGGTGAACGCCGCCGCGTGGAAATTGCCCGCGCTTTGGCAACAGACCCGGCATTTATTCTGCTGGATGAGCCTTTTGCCGGTATCGACCCGATTGCCGTTGCCGATATTCAGAATATGATTGCCCATCTTGCGCAGCGCGGCATCGGCATTCTGATTACCGACCATAACGTGCGCGAAACGCTGAGCATTGTTGATAAAGCATACATCCTTGCCAATGGTGAAATACTGCTGCACGGCGACAGCGAGACCATTGCCAACGACCCGGTAGCGCGCAAATACTACCTTGGTGAAAACTTTAGCATGTAGGGGGGAAGAAGATGCGTTTACGTTTGTTAGACAGATATGTACTGAGCGAATTGCTGTATCCGTTCATCTTCGGTATAGCCTCCTTCTCAAGTATTTTTATCGCCAGTTCCATGCTGTACCGCATTACGCAGTACATGACCAAATACGGCGCCAGCTGGGACAGCGTGGCATGGCTGTTCTTTTACAGCCTGCCGGAAGTAATTAACTACACTTTCCCGATGTCGATGCTTCTGGCATCGCTTATGGCGTTCGGCAAATTGTCCGGCTCAAGTGAAATTATCGCCATGAAATCCGGCGGCATCAGCTATTACCGCATTGTAGCACCGGTGCTGATAGTGGCGTTTATTGTCAGCATGTTTTCGGTTGTGTGGGCAGAAAAAGTTGTGCCTGCTTCCAAAGTGCAGTACACACGCGTTTTGGAATACCAGATTAAAAAGAACACCAAGCCGAAAACGCAGGATAATGTTATCATTAAAACCATGAGCGGCGATACCCAGCGTTTAACCTACGCCCGCCGCTTTGAAGAAGAATCCGGCAGAATGATGGACATTACCATCGAGGAATTTGATAATCATAAACTGGCACGCATCCAGACTGCTAAAGAGGGCCGCTGGGAAAACGGCTCCTGGCGTTTGATTGACGGCACGGTGTATTCCGTGCATGATGAAGCAGGCCTGCAAAGCACAGCAAAATTTGATGAGCAGATAATTCCTCTGGACATTGCCCCGGAACAAATTTCCTGGGAACAGAAAGAGCCGGAAGAAATGACCATCCGCGAACTGCGCGAATACATACACATGCTGGAAATGCAGGACCAGCCAACCGCGCGCCACTGGTGCGAAATTTACATGCGTATTTTCATCCCTATGGCCAGCTTCTTTTTTGCCATGATAGGCGCGCCGCTGGGGACACAGAAACAGCGTACTAGTTCGTCTATCGGCCTTGGGCTGAGCATTATTGTTATTTTCATTTACTACGCGATTATGACCTTTACAACGGGCCTTGGCAAAGGCGGGGCAATGAATCCTTTTCTGGCCTGCGCACTGCCGAACATTATTTGCCTGATGGTAGGTATTTATCTTTTACGGCAGAAAAATGCGTAAAAGCAATGGGGTGAGTTTATGTTTGGGTTGCGCCTGATAATTATTCTGGCTGTTGTCGGCGGCCTGATTGCATTTATTGGCGATAAACTGGGCAGTAAAATAGGGAAGAAAAAATTGTCTGTTTTCGGGCTGAGGCCGTACTATACCTCAGTGCTGATGACGGTAATTACCGGCGTGCTGATTGCGGCAACGACCATTATCGTTATGGCAATATCTTCAGACAGCGCCAGGACGGCAATGTTTGGCATGGAACGTTTGCAGGACGAACTGAGCAGCCTGAACAGGGAAAAGGCCATAGCGGCGGAAGAAATGGATAAAGCCCGTGCTGCCCTTGCTGACCGCAACAAGGAAATACAGGACCTTGACGGAGAAATTGAGGCCATTAATGCCGAAAAAGCACATCTCCAGAATGAGGTTAACAGCAGCCGCGAAGAGCTTGGGCGTGCCCGTACGGAAGTAAACAGCCTTTCGGAATCGAAGGCAGCGCTTGAAAAAGAAGTTAATTCGCTGGAGGCTACTACCGAACGCCTGCGCCGCGGCATTGTTGCCATGCGTGAGGGCGACGTTGTATACCGCAGCGGCGAAGTAATTTATGCAGGCGTTTTAAGCAGTAAGCTTGCCGATGCCGAAAACACCAAACAGCTTGAAATGTTCCTGAGCGCGGCTAACGAAGCGGCCATGCAGCGCATGGGCATCCGCAGCGAAGAACCGGTAGGTGTTTTATGGCTGCCTAACGAACTTATCCAGGCGGCTTTAAAAGAAATTCAGGCGGCAGACGGCAACGTGTTTGTAAGGCTGCGCGCCGTGGCAAACATTATAGCCGGTGAGCCTGCAATCTGCACTATTGAACTGGTGCATAATGAATGTGTATATAAAAACAACGAGCTGATTTACAGCAAAGTTATAGATGTAAGCGGCATTAAATACGGTTTGGACCGTGAAATTTTAATGTTCCTCAATTCCGTTAACCATACGGCTGTAAGTGCCGGCGTAATGCCCGACCCGCTTACCGGTAAGGTAGGCAACCTTGACGCGGGAACTATGGTGCAGACCGGCGAAAAAATGGCGGCGCTTGGCGGCAAAGTTATGCTTAAGGCGTATGCCCGCGGCGATATTTATACCTCCGGCCCGGTGCTGCTGCGTTTAGAGGTTGAAGATGCTGAATAACGGTTTTTTGCTTGGCATAGACCCCGGCAGCTTTAAAACCGGCGTGGCGCAGGTAACGCCGCAAGGCGAAGTTTTAAACGCCGAATGGGTGGAAACAAAAAAACTTACGGAAGCACTGAACCAGCTTTGCAGCGGCAAAGGGCTGCCGCAGGCGGTAATTATCGGCAACGGCACCAATACGCAGCCGGTGCATAAAGTGCTGGCGCAGATTTTTACTGCCGTGCCGGTAATAGAAATTGACGAAAAACACAGTACAGAACAGGCACGCACTTTGTACTGGCAGCTTAACAAGCCGCACGGCTGGCGTGCGCTGCTGCCGGAAGGGCTGCGTGTGCCGCCGGAACCGCTGGACGGTTATGCAGCGGCGGTGCTTGTAAAAAGATATCTGGAGCAAAATAAGAGCAGGGATTAATGCCCTGCTTTTTTTGCAGGTATTTTGCCCTGCGGCAGCGAATAATGCAGGAAGAATTATTTTATTGGTGATGTTATGAAACGGCTTATAAATTTATTTTTTGTAATGCTGCTGTGCTGCGCAGCCTTTTTAGCAGAAGCCGCGTCGGTACAGATAGATATTTACAGCGTTAACGATTTGCACGGCAGGCTGCGTGCCGCAGAAAATGCGCCCGGTGCTGCGCGTTTGGCTGCTACGCTTAATTTACTTACAGCAGCCAATCCCAAAGGCACGCTTATTGTTGGCGGCGGTGATATGCTCTCCGGAAGCATCGATGCAGACAGCTTTGACGGTTTGAACGCTGTGGAAGCCATGAATATTATGGGGTTTGCCGCAAATTGTGCAGGCAACCATGCTTTCGATTATAATTTCCCGGCTATTGCGCGTCAGGCCAAAGCCGCTGATTTTCCGCTTTTGGCGGCTAATATTACAGATGCAAACGGCAATATTCCCGCACCGTTTGCGCCGTATGCCGTGGTTAAACGCAATGGCTTAAAAACAGGCATTATAGGCGTGCTTGATGAGCAGGCGTTTAAAAAAGTAAAACCAGACCGTGTGGCAGGGCTGAAACTTATCTCTCCGGCAGAAGCGGCAAATAAATATGCGGCGGAACTACGCAGAAACGGCGTGCAGGTAGTTGTGCTTTTGGCGCATATCGGCGGGCAGATGGAAAACGGCATGCTGACAGGAGCAATAGTGCCGGTGCTGGATAACCTGAAAGGCATTGACGCTGTGGCGTCAGGCGACAGCCATACTGTGTTTGCCTGCTCTTATAAGGGCATTCCGGCAGTGCAGGCAGGTGAATACGGCAGGCAAATAGGGCATATAAAACTTTTTTATGATGTTGATGCCGGCAAAATTACACAAGCTGAGGCCAATGTTTATGAAACCGGCGCTTTAACGCAAGAACGCGAAAGCAAGGCAGCAGCGTTTTTGCAGCCGTATTTTGAGCGCGTCGATGCCGTTTACAGCAAGGTGCTGGCTTATAATACGCAGTATCTGGCTAACGAAAAGTACGGTGAATCGCCGCTTGCCGATTATTTTATGGATTTAATTAACTGCGAACTGCAAACGGATATAACTCTTTATAACGGCGGGGCAATCCGTGCCAACCTGCCTGCGGGCAATGTTACGCTGAGAGAGCTGAAACAGATTTTCCCGTTTAATAATACCTTATATGTTGTGCGGCTGCGCGGCAGCGATATTTTAAAGGCTTTGGAGCACGGGCTTGGCAGTAAGGAAATTGGCAGGGTGCGTTTTGCCGGGCTTACCGTAACGGCAGATTTAACTGCGCCGGAAGGCGGAAGGTTAATATCTGTGCAGTTGGCAGACGGCAGTATACTAAACCCTGATAGATATTACAGCGTTGCTGTTAATGATTTTCTGCTTTCCGGCGGCGACGGTTATACCTCTTTAAAAGGGGCGGAAATTATCCGCGAAAGCGGCAAGGACCTTGATGTTTTAAGCACGGTACTGAAAAAGGCAGGGCAAATAAATTTTGATTATAATAATAAGCGTTTGATTTTAAAGTAACGGGAGGTTAATATGGAAAATTTAAGCACTATAACTTGCGGAACTTTTTTGGAAGAACTGGCGTCCAAAGCGCCGACACCGGGCGGCGGTGCGGCTTCGGCACTTTGCGGGGCTGTTGCGGCGGCGCTTACGGCCATGCTTGCCAATTTAACTGTGGGCAAAGCAGGCAGCGAAGAAAATGAGCAGCAAACTGCACAGATTATTGCCGCTGCCGGTAAACTGCGTGAAGAATTGACGGCGCTTGCAGATGATGATGCGGCTGTATTCGGCAAATTTATGGCAGCCTATAAAATGCCCAAAACAACGGATGAAGAAAAAGCGGCGCGTACGGCTGCAATACAGCAGGCTGCAGTTGCGGCGGCTGATGTTCCCATGCAGATTGCCGAAAAAAGCATGGAGGTACTGCTCTTGGCCCGCAGAATTATTGTAATTGGCAACCCCAATGCCATCAGCGACGGAACGGTATCCGCCATTGTGGCAAGGGCAGCGCTGCGCAGTGCGTTATATAACGTAAAAATTAACCTTGGGCTTATTAAAGACGCCGCTTATGTGGAGCAGGCTGCGGTAAAAATGCAGATGCTGGAGGCCAAAGCACTGGAAACGGAAGCCTTTGTGCTGGCGCGTACGGATGAAATTTTAAAGTAATGACGCTTGACTGATAAGCACATTTATCATATAATAAAAAATTAGCAGGGAGAGGTGGTCGAGTGGTTTAAGGCTCTGGTCTTGAAAACCAGCGAGGTGCAAGCCTCCGTGGGTTCGAATCCCACCCTCTCCGCCACGATTTTACCGCGCCTTTCAAGGCGCGTTTTTTATTATGGGAGCATTATGCTTTATTTTGAATATGGCGAAAAAGAACTGAATTATTTAAAAAAGAAAGACAAGCGTCTGGCTGGCGTTATCGAAAAAGCTGGGATTATTCAAAGAGAATTATACCCCGATATTTTCGTATCGCTTGTTAATTCCATTGCGGGGCAGCAAATATCGCGACACGCCAAAGCAAGCGTCTGGCGGCGCTTTACGGAATTACTGGGAGGTGCTGTTACGCCGCAGGCTATTGACGCAGCAACGGAGGAACAGCTGCGTGGCTGCGGCCTATCCGGGCGCAAGGCCGTGTATATTAAACGCCTGGCGCAAAAAGTGCTTAATGGCGAAATTGATTTTGGCGCTTTTGCGGCTATGGCTGATGAAGAAGTTATTGCAGAACTGGTAAAACTGGACGGCATTGGCAAATGGACGGCGGAAATGCAGCTGATTTTTTCGTTGGGGCGCAAAAATATATTGAGTTTTGGAGACGCTGCCATTCAAAACGGGCTTAAAAGGCTGTACGGGCATAAAAAAATAACCCCGGCGCTGGCAGAAAAGTACCATAGACGTTACAGCCCGTATGCTTCGGTAGCCAGTTTTTACCTGTGGGCGCTGGCCAATGGTGATGTGGAATACGAGCGTCCGCGCAGAAACACAGAAAAAATTTAAAATTGTTGCTTTAAATACTTGCCAAATAGCAAAACATAGTGTATACTAATTAAGTAAGTCAATTGGAGTGGTACTCAAGTGGCTGAAGAGGACGGTTTGCTAAATCGTTAGGGGGGGCAACTCCCGCCAGGGTTCAAATCCCTGCCACTCCGCCAACTTAAAAGCAAAGGACATCGGTTAACGCCGGTGTCTTTTTTTGTGCGCAGGGCAGGCAACGGCAAAAATTTTTGGGCGCAACTGTTCTGCCACCGACCTAGTTACCGACCCAGTTAGCGACTAAGATAGCGACCAAGATAAATTTAAACTTGCTTAAATAGCATAATAAAGATATAATTAAAATAAAATAATGCTACGAGAGGTATGCGCTATGTTAATAAAACCTTCGGCTGCCATCAGGCAGAATTATAACGAAATATCCGAATTATGTAAAACGTCCAAAGAACCGGTTTACCTTACTAAAAACGGCGAAGGCGACCTTGTGGTAATGGATATAGAAGCTTTTGCGCGCCGCGAAAAAATGCTGAAACTGCGCGAAGAACTTATCAGCGTAGAAGAAGCACGCTTAAACGGCAGCCGAGGATATACGCTTGATGAAGTTGACAACAAATTAAACGAACTTTTGGACGGTATGGCAAATGACGGCAGAAAAGCAATATAAAGTAATTGTATCCGAAAAAGCTTATGATACTTTAAGCAAAATTATCAGCTATATTGCTTTGGACAGCATTGAAGCAGCAGTAAAAGTAAAAAACGAAATATCAAAAGCTATGGCTTCACTGTCATATCTGCCGCAAAGGGCACCGTTTTTGGAAGGCGCGTTTATACCTTACAACAAATATCGTAAATTAGTTGTACTGCGACGTTACCTTATAATTTACCAGTGCCGCGACGATGTTGGTTATGTAGATTACATCGTCGATTGCAAGCAGGATTATCAATGGCTGATAAGATAAAATACAGAGGACGATTTAGCAAATCGTTAGGGGGTGCAACTCCCGCCAGGGTTCAAATCTCTGCCACTCCGCCAACTTAAAAGCAAAGGACATCGGTTAACGCCGGTGTCTTTTTTTAGAGGAAAAAATCTAATTTATAGTTAGATACAAATGTGTTTTGATGTTTTTAAATGTAAAAAAAGATAATGTATATTAATTATAAATTAAGATGATGTAAATATAGACAAACATAGAAATTAAAATTGCAGCATAATAAAAATTGTGTCATAATAAATACATAAAGTAATGAAATTGATAATATTAAATGAAGCTTATAAATGCTTAAGTAAAATATTAGACACAAAATTTACTGCTATAGGGTGATTAACAGGAAATGCAGGTCGGTCTGGCTAAAAAGTTTATATTATGAAAAGTGTTATATGTAGTATTAAAATGTAAAGGTATAATTATGATATTATTCTTATACAGCTTATAGAGATTAGTGAAAGTTTAAATATTAATCGGCAGTATTTGTTGGCATTTTGGAGCATGAAATGAAATCATGGAATTGTAACGAATAAAAGTTTTGATTTTTTAATAATATAACGCTTGTAATCAATGAGTAAAAGGAGAGTTTTACAATGTCAAAAAGTACAGAGATTAGTTTGATGAATCGTTGTAGAATAGAAGAAATTTTAAAGTATAAACCTAATGGATTAAGTACAGTTTCTTTTGATCGTTTTATTCATTTACCAGAATTTTTACAAGAAGGAGAACTACAAGGAAGAGACGTTGCTTTTTATCGCATTGAGCAGTTATCTTTTGATGAAGAATATCCACATCGAGAAGCATTTGAAAATATATTGCTATCATTAGATAATACAGCGTTTAACTTTGTATATATTTTAACCGGTAATGAAGTAGGAATTGAGCTTTATATTGGTGTAGTAAGAAATGGAAGTACTAATCCTATTATTAATGGAAAACAGTTAATTGCTAAAAATTATGGTGAAATGATAGAAGGTGCGTTTGAGGGGAATTTCGGTGGAAGTTATGTTCATCGTTTGGTTGGAACTGAATTACAAGAAAAAATTTTAAAAGCAAATATCCAGTATAGTGATGCTGGTATCATTGTAGGGGTTCCGTCAGAAAATGAAGACAATCAAAATTCAAAAAGAGGATTTCAAGGGATTGATCGCCTTATTAACAGTATGTTAGGCTTAAATTGGCGGCTTATAGTAGTTGCTGAACCTGCCAATAAAAATGATATTAATAGTTGGAAAGAGGAAGTTTATCAGATTTATAATTCTATTGCTCCATTTGCTAAAAGTTCTGTTCAACAATCAGCAAATACAGGATTTTCAACAGCAAGCAGTAAAAATAGATCTAGTTCTAAATCTGCAAGCTATAATAGTAGCCATTCAAAAGGAAGTAGTGATAATTATCAAGATGATAGGCATGGTCGGGGAACAAGCACCCAAGATACTGAAGGAAGTGGAGAGAGTCAATCAACATCAACGAGTAAAGGTACGACCAAAACGCAAAGTGAAGGGCATTCACAATCAATGACAGCAGAAGTCATTAATAAAGAGGCTCAAGAATTATTAAAATATATGGACGAAAAATTATTAAAACGAATGAATTTAGGAATTGGGCGTGGAATGTTTAAAACTTCCGTATATTATATGGCAGATTCTCCTAGTACTGCTAATCGGTTAAAAGTAGGGCTTATGTCTCTGTTTCAAGGAGATACATCTGTATATAGTCCGTTATCTGCTTATACTCTTAATTTAGAAAGAAAAGATGCTCTGAAGGCTATTAAACTTTTTCAAAATACAATAGTTGAAACTGATATATCAGCAGAACAACTAGCATTGCTTTCAAGACCACATAATGGAAATTTTGTTGGCCTTAGTACTTGGTTAACTCCTGATGAGGTAAGCTTGTTTGCAGGGCTCCCACAGAAAGAGGTCCCAGGAATATTGGTATCAGAAGGAGTTGATTTTGGCTTAAATGCTAACAGGAATGGAGAAATTATATTAGGAGACTTAATGCAGAGAAAAAGAAAATTGACTAATATGCCAGTAGCTATTAAGCGAGAAGTATTGAATAAACATACTTTTATAGCAGGAGTTACTGGTAGTGGTAAAACTACGACTTGTCATAAATTACTTAAAGAAGCAAAGATTCCCTTTTTGGTTATTGAACCAGCTAAGACAGAGTATAGAACGTTGATACAGTCAAAAGAATTTGATAATTGTATCGTTTTTACCGTAGGAGACGAAACAATAGCACCTTTTCGGTTTAATCCATTTGAATTAGTTTGTGGTGAAAACTTATCGTCACATATAGATATGCTTAAGGCTGCTTTTACATCTGCTTTTCCAATGGAAGGCTCAATGCCTCAATTATTGGAAGAAGCTATGTATAAATGTTATGAGGATAAAGGTTGGGACATATATACTACCAAAAATAATAATAGAAGTTATCCGATATTAAGTGATTTTTTAAATGCTTTAAACGATGTTGTTAAAGGAAAAAATTTTAGCCAACGATTGCATGATGATTATGTAGGTTCTTTGGTTAGCCGTTTTTCTAACTTAATTAAAGGCACAAAGGGCAGAATGTTAAATACGGAATATTCGGTTGATTTTAATATGCTCGTGGAACAAAACGTAGTTATTGAGTTGGAAAATTTAAAGTCAGCCGAAGATAAGGCGTTGCTTATGGGGTTATTTTTGACAAGGCTTTCTGCTGTAATTCGGCAAAAACATAAGAATAATAAGAATTTTCGTCACATTACGCTTATTGAAGAAGCACATCGTTTGCTTTCAAAGGTGGAGTATGGTGATAGTGGTGCTAAAAAAAGTGCAGTAGAGACGTTTACAGATCTTTTGGCAGAAGTACGAAAATATGGGGAAGGGCTTATTATTGTAGATCAGATTCCAAATAAACTAGCTTCAGAAGTTATTAAAAATACGAATACAAAAATTATCCACAAAATTTTGTCACGGGATGATAAAGAAACTGTTGGTGATTCTATGTTGATGGATGATAAGCAAAAAGAGTTTCTTTCAGCGTTGGAAACAGGCCAAGCTGTTGTGTTTACAGAAGGTTTATCAAAACCAGTTCATATAGCAATTAAACGTATAACTGATACTAATGAAGCTGAAATTTCTGACGAATTAGTAAGAAGTAATTTTTTGCATTATATAGAAAAAAACAAAAAATTGAAAAAATTATATATAAAAGACGAAATCATAAAAACTTTTTATGAAAAATATGATAGTGTATTGATTAAATTTGCTAAAGAATATTTAAATAATTCTATGATATATTCAGAAAATGAATTCATAGAAGAAATAAATTCATTTTCAAGTAATTTTGGTAATAGTATGGAAGATATATTACATACATTGGCTGAAGAAAAAACAAAACTTTTATTATTAGGAAATGACTATACAGAACGCTTGTATACATTTTCCAAAAATTATTTTTTAGACAAAAAAATAAAAGGAGGTTTAGATGATATAAAACTTGCAAATATGGTCAAATTTTTGAAAGCAATTTAAGTTAATGTAAAAGAAAGGGTTGATACTAATGTTTTCCATTATTGGTGCGATTATTGAGACTGTAGCAACGGTTCTCCCTAAGATTATAGAAATCGTAGGTGCCAATTTATTACAATTTGCACATATTCTTTCCGGTATTTTTAAAGGGCTTGGGTTACTAGCTCCAGAAGAAGAAATTACTGATTTAGGAGATAAAGCTATTCAAGCAGAAAAACAGGGCATTAAAGCTGAAAATTATGATTCTTATGAAGAGTATTTGAAAGCAGTTAAGTCTTTTGAAATTGATGAGGAGAAATCTGCTAATATTGATGACAATGCGAAAATTGAAAAAGGTATTGAAGTTATTACAGCGGTGTTAGTGGAGAAATATGGCGTAGTAGTTTTGGATTTATTTACCTTGATTGCTAAAAATCCTCAGTATTTTGAAAATCGTATTCCGTATTTTGCAGAAATGCAAAAAATTGATTCTGATACTTTTTCAGATATTACAAAATATATTATAGGAAAAGAAAAAGATATGGCTAAAGCCGAGGAAACTCTTAGTAAAATGTATGAAGTAGAGAAAAAAATCAATGAAAATACTTCTTTGCAAGATATGATGGCTGAAATACTAAAACTACGAGACTAAAGGAGTGCTATATGAGATTTTATGTTGTTATTGGAAAAGGTTCATTTTTCTTGTATAGAAAAGAAAACAAAAAATTTGAACCGGAATATATTGATGGAAATCCATATTATCGATATATATTACACGAAATAAAAGCAAGTGTAAAGCAAATGCTTATCACATTAGCAGACATTAATAATCTTGATAATGAAAATGAAATTGAGTTGGTAATTATTGAAAACTCAGATCGTGTGCGGAATACTAATGTGAAATTAGCTTTAAAAAATTATATTAAAGAAACAATACAACTTGACACATTGCTTTTGCGTTTGATACATGATTTATTAAAAGATAAAAGTTTATATATTGATGAATTTGGCATTAATTATGATGAAGATTGCTATATTATGAGAAGTAATACGTTAGAACGAAGTAATTATAGCCTTCTAGCATATACTGTAAATCAAAATATGTTAATGAATTATGTGTAAAGTATAAAGTGGTGGTATATATGAAAAAGAAACTTTGCTCTAAATGCGGTGCGGAAAATCAATTAACTAGATATTTTTGTAACTCATGTGGAGCTTTTTTGGATAGCAATGCATATAATAAGTCGGTATACGAACTTCCACAGATGAAAATAATGCGCATTGTGGATAATTTGCGGCATATGAAACATGGACAGCCAGTGCCTGATGAAGCATTTGAACCATATGCTGAAAAAATGGAGCGATTACAGGCAATATTTGCTTTACCGGAATTTATTCATAATAAGTCGGTAATAGAAGAGATGAAAGCATTTTTAGACATGTGTCGTCATCCGGATTTCCAGATTGCTTTTGTAGGTACGATTAAGACAGGAAAATCAACATTGATTAATGCATTGTTGGGGAAAAATTATGCATCAATGGCGGTGACTCCTGAAACGGCAGCTCTTACAAAATTTCGAGTAAGTCCGCAAGATTATGTTAATATAACATTTTATTCTGAGAAAGAATGGGATGAACTCTGGGCATCAAGACATCATGCTGATAGATTTATGGAAGAATACAATGCTTTAGACGCGGAAAGTCAAAAAGAAAAATGGATAGGACATATTCCACTTCATAAAAATCTTACTAGTGATGAGGTTGAAAGGGAACTCACAAAGTGGTCTTCATCTAAAAGCGCAGAGCATTATTTTGTAAAAGAAATCGAAGTTGGAATATCGACGTTAGCAAAAGATTTTCCTTCACAAGTTGTATTTGTTGATACGCCGGGATTATTTGACCCTGTAGCGTATCGTTCCGAACTTACGAAAAAATATATTCGGCAAGCTAATGCTGTATTTATATGTGTAGATGCTCAAAAAGTACAAAAAGATGAGATTGAGTTAATTTCTACAGTCCTTTCGCTTTCTTCTAATGACAAGGAGAAAGTATATATTACTGCAACACATTGGGATAAGCTTAATAATCCTGAAGAAGATTGGAAAGAACAAAAGGAATGGATGATTAAACAACTCACAGGTAAGGGCTTTTTTGAGACAAGCGAAATAGCAAGAGCTAACATCATGTATACAGCTGCATATATACATAATCTTTGTCGTGACTATGATACATTAGACAAAAACGAAATAAAGTCTTTAAAAAAGTTCGCATTAGATTATGATTATGATGTAGATGATCATGAAAACCGTAATAAAATGATAGAAAAAGCAAATATTTATTCTGTTTTTTCTATTATACGTGATAAATTAGCTGGACAGTATCGGAAATATTTGATGGAAGATATAGAGCACCGGTTTATTGGAATTCAACATGACTTGCAGCGTATTGCAGATGATATGAAAGAAGATTCTCGTGAATTTCTTATTTCATCGAAAGAAACTTTTGAGGAATTTCAGAAAAAAGCTGAGGCTAAACGCAGAGATTATGAAAAAATACAGAAAGTATCTGAACAATTAAATAAGATTATTGATAATATTGAAGACAATACGGCTCGACAAATGGAACAAACTTGTGGACTTTTACGTTCAAAAGTTAATCCGTCATATCATGCACCGCAAGAAAAAAGCCAAAAAGGAAAACTGCGTGAATTGGCTCGAAAATTTATGGGAGTTAACAGATAGTGAAATTAAGAGAATTGGCTAGTTTATGTAGACTTACTATTGTAGGCAATAGTGAGGCGGAAGTATATAGTATTGCATATGCAGATGAAGCTACGAAAAAAGATATTTCTGTTGCGTTTTCGGTTAGTGAATTGAAAAAAACTCAGGCTAATATAGTTTTAACAGAGCCAATTGTATACGAAACAGATAAAACATTAGTTTATTGTAATTATGGAGATATTTTTTCTACAGTAGCTGCAATAGTTCGAGTATTTACTCAGATTGGATATTATAAAGATTATCAGTATATGCCAAAGTATACGAAACAAAGTCAAGACGTTTTTATTGGTAAGAATGTTGAAATTGGGGAAGATTCGTATATTTATCCAAATGTAACAATCGGCGACGATGTACATATTGGAAAAAATTGTTGCGTTGAATCAGGCGTATTTATTAGCAATGGCACATATATAGGTGACAACTGTATTATACGTTCAGGAGCACGTATTGGTATTTCTAGTTTTTTACATTATGACAAAGATGGAAAAGCTTGCTGTTTTCCAGGTGTTGGAATTACTATATTAGGAAATGATGTCCAAATTGGCAGTAATACTATTATTCAAAGGGGTTCTATTTCTGATACAGTTGTAGAAGATAGAGTATTAATTGGTAATCTTGTTGTTATAGGACATGATGTTAAAATTGGTCATGATTCACACATTTCTTGCCAAGCTGGGTTGGCAGGTCGCTCTCGTATTGGTTCTCACGTAAAGATTATGGGGCAAGCTGGAATAGCGGAAGGTATTGAAATTGCTGATTACAGCAATGTTTTGGGTAATTCTATGGCAACAAAAAATGTTCATAAAGGTAAAGTGATTTCTGGTGCATATGGTCGAGATCATAGAGAGGAATTGAAGATACAGGCATTGTTAAGAAAATACTATAGGAGGGATTAACTATGGGATGTTGTGTAGGTGATTGCTGTGTATTAGATTGTGGTTTTTGCTGTGTGTTTGATTTTTGCAGTGATTCAGGCTGTGGATATCACCCAACTACTAATGACACTGTGGATCATTCTAAAAAAATAGCTGATGAATTAGCTGAAATGAAAGATAGGGCTCATAAAGAAGGTGAAAAAATTGGCAGTGAAGCTTTTTCTAATATCAATCAATTTATGAGTCAATTTATTTCTCATCTGAAAACAGTTAATGAAGGACAATATGGCGGAAAGAAACTTAATATTAAAATAGATAATATTGAACGGGAATTTGAGAAGTTACAGCAAGAAGTTACAGGATTTATTGGAAAACGGATGGATGATAGATTAGTTTTAACAGATAGTGAATTATCAATTATTTTAGAAGAAAAGGACGATGTTGAAAGAGCTAAAAATTTTGAAAATTTTTATAAAAAGATACATGAAAACGCAGTACTGGATCTTAGTAAGAAGATAGAGGAAATAATTGCTCAACAATTTAGTATTGTAGATATTGAGATTCGTAATCGTTTAAAAGAAGTGGATTTATCTACCAAAAATGCGTTAAAAGAGTATGAGCAAGCGGAGAGATTGAAAAAAGAAAATAGTGTTGAGTTGGCTGAAAAAGATTTAGTGTTTATGTATAAAATAACTATTGCAGATATTTTGTTAAATGAATTAAATAGGAATGAAAAATAAAAATTATGGATGTTATAATTTCAGGAAATAAAAATATTGTAAAATTTATGTGTTCTATGGGCACCTGTTTAAATTGCAATGACGAAATGAAGATATCAAAGTTTAATTATATTCAAAATGATAAAAAAGGATATTTAATTTATAATACTCTTTATAATGCGTTATTGCGGTTAAGCTCGCTGGAATATGAAAAGCTATTGGGAAAGAAAAAAATAGGCAAAGAACTAAGAAGAAACTTTGCAAAACATGGATTAATTGTTGCTAAAAAATTAGATGAAATAAAAATTTATAATCAATGGAGTTCTTTGCAGAGAGAGGTTGATAGACCATATATATCTGTTAATGTTGCGGCAACTTTGAAATGTAATGCTCGGTGTTATTATTGTTATGAAAAAGGTGTAAGACATTGCGACTTCGAAGAAAAACAGCTTCCTTTGTTAATAAAGTTTTTAAAAGAACGGGTTCGAGAAAATGATACCTTGGTTTTAAATTGGTTTGGTGGAGAACCATTGATGAATAAAAAGATACTGAATGTTGTTTCTAATGAATTGAAGAAATCTGGAATTTCATTTTCTTCATATATTATTAGTAATGGAAGCTTGATCAATAAGCAAATGGTGATTAGTGATTTTGTACGATGGAATGTTATGGATATTCAAATTACTCTTGATGGCTTACGAGAAACATATGAAAAACGAAAAGCTTATATTGATCAAAAGCGAAATATTTTTGCACGAATTTTACGAAAAATTGAATTGGTAGCAAAGAATGGAGTTCGAGTTCATATAAGATTAAATGTTGATAGAAGAAATAAGATGGAAATATTGGACTTATTAAAATTATTGAATACTAAATTTGGACAATTTAAGGAAGTTACTTGGTATCCGGCTTTTTTAACTGGAATTGGTGATGATTTAACAGAAGATGAAAAAGTGTCTTTTGTGAAAGATATGCTTTATATAACGAAAAACCCAGCGAAAATGAACATAGGACGCAGATTATATTCGATGCCTAAAATTAGAGCATGTATGCGAAGTGACCCGAAATCTTTTTCGATAGATGTATTTGGGCATGTATATAGTTGTGAGCATTTGGTCGGAAGAAAAGAGAAATCTATAGGAACGTTGAAAGAATTTGACGATCAAAAAAATTGGTGCCGTAATAATGTAAAATTACGAGATGAATGTAAAAAATGCATATTTTTGCCGAAATGTATGGGAGGGTGTGTAGCGAATTTAGAAACAAATGATGAAGCATGTATGATTGAAAAATATATGATACAAGGATATTTGGCTTATTTAGCTGAACAATAAGGGGGAGTTTATGATGCAGATACTATCTCGTATTTTGTCTTGTATGGGATTTTTTACGCAAATAGATAAAAAAGATCTTGAAAAAAATTTTAACGAGGTTTCAGATAAACTTTTGAATTTAAAAGAATTTATGTCCGATATAAATCAAAATATTGCTAGTAATCAGATGAATTTTATGCAGTCTTTTTCAGATATGCAAAAAGATACTTTTTTTAAAATTTCAGAATCTCTGGAAGCGAATAAAGAAATAGCGGCTAAAACACAAATTTTGGAAGAAAATATAACTTCTATCATAAAAAAATATATGGATCAACAACATGAAGATATAATGAGTATGCAGAAATTATGTCAAGAAATTTTGGAAAATAGTAATATTATAAAAGATATTATAAACAACGTTGAAAAAATTAAATTAACGCAACTCAATAAAAGTATTATTGATAATCATATGGCATTATCTACAAATATAATAAATATAGCAAAAGAACAAACTACATGTTTGAAAGAAATAAAAACTTATTCTGAAAAAGAAAGTGAATACTTTAGATTACAAAAAAAACAAGATAAAGAAATGATGGAATTTTTAAAAGAAAGTTTTTTACAGCAAGATATAAAAATGGCTAATGTAAGAACCTTTTGTGAAAACATTGTTCAAAATAATGATAGATTAAGAGATATTTTACTTGAATTAAATAAAAATAAGATGACAAAAGATGATTTAGATATTATTTCCAGTTTTCTTAGATTATTAGCAGCTAATCAATTGATGCAATCAGCTTCCAACATTGTAAAAAATCAAGATAATTATTACTAATTCAACAATTATGAGAGTACTATGGTAAGATTTTATTATAAAATAATCCCTGCCACTCCGCCAACTTAAAAGCAAAAGACATCGGTTAACGCCGGTGTCTTTTTTATTTTTGTACCATTCAGTGATATTTGCAAAATCTATTCAGTGAAATTTCTAGTTTTCATTCAGTGAGATTTAGTATATTACGATTAACTTAATCGTAATTAACCAAATCGGCATAAATTTTCAGAAAATACGTTTAATTACAGGATGCTTGAATTTTTGGCATGTAGAGTTATAATATTTAGTGTTATGCTTTATAAAACGGCATAATAGTTTTTAAAATTATATTCAGGAGGGAACTATGTCTAAATTACGTATTGCCATCACTGCTGATACTTATCCGTATGCCAGTGATGTTACCAATCTGGTGCGTGCGCCTTTTACGGCACGCGGACTTGTGGATATTATTAACGAGCTGGGCGCGCTACCCATTGTGCTGCCGGATGTTCCGGGCGCTAAAGGCGAAGATTATGCAGAGATGTTTGACGCGCTGATTATTCCCGGCGGGCCGGATGCCGACCCTTCGTTTTTCGGTGAAGAACCGTGGATGCATATCGGTATGACCAATTACAAACGCGATGTGTTTGAAGCAGAAATTTTCAAGGCCTTTTACAAGGCAGGCAAGCCTATTTTCGGCATTTGCCGCGGCTGCCAGTTTATTAATATTATGATGGGTGGCAGCGTATATCAGGATTTGGCAACGCAGAACCCTGACGCTTATATCCGCCATTCGCAGGGTGCAAACGGCTGCTATCCTACCCACCACGTAACGGTGGAAGAAGGCAGCTGCCTGTATGAAGCGCTGGGCGGCAAAGCGTATGTAAATTCCCGCCATCATCAGGGTATTAAAAAAGTTGGCGAAGGTTTAAAAGTTACGGCCAAAGCTCCGGACGGAGTTATTGAAGCAATTGAAAGCGCCGAAGGCAGCCAGATTGTTGCCGTACAGTGGCACCCGGAAAATATGTGGCAGGAGCACCCCGAAATGCGCAGAATTTTTGCCGGTTTTATCGACAGGGTTGCCGCATCTAAAAAATAAAGTTTAATTTAAAATAAGGGAGAAGTTACTATGAGTAAAGGTAAAATGGGCTTTTGGACGATAGTGCTTTTCGGTATTAACAGCATTATCGGCTCGGGCATTTTTCTTTTGCCTAACAACGCCATGAGCATTATCGGTCCGGCAAGCCTTGGCGTACTTTTATTTGATATGCTGCTGGTATTGGCAATGACTTTTTGCTTTGCCGAAGCCAGCGGGCTGTTTAAAGATAACGGCGGCCCGTACATTTATGCCAAAGAGGCTTTTGGCAATTTTATCGGCTACGAGGTTGGCTTTTTAACGTGGATTACCCGCATTATTGCGTTTTCTACCATGGGCGTTGGCTTTGCAACTGCTTTGGGCGGCATTATGCCGGAATTAAGCACGCCGCTAATGAAAAACATTATTGTAACTGTAATTTTTGCACTGCTGGCAATTATGAACCTGTTTGGCGTGCAGCTTTTTAAGGTTATTCAAAATATGGCAACCGTTGCCAAAATTCTGCCGTTTGTATTGTTTATCGGCATGGGCGTTTTCTTTATCGACAGCGCCAATTTTACGCCGCTGTTCCCCGGCGGTGAATATACCCCCGGCAGCTTCGGCACGGCGGCGGTAATGCTGTTCTTTACATTTACAGGTTTTGAAAGTATCGCCGTTGCCGCTTCCGAAATGGAAAACCCGCAAAAGAACTTGCCGAAAGCCATTTTGGTTGTTATCTGCATTGTAGCAGCAATTTATTTTATGCTACTGGCCTGTGCTATCGGCATAATGGGTTATGACCTTGCCAATACAACGGTTCCCGTGCAGGAAGCTTTCGGGCGTATTGCAGGCAGTTTCGGCGTGGGCATTGTTGCTTCCGGCACGCTGGTTTCCATCGGCGCTCTGTGCATCAGTTCTTCTTTCGTTACTCCGTACAGCTGCCTTGCTTTGGCAGAAAAAGGCATGCTGCCTGCCGCTATGACGAAGCGCAACCGCTTTAACGCTCCTTACTGGTGCATAATTGCTTCTACCGTTATTGCGCTTTTAATTGCCTATACCGGCAGCTTTACGTTCCTTGCTTCCATCAGCGTGGTATCGCGTTTTTCGCAGTATATTCCGACCTGTCTTTCCATACCGGTATTCCGCAAAAAAATGCCGGATGCGCCGCGTGCGTTTAAAATTCCGTTTGGCCCTCTTATTCCGGTTATTGCCGTGCTTACCAGTTTATGGCTTCTGGCACAGGCTAAGCCCCAGCAGCTGATTATGGGCCTTGGCGCAGCCGTAATTGCCGTGCCGTTCTATTACTTTGTTTATAAAAACAAAAAAGAGGAATAAAAACCAAAAACAAAAGGAGAAGGTTTTAAGCCTTCTCCTTTTATAATTTTACAACATTTTCAGCATAACAATGCCGCCAATCATTGTAAGGATACCGAATGCGCCAAGAGGTTTAATTTTTAACCCGAAAAACAATTTATCCACAAAGGTGGTGGCTAAAATGCCAAGCGCGCCCCAGGTTGCGTAGGCAATGCTTAAATCAAGCGTTAAAAGGGCCTGTGCCAGAAACAGGAAGGCAACGCCGATAAGGGCAAGCGAGGCAAACCCGTATGTTTTATTGTGGAAACCGTTTGATTTTTTAAGAAAAATATTAGCGATAACGTCAGTTGCAACAGTAAGCAATAAGTATATAATGCCGGTTGTATAAGCCATTTTTATTCACTCCCAGTGCGGGCTGTGCCGTTTTTAACCATTGTCAGCCCTATTAGTATAATTGCAAAAGCAAAAAGTTTTTGCGGCGGCATTGCTTCGTTAAAAATAATCCAGGCAATAAAGGCAGTACCCATAAGGCCAATGCCTTCCCAAACTGCGTAGGCAACGCTGATGGGTATTTTTTTTACTGCCTTGCTGAGGCAGAAGTACGAAAAGCCCATTAATAAAAGCATTACCGGATAACCGATAAACCATTCGTGCATAACGGAAAACTTCATAAAAGTTGTGCCTGTAACTTCCAGTGCAATGGCCGCAAACAGCATATAAACATGTTTCATGATAATTCACCCTTTCACTTGCAGCAAAGTAATTTTGCCGCTATAATAATAGTAAAGTATGGTGCTGCACCATAGTCAAGGGGGTTTTTAAAATTTCGCAGAGGCTTTTAAAAACGGGCGAATTTGCCGCCTTTTGCAATACAACCAAAGATACTTTATTCCATTATGATGATATTGGGCTTTTAAAACCGGTAAAAACAGCGGCGAACGGTTACCGCTATTATTCGCTGAACCAGTTTTATATGTTCGATTTAATTACCACGCTTAAAGAGGTAGGGCTTTCGCTTGAGGAAATTAAAACCTATATGGACAAGCGGGATACGGACGCTTTTGTGGAGCTGTTACAAGCGAAGGACAGGATGCTTAAGGAGAAGATAATTATGCTGACGCGCCGACGCCGCCTTCTGCACAATACCCTGCGCATGATGGCGGAAGCGTTTGACGTGGCGGAGGACGAAATTACGGTGGAGTACGTGCCGGAAGAATATTTTATCGTCAGCGATACGCTTAAAAACAACAGCGAAAAAGAACAGTTTGCAGTATTGTCGCGCCTGTGGGATTATTGCAGCAAGCATAATGCTTATGATGATTTCTTTTTCGGCGAGATAATATCTTATGAAAATGTTGTAAACGGCAGCTTTGGCGTTATAAGGTATTCGTCGCGTATCGAAAAAAAGGTCAAAAGCCGCTATTTGCACGTTAAACCGGCAGGATGCTATGCCGTTAAATATATACGTTCATCATACTATGCCTTGCAGGAGGAATACCGCAAGTTTTGCTGCGAGCTGCATGAACTTGGCTATGAACCAAACGGCAGTATTTATCAGAATGATATAACCAATTATTTATCGGAGCGTTATGCCGATGATTATTTGATGAAAATAGAGGTAAGTGTTAAACGGCATGATGAAAATGGCTGCAAATAAAAATTTAACTAAAAAGGAACTGCAAATTTGCCTGTTGCTGACACTTGCTTTATGCGCTTTAGTGGCGGTGCCGCTTTTTGTAATGCCTGCGGACTGGCGTTTTACGGCAGTGCTTGCTGCAGCACAGTTTTTACTGCTGCTGCCGCTTGTTTATTATTCGCAGCCTGTTTTGCAAAGCGGCAGAAAAACTTTGTTCGGCGGCGTACCGGCAATGGAAGGGCTGGGGTTTGTCTGCTGCGCGGCTGGAATCATCAGCAGTGTCATTGTAAGCATAAATGCGGTACATGGTTTTATCAATGCCGCAGCGGCAGGTTTTGCACCGCTTGCCGTTTTACTGTTTACTGTTTTGGTAAATTGCTATTTTAAGCAAAACCGTTTAATTTTTAGTGCCGCGGAGCCTGATGACGGCATTACAGCCGATAAAACAGCGGCGTTTGTGCTGCCAGCAGTATTTGCCCTTGCACTTGCAGCGGCGTTAAGCTGGTGGTTTTACGGGCTTGGTGCGGCTGCTTCGTGGCAGGTTTTAAGCAGCGTGCTTATGGCAGCCGGGGCAGGTGCGTTTATGCTGGGTAATACTCTGCCGTATTATTTTGCCTTGCAGAATGCGCAAAACAAGAATTGTTCGTTTGAAAACAAAAAAACATTAAACGGCAGCCGCAAAATAAGCATGGCAGTTTTTGATGAAAGTTTTGCCAATGGCAGCGGACTGGAAATTACCGATATTATTACGGCAGCTGTCAGTGAAGCGCAGCTTTTGGCGTTGGCAGCATCCGTTGCGGAAAGTGCCGGGCATCTGCTGCGCGAAGTATTGAAAAATGCGGCAGCTGGGCTTAACCTGCCTGCGTGCAGCGGCGTTGTAATGCTGCGTGGCGGCATTGCGGCGCAGTGCAGCCGTAAAAATATCCGCATGGGCACGTTGGCATTTGTGCGTACTGTGGCGGATGTTCCTGCCGCTTTTGCCAAATATGAAGCGGAACTGCAAAAACAGGGCAAAACTGCCTATTATTTAACCTGCGGCAGAAACTTGCAGGGGATTATAGCGGTTGGAGAGAAAGTCAATACCAATCTTGCCCCGGCGTTGCAGAGCCTGCAAAAACTTGGTGTGCGCACGGTTATGTTCAGCAGCGGCGCCAAGCACAGGGCAGAATACATCGGCAGTAAGGCCGGTTTTGATAAAACAGTGGCGGAACTTAGCGTGGAACACCAGAAAGAACTTGCCGAAACTTTTTGCAGAACCGGGGAATTTGTTGCCGTAATTAAGCGTTGCGATGACGGCACAGCCTTGCGGGCAGATATTTACAGCCCCGGTGCCGTTAAAGAAGGCAGCGTTGTTTTTAAGGATGGCAAGGTGGAAAATTTGGCAGAGGCGATAAAGCTGAGCGGCAGGCTGCAAAAAATGTGCAGGCAAAATGAAAAAGCTGCTCTTTGGGCAGCCGTGTTATGGGCTTTTGGCGCTGCCTGTGGATGGCTGCTGCTTTTTAAAACAGTACTGCCTGGCGTTGTGCTTGCGGCCATGCTTGTAATACAGGCAGCTGCTATATGGCTAAACAGCCGGAGGCTGCAAAAATGAATAGTAAGAAACTGCTGTAAAGAAATTTACGGCAGTTTTTTAATTATAAA
>ULVB01045473.1_pt1 | contig 42811 bp, 32 predicted proteins | sample 1959071 | NCBI WGS metagenome assembly ULVB01 (sample SAMEA4835776, study PRJEB28245) | human gut metagenome | biome: gut microbiome; material: fecal sample | place: Denmark | collected 2008 | reverse complement strand
GAATATGAGCCCCTTTCAGGGGCAGCGGCGCAACTGCCATGCTATCTGCCTCAAAAACACGCAGAATTTTTCTGTATTTTGAACACCCTACCTTTCAAGGGTAGCTGTTTTTTAGGCTCGTTGACAGCAGATGAAAAAATAGACGCGAAATAAATAAATGATATGTTTGTCTCGCTCAGATTTTTGTGTTAAATTTGAGGCTTGAATTAATTACTGAATTGAGAAATGAGGTTAGAAAAGCGAGTGTGTTAAGTGTTAAATGATGGTGAAATTGTGAGCCTTTTGGCTGTTCATAGCTATGCAAACAAACGAAGGCTATACTTTTTGTCGAACGCGGCACGTTGCACATCCGTTTCTCGACCCAGATTCGTTCGTTTCTCGACCCAGATTCGTTTGTCTCTCGACCCAGATTCGTTCGTCTCTCGTCCCAGATTCGCTGACAAGTCTTAGGGCGCGAAGATGAAGGATGCTTGGAAGGATTTCCAGCAGACGGGTTTGACTGGCTCGTGGCGGTGGCTCTTGCGCTTGATGCCGTCAGGACAACGCAAATGGATTTCCGCTGTTGTTCGTTGGAGAGAAATATTAATCAACCCATAAAATATGCAATCATGAAAAGAATATTCGTGGCCGCTTTCGCCTTGTTGGCAATGGCAACAACGGCTTCGGCTCAGAACTATGAAGTGGTGAACGACTCGGTGGCTGCAGAAACGACAAAGAGCGGCACCAGCATTCTCGCCCAACTGATGGACAACGCCATGACGGAAGTACCTGCGGCCTATCCAGGTGGAGCTCGGCAACTCATGGTAGACCTCGCAGCCAATCTGGAATATCCGACAATTGCGATAGAATCGGATTTGCAGGGAAGAGTCCTCTTACAGTTTGTCGTCACGCGCCAGGGGAAAATCGGAGAGGTGAAGGTGTTGAAGAGCCTTTCGCGCGAATGCGACGCAGCAGCCATCAAAGCCGTGAGAAAGCTCAGGACCTTCACGCCAGCGCGACATAAAGGAAGCGTTGTCAGTGTCAAGTACACCCTTCCTGTCACATTCCGCTTGCAGTAATTCTATACCTTAGTGATGGTGAAAGAATAAGTTGAGCAATTTTGACAGGGCATAAGAAATAACTCCTTACTCCACAAAATTGGTCAAGTTATTTTTTACCATTACTTAATATATTCCTATGTCAAAAAGTACATTCTTACAAGACTTCAAAGCGTTTGCCATGCGTGGCAACGTTGTTGATATGGCCGTTGGTGTTGTTATCGGTACGGCCTTCGGAAAAATCGTGTCGTCCATCGTGTCCGACCTCATCATGCCTCTGATTGGCGTCATCTGTGGCGGCGTGAACTTCACCGACCTCTCCATCACGCTTAAGGAAGCGCAGGTGGTGGATGGACAGGAACAGGCCGCCGTGTTGCTCAACTATGGCAACTTCCTGCAGGCCACGTTTGATTTCATCATCATCGCCTTCTCCATTTTCGTCTTCATCCGCCTCATTTCTAAGCTCCATCGCAAGAAACAAGAGGTGCCGGCTCCCGCAGAACCTGCGAAGCCCAGCGAGGAAGTGCAACTGCTCACGGAAATCCGCGACTTGCTGAAGAAGCAGGAAAAATGATGAGCGCGGGCCATCTGCAACAAAATGGGTGCGCAAAATCAAACTGGTTTTCCCTGCTTATCATTATTCTGACAACCTACCAAACAACCTAAACATAAAAAACAAACGAAACACTATGAGGAATTTCTTCAAACATTCGGGGCAGTTGTGTGTGCTCGGTGCCTTGCTCCTTTTGGGCGTTCCTGTTTTTCTCTCCTCCTGCAAGGAAGAGATTGACGAGTCGAACTTCGCCATCAAAAAGATGCAGACAGCAGCCGATTATATCGACGAAAACAGTCAGTTTTCCTTGATGAACGCGCTTTTCCGACGCGTCAGATTGGGCAACGTTGAGGGCGCGTCTCCGCTCCACAATATGCTCTCTGCCAGAGGAAACTACACCATCTTCCTGCCAACAAACGAGGCGGTGGAGAAATATATGGCAGAAAACGGCATCACCTCTATCGACGAGATGAGCGACGACCTCGCCAATACGCTCGCCAAGAGCTGCATCATTGACAATGGCTCAAACAACGCCTACGAAAGCGCTGACCTCCCCAGCAGCGGTGCGCTGCCCATCTCCTGTCTCTCCGACCGTATGCTCTCTTGCTCGCTCGATTCCACATCGACTTTCATCATCAACGGAACGTCGAGAATCATCAAGGGCGACATCGAGGTGTCAAACGGTTTCATCCATGTGGTTGACGGCGTGATCAGTCCGTCGCTCAACACGCTCGACGAGCAAATAGGCGAGGCCGACAACCTCAAGGTGTTCAGCTACTTGCTCACCCATACGGCCTTGTGCGACTCGCTGCACGAGTATCTCGACAAATCGTATGAGAACTCCAGCCGACAAGAGAAAACGCACATGGGCGAGTTTGACTACGTCTATGCACAACACCGCTACATCGGATACACCGCCTTTGTGGAACCCGACAGCATCTACGAGCAGACATTGGGCCTCAAGGTTGAAAAAGACGCTGAGGGTAACTTGACCAATGGCGCCGCTTTCGTGGCCAAACTGAAGGATTATGTGGCCGACGCTTACGGTTCGAACCATATCGATGATTTGAAGCATCCGTACAACCCCATCAATCGTTTCGTGGCCTACCACCTCGTTTACGGACGTATGCCTTTCAACAAACTCGTTTATCATTGCAACGAGTATAACTACAAGTATGGTCAGTGGAACGCACCGCAAACCGTCAATATGCCGACCAACGTGTGGGAGTTCTACACCACCATGGGCGCATTCCCCAGTCTGCTGAAAATCACGCAGGTGGGCGACGCTGGATTTGAGCACGACGTTGACCACAAAATCTATCTCAACCGCATCTCGCTCTATGCCGACGGCCCGACGGACGACTATCACGAAACGGGCGTGGTACCAGGCTATGCGGGCATCATCGTCAATGCCGATAATGGTGACAACGACAACAACGCCCTCAACGGCTATTATCACACCATCAACAAACTTCTGGTCAACGACGAAGGCACGCGCGATGAGCTCTACAAGCGCCGCATCCGCATGGACATCGCCGCCACGCTTCCTGAACTGGCTACAAACAACTATCGCGGAAACTACAAAATTGCTTTCGACCCAGGCTATCTCTCGCGCATGATTCGCCAGAGCAGCAGTACGAAGATGGGACACACCCACGCGCAGGGTTCTGGATGGCTGGCCATGTGGGGCGACGAGTTCCGTGTGTTCGGTCTCTACGACTTCATCTATAAGCTTCCGCCCGTTCCGAAAGACGGTACTTACGAAATCCGCCTGGGACTCAGCCACGGTCCGATTAGAGGTATGGCGCAGATTTATTTCGGCGACGACCCCGACCGTCTCGCGCCCGTGGGTCTTCCCTACGATATGCGTCAGATTCCTGGTTCCAACACCCCCAACATCCCTTGGGTGAAGGACGGCGACGACCAGACGGTCAACCGCGAAAACGACAAGAACCTGCGTAACCAAGGCTATATGAAGGCCCCGATGTTCTTCACCTACAGTACGGGACGCGCCGACCAGCCTTTGCGCGAATTTGGCGGCTCATGGTGTGCCATCCGCAAGATTGTCTGCACCGAATATATGAAGGCAGGAAAGACCTATTACCTGCGCTTCAAGTCGGCCTTGAAGAAACTCGATGCCGAGCTGGAGCTCGACTACTTCGAATATGCTTCAACCCCCGTTTACAATGGGGTAGAGCCAGAGGATATTTGGTAAGTTAGAAATAGAAAAAGATTTATTTTGTTTCCCGCTCCGAATCAACAACAGATTCGGGGCGGGATTTTTGCTTGCTTTTTGGGGGAATTGGAAAGGCATTTTTGGGGGACTTTTTCGCTGCGTTTGTCATGTTCGCTTTTGAGGGGAAAAACACGGATTTTGGGGATGAAGTCTTGACGATATCACTCCGAAAAACAGGCTTGGCGGCATGAAAACGACAAACTTTTAGTCCTGCGCTTGTAAAAAAAAGCAAATATAAAATATTTTGCCTGTAAAATTTGGCTTACCCCTAACAATTTACTACCTTTGAGAGGTAAAAAAGACCTCAATAGAATCCACAAGATTCTGTTGGGTTAAAATCTTCACTTGACAAATAGTGATAGTCTTTAATTAAAAATCACAAAGTTATTCGTATAAAACCTTATAATCTTCTGACCTATGTGCTACTTAAAATTTGACAAAGCGCAGATGACGAACCTTCAGGACTCCCTCTATAAGGAATTTCTGATCACAAATCGCTCTGGCGCTTATTGTAACACAACATTGGTTGGCTGCAATATCCGTAAGTACCACGGCCTCATGGTCGTTCCAGTTCCCGAACTGGACGACGAAAACCATGTGTTGCTCTCCTCGCTCGACGAAACTATCATTCAGCACGGCGCGGAGTTCAACCTCGGCCTTCATAAATACCAAGGGGAAAATTACAGTCCGAAGGGACACAAGTATATCGTGAGCTTTCAATGGGACAAGGTGCCGACCTGGATTTATCGTATCGGTGGCGTGCTGCTCAAAAAGGAAATGGCATTCTGCACCGACGATTATCAGTTTTATATCCGCTACACGCTGCTCGATGCTCATTCGGCCACTACGCTGCGCCTGAAACCGTTCTTGGCCTTCAGAAGTGTGCGCCAGTGGACACACGAAAACTCTGTTGCCAACAGCGGATACACAGAGGTGAAGAATGGTATAAAGATGTGCCTCTATCAGGGCTATCCCGACCTCTTCATGCAGACTAATGTCAAATCGGAATTCCACTATTGCCCCGATTGGTATCGCGGACTCGACTACCCGAAGGAACGCGAACGTGGCTACGACGCTACAGAAGACCTCCTCGTGCCAGGTTATTTCGAGATGCCAATCAAGAAAGGACAGTCTGTTGTGTTCTCGGCTGCGCTCAATGAATTGGCACCGAACCGCTTGGGACACTATATGGAAGAAGAACGCGAAGCGCTCGACGAACGCGACAGCTTCTATCATTGCCTTGTTAACGCCGCACACCAGTTTAATGTTCGCAGAGACGGAAAACACTACATCCTCGCTGGGTATCCCTGGTTTAAATGCCGTGCACGCGATACGTTTATCTCTATGCCGGGCTTGACGCTTTCTATCGGTGAGAGAGAGCAGTATGAAAAGTATATGGACGCTGCCGCTGAAGCCATTCGCCAGTATATCAACAAAGAGCCTGTCACGGTGCCTATCTACGAAATCGAGCAACCAGATTCGCTGCTTTGGGCGACGTGGTGCTTGCAGCAGTATCGCAAGAATGTGTCTGCACAAGATTTTCAGGAGAGGTATGGCGAACTGCTCAAGGACATCATGGAATATGTTCGTGGCGGACACCACACAAATCTCTTCGTTCACGAAAACGGATTGCTCTATTCCAACGGACGCGACCGCGCTGTGACGTGGATGAACTCTATGGCCAACGGACGCCCCATCATTCCGCGCTCAGGATATATCGTTGAGTTTAACGCGCTCTGGTATAACGCCATGAAATTCTACGAGCAGGTGCTCAAAGAGAAGGGCGACGAGACGAGCATGATTCTCGCACAGGATTATGCCGACGAGGCAGAAAAGATGACGACGGCCTTCAAGGAGGTGTTCCTCAACGAACACGGCTATCTGCTCGATTATGTCGATGGCAAGATGATGGACTGGAGCGTACGTCCCAACCAGCTTTTCGCCATCGCGCTCGACTATTCTCCGCTCAGCATGAAGGAACGCAAGGGTGTGCTCGACATCTGCACGAAGGAACTCATGACGCCAAAGGGCATGCGCTCGCTCTCGCCAAACAGCGGCGGATATACTCCGATGTATGTGGGACGACAGGCCGACCGCGACCAGGCTTACCATCAGGGAACGGGATGGCCTTGGCTCACTGGTTTCTATCTGGAGGCTTATCTGCGCGTTTACAAGATGAGCGGCGTGAACTACATCGAACGCAAGCTCATCGGTTTTGAGGAAGAACTCTTCTATCACTGCATCGGCACCATTCCGGAACTCTTCGACGGCAACCCGCCATTCCACGGACGTGGAGCCATCTCATTTGCCATGAACGTGAGCGGTATTCTCCGGGCCATCCGTTTGATGGAGAAATATCAAATCGCGGAAGATTAAAACAATGTTGTTGCCAGAGATTTTCTCTGGGGATGGCGGAGAGCGGCACGACCAGTGCGGCTCTCGCCAAGCAACTAATCACCATAGCCATGGCGGGGAAGCTTCCGCAAAATATCGCGCGGATAACGTCTCTTTAGTAATGGTTGAAGTTCGTTTTTCACCATTGCTTACCGTGGCATTAACAGCTAATACCAATTTATGAAAGTATTAATGTTCGGATGGGAGTTCCCTCCTCATATCTTGGGCGGACTCGGAACAGCCAGCTATGGCATCACTGCCGGACTGGCCAAACAACCCGATATGCAAATCACTTTTTGTATTCCGAAGCCCTGGGGCGACGAAGACAAGAGTTTCATGAACATCATCGGACTGAGCGAAACACCCATCGTTTGGCGTGACGTTGACTATGACTATGTCAAGCAACGCCTTGGCAACAAAATGTCGCCGGAGCAATATTATGCCCTGCGCGACCATATCTATGCCGATTTCTCATACCGTATGACGGATGATTTGGGATGTATCGAGTTTTCTGGACGCTACCCCGATAATCTCTTCGACGAAATTAACAACTATTCCATCGTGGCTGGCGTGATAGCTCGTCAACAGGAATATGACATCATTCACGCACACGACTGGCTGACTTATCCGGCTGGCATTCATGCCAAAAACGTGAGTGGGAAACCGCTCGTGATTCACGTGCATGCCACTGACTTTGACCGCTCAAGAGGTAATGTCAATCCAACGGTTTACAGTATTGAGAAAGACGGTATGGATCATGCCGATTGCATCATGTGTGTGTCTGAACTGACGCGACGCACGGTGATTGAACACTACCACCAGGATCCAGCTAAGTGTATCGCTATGCACAACGCCGTTTATCCGCTCTCCGACGAGGTGAAGCAGATGGTCGCACAGCGCAAACCCCACACGGAGCGTAAGGAACGCGTGGTGACTTTCCTCGGACGTATCACGATGCAGAAGGGACCGGAATATTTCGTTGAGGCGGCTTCGCTCGTGCTGCAACGCACGCGCAATGTGCGCTTCTGTATGGCCGGTTCTGGAGATATGCTTAACGCCATGATTGAGATGGCGGCGCAGAAGGGGATTGCCGACCGCTTCTTCTTCCCAGGATTTATGAAGGGAAAACAGGTCTACGAGGTGTTCCGCGACAGCGACGTTTATGTGATGCCGTCTGTGAGCGAGCCGTTTGGCATTTCGCCTCTTGAGGCCATGCAGTGTGGCGTGCCGTCCATCATCAGCTATCAGAGCGGATGTGCGGAAATTCTCGACAAATGTATCAAGACAGACTACTGGGATATCAATGCGATGGCTGATGCCATGTATTCCCTCTGCACCAACGAAGGACTCTATCAGTATCTTCAAGAGGAAGGAATCAAGGAGGTTGACCAAATCACCTGGGAGAAAGTGGGCAAGCGCATTTACGATGTCTACCAGCAGGTGCTTCAAAATTACAATCACAAATAAGAGTAGTTAACACATTCAATTGACTCCGCCGAAGTCTCTTGCGGCGGATGTCTGCAAAAACAAGATATCCCTATGAAGACCATTTGCTTATATTTCGAGATACACCAAAACATCCATCTCAAGCGCTATCGTTTCTTCGACATCGGCACAGACCATTATTATTATGACGACTACGAGAACGCGCGCTCTATCACTGAAACTGCCGACAACTCTTATGTGCCGGCACTCAACGCGCTCATCGAAATGGCTGAGCGCTATGGCAACTATTTCAAATGCGCCATCTCGCTCTCTGGCTGCGCCATTGAGCAACTTGAAAACCACGCTCCGCAGGTGATTGAACTCCTGCAGAAACTCAACGACACGGGCTGCGTGGAATTTCTCGCTGAACCATATTCCCACGGTTTCTCTTCTCTGGCCAACCCTGAATGCTTCAAGGAAGAAGTGACGCGCCTTTGCAAGAAGGTGAAGTCGCTATTCGGACAGGAACCGAAAATCTTCCGCAATTCTTGCCTCATCTACTCTGACGAAATCGGAGAACTCGTGGCCAGCATGGGCTTTAAGGGTATGTTGGCAGAAGGTGCTAAGCAGGTGTTGGGATGGAAGAGCCCGCACTTCGTTTACAACTGCAACCGCAACCCGAAACTGAAGCTTCTCCTGCGCGACTACAGTTTGTCGGAGGACATCAGCTATCGTTTCAACGATTCTTCTTGGAACGAATATCCGCTCTTCGCCGACCGCTATGCCGACTGGATTGCCCAGTTGCCAGAGGAAGACCAGGTGATCAACCTCTTCATGGAGCTCTGCGCTCTCGGTATCTTCCAGCCGTTGTCTTCGAATATCCTCGAGTTTATGAAGGCTTTGCCAGAACAGCTCCGCCAGCGCGGCATCGTGTTCTCAACGCCATCGGAAATCTGCTCGAAGATCAAGTCGTCGGGCGACCTCAACGTGGAATACCCTATCTCTTGGGTGGACGAAGAACGCGACCTCTCGCCGTGGCTCGGCAACGTGATGCAGCGTGAGGCTTTCGAAAAACTTTATAGCATTGCCGACCGTGTGCGTATCGCTGGCGACCGCCGCTTGAAGCAAGACTGGGACTATCTCCAGACTTCAAACAACCTCCGCTTTATGAGCACGAAGGCCAACTCTTACGGCGGCTATCGCGGTATTTATTCTTCGCCCTACGATGCTTTCACCAACTACATGAATATCCTTGGCGACTTCATCTCACGCGTGAACAACCTCTATCCGGAGGATGTTGACAACGAACAGCTTGAGTCGCTCTTCACGACCATCAAGAACCAAGACCAGGAACTGGAAGTGAAGAACAAGGAAATCGAGAAGTTGCAGCACATGCTTGCCAAGTTGGAGAAAGAGGCTCCTGCCAAGAAACCAGCTGCCAAGAAAGCGCCTGCCAAAGCTGCAAAGGCGTCTGCCAAGAAGGCCACTGCCGTGAAAAAAGAGGCGGAAGAGACTGAAACTAAGTAATGGTGAAAGAATAAGTTGACCAATTTTGACCTGTATTTTTGTTGGTTTTGGAATTTGGAAGAGGGAGCATAGCGGGGCTATGTGACCGATGACAAATTTCAAAAACAGCAAAAAGGCAGGGCATAAGAATATAATTCCTTACTCTTCAAAATTGGCCAAGTTATTTTTTCATCATTACTAAGTAATTGGAATGTGAGATAATTTGAACAAGGCCCTGTCAAGGCAGTGTTCAACGTCTGCTAAGCGGAATCTGTGTGCGGATTTTTTTCGTGCCAGATTCCGCTTCACTTTTCCTTGACGGAAAGGGTGGGCTGAGGCTTACGGCGCATCCGCTGATTCGTGATGGAGGGGAGTTGATGCCTACTTATATATGGAGTGTGTAGTAAAAAGAGAACAGGGACGGTCTTCTGCAAAATGTGTAGCTGAAGACCGTCCCTGTTCTTGGTTGTAGTGGCTTATGTTTGCTTGTCGTGTGGACTTGCGTTTGCTTGTAGGTGTATGTTGTTGGTGGCTTATGTTGTTGGTGGTGTATGCTGTTGGTGGTGTATGCTGTTGGATACTCCTGTCTGTATGATAGAGTGGTTTACTTCCGTAACCTGCCAACGATGTCTTTGGCGGCGCGTTCTGGTGCGCCTGGCGCCCCCAATTGTTGTGCCATTTCCTCGTATCCGTTGAGCATCTCCTGGCGCTTGTTGCCGCCGGGAAGCAGGGGAAGAAGGGCATTGCTGACGTTGCTGACCGTCATGTCATCGGCCACAAGTTCCGGTACGACCTCGCGGTTGCAGACCAAATTGACCAAAGATATGTATGGCACTTTGAGAAAATGGCGACGGAGAAAGGAAACGAAACGACCGCAGGCGACATAGTAGCACACCACTTGCGGTACGCGGAAAAGCGCCGTTTCAAGGGTGGCCGTTCCGCTCGTTACGAGGGCAGCAGAAGCGCGTGAGAGCAGTCCGTAGGTGTCTCCTTTGATCATTTCCACGTCCTCTTCCCGCAGTTGGGCACGTTCAAAGATGTGCTTGTATACTTCCTGCGGCATGGAGGGCGCGATGGCGATGGCTAGGCGGAAACCTTTTTCGCGCAGTGGCATGACCGCTTGAAGCATGCGGCTCAGGTTGTCTTCAATTTCTTGTCGGCGCGAACCGGGCAACAAGGCGATGAGGTGCTCGTCGCGGCAGTGGTCTGGGTGTTTCAAACGATAGTTTGCTACTTCGTCAACCGTTGGGTTCCCCACATAGGTGATGGGATAGTTGTGGCGTTGTTCGAAATAGGGAACTTCAAAGGGCAGGATAGAGTAGAGGTGCGTCACATCGCGGCGAATGGCCTTGATGCGGTGTTCCTTCCAGGCCCAAATTTTGGGCGAGATGTAATAGAAGACAGGACAGATGTGTTCTTGCGTCACGTAACGGGCCATCTTGAGGTTGAATCCCGGATAGTCCACCAGAATCACCGCGTCTGGTTGCCATTCGGCAATCTGCTGTTTGCAGTGTTTTATGCCGCGCAAGATGGTTCGCAGATGAAGCAGAACGGGGATGAAGCCCATGTAGGCCAGATGCTTGTAGTGGCACAATAATTTGCCCCCCACGCGTTGCATTTCGTCGCCCCCATAAAAGTGGAAATCCGCATCAGGGTCTTCTTGCAGGAGCGCCTGCATAAGGTGGGCCGCATGGAGGTCGCCGCTGGCTTCGCCGGCAATGAGAAAAAATTTCATAGGCAGGTGGTCGTAAATAATGTCGGGTGGTAAAGGAGAATATTAAGTGGGTGTTCAGGATTATTTTTACATTTGAAAATAAGGAATAATCTTCCCAGCATTCATGTAATATTTTGATGACCTACTTAAGCCGATGGTCTTACTTATGACTTCTCAATCAGAATCGGTGGCGCTTCTCTTATTGATTCTCCTTCAACTTGTTATAGCAACTGCGGCAGAGCGGTTCGTATTCGTCTTGTTCGCCGAGCAAAACGCGCTGTGCGTTAGGGACGATGCGGTGTGACACGTGGGCAAGACCGCCGCAGCGGACGCAGATGGCGTGGACCTTTGTCACGTCTTCGGCAACGGCACAGAGTGCGGGCATGGGGCCGAAGGGGACACCCTGGAAATCCATGTCGAGACCTGCAATTATGACGCGCTTGCCTGCGTCGGCCAAATTGATGCATACGCGCACCAGTTCGTCATCGAAAAACTGCGCCTCGTCAATGCCAACAACTTCGGCGTCTTTGGCCAGCTCAACGATAGCTGCCGCTGTGCTTACTGGGGTGGAGTGGATGGCATTGGCATCGTGAGATACCACGTCTTCGTCGCTGTAACGCGTGTCGATGGTTGGTTTGTATATTTCTACTTTCTGCTTGGCTATTTTTGCGCGGCGCAGGCGGCGGATGAGTTCTTCGGTTTTTCCAGAGAACATGGAACCGCAGATTACTTCAATGCGGCCGTGGTGGTGATTTTCTTCCTGAAAAAGTTGCATGGGGTGAAAAATCGCAGGCCGAGCGACGGGAAGCCGCCGTTCGGCCTGCATGGATTGAATCGTTTATTTTTGTCGGTTGATATATTCTTGCAGGCCCTCGAGGTCGTTGTTGAAGTTGGCGATAAACCAGTCGCCATATTCAAAGCGCAGGCGCACCATGACACAGACTCCGTCTTGGCTGTCGCCATTAGGAAATACCTTGATGTCGGCGATGGCACTGGTGGCGGAAATGTCGCGTACGCGTTCGATTTCAGCACGCGGACTTTTGCAGTCTCGTGTGCGGAGCCAGGGCGAGAAGTCGTAATATCCTGTTTCGCCTTCGGGTGTCAATTGTTTTGCCGTACTATAGGCCGAACGAAACTCTTCGGCGAAGAAATAAGAAGATACCGAGGTTCTTCCCGTCTCAACAGAATTGAAAGCCAAGGCGTAAATAAGTTGTAGGCGCGTCTTGATATATTTGGCAGTGTGTTTTGTTTCAGACGGAAGTTCATTGGGGACATTGTTCCCGATGGAAGGAGCAGAAACGGTGCTGGCAGAGGTGGCCAATGTGAGGCAGGCGGCGCAACATGCAATTAGAGAGGCTAATCGTTTCATGATGTATTTGAGTTTTGTTGGTTAATGAAAAACAAAAGGCGGTTGTCTGAATAAGATGGTGGTCAGACCTATCGCGTGTTCTACAAGAGCAGGGCCGCTATGGTTGAAACACCGTAGAAAAGAATGATGAGTGAGGTGACGGCCAGCATCTTGTTGAGCTTTTTACCGTTGCCAATCCTTTTGATTCTCATAAAGGCGAGGAGGTTGAATATGCAGGTCGCGGCTGCCGTTCCTGTTGCTATGCCGATGGCCGTGTGGCAGGAGAGAAAATAACCTTGGCATGCGGCAGCGATAAGGCCGTATATCAAGTAGAGTAAGAACCCCAGTTTCTCCCCACACACCACAACGAATGTAGTCTTCCCGTGTTCTTTGTCCTGGTGGCGGTCGCGGATGTTATTGACCGTAAGCAGCGTGCACATGGCGGTGCCGCATCCCAGAGCAATCGGCCATAGTCCAGCTTCGTTGCAGGTTGCAAAGTGCAGATAGTAAGTGCCTGCAACAGGGATGAAACCGAAGAACACCAATACGAGGAGGTCGCCTAAGGCATGGTAGCTGCAATAGGTGCTATAGAGAAAAGCAAAGACCATGCAGAGGAGGCCGACGCCAAACATGGGCCAGGGCATGTGCCCGAATACTTCAAAAAAGGCGAAGACGGCATACAGGCCGATGAACATCGCTAATGTCAGAGAAACACCGATGCCTATCCGCATGGCCTGCGGCGAAATCCATCCCATGGCGCAGGCCCGCTCTGGTCCGATGCGTGTTTCGTCGTCGGTACCGTTGATGAAGTCCACATAGTCGTTGATGAAGTTGGCCATGATTTGCATCACGACAGCGAAAAGCAACGTGAGCCCCATGATGGTTGTGGAAAAACTATGAAGAGATTCTTTGGCTGCGACAAAAGCCAGTGCGTTGGCAATCGCTACAGGCACCAAAGCTGCTGTGAGGGTTTTCGGGCGTGCTGCCAAAAACCAGGCACGCAAAGAATTCGTTTTGATGTTAGAAGGCATATTTAGTTTGGGGTTTCTTTTTTGTTGGCGCACCTATCTGTTGGCGCTTGTTTTGAAAGACGATGGCATTCAAGAAGCATCCGTCGAATGCTATTTTATGAGTTCTTCCAAGAACGCAACGTCTTTATTGACAAGAAGAGATATGTCCTGAATGTTCATCCCCTTCTCAATCATGGCATTGACCATAGCTTTGAGCATGAAATCCTTCTGCTTGAGGTCTTGATCCTTCTGCTTGAGGTCTTCATCCTTCTGCTTAAGGTCTTCATCCTTCTGCTTAAGGTCTTCATCCTTCTGCTTGAGGTCTTCGTCTTTCTGCTTGAGGTCTTCATCCTTCTGCTTGAGGTCTTCGTCTTTCTGCTTGAGGTCTTTGTCCTTCTGCTTAATCTCAGACTCCTTTTGTTTCAGCTCGGATTCCCTCTGCTTCAGCTCCTGGTCTTTTTTCATGATGGCCGTGTCGCGGTCTTCAATGGCTGAGAAGTATTCGTCTTCAACGTTCATGTCCGTTCTCACGTCCGCGTCTGCTGCTGCGGCAGTCAGTCGGTGGATTAGGTACATGATGTCGGCATCGTCTTGATAGCACGTCTCGTCGATGTTGAGCACTTGGGCGTCGCGTGTGTTCTTTTTGCTTTGGTCGAACACGCTCAACACCTTCTCCAGTCGGTTGTTGACCTGTCCACGGAGCAGGGGAATCTGTACGATGATGCTGTTGTGCGTCAGACTTTCTACAAACGGGTTCGGCATGCCTTTCGACACCTCCTGTCCGTCGTAGTTATAAGCCTTATGGTTGACGTAGATGACTGGGTCGGGAATGTCTCCCACGCAGTGTCCCAGCAAATAGACCGCCACCATCGGGTAGGCGTATCCTTTCTTGGAGTCGACCTGTATGTTGTTTTTGTTGCTGTATTGCACGCCGAGGTATTGTCGGAAGCGCAGCGTCTCAGTGTCCAGCCATGTTTTCTGGAGCTCAATCAAGATGACTTGCTGCGAACCGTCTTCCTCACAGACCGTCGCCGCAAAGTCGATGCGGAACATCGAAAGCGTGTCTCGTGAAGTGTTGGCATATTCGTGAGGCCGCATCGTGACATGCAGCACTTCCTTCTTCAGCAAGGCGGAAAGCACCGTCTTGGCAATACGCTCGTCTTCCATGATGTATTTGAAGACAGAGTCGTATATCGGGTTGGCGATATGTACGATCATGATTCCTATGAGTTATGCGTTGGTTAGTAATGCGTTTTACCTTACAACAAAGGTAAGCATAATTTGTGGATTTCCATCCATACAGAGGGCGAAATGTGAAAAGATACTGGATTTGAGTGCCCTTAGAATCCAAACAAATGATAATGGCAAAGACGTTTTGACCACATTCCCAACTTTTTTCGTACCTTTGCGGAAATAATGGGCGCTCAATATTCAGCGGTGTTTAGGCTGCATGTGTTTGGGGCGCCAGTCAAATATAGTAACAAATCTAAAGCAACAAATATAATGGCTCAAGAAGACGTTTTCAAGAAAATCGTTTCGCATTGCAAGGAATATGGTTTCGTGTTCCCCTCAAGCGAAATTTATGACGGTCTTGCCGCTGTCTATGACTACGGTCAGAATGGTGTAGAACTTAAGAATAACATTAAGCAATATTGGTGGCAGTCAATGGTGCTGCTTCACGAAAACATCGTGGGCATCGATTCAGCCATTTTTATGCACCCAACCATCTGGAAGGCTTCCGGACACGTTGATGCCTTCAATGATCCCCTCATTGACAACCGCGATTCAAAGAAGCGCTATCGTGCCGATGTCCTGATTGAAGATCAGATTGCAAAATACGACGAGAAAATCGAAAAGGAAGTGGCCAAGGCTCGCAAACGTTTTGGCGAAGCTTTCGATGAGGCTCAGTTCCGTTCAACCAACGCACGTGTGTTGGAACACCAGGCCAAGCGTGACGCCCTCCATGAGCGTTATGCTGAGGCCATGAATAAGATGGACCTTGCTGAACTCAAGCAGATTATTCTCGACGAAGAAATCGTATGCCCTATTTCTGGTACACGCAACTGGACCGACGTCCGTCAGTTCAACCTCATGTTTAAAACCGAGATGGGCTCAACGGCTGATGGCGCTTCAACCATCTATCTCCGTCCAGAGACCGCGCAGGGAATCTTCGTCAACTACCTCAATGTGCAGAAAACGGGTCGCATGAAGCTCCCCTTCGGTATCGCACAGATTGGCAAGGCTTTCCGCAACGAGATTGTTGCGCGTCAGTTCATCTTCCGCATGCGCGAGTTCGAACAGATGGAAATGCAGTTCTTCGTGAAGCCGGGAACAGAAATGGAATGGTTCAAGTTCTGGAAGAAAACCCGTCTCGCCTGGCATGAAGGCCTCGGATTCGGTGACGAATGCTATCGTTATCACGACCACGAGAAGTTGGCCCATTACGCCAACGCCGCCACCGACATCGAATTCAAGATGCCGTTCGGTTTCAAGGAAGTGGAAGGTATTCACTCACGCACCAATTTCGACCTCTCGCAGCACGCCAAGTTCTCAGGTCGTAAGATATTGTACTTCGACCCAGAGACCAACGAGAGCTATATCCCTTACGTCATCGAAACCTCTATCGGTGTCGACCGTATGTTCCTCAGCGTGATGTGCCACAGCTACCAGGAAGAAAAGCTCGAAAACGGAGAAACCCGTGTAGTCCTCAAGTTGCCAGCAGCCCTCGCCCCAGTGAAGCTCGCCGTGCTCCCGCTCGTCAAGAAAGACGGACTGCCTGAGAAGGCACGCGAAATTATGGACGACCTCAAGTTCCACTTCAACTGCAAATACGACGAGAAAGACTCCATCGGCAAGCGCTATCGCCGCCAGGATGCCATCGGTACGCCTTACTGCATCACCGTTGACCACGACACGCTCAACGACAACTGCGTCACATTGCGTAACCGTGACACCATGGAGCAGCAGCGCGTTTCAATCGACAGCCTGCGTTCGCTCATCGAAGACAAGGTCAGCATCACGTCTCTGCTCAAGAAACTCTGATACGCTCAGAGCCGTATTACGAAAGAAATATCCAATCTGGGGAGAAGCACAAAACATTTCTCCCCAGAACTTTTGGTAGGCGTTCAAAGCAGAACAAACGGCTTTTGCATCGTTGCGCATTCTGAAATGAAAAGCAGATGAGCGTTCCAGCCATCCATGCGCTTTCATCGTTGCCGCCAAACGGCAGTTTTAGGTTGCCCCGAACTTCAAGGCCATACTTTAACTTTGACCGTCAACTTACATTCCCAAAGCCCATGAAGCGACTTTTAAAATTCATTTTCGTCCTGCCAACCCTTCTGTTTGCTTTCACATCCTGCGAGGAAACCGAGAGCACAGAAGACATGCAGTATGCCAATTGGCAAGCACGCAACAGCAGTTACTTCACCGAGACAATGAATACGGCCAAGAATGCCATTGCCGCCGCCAAAGCCCAATATGGCAACGACTGGGAAGCTCATTGCGACTGGCGCATCTATTGTTCGATGTACAACGATGCCACCCAAACGGGCTCTCCGACCGACTCCATCGCCGTCTTCATCAAGGAGCGCGGCACAGGAAGCGGTTGTCCGCTTTACACCGACACCGTGCGTGTCAACTTCATGACGCGCACCATCCCCAACGAACTGGGAGAAGATGCCGAGTCAAAAAAACTCGGCAAGCTCGTTAGCTATTCTGGTGTCAGCAAGAATGAAGCCGACATATTCAGTCCGCTCTATTGTATGCCAAACAAGGTGGCCGTCAGCAACAACGTGGAGGGCCTCACCACGGCGCTCCAATATATGCACATCGGAGACCGTTGGCAGGTGTACATCCCGAGCGAGTTGGGCAACGGTGTGAACGGCCTTACAAACATTCCAGCCTATTCCACATTGATCTACGACATCCAGTTGAAAGCCTATTACCGCGTTGGTACAACGGTGCCAAACTGGCGTTGACGTCTCGCCTGTCGGCGACGTAAGATGTGGAAACTTCCAGGCGATTTAGGACGGAGGGATACACAGGAAATAGAGGCCAGTCAGTATGTATATTATAATAGATGCTGATTTCATCGACCATCATACATCTAAATAAAAAGCGCAGACCAACGGACAAATCATGCGAAGTTGGCCTGCGCTTTTATTTTTCCTCCGAAGAGTCAGTCGGTATTCCGAAAAAATCGCTATCTTTGCAAACGAATAGCGCCTGTGGCGAAATTGGTAGACGCGCCAGACTTAGGATCTGGTGTTTTACGACGTGTAGGTTCGAGTCCTATCAGGCGCACGAAGAAATCCTAACTGCTTGAATATAAGCAGTTAGGATTTTCGCTTTTATGAAATTGCCAACATTTTGCCAACATAATTCGTCGCTAATTTGTTGTGGTTGGCAAAGTTTATGTTGTTTTCATCCGTATTTCTCATAATTTCATTGCATTTCACTTGTCATCGCCCATTTTATGAGTCACCAAATGACAAACTATAGTCAGCTAGATTAGCTAACATATCCTATAAATTGATGTATATATCATCTATATAATACAAATATCACTATCTAACATAATAACTCAACACCTATATTCGTTATTCTAACAGGAAATCACTACTTTTGTACTTTCCAAATAATTATATGCAAATATGAGTAAAGATATAAACAGACTAAAGGTCGTCCTGGCTGAAAAGAAACGAACCAACAAATGGCTCGCTGAACAATTGGGTAAAGATCCTGCAACCGTATCTAAGTGGTGTACCAACACCATACAGCCGAATGTCGAGACATTAGTAGAGATTGCCAAATATTTGAATGTTGAGATACAAGACTTGTTTTGGCCAATTGAGAATATTGCCATTGACGATTTGTCTGAAGAATAAAAAGAAATCTTATGAAAAAAGAAGAAATACAAGCATTGTTCTCTCAATTTGAACAAGTATCATGTGTTACAAATGGCATAGAATGTTGGAGCGCAAGAAAATTATGTTCTCTATTGGGATATACCCAATGGCGTAATTTCTTGAAAGTCATAGATAAAGCAAAGGAATCCTGCAAAAATGCAGGTCATGATATAAAAGACCATTTTGCTGACGTCAGCAAAATGGTTGTATTTGGTTCAGGTGCTAGACTTTGAAGAATAAAAAGAAAAAATAAGATGGAACAGAATAAGAACGAATTGCTCTTGGGACAAATAGATAAAATCAACATTTTATCGGTAGTGAGAGATAATTTAAAAGATTGGGCTGAGAAAGGAGGTATTAATGCATAGATTGCCAAAGCATGAAACAATAAAAGTTTTTGAGGGATTCGCAGGCTATGGTGGAGCAACTTTTGGACTTAGACGAGCAAAAGTTAATCATAAGGTTATCGGCTTTTCTGAAATTGATAATGATGCCATAGAATTATATCACTATAATTTCCCCAATACACCTAATTTGGGGGACATAACAAAATTGAATCCGAACGACCCTAATTTTCCAGACTTTGACATGTTTACAGGTGGGTTTCCATGTCAACCATTTTCCACAGTAGGAAAAAGGCAAGGTATTGAAGATGAAAGAGGAAGAGGGACGCTTTTTGGTGATATAATTCGCATATGTGAGGTTAAGCAACCTAAATACATATTATTAGAAAATGTTAAGGGGCTTCTTACAGGGCGAATGAAAACAACCTTTAATGTTATAATAGATGAACTTCATAGGATAGGCTATGAAACAAGATTCGCTGTTTTAAATTCGAAAGACTACGGAATCCCACAGACACGTGAACGTCTCTGGATTTTTGCGTACTTGGGAACACTGCCTGAAAACTTCGATATTGTTCCACCCAAAAAGAAATTACAAGGATACCTAGCAGACTTTCTGGACGAGAAACCATCTTCTGAACTTTACAAAAGTCAGAAACAAATAGCGAGAATACATGAGATTCATCATAATGGTGTGTTTGATGTTGACGAGCCTTTGTGTTATGATATATATAATCGCAAGATTCGAACAGACCGGTTATGCATGACTGTTACACCACCAGAGCATAATGTCATAAGAATCATTGAACCTATGCAGGATGGTGAAGAAAGATTCCGTAAGTTGTCTTTAGATGAACATTTCCGTCTCATGGGGTTTCAACTAAATGACAAGAAAAGGGAAATTCTCTTTCCTCCAACACTTAATTATACAAAATTAGGACGTAGAGCAGGTAATGGTTGGGATGTAAATCTTGTAGGTATATTGTTGAACCATATATTTTGGCAACTATTATGAGAACAGATGTAACTTCAATGTTTTTCAACTCTTCGATAGATGGAAAAACGGCAACTCCTGCATGGGGTACTTCTATAGGGCAGAGTAAGCAAAGAAAATGCCGCATTGATGACTTCAAACCAGAAGTCATCAATATGTTGGTAGGTATGACTTATAAAAGCATTACGGATATAACAAACTTAGATGTAAGCAAAGGATCTGCAAAACGAGAAATTTTACTATGCTCTCGATTTACAGATATTTTTGTAAATAACAAGAAAATCAAAAATTCGCAATATGTCTTATTACTTGTACGTGAGCATTCTGAGAGCCATGATGGAAGACTTATAATAAGTTATGCTCCCTACATAAAATATAATGGAGTTGCTAATCAAGAATGTATCAGTAAAATGCGTGAGGAACTTCATTGTAAAGATGAAGGTTGTTGGTTTGTTTATGATATATCTATAGAGGAACAATCCACATTACATTTTAAAGCAATTGTTGTAGATGCAGATAAGCCTAGAATTTATGATTCTTCAAAAACAAGCCAATATCGCTCAGCTGAATGGAATTCAATGATACCAGAAGAATACAAAACTGAAGAAGAACATATAAACAATGAGTATCGCCCTTACATCACCGCTATCAAGTCAAAGCCGTTCCTATTGCTTGCTGGAATCTCTGGCACAGGTAAAAGCCGAATAGTGCGAGAGCTGGCAAGAGCATGTTGGGAGGAAGGCACAGATGATTATAAGGCACAAAAGCCAAAGAACTTCCAGATGGTGCAGGTGAAACCAAATTGGCATGACTCAAGTGATTTGATTGGTTATGTGAGCCGTGTCAGTGGAAAGGCAGAGTTTGTGGCTGGGGAGTTTTTGAAGTTCATCGCCAAAGCATGGGAAGATACTGAAACGCCATACTTCCTGTGCTTGGACGAGATGAACCTTGCACCAGTAGAGCAATACTTTGCAGAATATCTGAGTGTGATAGAGTCTCGCAAGAGCCATGAGGATGGTACTGTGACAACCGACCCAATTCTTGAGAAATCAGCAGAAGATTGGTATAGGGTGCTTACAAGTGAATTGACGAATGATGATAATGTGCGTAATCGTTTCTTGGAAGAAGGTATCTGCATCCCTCAAAACCTCATAGTCGTAGGCACTGTGAATATGGACGAAACCACATTCTCGTTCTCTCGCAAGGTGCTCGATCGTGCCATGACAATTGAAATGAACGAGGTGGATTTGCATGGCGGTCTGACCAAACGTCACGAAAGCATTGGCAAGTTGGCTAATGCAGAGTTTGTCGGCTCTGCCGTGGAAGGCGTGGATGTTTACAACAACTACACCGACGTTTGCAACATTACACTTGGCTATCTGCAAAAGGTAAATGACGTTTTGGAAGGCACTCCATTCAAGGTGGCTTATCGCACCCGTAACGAGTTTCTGCTCTATGTGGTGAACAACTTGCCGTATTGCAAAGACGAAAACGGCAATGATTTGGAGCAAGGCTATGTCATAGCTCGTGCCTTGGACGAGATTACCAGCATGAAAGTTTTATCACGCGTTGAGGGTGACGACACGAAGGTTAGCGACGAACTTCTTGATAATTTAAGCAAAACTATCGAGGACGGATTGAAGACTGTGTCGGGAGAGGAGAATACAATAAAATCCATATCTTTGGCGAAACTGAAGGAAATGAAAGCTAAACTCGTTTCGGGATATACAAGTTTTTGGAGCTAAAAAGTAATATGGATGGAACTATTGACTATTGAGCATGAAGATTTTACGATGATAGTCGAATGTACGAAGTTCGATAATATCTGGGACAAGGCCAAGAGTAACGTGGGCGAGGACAAACTCTACTCCACTTACTCCTGGTCGGAAGGTGTCGTATCTGTTAAGCGTACATTGGATGCCGACCATGAAATAGACATTGAGCAAGGTGTTCCTGCTCCCGCTACATTCTTCGACAATGCCGACTACCCCATCTGGATAGAGTTCAAAGACTATGTGAAAGACGCTCAGTTTGGCTCCATCCTGCAAAACGACAACGATCGCTTCTCCTTTCGTCGTCACATCTTGGCTGGTTTCATCAACTACAAGAATGAGATCGGACGAAGCGAGATACAGATTATATATAAGGTAGACAAAGAGACAAGGACATTCCGCTTCGGTTTTGAAGTTCTGAGTACGAAGCTCGACTATCACGAACATTGGCGCACAATCGTGGAGGATATAGAGCGAGAATATCGCATGTTGTCGTTGGACTATATGCGTCGCACGTTTCATGGTTTCTCACCCGACCAAAACGGCGAACATCCCGATATCGTCTGGTGGAGTGTGTTTGAGGGAGAACAACAGAAATTCATAAAAGCCTGCAAAAGCATCATTGACCGACCTCGCCACAGACTTCACGGTGAGGAGGTGTATCTGAGAGCGGACAAACTGAAGCAAACTCCCCATAACATAGAAAACAGGCTGGCAGAACATCGCAAGGAGCCAGCATACCTCTATCGCGTGGAGCAACATATACTATCTAACGACACGCAAGAGAACCGCTTCCTGAAGTTTGCACTTCATCAGATAAGCAAGAGGTATGAGGATCTGCGCCAACGCATTGAGGCGATAAAGACAGCTTCGGGCACGATGAAGGCTGCCATGCTTGCAACCTCAGAAACATTGAAACGGCTTCAACATCATCCCTTCTTCAGAACAATAGGAAGGTTCAAGGGAATAAGCCAAGAGAGCATGGTGCTGCAAAAGGCAACGGGCTACAGCCAAGTGTACCGTACATGGAACTTGCTTAGAAGAGCCTATTCGCTGAATGACGGCTTGTATCGCTTGCAGACGAAGGATATAGCAACGCTCTATGAGATATGGTGTTTCATTGAGGTGAGCCATATTGTCAAGGCGCAATTGCATCTTGACGATGAAGACGTAGAACATCGCAACCGTATGGAGATGAACGGCATCTTCTCTTGGGAGCTTGGCAAAGGCGAACACTCACGCATATTGTTCCGCAAGGATGGCGTAGAGCTGGCAGAATTGGTATATAACCCAAAGAACGCCGACAAGGAAAACGACGATGTGGGCATGAAAGACCTGGTTGTGCCGACCGTGCCGCAGAAACCTGACATCGTGTTGCAACTCACCAAGAACGACTTGCAGCAAGGCATGAAGATGACCTATCTCTTTGATGCAAAATACCGTATAGACGGCAAAGACAAGGGCGTGGATGTACCGCCGGAGGATGCCATCAATCAGATGCACCGCTATCGTGATGCCATATACTACAAAGACTATGATGCTAATGCGTTGAAAAAAGAGGTCATTGGCGGTTACATTCTCTTCCCTGGTGACGGTGAACCGGATGACGTGGCTGTGTCGAAGTTCTATAAAACCATCAAGGAAGTGAATATCGGAGCCTTCCCTCTTCGTCCTAAGGATGTAGAGAACAGAAAACTTTTGGAAAATTTCATTGATGAACTTATACATACCAAATCATACGAGACCATTGCTCATGTCATACCGCAAAAGGGTGCGTATGTGGAGGTAGGCAACCGTGTACTTATTGGATTGGTGAAAGAGGACAACAGGCTGTTTCAAGCGTTTATGGACGGAATTGCAACTCTGTATTATTCAGGAAAACAGTTCCCAACAACCATCGCCTTGCAAGATCTTCACTTCTTCATGCCATACATCAAAGGAAAAGGAATACGTGATGTGTATGAGATTGTCAAGGTGCGGACTATCACGGGCAAAGAGGCAAAACAAACGGATGAAGACGATGCCGACAGCAAGGCTCTCCGCCTGGCTTTTGAACTCCGGTATGTTCGCAAGCAATATGCAGAATTCCAACCGATAGATACAACAAAGATGATAGTCCACACGTTTGTTGATACGACTTTTGACAAGTTGGATGAATGTGTGATAATAGATAAATTGTAAACAGCAAATATGAATACAAGTATATCTCCTAAATATCAGATGAATCTTATACAAAATATCAATGATAAGTTGTTCGAATTGTATAAAGGGTATGAGGACGTTTCACATTATATTATGAAATGGATAGAGTGCTACGATGCTTTTGGACACCAAAATTTTTATATCCTTTACAAGGATAATGAGCAAAAAAAGATAGATGTTAAGAAAACGCTCCATAGCATAGATGGTGAAACTTTGCTCAAAATGGCAATAGATTTAGGAGTAGAAACTCCTGATTTTATACCTTCTATACCTGTTTTCAAGAATGAATTGAAATCAGACTTCGAAACAGCAAGTCAAACTTTTGAAAAGGCGTATAAAAATGTAGAAGAAGATCCGAGCCTCGCTATTGGTCTTGCAAATTCGGCCTTAGAAAGTATAATAAAGGAAATTTTAAGCGATAATAGAGTGAATATTCAACACGACGAAAAGGACACGTTGTCAAAACTGATAAGCACAATCTGTAAGGCTTTCAGGTTGAATGTAGACTCTTCTTGCCCTACTGAGATAAGGACAATTGCAAGTTCGTTGATTAATTGTTGTAAGGCCATAGAAGATATAAGAAGTGATAAAACTATTTTTCATGGAAAAACAGATGATAACAATATTGTTGAGAATCCACTATATGCATATTTTATTGTAAATTCTGTGTCTGCGATAGGACTATTTCTTTTGTCTTTTTATAAAGAACAATATCCAAAGATAGTTCATCAGCCCCTGATAGATTGGAATTCAAATGATCTTCCATTCTAAAGAGGTTGAAGAATTCCATATAACAATTGGAACTTCAAGCAATCCTAATAATTTAGGAGAAAGATTAAGACCAGAAATTATTGAGTAATAATATGAAGATCAATATAAAAGATACATTGTTAGCAGGTGAGCGTGTAACGCTCGAATGCAAGAAAGCCTCGAAAGGTGTGCCAAATTCTCTTTGGGACACTTATTCCGCTTTTGCCAACACATACGGTGGAACCATTCTATTGGGGGTGGTAGAGCACATGGACGAGCAAAACAATACCAAGCGGTTTGAAATCATTGGTGTTGAGGATGCAGACAAAATCCGCAAGGACTTGTGGAATACTGTAAATAGTCGTGAGAAAGTGAATATCAATCTTCTGTACGACGATGACATTCAGACGATAGATATTGACGGCAAGAAGATTATTGCCATCAACGTGCCTCGTGCCGATTATACAGTCCGTCCTGTCTATATCAACAACAATCTGTCAAGAGGAACTTTCAAACGCAACCATGAAGGCGACTATCATTGTACGGAGCAAGAGTTGAAGATGATGCTCCGTGATGCCAATGAAGCTGGCAATGATGGATTGTTGTTGGAATACTACACAATGGCCGACATTGACATCCCAACATTGGAACGCTTCCGTCAGATGTTTCAGAACTTGCATCCAGAGCATCAATGGAACTCGGCAGAACATAAGGAGTTTCTAACGAACTTTGGAGGTTATACACGAGACCGAAGGACAGGAAAAGAAGGACTGACTATGGCTGGACTCTTAATGTTTGGCAAAGGATTGCCCGTTCGTGAACGTTTCGACAATCTGCGAATGGACTACATTGACAAATCCAATTTGATAGGCGACCAACGCTATAGCGACCGATTGACTTACGATGGGACTTGGGAAAACAACCTGTTCAACTTTATCCGCATGGTCATTCCGAAACTGACACGTGATTTGCCTCACCCTTTCAGTATGGACGGCGTGGTGCGCAAAGACGATACGCTTCAAGCCAAGGCTGTGCGTGAAGCCGTTACAAATATGGTTATTCATTCCGATTTTATGGTGAATGGAGTGCTGAAAGTTGAAAAGTATGACGATTGTTTTGTTCTGACCAATCCAGGACTTCTGAAACTGCCTATTGAGCAGATTTACAAAGGTGGTGAGTCAAAGGCACGTAATCAGCGTATGCAGAATATGTTCCGTATGATAGGCTATGGCGAGAACCTTGGCTCGGGTTTCCCACTTATCCTAAACGCATGGAATGAAAAGCATTGGATAAAGCCTGAGTTACAGGAACAGCCTGAACTTATGCAAGTAAAATTGACATTACATATTCAAAACGATGTTTCATATAGTTCATCGAATGACCCAATAAATGACCCAATAAATGACCCAATAAACTTGACCGAGAGGCAGAAGATGATTTTGCGGATGCTCTCAGAAGAAAAGAATCTAAGCAGAGAAAGGCTTTGTGAGAAAACTGGATTGTCGGATGCCACCGCCAAGCGTGAAATAGCATTTCTCAAAAAGACTGGCTATTTAGAACGTGTCGGCAGTTTCAAGAGTGGATATTGGAAAGTGTTATCAAAATAATTGTATTTTGAGCCAAATGTTCAATGAATGGGAAATACCATTGAACATTTGGACTCATTATTTACCGTCCACGTCGCACCCTATACTTCGCTGGTCGCATCATCGCAGCTGATACTGCAATGCACCTGCGCCACCAATGATTATCGTCTTCATCCTTGTCTCGTCCCCAACCAGAGTCTGGCGAACTGCCCCCGCCACATGATTCTGCATAGGTTGTAGCTTCACGGATATAGCCAAGCGAAAGAAGCATGGCGCAGTTGATGATTTGGTTGCAGTTTCGCATCAAGTCGGAATAGCCTGACTCGTTTAGAATTTCCTGCTGACGGTCGGTGAACGTAGAGGTAAGAGGCTCTAAGGAAGAAACAAGCATACCGTTGAAAGTGGCAAGCATATTTCTTTGAAGTTGAATTGAGTGCGAGTCCCTGTCTTCACCAAGAACTTCTTGCATTCTGCTGTGCTCGTATTTCATTTCTGCAAGCCTCTGTTTGGCTTCCGTAATGATAGAGTTGGCATCGTCAAGCATCTTTTGGCGGAGAGCAAGTTTTTCGTCTATACTTTCCATCTCCTTGCGTAGTTTTGACATTTGCATTGCCAAGTCTGCATTATCAACGCCGTCTTGCCCGAACTGTCGGGCTATGAGGTCTATCTGTTCTTGTACCTCCTCTTTACGAGTATGCAGGTTGGCTATCATGGTGGAGATACCTTTCAGTTTTATCTCAGCCCGATGTATCTGCTTCAGCAAATCTTCTTTGGTTGTTTGCAAACGTGTAACCTCAGATATTAAGTCATGCCTGTATTCTGTTTCTTGTTTTACCGCGATTGCTAAATCGTGCTAAAACATCCATCGCTGTAAAAACCTATAGTAAAGTCCTACACAGCAAACAGCCGCAGACGCTTCTTTTCCCCCGCTGCCTTACCACAATATAACAATATTTTGCAGCCTGCATCTCGAATTATTTCATACATTTGCAGAATAGATTTCACTCCTTAAAAAATATCAACATGAACAACATTCCATTAGTATTTTGGCTCATTCCGATAGCCAGCGTTGTGGCATTGGGAATGGCGTGGTTCTTCTTTCGCTCAATGATGCGGGAGGAAGAAGGAACAGAAAGAATGAAGGAGATTGCAGCCCACGTGAGAAAGGGTGCTATGGCTTACTTGAAGCAGCAATACAAGGTCGTGACCATCGTCTTTGTTGTGCTCGCCATTGTTTTCGCCTTCATGGCCTACGTTCTGAAAGTGCAGAATCCGTGGGTGCCTTTTGCCTTCCTCACTGGCGGTCTCTTTTCCGGTTTGGCAGGCTTCTTCGGGATGAAAACAGCCACTTACGCTTCGGCACGCACTGCCAACGGTGCGCGTTCCGGCCTCGATAAAGGCTTGAAGATTGCCTTCCGCAGCGGTGCGGTGATGGGCCTCGTTGTCGTTGGCCTCGGATTGCTCGACATCGCTATATGGTTTATTGTTCTTAACGCCGTGTATGCAGGAGAGGGAACAGCCCTCGTCACCATCACCACCACCATGCTCACCTTCGGTATGGGCGCATCCACGCAGGCGCTTTTCGCCCGTGTTGGTGGCGGCATCTACACCAAGGCCGCCGATGTGGGGGCCGACCTCGTGGGAAAAGTGGAGGCAAACATTCCTGAAGACGACCCTCGCAATCCCGCCACCATTGCCGACAATGTGGGCGACAACGTCGGTGACGTTGCCGGAATGGGCGCCGACCTCTATGAGAGCTATTGTGGTTCCATCCTGTCGACGGCCGCTTTGGGGGCCACGGCCTTTGCCTTGAACGGCGACATGCAGCTTCGCGCCGTCATTGCTCCGATGATTATTGCTGCAATCGGCATATTCCTTTCTCTCATTGGCATCTATCTGGTGCGCACGAAGGAAGGGGCAACCATGAAAGACCTGCTCCGCTCGCTGGCGCTTGGCACAAACGTCAGTGCCGCGCTCATTGCCGTCGCCACCTTCGTCATCCTCTATCTGTTGGGCATTGAAAACTGGCTCGGACTGTCCTTCTCCGTCATCAGCGGTCTCGCCGCCGGTGTCATCATTGGCCAGGCAACGGAATACTATACGTCGCAGAGCTACAAGCCGACGAAGAAAATTGCCGAGGCCTCGCAAACCGGTCCTGCAACCGTCATCATCAAAGGCCTCGGAACCGGCATGATTTCAACGATGATACCAGTGGTGACCATCTCCGTTGCCATCATGCTTAGCTATCTCTGTGCCAACGGTTTCGATATGTCGCTCTCTGCAAAGTCCATCAGTACGGGACTTTACGGCATCGGCATTGCTGCCGTTGGCATGCTCTCAACCCTCGGCATCACCCTTGCCACTGACGCCTACGGCCCCATCGCCGACAACGCCGGCGGCAACGCGGAGATGAGCGGACTGGGCGAAGAAGTGCGTGAGCGCACCGATGCCCTCGACGCTCTGGGCAACACCACCGCCGCCACGGGTAAAGGCTTTGCCATCGGTTCTGCCGCGCTGACGGCCCTCGCCCTCCTCGCTTCTTACATCGAGGAAATCAAGGTGGCTATGGTGCGTGCCGTTGAAAACGGCAAACAATATGTTGACGCTGCCGGAAACGTTTTCAATCCGACGGATGCCACCACGATCGACTTCATCAATTTCTTCCAGGTGAACCTCATCAATCCGAAGGTGCTCGTCGGCGCCTTCATCGGCGCGATGGCGGCCTTCCTCTTCTGCGGCCTCACGATGGGCGCTGTTGGGCGTGCCGCAGAATCAATGGTTCAGGAAGTGCGTCGGCAGTTTCGTGAAATCAAGGGCATACTTGAAGGCAAGGCAACCCCCGACTACGGCAGCTGTGTGGAGATAAGCACGCGCAGTGCCCAGCGTGAGATGATCATCCCGTCGCTGCTCGCCATCGTCATCCCAATCGTTGTCGGCCTCGTTCTCGGAGTGGCTGGCGTTCTCGGACTTCTCACTGGCGGACTTGCTGCCGGCTTCACGCTTGCCGTTTTCATGTCTAATTCCGGTGGCGCATGGGACAATGCAAAAAAATTGATTGAAGAAGGCAACTTCGGCGGCAAAGGCAGTGAAAACCACAAGGCCACCGTTGTTGGCGACACGGTTGGCGACCCGTTTAAAGACACGTCTGGTCCGTCTCTCAACATCTTGATCAAACTGATGTCGATGGTGAGCATCGTTATGGCCGGTCTGACAATTGCATTCCTTTGAGAAATATCTTCAAGAAAAAACAAGCCTAATACTTGTCAGCGCCTCAGGGATGTGAGACAAACACCTCTGGGACGTGAGACGACCGCCTCTGGGATGTGACGCGACTGCCTCTGGGACGTGAGATGACCGTCTCTGGGGCGGCGTTCGCCGACAGACTGCTTTTCTGAAATGCCACGCCGCGTTCAAGCCTCAAATATCATTGGGATGTGTTTCAGAAAGCGGGGCCAGTTGCCCGTTCCTCCAAGCCTCCCAAATGCTTGATGGAGATAAAACAAAAAAAACTCGTTGCAGAGCCCAAGAGCATCTGCAACGAGTTTTTTTTAAAACGAGGTTTTTTTACTTGTCTTCACCTTCAGGCACCTTCCATCCCGCAGCCTTGGCAATGCGGTAAGGAATCTGCGTGTTGTCGATCTTTCCGGCGAAAGCCTCAGAACCGACACCGATGGCGAAGACGGGGACGTAGCCGTTAGAGTGGCCGCCGCTCTGCCAGCCGATCAAGGCACATTCGGCGAGAGTGCGGCGGGCAGCGTCGCTGATGCCGCTCAGTGTGCTGTAAAGATTCTTCGAGTTGGCCGATTTGCCGTTGATGTAAGCCTCGAAAGCACGCTTCATGCGGTCGGTCTGGTGGTCAGAGAGCTTTACGCCTCCCCAGAATCCCCAGTTCTCCTTCAGGTCGCGCTGCATGCGTTTCCAAGTCAGCTTGTTGCCCAACTTCTTGTGCAGGCGGTCGAGATAGCGAGTGTATTCTTCAGCACTCATCTTCTGGAACTTCAGCAGGTCGGTGTGGAGTTCATAGGCGCCGCGTCCCAGGACGATGCCGCCCGTCTCGTGGTCGGCCGTGATGACGATGAGCGTTTCGTCGGGGTGCTGCTGATAAAACTCATAGGCCACCTTCACCGCGTTGTCCAAATCAATCGTTTCGAGGAAAGCCGTCGCCGCGTCGTTGGCGTGGCAGGCATAGTCAATCTTTCCACCCTCAACCATCAGGAAGAAACCGTCTTTCTCCTTCTGCTTCTGCGTGAGGAACGAGATGCTGGCACGCGTGATGTCTTGCAGCGTCAAGTCGCCCGGCTTGCGGTCGATGGCGTAAGGCAAACACGTGCGGTCGTTGTTGCTTGGGGTAGAAGGCTGCAGGAGGATGAACTTCTTCGCCTGCTTGCTTGTCTTCTGGAATTGCTTGTAGCTGCGGGCAATGGTGTATCCCGCCTGCTCGCAGCGCTCAAACAATGTTCCCGTAGCCGTGGTGTCCTTCTTATTTTCCGGCTGGCGGAAATCAGAGCCGGCATAAAAGTCAAAGTCGGCCTTGATGAGGTCCTTGCCGATTTCGTAATATAAGTCGCGCATGGGCTGGTGGGCATAGAAAGCGGCCGGCGTGGCGTGGTCAACAGAAACGTTTGTTGAGACGCCCACGGCAGCTCCGCTCTGCTGGGCCCATACGGCCACGCTCGTGACAGGCGTTTGCAGGTCGGCCAGCATGCCGAGCGCACTGTTTTTCGTCTTGCGTCCCGTGGACAGCGCCGTGCCAGCGGCGGCAGAGTCCGTCACGCCGTTGGTGGCAGAAAAAGTGGTGACGAGGCCCACGGCCGGAAATTGCGTAAAGAGCAGCGGTTCAACGCCGATGCGTCCCTGCAAGGCCGCAAGATACGTTTCGGTGCCGTTCACTTGGTTGACACCCATACCATCGCCAATGAAGTAGAACACATATTTGGCTCTACCCTCGGCAAAAGAGGTGATGGCGATCAAAAAGAGCATCGCCAAACTCAGAAAAGCTTTTTTCATGTTATAGTAGTAGTTGTGATTAAGTAATGAACTCCGTTTGGAAGCGTAGCCCACGTGAAAAAGCGGTACGCCCCTACAAAAGTACATAAATATTCAGTGCAACAGGCGCCCGTGTGGCCGAAAAAATCCAGTGGTCGAGAAAATTTCGTTGACAGAGGTGGCCACGCCTTCCCCTTGATAGCCTTCATGTTGCCCAGAAAGAGGGCCTCCGTTGTTCCCTTCTGTTGTCATTCTGGCTTTTTGACATTATTTATACAGAGAAACGCTACTGCAATCCAAATTAAATTGCGAAATTTGCATGGAGAGTAATAGGCATGAATCGGTTCGGACTGCTTCGTTATAGCGTAGTCCGATATTCGTGTGCCGCTTGCTCCTTCCTTTGTAATACAAATCTTTTTACAAATATATGAAGAAAAAAAATTACTTAACATCAGCACTCCTCGTTGGTGGTCTCCTCGCTGGAAGCCTCACGGCTGGAGCAACGGTACGTACCGTTAAGCTGAACACCTCAAAACCCGTCGGGACTGAGATCACGCTTCAGGTGAACCGCACCTATGCTGGTGTCACCGTTGACTGGGGAGACGGTCAAGTGGAAACCTACAAGGCCGAATCTGGCGAAGTGCTTCAAATCACGGGCACGGTGAAGGGCTCTTTCATCACCATCTCTGGCAACGAAGCTTGGGACATGCTCGCTTGCCCCAATTGCGGTGTGGAAATCATCGACCTCACCAATGCCAAGGACATGCGTTCGCTCTTCTTGCAAAACAACAACCTCATGACTGTGCCTTTGCAGGGCATGACGAAGTTGGTTGACTTCGATGCCAGCAACAACAAGCTGAACAAGATCGAATTTACGCAGTCGAGCTATCCTGAAAAGGACCTCTTGAACATTGAAAACTTCAATGTGGCCAACAACCAGCTCTCTGGTTCCTTCGTCATCCGCGCAAACACGCTGCGCTCTCTCGACGTGAGCAACAACGAATTTACGGCGGTTTACACCTCAAGCAACCCTTCGCTCGACTATCTCGACGTGAGCCACAACCAGTTGAGGACTCTCTCTTTGGCTGGCAACCCGCAGCTCTCCACGCTCATCTGCAACGACAACGCTCTGACCAACATCATTTGGCCAGCTGGCATCACGACGATGCAGCAGCTCATCTGCGACAACAACTCGTTGAGCACAACTTTCAATTTGGCCAACTGTAACAAGTTGAGCGATGTTTCAATCGCCAACAACAAAATCAGCTCAATCTATTTGTCGGGTAGCTCAAAGACCAATAGCTTGAACGTGTCAAACAATCAGCTCGGTCTCGGTGCGCTGCCTTTGAGTGCCGTGCGTCCAACGCAGCTCTCGTTTAATCCGCAGGCTCCCGTTGATATTTCAGGCTATGCCAACGTGAAGAAAAAAGACGGCGTGCCTTACATGCCAGTGGCTGAATGGGCCAAGCGCCGCGAAAACGGTATTGATTTGACCGAATTGCGCAACATCGGCGTGACGGCAACCAGCACGGGTACGACGGAAGGTGTTGTTACTTGGTATGCCATCGAAAACGGCGAAGAGAAGGAACTCGTGCCGGGACGTACGTCTGCAGCCATGAACGACTACTTCGCACAGGGTGCTAAATATAATTTCTTCACCCCGCACGCCAAAGTGTTTGCACGCATCGTGGCCAACTCGGTGTATAAAGACGACAACATCAGCATCAACACCAGCGTAATCGCCGTGGGCGAAGACATGACCACTGGCATCGGCCAGGTTGTCAACGAAAACGGCACGCTCCAGATTGCCACTTCACGCGGCAACCTCACCCTCCAGAGCGAACGCGCCATCAGCGTAACGGTTCGTGCGCTCAACGGCAAGACGGTATGGGCCGGAACGGTCAATGGCGTTGAAACCATTTCGCTCCAGTCTGGCGTTTACATCGTGAACGGACAGAAAGTGGTGCTCTGATAAGCGCTCATAGATTTCGATAGCTTTAAACCAACGACAGCACTCGTCTTCTGTGCGCTGTCTGATTTATTCCAAAAAACATCAAACGATGAATATTTTCAAAAACTTATTATACGGCTCCTTGGTGATGGCTTCTCTCACGACAGTGCCTGCTTTCGCGCAGAACACGCTGCCTGAAGGTTCTCTCAAGATGATTGTAACGCCACACAACCAGAGCGTCAATAGTTACGAGCGTACGCTCTGCCTCAACATCAAGGCCAACGTGAAATACACGGTGAGCAGCGACCAAAGTTGGGTGAAGGTGCGCAAAGGTTCCGACAATTCGGTTTACGTTCACGTAGACCAAAACTACGCTATGGAGGCTCGTTCGGCCAACGTAGAATTTGTGAGCAACGACGGCAAGATTTCGCAGACACTCGTCGTGACGCAGGCTGCCGACGGTTCGGCTGCCGAACTCCCGACAGACATCCGCATCTATCCGTCTTCGGCAACAGACAACACGCATGCTAATTCGGGCAGCGACGGCGGTGTGGCATACACTTATGACAACGACTTGTCAACGCTCTACCACTCGGCTTACAGCCCAAGTAAGTTTGTCGTGTCGCAGACCAATCCTGCGATTCTGACCTACAACTTCAAGAATGTCAGCAACATCGACTACATGACCTACGTTCCGCGTCAGAGTGGCACCAATGGTAACTTCGGTAACTTCAGCGTTTACTATAAGCTCCAGGGCGACACTGAATATAAGCACTTCGGCGATTTCAACAACAACGGAAGCAACAACGAATACACCGTTAAGTTTAACGGGGCCCTCGTTAACCCAATTTCTGTTCAGGTCCGTGTTTACGACGGTACGCTGGGCTACGCTTCTTGTGCTGAAATGAAGTTCATGCAGGACGGCGGCGCTACAACGGCCTTCGATATCTTCGCCGACGACCTCCTTACTTCTTTGAAGAAGGACGTGACCCTCGACCAAATCGAAGCCATTTCGAATCCGTTCGTGAAGGGCCTCGCGCTGAAACTTTATGACGGTTCTTACGACAAGAAATACCGTGTGGCAGAATTCCCTTGCTTGCTCAGCGTTCGGGCGTTGGCTGCAAAATGGAATGTCGATGGTAAATACTACGACCAGATGGCTGGCGTGACGGGCATCAGCTTCGCTCCGGGTACTTATGCCATTGCTTGCGAAATGCCAGAAGGCCGCACGGCTAAGTTGAAGATCGTTTCTTGGTACAACGGCAAGAAGGGCAGCAACTTCGACGGTGGTGATCCGCAAACGGCTACCTTTACCCTCAAAAATGGTTTGAACGTCATCGAATACCAGCCGACGAAGATGGGCTTGACCTATTATGGCGCTTGGGATGCTGCATACAACGGTCTTGGCTACATCGTTTATGACGATGACACGGATCCAGACGCTGTTGCTCCGTTGAAGGTTCACTTCATCAACGCTGTTGTCAACGGTTACCTCTCTGAAGACCTCACCAACGAGCAGATGCACGAGCTGACTGGCAATGCCAAGAACTCTCACATGGACGTTGTTTCGAAGAAGGTTCACGCCGTTTGGTCTTCCAAGGGCTTGCACAGCTTCTGTAAGTCAACCACTGGCGGCCTCGGCTATAAGCAGTATATGAACGTGCTCGACTCTCTGATCGTTTGGGAACACGACGTGCTCGGCTTCACGAAGTACAACCTCGTTCCGAAGAACCGCACCTTCGCTTATGTCAACTATACTTACTACATGTTCCAGGGCGGCCTTGGCGTATCCTTCCACGTTGACCAGGAAAGCCGTGTGCTCAACTGCAACACGTTGATCAACCGCGATGACGACGCCATCTGGGGTCTTAGCCACGAGTGGGGACACCAGCATCAGCTCCACCCATACTTCTGCTGGACTGGTACGACGGAAGTTACCAACAACATGAACTCTTACTACAACGTCATGAAGATGGGCTACCGCACCAGCGACAAGATTCAGCAGTGGGCGCCTGCACGTAAGCACTTCATTGACGACAATCTCTCTGGCGTGACAATTGCCAGCGATGCCCGTAAGAAGGCTTACGATAATGTTGGCGGTTTGAGCTGGAACGCTGACTACTATGCTCTGGGTCAGGAAATGAAGGACAACACCATTGTCAAGCAGTCTGAAAACCTCGTGAAGGGCTTGAGTATCCACGAAGTGGGCGTTGGTGAAACGCTTTGCCCGTACATCATGTTGAATAACTACTTCACGGTGGTTAAGAATATGCCAGACTTCACGCCTGATATGTATGAGGCACTTCGTCAGACCGACAAAGACGGCGGTTCTAACATTGAAAAGAAAGACGGCGTCGACAAGTACGAACTCGTTGCCTCTGCTCAGAACAACGACAAGAACAATGGTTTGGCTCGCTTGAAGGCTGCATATCCAAACTCAATTTGGACGAAGTACATCACTGCTGGCCACACTTCACGCAACACCAACTCTATGCCGTTCGTGCTCAACTACATCCGCAAGGCAAGCCGCCTCTCTGGCTACAACCTCTTCCCGTTCTTCGAACGCTGGGGCTTCCTCCGCCAGGTTGCCATGTACATCGGCGACTACGGCAACGGATGGTGCGTCTTCCCGAAGGTTGCCTACGACGAGTTTAAGGCCGATATGGACGAACTCGTAGCAAAGGGCGTTCTTAAGGAAATGCCAGAAGGTATGGTTGAAGAAATCTCCAACACGGCAGATCGCTTCATGCCAAAACCTGTATTCCCCAACTGATAGCAATTCTTGCTGAACAATAATAAAAACCGGGTGATTCCTCGCAAAGGGGAATCGCCCGGTTTTTTTGTAATGGTGAAAGAATAAGTTGAGCAATTTTGACCTGTATTTTTGTTGGTGTTTTCTCGCGTGGCTGGCCATTTGATAAACCATTCATTCCGACCATCCGACAAGTTTTTTGTAAATTTGCAGAAAACGTCAAACATCAGCCTATGCTCATCACCTATACCTTCTTCCAGCATGCCTTGCTCGGCAGCCTTTTGGCCTGTTTGCTCTGCGCTATGGTCGGCACCTATGTCGTGACGCGCCGCATGGTCATCATGGGCGGTGGCATGGCCCACGCCTCCTTGGGCGGTGTTGGCTTGGGCGCCTATTTCGGTTTCTCGCCCCTTGTCGGTGCCGCTGTCTTCGCCCTTCTCTCCGGTTTGGGCATTGGGGCGCTTTCCAGCAAGAAGCGCGTGCGGGAAGATTCCGCCATCGCCCTGCTCTGGACGCTCGGCATGAGCATCGGCATCCTGTTTTCCTACCTCACGCCAGGCTTCATGACCGACCTCCCCGCCTACCTCTTTGGCGATGTGCTCTCCATCACGCAGAGCGACCTCTGGCTGATGGGCATGCTGACCGCCCTCACCTTCCTCTTCTTCAATCGTTGCCTCGACACCATCATCCTCGTTGCCTACGACCGCGATTTCGCCCGCACGCAGCGCCTTCCCGTCCGCACGCTTGAAACCGTCATGACGGCCCTCATGGCGCTCACCATCGTGGGCTGCCTCCACATGGTCGGCATCGTCCTCGTCGTGTCGCTCCTCTCCGTGCCGCAGATGACGGCGGCCCTCTTCGCCCGCACCTTCCGCGGCATCCTCCTCCTCTCAGCCCTCATTGGCTATGCCGGCTGTTTGGGTGGCCTTTGGCTCTCCTATGCCGCCAATGTGCCGAGTGGAGCCGCCATCATCCTTTGTGCCATCGCCATTTACTTCCTGGCAAGAGCAATAAAATGGCTGCAGAAACGTTTTAGTTAGTAATGAAATACTATTACTTAACGTTGGAAAATACCCTCCATCCCTTACAAAACAAGCATTATATTTTGTGAAACATAGTTCCAGACATATCCTGTTCGGCATCTTGGCAACATTTCTGCCTCTGCTTCTCCTGACCTCGTGTTCATCCAAGAAGAACACGGGGGCAACGCGTTTTTGGCAGTCGTTCAACACGCGCTTCAATGTCTATTTCAACGGCAGCGAGGCTTATAAGGCAGGACTCGAAGAAAAGGAAAAAGGAAACAAGGACAACTACACCGAGACCTTGCCGCTTTTCCCCGTCGGCAATGAGAAGTCGAAGACGCTCGGCAAGAGCAATTTCGAAACGGCAATCACCAAATGCCAAAAGGCCATCCAGCTCCACAGCATCAAGCGCCGCCCCATCGTGAAGGGCAACAAGCGCAAGTCGCCGAAGATGAAGGCCTATCTGAGCCGCAAGGAGTTCAACCCATTTTTGAAGAATGCCTGGCTACTGATGGGCAAGGCGCAGTTCCAGAAAGGAGACTTCCTGGAGGCCGCGGCCACCTTCTCATACATTGCCCGCCAGTATGCCGCCGAACCGATGGTGGCTGCAGAAGCCCGCATTTGGCTGGCTCGCTGCTACACGCAAGAAGACTGGTTTTACGATGCCGAAGACGCCCTCAAAAGGGCGGGACGTGACTCGCTGACAGCGCGTCTGCAGCGCGAGCAGACGGTGAGCATGGCCAACCTCCTGCTCAAACAAGGCCGCCTTGAAGAGGCGTTGCCCTATCTGCGGCAAACGGCACGCTGGGAACGCAGAAAAGCGCAACGTGCCCGTCTTTATTTCTTGCTCGCCCAGGTGGAGACGTCGCTCGGGCATGCCCAGGCGGCCTATAAGGCATACGGAAAATGCCTGCGCCAGTCGCCGCCCTACGAAACGGCCTTCAACGCCCGTATCCGTCAAACGGAGGTGGTGGCCACGGGGCGCAACGCGCAGAAAATGCTTAAACGTCTGCGCCGCATGGCACGCTCGGCAAACAATGCGGAATATCTCGACCAGGTCTATTATGCCATCGGAAATATCCATCTCGCAGCCGCCGACACGGCCAACGCTGTGAAAGCCTACGAAACGGGGCGAACGAAGGCCAAGCGTGCTGGCGTGGAGAAAGGCGTGTTGCTGCTGAAACTCGGCGGCGTTTATTGGGACTTGGGGGCTTACGACAAGGCACAGACGTGTTACGCCGAAGCCATCGGCCTCATCGACAAGACCTATCCAGGATATGAAGACATCACGCGCCGCTCAACGGTGCTCGATGAACTGGTGCCGTACACCTCGGCCGTGCATCTCCAAGACAGTCTGCTCTTGCTGAGCACCATGCCCGAAGCGCAACGCAACGAGGCCATCGACCGCGTCATCAAAGACCTCAAACACCGCGAGGAACTTGAGCGTCGCAGCAAGGCCGACTCTATTGCGGAGGCTCGTCGCAGCGAAAACGGTGGGAATGTTGGTGGCGGAAATGCTGGCGGCAACCGTAACAACAATTCGCAACAACCCAACAGCCAGAATGCGCAGACGTGGTATTTCTACAACCCGACGATGGTCAACCAAGGCAAACTGGATTTCCAGAAGCGTTGGGGACGGCGTAAGAACGAAGACAACTGGCGCCGCTCAAACCGCACGGTTTTGGCCACGGCGGAGTCGGACGAATATGACTATGCCGCCGACGATTCCATCAGCAACGCCAACGCTTCTGCCGAGGCCGCAGATTCCACGGCAGACACGGCGGCCGCTGACTCCATTGCCGAAGACCCACACACGCGAGAGTTCTATCTGAAGCAGATTCCTTTCACGCCAGAGGCGAAGACGGCTTGCCACGACATCATACAAGACGGCCTCTACAACGCCGGCCTCATTGAGAAAGACAAACTGGAGGACTTCCCCCTGGCCGCAAAGACCCTGAAGCGCCTGCAACGCGAATATCCCGAGTTTGAGAAAATGGCCGATGTCTATTATCAGCTCTTCCTGCTCTATTCGCGTTGGAACAAGCCAGCGGAGGCCGATGCTTATCGGGCGCTCATGGCGCAGCAATATCCCGACGACGCGATGACGCGGCTCATCAACGACCCCGACTTCGAGCGCAACGCGCGTTTCGGAAAGGCCATCGAGGATTCGCTCTACACGGCCACTTATGAAGCCTATCGCCAGCACCAAACCGATGTGGTGGCACGAAACTTTGCGCTCTCCACCAACAAATTCCCCAACGGTGCCAACCGTCCGAAGTTTATCTTCGTGCATGCCCTCAGCCAAATTGGACATGCCGACAACAAAGACATCATGGCAGAGTTGCGTGAACTCGTGAGCAAATACCCCGACAGCGACGTGAGCGAAATGGCCGGTTTGCTGGTGAAAGGCCTTGAGAGCGGCCGTCTGCTGACGGGCGACGGCACAGGTCTCGGTTCGCTTTGGTCACACCGCAGTGCGGAGGCCAATGCCGCCGTTGATGAAGCGGGGCACCGCAAGGAACTGACGACCGACAAAGACGTCCCCTTCATCTGCATCGTGGCCTACCCGACAGGCAGTTTGCCCGACGGGCAAGTGCTCTACGACCTGGCGCATTTCAACTTCACGGGTTTCAAGGTGCGTAATTTCGACATCGCCCAAGTGCGCGATCCGCAAATCACCCAGTTGCGCGTGGCGGGTTTCAACTCCTTCGCCGAGGCACACCTCTATGCGCAACAGCTCTTTGCCGATGCCCGCTTTGCTGCCGACATGAAGAAAGCCCGCCTCGTCATCATCTCAGCAAGCAATGCCGAACTGCTCGGAACGACCTACAGTTTCGACGACTATCAGAAGTTCTACGACCAGCACTTCGCGCCGCTGAAACTCGCGCCGCAGCTTCCGCTTGACCTCCAGGAAGGCCCAGTGGAACAGCACTACGAAGACGAATACACGCCGGAGGAACTCGAACAGATGAACGGCAAGAAAACCGATACTGACGACTCTGACGATGACGGCGAATGGTATTCGCCATCGTGAGAGAAAGAATAATTACATAAGAAAGAGAAGAAGCAATGGCGCATAATCTGTGTGCCGTTGCTTCTTCTCTTTTTTGCTTTTTGAGGGGTTTGAGGTCGGTGGATAGTGCCAGCGAATTGATACCGCGTGTATCAGAATCCTCATTTCTTATTAAGCCGTCATAAAAACAGTCGTGCGATACCAATTAAGCGTCTTGGGTAAGACTCAGGGAAATTGTTTTGACGATAAAGAAATGGACAGAGTCCTTTTTTGTGAATGTTCTAAAAAAGATTTCCCCAATTAGTTGCATAATTCAAAATTACTCTTTACCTTTGCCCTCGAATCCGTCAGTTCGAAAGAATTGGTGGGTTCGGGACATATCGATAAAATAGGCGTTTTATGCGTTAGTCTTCAGTTATCAAACTTCGCACATTTGACTAATTACTCAGAAGATTATAGCAACAGACGTCACGTCGGGTGTATTCCCTGTTTGCGCAGCCCTAAGTGTATCCTTACATTTGGGGAGATGCGCAAACAACAAGATATACACATTCAGACGTGGGCTAACTGTGCTGTATTATCTTGAGTAAGAGCAATGCGAAGGCTTGATAACTAGATAACAACGGATAGCCCACGTCTTTTTTATGCCTATATGGCAATAATTATGGGAAAGCAGGACTCCCATCCTCTGATTGATTTTGTCAACAGAACTTATTCGATTCTAATCCCTAATTAGTTATCAATTCTCCTTCATAGAAACGTTGTATGCTCTCGTCGTCTTTTCAGGCGAGGAGCCTCTATCATAGAACTCACATTTTATTAACCAATAAATTATTAATTATGAGATTGTTAAAATACTTATTTTGTCTCGTTCTGTTTACGGGAATTACGATGCCATTGCTCAGTTCTTGTAGTGATGACGATGAAAATGGTTCGGCCATTGAAGGTTATTGGGTTACGGGCTTGGAAGATGAAGGTACGCCAGAGATGATTCTTTTTAAAGGGGGGAAGTTTGTCGCTTTGTCATTCGACAGAGGCGAGAATGTAACTGCTCAGAAGATGAAGGAGTGGGTGGATGAAGCATTTGAGACCCACAAAATAACTCATTTAGGCTCTCTGTCTGATAAGTATATGATGGACTATGGCACTTATTCATTGAATGGTGATAACCTCGTACTTAAGTATTCGGATGAAGATGGTGATGATGTTGTTGAGCGTGATAAGGTTTCCTTCAAGGAAAATGTCATGGTGATTACTTGGCTGCCTGATTCTTCGGATGATGATGAAGAAGAGGACAGTACTGTTTACTATCGTTATACCGGAGAATGAAAGGCGTATGAGAAATAAAATAAGGCTTTTGGCTTTTGCTTTATCGGTGTCCGGTGTGGCGTGTGCTCAGACAGTTGATTATTCAGTGGTATCTGTGCCTGAGGAAACTGGAGCTGATTTTATGAAGATTACAAAATCAAGTGATTATGTCTGTATGCCAGAGGTTAAACGCTTTGGCAGTAAAATCAGATGGCTCACGAATCGTATTATAGACATTTCCAAGGACGGTAACTCCGTTGCTTTCCTTTCATTTCGCAATGATAAGACAAATATTTTTATCAAGGATTTGGCACTTCAGGGAAGTTCACGTCAACGTACGAATCGCAGCAGAGTCCTTGATTTTTCCTATTCGCCCGACGGAAAGAAAATCTGTTTCAGCGAAACCTTGGGGAAGAACAATCAAGTCTTTCTTACAGACGCAGAAAAAGGATACGTTTGCCGTCAAGTGACGTCTGGCAATTCTGATTTTTCGCCAATTTATTCAATGTCTATGAAACAAATATTTTTCACCAGACTTGAGGTGAAAAGTTCGAGTATTTGGGCGTATGATGTGGCGAATAATTTTGTCTCAAGTTATGCAGCGGGCTTAAATCCTTATCCTTTGAAAGATGAAAGTGCGTTTATCTGCGCTCGCTTTAATCCTGAGGGACGAGGGGAGATATGGAAAATCAATTATCAGACAGGCCAAGAAGATTGCATTGTTTCCGATCCAGTACATTCTTACACATCACCAGTGGTCTCTCCAGATGGAAAATGGATTCTGTTTGTTGGTGATGGTCATCTATCAAATGGTAATAAAACGTATATGAATACGGACATCTTTGTGTGTCGGATAGATGGAACAGATTTTGCGCAGCTCACTTACCATGCTGCTGATGATATCTGTCCTGTGTGGAGCATTGATGGGAAATATGTGTATTTCATTTCTCAGCGAGGCGATGCCGATGGCATCGCAAACATTTGGCGAATGAAGTTTCTTTATTATAAATAAAATCAATCATTTATGAAAAATTTAAAGTCTATTCTAACAATGGGTTTGCTCTTTGTGAGCACAGCAGGTTTTGCACAGTTTGCTAACAATGGTGGCCACTCAAGAGGCGGTTCGGTGCTTACCAAAAATACGGACGGTTATTCACGTATCTATTTTGGTTATAACCCAACAAGCGTTTCTTATGATGGTAAAACTGATGATAGTGATGTAGAGGATTTCACCCTCAATGGTATCACGTTTGGCTATACGAAAGGCATCAGTCTGAGTCAGAATATGCCACTCTTCTTGGAAACAGGTGCTCGTTTCACCTATGGATTCAAGAGCCAAACGCTTTCTAGTGAGGATGAGGAGGAGGATGAGACAGTAGATACTAAAGCCATGAATATCGTAGTTCCTATTAATTTGTCTTACAAGTTTTCTTTTTCAGAAAGCGACTTCTCGGTGTCGCCTTTCGTTGGTGTAACTTTAAAGGGTAATGTCCTTGGTAAACAAAAATGGAGCGATGAGGATGATAGCTTCGACTATGACTTTTTTGACAAAGAAGACATGGGAGGTAAGGACTATACCTGGAAACGTTTTCAGGTAGGTTGGCAAATTGGTGCCAATGTCGACTATAAATCTTTGTCTGTGGGTATGCACTATGGTTCTGATTTCAGTAAACTGGCAAAGAAAACAAATTCAAGTAACTGGGCTATAACCCTTGGCTACAGTTTCTAAAAAGAGCATCAGAGATTTGATCTCTAAAGCCGATGTAATACTTGTGTGAAAAGGAGGGCGAGGTGGTTAAACCGACTTCGCTTTCCTTTTTTGCGCTAAAGCGAGCATGGAATTTCAATGGTTTCATCCAGTAAATATGTGTTTTGGCTCATTTAATCTCCCCACCCATCAACCCCAAGCAAGCGAAAGGACTGGCTTCCATATTCGAAAGTCAGTCCTTTTCGTATGTTTAAAAAAGAGGGCAAGCCAATCCTGTCTCTATACTTTATAGC
>ULVB01019841.1_pt1 | contig 43336 bp, 30 predicted proteins | sample 1959071 | NCBI WGS metagenome assembly ULVB01 (sample SAMEA4835776, study PRJEB28245) | human gut metagenome | biome: gut microbiome; material: fecal sample | place: Denmark | collected 2008 | reverse complement strand
GCTACAATGCTGGCGCCGCAACAGACGATTGTGTGGGCCTGCACAAACGCCCCAATTTTCCAACCTTAATATTTCTATTTTCCCCTATCCCCTACCCCAAAAAACAAAAAATCCGGCTACGCACATGTGGGGGCATGGCGTAGCCGGATTTTTTATGATTGTTTGTCAATACGCGCGCTCCGTTGCATTGGCAACGGGAAGCGCGGTGGATTGTCAGTCGGCGATGAGAGAGAACTCGGCACCAGAGGCGAAGTCCTGGCCATTCTGCTCGCTGACAGCGCGGAAGCGGATGTAGCGTGCCTTGACAGGCTTTTCAAACATGATGCGCTGAACGGCGCTGCTGTTCTTGAAAACACCTTTGCATACTGGGTTGCCCCAGTTCTTACCGTCTTGGCTGACATAGATTTCGAATTCCTTGACACGTCCGTTGCTGCTGTCCTGACGTGGCATATAGGTGAAGCCCTTCATGAGTTTCACATTGGAAGCGTCGAAGTCAATCCAGTGAGGATAGTTGGCAACGGTGACAGAATACATCGTGTGCCAATAGGTGTTTGCGTTATTGTCGATCAGGTTGTCGGCATCACCTTCCTTCGGTTCGAACGATGAGCAGAAAGCAATCTTGAGAGGCACGCTCTCGATTTTCTTAAATTCCATGTTCATCTTGAACGCGGGAGCATCCTTATACCAAGCCGTTACCTTGCCACCCTGGTGGAGGTTGAAGGGCTGGGTGTAGACCTTTGCCTTCTTCGCACCATTAACGGTGTACATCATGAAGCGCTTGCTGTCGGCAGCATGGAGCACCACATTGCCCTTTGCGTCGTCGCGCGTGATGGTGATGGGCTGTTCGCCAGTGAGCGAAACTTTGGCCACTGCAGCGGCGTTGCCAGCCTTGACAGGACGGATGGCGAAGCCGAAACTATAGTTGCCACTGCGCACCTGGTCGCGCTGGAACGGACCACCCTGGCCGCAGCTGGCACCGCCAAGACCCGTCACTTTGGCGTCGAGGTGGAGGTAGGTGCCGTCGCTCTTCACGAGCTGGTAGGGATGGGGTGCCACAGAGAGCTGCTGCTGGCTCCACGGGAGGACAGAAGCCGACATGACGCTGTCGGCAACGAAGGCTGCACCGTTGCCAGAGGCATCGGTCAGAGCGCACCAGCGCACTTCTTCGCGGTTGCCCATCGACTGGGGCTTCGGAAGCATGATGTCTTGCTCGCCCACAACGCCCTGATGGCGCTCGATGAACTGGCCTGTCTTGCGGTCGGCATAGTTGTTGACAGGACCGCGGCCGTAGTATTCAAAGTTTTTGAAAGCAGTTGGCAGTTTCATCACGTAGCCCAAGCGTGGCAACACCACGTTGTTTTGGCTGGCAGAAATGGCGCTCTGCACCTCTACGCTACCATCGCGGTAGATGGTGTAGATCTGCGTGGTGGTGAACTTAAAGTCTTGCTCGTTGAGCTCGCGGACGCCCTTGTTGAAGGTGTAGGCGCTTTCTGGGTTGCGGTCGCGGTTGCCATAAGTTTGGTTACAACCTTCCTTGCCCTGGCTTTCAATGGTGAAGCTCACCTGCAGCGAACCGTCTTTCTTCTTCAAAACGGTTGGGGCGCCGATGGCGCGGTGCTGCAAATCCCAAAGTCCCTTCTGGAACCATGCACGCGGGAAACCTATGCCGTCGTCGTTATCGGTCGGTGCGCGGAAGGCGTCGAGCTTCGGTCCGTTGCCGTCGGTGATGACGTGTTGCGTGCCGTAGGTCAGTTCGCTGATGGCACCCGTTTTGGTGTCGAACTTCACGGCGAAGTCCTTGCCCTTAACGCTGATGGCGCCGTTTTCTGAAGCATAAGAAACTTCATTGCCTTCGGCCTTGGTCTGTTCGGCCAAAGCAGGAGCGGCAGTTTCAGCACCCTTCACGCGGAGCTGCTCTTCCATCTGCACGTAGCCCTTCTTGGCCCACGGCATATCCTTGCCTAACAGGAACTGCACCTTGACGAAGTATTCAGAACCGGCTTCGAGCTGGCTGTAATCGTAGTTGAGCGTGTAGATTTGCTTCTCACGTGGACCAACGATGTTCTTCGGGCCCATGAGCGACTGGTTGTCGAGCACGCAGGCACCGTCTTTCCAAAGCGACCATACGATTTGATAGCGCAAGGGTTCGAAATAGTTCTTGTTGAATATTTCGATTTGTCCCTTCTTGAGGTCAACGGCTTTCACGCCGACATTCTGGTAAACCTTCTTCACTTCGAAATACTGGGCCTTCGGAGTGAGGTCGGGGCGCATCACGCCGTTCATGCAGAACATACCGTCGTTTGGCTTGTTGTCGTCGCCGAAGTCGCCGCCGTAGCCCCAGAATCTTTCGCCCGTCTTGGCGTCGTAGCCGTAGATGGCCTGGTCAACCCAGTCCCAGATGGCGCCGCCCATGATGAAGTTGGTGCTCTCGATGGCATCCCAGTAGTCGACGAGGTTGCCGATGGCGTTACCCATTGAGTGGGCATATTCTGAGATGTGGAAAGGATATTTGATGTCGTACTTACCCGTGGCGGCACCTTGTGTCCAACCAATGGAAGGATACTGGTTTGACCCCATGTCAACAATGTCATTGTTGCGCTCATACTGCACGGGGCGGCTCGTGTCGTATGCCTTGATGGCGTTGTAGCACTCCACGAAGTTCTTGCCCGGACCGGCTTCGTTGCCGAGACTCCAGATCACCACTGAAGGATGGTTGACCGTGGCGTGCACCATTTCCATATTGCGGGCCACGTGGGCATTTTTGAACTCAGCCACGTGAGAAAGACTGGCCTGGCCGTAGTAATACTGGTGGCTTTCGATGTTGGCCTCGTCTTCCAGATAGATGCCGTATTTGTCGCAGAGGTAATACCAATATGGGGCGTCGGGGTAGTGGCAGTCGCGCACGTGGTTGATGTTGCCGCGCTTCATGAGTAACACCTCTTTCTCCATCTGTTCGCGCGTCACATAGTGGCCCGTCGATGGATTGTTTTCGTGGCGGTTCACGCCCTTCATCTTGATGGTCTTGCCGTTGAGGTAATAATAGCGTCCTGCCAGTCCGAATTCGTCGTCCTTGGCAGCCGTCTCCTTGATTTCCACTTTGCGGAAGCCCACGATGGTGGAGAACGTTTCAACGACATTGCCCTTCTTGTCCTTCAGTTCGCCCACGAGCGTATAGCGGTGTGGCGCTTCGGCGCTCCAAGGCTTCACCTTGTTGCCGGCGAGGAGCGTGGTCGTTGCGGTGAGTTCGCCGTTCTTGCCCACTTCTCCCACCGTTGCCGTAGCCGTCACGCCTGGCACGAGGGTGTTATCGTCAGAATAGAGCTTGTTTTCGTAGAGCGAATAGCTGATGGTGTATCCCTTGGCAGCCTTGGTTGAGAGGTTGCGCACGTCGGCCGAGATGTTGAGCGACGCGTCGGTGTAAGAGGCGTCATAGTCGGGGATGGCCTTGATGTCGCGCACCTGCACCTGCGGTTTGGCCGTGAGGGCCACGTTGCGGAAGATGCCTGGGAGACGGAACATATCCTGGCTTTCGAGGAAGGAGCCGTCGGAATGGCGGTAGACCTCCACAGCCACGACGTTCTCACCCTTCTTGTTGAGATAAGGTGTGATGTCGAACTGCGCCAGGTTGCGTGAGTTCTTTGAGAAACCAACGTAGTGTCCGTTGATGTAGAGATAGAAGAAAGAGTCAACGCCATCGAAGTTGATGTAGATGTTCTTTCCCTTCCAGTCTGCCGGCACGGTGAAGGTGCGGCGGTAGGAACCCACTTCGTTGCGGTTCTTATAGGTCATCCAGTTTTTGGGAGGCGTGCGCATCACGCCGCCTTTCCAGTCGCCCACAGCCACACTGTGCTGGAAGATGACACGTTGGTTGGAATAGAGCGGTTCGCCATACTTAAACGTGCCGTTTTTCTGAATGCCAACCACGTTCCAGTTCATCGGCACCTGCACCTTGTCCCAGGCAGAGGCATCGAAATCCACCTTGAAGAAATCCTTGGCACGCTCCTCTGGGTTCTTGGCCCAATGGAAACGCCACTCGCCGTCGAGCGACTGCCAAAGCGTACTGTTTTCGGGCAACACCTTGCGGGCTTCTTCCACATTGTTGAAAGAGAAGAACCAGGCGTGAGGCTGTTGCTTGTTGTAGGCTACAGAGTCGGGGCTCTGCCACTCCCATCCTGTAGGAGCCGGCATGTTGCCGTAGAAATAGCCGCCCAATGGAGGAACACCGGCCCAAACGGGCAGGGAGAGTGCCCCCAAAAGAAGCATCAAGCTTTTTTTGCGCATAGATAAAATTGTTTATAGATTATTGTTGAATGCTGATTGCTTGAGGATGGCCTTACAAATATACGAGAGCGGATTCCACAACTCATAGTATTCATAGTATCATTTCACAACACCATCCCCACGGTGCTTGCATTGCACACCAATTCACCTTACAAAGATAGGTATTTACTTTCAATGAGAGGAAGGGTGGACTGCATTAATAACGAACTGGAAGAGAAAATTTAAGGGGTGTTATAAAATATCCTTCTATAACACCCCTTTTATACTTGGTTTTATCAAAGGTTAGCGGTAGCGCCCTCGCAGCGGAGATTTGCACTGGCCCGCACAGTCGTCTGTTGCGGCGCCAGCATTGTAGCTCACTTTGCTCGCAAAGTGAGGGCCACGAACACGTAGCGAACATGACCAGCGCTCTGGGCCATAACTTTGTTGGATTTTTAGTGCTTGTCCGCCACAATATTCGCCCCCCTCACTTTGCGAGCAAAGTGAGCTACAGTGCTTCGCCTCATACCTCTGCCAAATGTCCGCGCGGTGCCCCTTGCAGCGATGCCGCATCCCCCCTTTTTCCTTGGCTCCGTTTTTTCTTCCGCTTCAATCGTCTCCCGTCTCCCTTCTTTTCCTTCCATGATTCGTCTCCCCCTCTGTGTTCCCCTCTTTCCCGTTTTTCCACATCCCCCAGTCCCTTCTTATTATAATAGGGTATTTCTTCTTTTTTTATAAATAGAAAATACTATGATGATTATGATAGGGTGTGGAAACTGTGGATAAAAGAGAGGCTAAGAAATCCCCCAAAAGTTATCCACTCTTACTGCCGGTTTATACCCATCCTTATCCACAAGGCAGGTGTGGCGGAGAGGCGATATTGTTCAGGCATTTAGCGGGTAGGCGGGGCTATTTATTAACATGGTGTTGAAAACTTATCGGCACCAGGAAGGGGGTATGTGAAAAAGGAGAGGCGGCGTTTGAAAACCCCGGTGGAAAGCCGTGGAAACGGGTGGGATAACTTTCCTGGGCGGCGTTGCTTGGCCGCAGGGAGTTATGAGACGGGTTATACACTGCTTTTCAACATGGTTTTCAACGGGTATTTACAGGGCGGAATTTAGCTCCTGCAAGCCCTCTCCAACCCTCGAAACGCCGTTGGAATCATGTTATAAAATAGGAAGTGCGGAAAAAGCGGGCGTAAAAATTGGCCACGTCAGTAGTAAGGGTTAACTTAGGGGGCGCTCGGAGAAAACGGGCGCTGACGGCGGTGTGAAAAACTTTATAGAGCAGGAAGCCTGGTTGATTCAAGGATGTTGAAAAAACCTTGAAAAGGGTGGTCTGCTTGTTATGAAAAACAAAGCACGATGACCGTACAGACGTTTCACTAATCCATAAACCTAATTAAAAAAACATGTTAACCCCGCTCTTCAGTTTCGGTGACTGGATGGCCTCGCCCAATGTGCAGATAGGCATCGTCATAGTTACGTTCGTGGCCACCATCGTGGCCTTCATCATCGGAAAAATCCGTTCCGACATCATTGCCCTCTGTTCAACCGCCGTGCTCCTCACCACGGGTGTGATCGATGCCAAGGCCGCTTTGGCTGGTTTCTCAAATTCCGCCGTGGTGATGATGATCGGACTCTTTGTGGTTGGAGGTGCCGTGTTTCAAACCGGCTTGGCCAAGATTATCAGCGGACGCCTGTTGCGGCTGGCGGGAAGCGATGAGAAAAGATTGTTTTTCCTCGTGATGCTCGTGACGGCCGTTGTGGCTGCTTTTGTGAGCAACACCGGAACCGTGGCGCTCCTTTTGCCCATCATTCTGGCCATGTGTAAGACAAGCGGGGTGAGTCCTTCCAAATTGATGATGCCCCTGGCCTTCGCCAGTTCGCTCGGCGGTGTGCTCACTTTGATTGGTACGCCGCCCAACTTGATTGTGAGCAATTACCTCACGGAAAACGGCAAGCCCGACTTAGCCTTCTTCGATTTCACCCCCATCGGCCTTATTCTCCTCATCGTGGGCACGCTGCTCCTTTGGCCGCTCTGCCGCATCTTCCTCAGCAAAAAGGGCCGCGACGGCGCTGAGGCCGATGATGGCAAATCGCTTGCCGGACTGCTCCATGAATATCACATCAACGACTGCCTCTTCCGCCTGCAGGCCACCAACGGGCCTTCGCCCATTGAGGGCTGCACCGTGCAGGAACTCAATCTAAGAAACCGCTACGGCGTGACGGTGCTGGAAGTGCGCCGCGAAAACCGTTCCATCTTCGGTTCGGTCACGCAGGAGACCATCTCGCCTGAAACCATTTTCTCGCCGGGCGACACCATCTATGTACTCGGACATGCCGACGATGTGAAGAAAATGGCGACCGATTATCATCTGACCGTCTTTGAAGACGAAGAGCGCGAGGGTAAAGGCAAATTGGATTTCTATGAAATCGGTTTGGCAGAGGTGCTCATCACGCCCGAATCGGCCCTCATCAATCGCCCGCTGCGCCAGGCCAACTTCAACGAGCGTTTTGGCTTGAACGTGTTGGCCATCAAGCGCCACGGCCATTATATCTTCGATGACATCCGCGACGAGAAAGTCTACAACGGCGACATGCTCCTTATGCACGGCCGCTGGAAAGGCATAGAGAGTTTGAGCAAGAAGACGCGCGAATGGCTCGTCATCGGACGTCCCGACGAAACGGCGCAAAACGTTTCGCTCGACCACAAGGCACCACTTGCCGCCCTCATCATGGTGCTCATGGTGATTGCGATGGTGTTTGAAAAGCAAATCGGCGTTCCAGCGGTGGCATCGGTCATCGTGGCCGGCCTGGTAATGGTGTTGACAGGATGTACGCGTAGTGTGGACGGCGCCTACAAGATGATTGGTTGGGAAAGTATTGTGCTCATTGCCGGTATGATGCCGATGAGCACGGCCCTGAGCAATACGGGCATTTCAAAGATGATAGCCGAAGGTCTCGTTTCCTCCCTCCAGTCGATGGGCCCCATCGCCATTATGGCGGGCGTTTACATCGTGACTTCGCTGCTCTCCACCTTCATCAGTAATTCCGCCACCGCCATCCTCGTGGCGCCCATCGCCTGGGCCGCTGCCGAAGGCATCGGTGTCAACCCAACGCCCTTTATGATGACGGCTGCCGTGGCCGCTTCCTGTTGCTTCGCCACGCCAATTTGTACGCCGCCCAATGCGATGGTGATGAGCGCAGGACACTACACCTTTATGGATTACGTCAAGGTGGGTTTGCCGTTGCAAATCATTCTCGGCATCGTCTCCCTGATCATCATTCCGCTCTTCTTCCCGTGTTGAGGTGAAAGGAAAAAATACGAAAAGCCCCGTGGAACAATCTGTGTCCACGGGGCTTTGATATTAATTGGTATGCAAAAAAAATCAGAGGATGCCTTGTGCCATCATGGCGCTGGCCACCTTCATGAAGCCGGCCACGTTGGCACCGCGCACGTAGTTGACAGTGCCGTCTTCGCGCTTGCCATACTTAACACACTGGGCATGGATGTCTTCCATGATGCGGTGGAGACGCTGATCGACCTCCTCAGCGCTCCAAGAGAGGTGTTGCGCATTTTGCGTCATTTCCAAACCAGAAACCGACACACCGCCGGCATTGGCAGCCTTGCCTGGAGCATAGAGAATGCCTGCTTCGAGGAAGGCATCGACAGCTTCAGGCGTTGAAGGCATGTTGGCACCTTCCGACACGGCAAAACAGCCGTTGGCCAGGAGCTGGCGAGCGTCGTCGCCGTCGATTTCATTCTGCGTGGCAGAAGGCATGGCGATGTCGCACTTCTCAGCCCAAGGACGGGCGCCAGCCACGTATTTCACACCGGGATACTCCTCAGCATATTCGTGGATACGTCCGCGGTAGAGGTTTTTGAGCTCCATGATATAGTCGAGCTTTTCGCGCGTGATGCCTTCTGGGTCGTAGATATATCCGTCAGAGTCGCTCATCGTGATGGGCACAGCGCCGAGTTCGATGAGTTTTTCAGCCGTGTACTGGGCCACGTTGCCAGAGCCAGAGATGCACACACGCTTGCCAGCCAAGTCGATGCCGCGCGTCTTGAGCATTTCCTGGAGGAAATAGACATTGCCGTAGCCAGTGGCTTCCGGACGGATGAGAGAACCGCCGAAGGCCAGACCCTTACCAGTCAGCGTTCCTGTGTTCTCACGGGCCAGTTTTTTATACATGCCATACATGTAGCCCACTTCGCGGCCACCTACGCCGATGTCGCCTGCTGGCACGTCGGTGTCAGGACCGATGTTGCGCCAGAGCTCCGTCATAAAGGCTTGGCAGAAACGCATCACTTCAGCGTTTGACTTGCCGCGCGGAGAGAAGTCGGAACCGCCCTTCGCACCGCCCATCGGCAGTGTGGTCAGAGAATTTTTGAAAGTTTGCTCAAAGGCGAGGAACTTCAAGATGCCGAGGTTGACAGAACTGTGGAAACGGATACCACCCTTGTATGGGCCGATGGCGTTGGAGTGTTGCACACGGTAGCCCATGTTTGACTGTACGCGGCCTTTGTCGTCCACCCAAGTGACGCGGAAACTGATGATGCGGTCGGGGATGCAGAGACGCTCAATAAGGCTGGCGGCTTCAAACTCCGGATGCTTGTTGTATTCTTCTTCAATTGTGTCGAGCACTTCGCTTACTGCTTGGATGTACTCTGGTTCACCGGGAAAACGGCGCTTGAGGTTTTCAATAACTTCGCAGGCTTTCATTTTTCTATTCTATTTTTATGGGGCATTCCGTATGGAGCGCTCCGTTGTTTTCTATTGGCAGGAAACCGTTTGTCTTTCGACTGGAAACCGTGTTGCTTCTCCCCTATCCTTTTGCTTGCTTGATGAGGAGGCGGCAACGGGCCTCTTCGCAATCCCTTGCTGTTGCTTAACTGATTGCAAAGTTACACATTTCTTTTAAAGCTGCTAACAAAATGGTGTTTTTTTGATTGAAAAACATCGAAATGTAAGCTGGAGAAATAAAAAACGCCCTTTTAGAAAGAGCGTTCTATGTCATCCGGGATATTGCAGGCTGAAATGGGGAAGAGGGCGGGCATTTAAAATAGAGACAATCAAGGTTGGTAGAGAGGCGCTTCTGAAGGGTTGGGGGGTGGAAATCCAGAAAAGTCTCTGTGCAATTTTTGACCAAATAGTATGGCGGTTGCGGCACCGCTACAAGGAGCGCTGCGCGAACATGTAGCGAAGGCCTGAGGCGAAGCACTGTAGCTCACTTTGCGAGCAAAGTGAGGGGGACGAATATTGTGGCGGCCAAGCACGGCTAAAAATCCAACGAAGTCATGCGCTAAAGCGTTGGTCATGTTCGCTACGTGTTCGTGGCCCTCACTTTGCAAGCAAAGTGAGCTACAATGCTGGCGCCGCAACAGACGATTATGCGGGCCAGTGCAAAACTCCGCTGCGAGAACGCTCCCTTTCGCGCTTTGTTCACTCCACCACCGTTGCCTTGAGAAGGAAAATATCCTTGAGGGGGCGGTCGGAAGTGTCGGTGCTGACGCTTTGTATGGCTTTGACAACGTCAAGGCCGATGGAGACTTCTCCAAACACCGTGTATTGTCCGTCGAGCCAGGGCGTGCCGCCCTTTTTGCCGTAGGTCTCAGCCATTTCCTTGGTGATTTCGCAGCGGCCTTCTGTGGCTTCATAGATGCGTTCAGAGATGTCGGAGAGGTCGGCCTCGCTGTAGCGCTTTCCCCATACGATGTAGAACTGAGAACCGCTGCTGCGGCGCTCAGGATTGACGTCGTCGCTTTCGCGTGCGGCAGCCAGGGCACCGCGGTAGTGATAGTGGCGGGGGAGGTCGAGCTCCAGGGGAAGCGTATAGTCAGGACCGCCATCGCCATACACCTTATAGGGGATGGGGTTGCGCGAGTCTGGGTCGCCCGTCTGTATCATGAAGTTTTTGATGACGCGGTGGAAAATGACCCCGTCGTAATAGCCTTCGCGCACGAGTTTGAGGAAATTGTCGCGGTGGGCTGGGGTGGAGTTGAAGAGCGTCACCGTGATGTCGCCAACGGAAGTGTGGAGCAACACCGTCGGTTGTTTCTCGCCCCAGGCGGCGAGGGGCAGGAAGGCGGCGAGAAGGAGCAGGCGTGATAAGATATGCTTCATTTTCATTGTGGAGAGTTGTTTGGAAATCAAGGTAAGTCGGTGGGGGACAGTGGTGTATTTTATATAGGAGTGTTGCAGGCTGATAAGCGTACTCCTATAATATATAGTATCTATCCTTTCTTGCTATTTCATCAATTCGGCGAGGCGTTTCTCCATCTCGTCGAAGTCAAGGTCGCGTGCAACGACGCGTCCTTCAGCGTTGACGAGGAGGTTGCCAGGCACGTAGCGGAGTCCCAGCGTCTGTGCGGCCTTGCTTTGGAAAGCCTTACCGTCGCAGATGACAGGCGCAGAGATGCTGTCGCGCTCCATCTGTTGCTTGCAGCCGTTGCGGTCTAAGTCCATTGAAAGGACAACGGCACCGACACGGTTGCCGTAGGCATTGTGCATGCGGCGCAGGCTTTCGGCGATGAGGCGGGAATTTCCGGCCCAGGAGGCGGTGAAGAAAACCACGAAGGGACGACCGCTGAACTGTGCCTTGTTGACAGGTTTTCCGGCAAGCGTTTCAAAAGAGAAATCAGGCAGCGTTTGGCTGGCGGCACCGTTGAGCTGCGCCAGCAGGCGTTCCGCCATCAGCGTGAGGGCGGCGTTGCGCGGTTGGGCTTTGGTGAGGTATTTGAGCAGCGAACGCGTGGTGGCAGCATCGGGAGCTTGCGCGTAGGCGAAATATTTCTTGAATACCGCCACAGCCGCCAGTGTTTTTTTGTGGGTTCTGATAAACTCAGAGGCAGCGAGGCGCTGGTTGTTTTCCGGCAAGGTGTTTTGCTTCTGTCGGAAATCCGTGAGCAGTTCGTTTTCTTCCGATCCAGTGATGTCGGCCTCTCCCAATTTTGCCGCGTCACCCTTCATCTCGATGGTCTTTCCTGGTTCCGCCACGATGTAGGTCTGCGAGAAATTGGGATAGAGCAGCGTCAGCACAGCCGGCGAAGTGAGTTGGCATTCATAAGAGAATTTGCCATCGTCGATGCGTATGGTGTCAACGCCAGACAAGGCTCCGTCGTCACTGTAGACATAAAATTCGGCCTGCTGGATGCCTGCGATTTTACCTTCGAAGATAAACTTGTCTTTGGGCTGCGAACAGGCGGCGAGCAGCAGGGCCGACAGCGCGAGCAGCAAGCGTGAGTGGATGATTTTCATATCGTTGGAGATAAATGGAGGGAGTGTTTCGTAAAACTTTCTCTTTAGTTAGCGGGCATTCCCCCTAAAAGAGACAAGAGCCAAAAGCCTTGTGCTTGCCAGATGCTGGCCGCCCGATGGAAATCGGCGGTTGGCATTGCAAACGCTGGTGCTTTTAGCTCTTGCTGCAGAAAAAATTATAAGGAATTATTCCTTTGATTATTTGATGAGGCTCTGGAAAGTGGCGTCACCAAACAATTTGGCGAAGTCAAGATCCTTGGCTGCACGTGCCTTCAGAGAAGCGTCTTTAGCAAAAGCGTCCTTCAAGTTGGCAAGTGCCTGCGTGTTCTGGTTCGTGCGTGCTGAGAGGATGGCCTTCAAATAGCTCGTAGTGGCATCTGGAGCGGCAATCGTTGCGAGCGTCTGAGCGGCAGCGGCATAATCCTTGTTGAGAATCTGTGCCAAAGCAGCGCTGTTAGACTTCACGCCGGCGAGGTCCTGAGCAGCCTGAGCGTAGTTGCCCTTGGCGATGTTGAGGTTGCCGAGCACTTCCTTGTAGTTTTTAGCTTCAGCAGCTTTGCCGAGAGCCTGTTCAGCAGCTTCGGTGTTGCCTTCAACGAGGCTCAACAAAGCCATATTGGCGTTGGCTTCGCTTGACTTGGCATTCTTCTGGAGCGCCTGTGCGAGGTATTGCTTGGCAGCAGTTGTGTTGCCGCTCTTGAGCGCCAATTCAGCGAGGTTGTTGTATGCGCGGTAGTCGTTAGGATAGAGCTGAACCGTCTTCTTGTAGATGTCTTCCTTCTTGGCAGCGTCATCGGTGAGCGTTGCGGCGTAGAGCAATTCTTCAACAGAAAGCTTAGAAGCGTCGTTCTTCAACTGCTCTTCGATTTCGTCGTCGCTGCGGCCGATGATGTTGTAGTTGATGGTCAGACGGGCACGGCGCAATTCAGGCAGGATTTCGTTAGCCAATTCGTTGAAAGCAGCGGAGAGGCTGCGAATCTGCGTTTCGCGCTGTTCTGGGTCTTCATACATAGAGAGCACGCGGATGATCACTTCCTTGTCCTGGATGTTTGAAGCAGCCACGAGTTTCTGGAAGCCGTCCCAGTCTTCAGCCGTATAGCGGGTGTCGACATCAGTTTCCAACTTGTTTTTCTTCAAAGACTTCTTCACGTAAGCGCTTGAAGTGCCGCCACGCTTTTCAGCCAACTTCTTGTTGAAGTCGAACTTACCTTCTGGCGAAGCATAAGCCGAAACTTCGATGTTGTCGAGCTGGAAGCCCTTCTGGTCGGCCTTGATTTCGCGGAGCGTCTTGACGAAGTCCTTAACAGACACGCTGTTGAGTTCGCTCGTGCGGATATTAGCCTGGTTGATGAGGTATTTGATTTGTGCTTCCTTGGTCTGAGCGATGGCATACTGATACTGGTCTTCGCCCGTTGCCGTGTTGGCGCTGGCAGCAGTGCGGTTAATCAGCGTGGAAGTGGCGATGACACCGTCGGCCACCTTCACTTCAGGCACCTTCACCTTCTTCTTTCCGACCTGTGCGTCGAAAGTGAGGTAGAGTTCGCTCTTGGCCATTTCAGGCACGTAGTTGAAGCTGTTCTTCATTGTGTAGTTGCCGCCAACCTTGTAAGAAATCTCAGTGTTGTTGGCCTGAACTTTCTCACCCTGGAATGTGGCAGACTGACCCTGTGCACTGCCTTCAGCATAGCGCAATACGGGGGTTACAGTTACAATGGCTTTTTTCTTCATGTATTTTTCAGGAAAGCGTCCGTTGATGGTCACAGGCACTTTACCGCCCACAGCCTCCATAGGAGAAGGGGTCACTGTGAAATTGTCGGCAGAGAGTTCGCCGAGCTTGTTACATGATGTTAGCGCTACAGATGAAGCGAGGGCTAACGAGAAATAGAGTTTGCTTTGCATGATTAATATTTGGTAGTTAAGTAGGTGTTTGGCAATAGCGGAAGGCGCTGTTCACGGTGTGGGAAATGGTGTGGAAAATTCTGTATCCTCTTTTGGAGAGAGAATCCCATCCTTGCAGTGGATTTTTATTTCTCATTGCGGTTGGAATTTCAATCCCATCATAATGACCATCTGACGGAAAATCGAGAACAGGCATTGAAATGCGGTGCGTGCAAGCCTTTCGGTGCATACATTTTGCCGTTAAACGGGGCAAAGATAATAATTTATATCTATCGGGGGACGGACTGCCCTTTATTTTTTGAGTTTTTTACACCTATGTATATAGATAGCCGGCGTGTTTCCCATCATTCGAAAAAAAAAATGTAACTTCGCGACATCTAAGTAACGACGAAGAATGATACGTAAATTCGACTTCTTGGTAATTGGTTCCGGTGTGGCCGGGATGAGTTACGCCCTCCAGGTGGCTGCCTCGGGCAAAGGCAAGGTGGCCCTCGTTTGCAAAACTTCCATTGAGGAGGCCAACACGGCCAAGGCGCAGGGCGGTATTGCCTCTGTGACGAACCTCAAAGTGGATGATTTTAACAAGCACATCCGCGACACGATGATTGCTGGCGATTACATCAGCGATCCGCGAGCCGTTGAACAGGTGGTGCGCAATGCGCCTGCCGGCATTGAGCGTCTGCTAAAGTGGGGCGTGAACTTCGACAAGAATGAAGACGGTTCTTTCGACCTCCACCGCGAGGGCGGACACTCCGAATTTCGCATTCTCCATCATGCCGACGACACGGGCTTCGAGATTCAGCGCGGACTCATCGAGGCGGTGAAAAAAACGCCGAACATCACGCTGCTGGAAAACCATTTCGCCGTGGAAATCATCACGCAGCACCATTTGGGTGTGGAAGTGACGCGTCGTACGCCCGACATTGAATGTTACGGTGCTTATGTGCTCGACCCCGACACGAAGAAAATCGACACCATTCTCTCGCGTGTCACGGTGCTGGCCACTGGTGGCTGCGGAGCAGTTTATGCCACTACCACCAATCCAGACATCGCCACGGGCGACGGCATTGCCATGGCCTATCGTGCCAAGGCAACGGTGAAGGACATGGAATTTATCCAGTTCCACCCAACGGCACTCTTCCATTCTGGAGAAACGCATCCCGCCTATCTCATCACGGAGGCCATGCGCGGTTACGGCGGCATCCTTCGCCTGCCAAACGGCGAGGAGTTTATGCAGAAATACGACAAACGCCTCTCTCTGGCCCCGCGTGACATCGTGGCGCGTGCCATCGACAAGGAAATGAAAATCCACGGCATCGACCACGTCTGCCTTGACGTAACGCACAAAAACCCGGAGGAGACGAAACACCATTTCCCGAACATCTACGCCAAATGCCTCTCCATCGGCATTGACATCACGAAGCAGTACATTCCCGTTGCCCCTTGCGCCCATTATCTTTGCGGCGGCATCAAGGTGGACCTTAACGCCTGCTCAAGCATCCATCGCCTCTATGCCGTTGGCGAATGCTCTTGCACGGGTCTGCACGGCGGAAACCGTTTGGCTTCCAATTCGCTCATTGAGGCTGTGGTGTATGCTGAAGCCGCTGCCAACCACTCACTGGCACACATCGACGAATATGAATTCAACGAGCGTGTGCCGGAATGGAATGACGAGGGCACGATGAGCAACGAAGAGAAGGTGTTGATTGCACAGGACGTGCGCGAAGTGGAGCAGGTGATGTCGAATTATGTGGGCATCGTACGTAGCGATCTGCGCCTCAAACGCGCATGGACGCGCCTCGATTTGCTCTATGAAGAGACCGAGGAACTGTTTAAGCGCGTGAAGGCCACCCGCGATATTTGCGAGCTTCGCAACATGATCAACGTGGGATATCTCATCACGCGGCAGGCCATTGAGCGCAAGGAAAGCCGTGGACTGCATTACACCATCGACTATCCGAAACACGCATACGACCAAAACTGAGAAGCGGTTTCCTCGGGAAAAAAATAAGCTGAACATCCAAATAAAAGAGAAACACAGGTGGTCGAATCGGCTTTCGGCCACCTGCTTTCTATTGGTGAAACTTAGAAAGCATAAAGCTGCCCCCGTTTCCCATTTAAAAATTGAATATGTCTTTAACATCCATCATACGCCCGTTTTTTGTTCGCCGCACGAACCGCCTTGAGCGCTATGCCACGCAGGCAGAAGAAGTGCAGCGCCAGGTGTTGGCACGTCTTGTCGGCCGTGCTGAAAATACGCTTTGGGGTAAGGAACACCATTATGCCGACATCAGCAACTACGAACAGTTTGCCGAAAAGGTGCCCATCAGCACCTATGAGGAACTGAAAGGATATATCGACCGCATGCGTCATGGCGAGAGCGACATCCTCTGGCCGGGAACCGTGAAATGGTATGCCAAGTCGTCGGGAACCACCAACGACAAGAGCAAGTTCATCCCCGTGAGCCGCGATGGCCTGCACGACACACATTATGCTGGAGGCACCGACTGCGTGAGCCTCTATTTGCGCAACAATCCCAAAAGCCGCCTTTTCGACGGTCGCGCCCTCATTCTTGGTGGCAGCCATGCGCCCAACTATAACCTGCCGCATTCGCTTGTCGGCGATTTGAGTGCCATTTTGATTGAGAATATCAATCCGTTGGTCAACGTGGTGCGCACGCCGCCAAAGCGTGTTGCCCTACTCTCTGATTTCGAAGAGAAGCGCGACCGCATTGCCGAAATCGCTTCAAAGCAAAATGTGACGAACCTTTCGGGAGTGCCTTCATGGATGATGGCGGTGCTCAACCGCACACTGGAAATCACTGGCAAGAGTTCCATCGACCAGGTGTGGCCCAATTTGGAAGTGTTCTTCCACGGCGGCGTGGCTTTTACGCCCTATCGTGAGCAATATCGTCAGCTCATCAAGAGCGAGGGCATGCATTATATGGAGACCTACAACGCCTCTGAAGGTTTCTTCGGTTTGCAGGACGACCCTGCCGACGTGGCCATGATGCTGATGATTGACTACGGCGTCTTCTTCGAGTTTATCCCCTTGGAGGAAGTGGGACGCAAGGACGCGGTGGCTGTGCCTTTGTGGGGTGTTGAGAAGGGGCGCAACTATGCCATCGTCATCTCCACGACCTGCGGCCTTTGGCGCTACCAGATTGGCGACACGGTGAAGTTCACCTCCACCAACCCTTATAAGTTTGTCATCTCTGGCCGAACGAAGAGTTTCATCAATGCTTTCGGCGAAGAACTCATCGTTGACAACGCCGAAAAGGGGCTTGCCGAGGCTTGTCAGAAAACGGGCGCCGTGGTGAGCGAATATACTGCCGCACCGGTGTTTATGGATGCCGAAGGCCGCTGCCGCCATCAGTGGGTCATCGAATTTGAAAAAGCGCCGCAAGACCTTAAGGCTTTTGCCACTCTGCTCGACGAAGCGCTCCAGCGCATCAATTCCGACTATGAGGCCAAGCGTTACAAGAGTCTCACACTGCAGGCCCTTGAAATCATCCCGGCACGCCGTAACCTCTTCAACGACTGGCTCAAGAGCCGCGGAAAACTGGGCGGACAGCATAAGGTGCCACGCTTGGCAAACAACCGCGACATCATCGACCAGGTGCTCGCTCTCAACACCAACGAGGGATGAGACGTGGGGGGTTGGATATAAACTGGTTTATCCCTGTATGGTTGGGGCAAAATTCAGGAAAAATCAAGGTTGGTAGAGCGACGACAGCGCCCCTGAAAGGGGCTCATATTCCAGGATAGGGGCTTGCCCCTATCTCTCGCCGCAGCTCATCGATTCTCGCTTTTGCCCCTGTAAGGGGCGCATATCGTTGGCGGGGCTTGCCCCGCAATAAGATTCGAGATATGAGCCCCTTACAGGGGCAAGGTTCATAAATCGGCCTCAAGAGGTAGGGGCAAGCCCCTACCCTAAATATGAGCCCCTTACAGGGGCAGCGGTGCCGCAACCGATATGCTATTTGGCTCAAAATCGTACAGATGTTTTTCTGGATATCCCCCACCTGCATGAATAGCACAAAATAATTCTGACCACCTACTCACCATTACTAAACACTAAAATAACATCTCATGCACATCAAGGAAACCCTGTCTCAGTCCCTGCGTCTGCTTTCGCTGCTCATGGTGGCGTTGCTCGCTGGCTGTGCCAATCCGGGAAGCGGCCCCGACGGCGGCCCCTATGACGAGACACCGCCGCGCATCGTGTCGATGTCGCCGGCCTTAGGTCAGCGTGGCGTGAAGAGCAAGAAGGTGACCATCGCTTTCGACGAAATCATCCGTGTGGAAAATGCCGTGGAGAAGGTCACGGTGTCGCCGCCGCAGTTGCTCTCGCCAGAGATAAAGGTGGCGGGGAAACATATAACGGTGGCCCTTGCCGACTCTCTGAAAGGCAACACCACCTACACCATCGACTTTTCTGACGCCATTGAGGACAACAACGAGGGAAACCCTCTGGGGCAGTTCACCTATTATTTCTCAACGGGCGAAACGCTCGACACGATGGAGGTGTCGGGAAACGTCTTGGCTGCCGAAAACCTCGAACCTCTCAAGGGAATTTTGGTGGGACTGCATAGCGACACGACCGATACGGCTTTCACCACCAAACCTTTCGACCGCGTGGCGAGAACCGACGGGCGCGGATTTTTCTCCATCAAGGGCATCGCCCCGGGGGCTTACCGCGTCTATGCGCTCAAGGATGTTGACGGCGACTTCACGCTTTCGCGCGGCGAGATGCTGGCGTCGCTCAAAACCATTGTGCGGCCTTCGGCATTCCCTGATGTGCGCTACGACACGGTTTGGCGCGACACGATTTACTACGACTCCATCAAAACCGTCCGCTACACGCATTACATGCCCGACAACTTGGTGCTCTTGGCTTTCCAGCCTAAAAACACTGACCGCCATTTCTTGAAATCGCAGCGAGACATGCCAGAATACTTCCGCTTCTATTTCACGGCGCCCTCGAAGATGGTGCCGGTGCTCAAGGGCATCAATTTCGATGCCGACAACGATCTCTTGGTGCAGCGCTCGCCTGGCAACGACACCATCACCTATTGGTTGAAAGACGTGGGCATGCCCGCTGTCGATTCGTTGCAGATGACGCTCACCTACGATGCCTATGTCGATTCTCTCGGGGAAAACGTTGTGACAACTTCCGACACGCTCATGCTCGTGCCGAGGCAGACGATGGCACGCCGCCTCAAGGCGCAGGCCGAGGAGATGGAGAAATTCAAGAAGCAACTGGAGAAGCGCCACAAGCGCGGCGATTTCTCGCAGGAGACGATGCCCGTGAAGCACCTCAACGTGAAGTCGAGCATCCCGACAACGGCCTCGCCCATGCAGAATCCGCGCCTCATGTTTGACGAACCCATTATGAATATCGACACGGCGGCAATTCATCTGCGCCGTGCAATCAACGACTCCACACTGGTGGACGCCCCGTGGGAGATGTCGCCCCCGAAGGAGGGACTGCTCATGGATTTCGGCGTCATCGGTGAATGGCGATACGGGCAGCGCTACGAACTGGAGGTGGACTCTGCCGCCATCCAGGGCCTTTCAGGAAAGGTGAACTCCCGTTTGAAATACACCCTCAGATTCGGACAGGAAGAGGATTTCGGAGCGCTCTTTGTTTCGCTCCCTGGCGCCGACACCACCATGACGGTGCAGGTGCTCTCGTCTGATTCGCGAGTGGAACGCCAGCAGCGCGTCAATGCCAGCCGTCGCGCCGACTTCTTCTATATCAAACCAGGAAAATACTATCTCCGGGCCTTCAACGACCGCAATCTCAACGGACGATGGGACACGGGCGATTTCTTCAAGCAGCAGGAGCCAGAGGAAGTGTTCTATTATCCAACGGAGATTGAAGTGCGGCCAAACTGGGATATTGAGCAGGTTTGGCGCGTGAAGGAACTGCCGCTGACGAAGCAGAAACCAGCGAGCCTGATCAAGCAGAAGGCCGACAAGGTGAAAACCATCCGCAACCGCAACGCGGAGCGGGAAAGAAATAAACGATAAAAGTTTTTGACAATTATGAAAAGGTTATCTACACTCCTCGCCATGCTGGTGTTCACTGTCGTGGCGGCATCGGCACAGTGTTCTTCAAGAAATACGGCTTTCAAAAGCGGAGAGACGCTGATGTATGATCTCTATTTTAATTGGAAGTTTGTATGGGTGAAGGCTGGAACGGCTTACATGAACATCACGCAGAGCACCTACAACGGTAAGCCAGCCTACAAGACCTACCTCATCACGCGCGGCTCGCAGAAGGCCGACCGCTTCTTCGTCATGCGCGACACGCTCCTTTCCTATTGCGACCTCGACCTCGTTCCGCGCTATTTCCGCAAAGGGGCGTATGAGGGAAGCACTTACCGCCGCAACGAGGTGTGGTATTCCTACAGCGGCGGCGAGAGCCACGTCAAGATGCGCTACCAGCGTAACAACAACGCGCCCTCAATCAAAAAACTCCATTCACACTATTGTGCTTTCGACATGATCAGCATGCTGCTGCGGGCCCGTTCGTTTGACCCCAACGACTTTAAGGTCGGAACACGCATGCGCTTCCTCATGGCCGACGGCAACAACTGCGACTGGCAGGCCATCGTTTACCGTGGCAAGAAGAAATTCAAGATGGAAAACTCGTCGACGACCTATCGCTGCCTCGTCTTCTCTTTCATGGAGACTGAGAATGGAGAGGAAAAGGAAGTCGTGAAGTTCTATATCACCGACGACAAAAACCACCTCCCCGTGCGTCTCGACCTCAACCTCAACTTCGGAACGGCCAAAGCCTTCTTGACGGGGGCCAGTGGCATCAGAAACCCGCAGACGGCGAAATTGAAGTGATTTGGTAATGACGGCTTATCTTGGCCGCTCCTTGCCTTTTTGTTTAGTATATCCTAATCCATTCAACAATATGAAACTCAAGAGCTTCAAAATATGGATGCCTGCAATGGTCATCTGTCTCGCCGCAGCGTGCTTGACCACTGCCTGCCGTTCGATACAGCATCTATCAGATAAACATCAGAAAGAGACAGTGATGAACATCCCATACGTGGTGATGAACAACTATTTCCTGAAGAACAACGTGGTCGGTATTTCCTATCCGCTTATCACCAAGCAGGAAGAGTTCTCTGGTCTCTTTGGCATGGCCGCCGTGATGGGAAAAGACGGCGCCCCAACGTCCATTGATTTCTCTAAGGAATCGGTCATTGCCATCGTATTGCCCGAAACAAACGTTTCAACGGAAATCATCCCTTTACGCCTGGAAAAGGGCGCCGCACAGGGCCTGAGAATGTATTACACCGTGAAGCGAGGTGAGGAGATGACGTCAACCATGCGTCCCACTCTGCTCGTGAAAATAAAAAACAAATACCGCGAGGAAGTCATGCCCGTTGAGGTGAAACAGCAGAAGGAGAAAAACTGAGCATCTGCTCATTGAAAATATCTAATAAAAAATCATCCATGAAAAAGTTATTGTTTCTTCTCCTTGCCGCCCCGCTTATGGGTCTGCAAGTCATGGCCGACAGCGTGAAGCCTGAATCTTTGGAAGGTATCTGGCAACAGGTGCAGGTGTCAAAGACCGACGGCCACACCATGCTTCTCCCAGTATGGAAGGTGTTGAGAAGTGATGGCACTTTCAGCACGTTCCTCATCGTCAACCGCTCCGGCCAGAGTGTCATCACCAATGAAGGCACATATAAAATGGTCAACGACTCCACCATCGTGGAGCACATCACGGGGTCGATCACCGACCCACAACTGATGGGGAAAGACAACCAACTCATCTTCCGCCTTGCGGACAACGACACCTTGCAGGTGTCTTACAAAATGCCGGGACATACACGTGAGGCACACGAGAAATGGATTCGCGTGAAACTCGAAAGACCAAGAAAACCGGAAGGTAATCACTGATTTACATATAAAAAAGAGCGGCCCCGCGAGGCCGCTCTTTTTTGTATGCGTAGGGTAGGTCATGGATACTGGCGGAATATGTGTTCTGATTATATTCCGAACAGTGGCAGGTTACTTTTCAAAAAAATCAAAGAATTTATTCATTTCGGATATGCCCTTTGACTTGGCTTCCTCCAATGAAAAAGGTATGGCGTTTTTGCGTGCAATCAGAATACCTTCTTCTCTTCCCAGTCGGTCGTATATATTGGGAGATTTCTTGTAGTAGCCTTCGCTTTTGTCATATTCTTCCAGGCCTGGTAGCTTCCTCAGTGTGGCCTCCATGGTGCTGAAATCCGGGAAGAATACGCGGGTATTGCTGAAATGAAGCAAATACCAAAACTCCAGGCAGGGCGTGTTCACGATGAGCACCAGGCTTTTCATCCATCCGTATTTGGCTTTTTCCCTTGGAGTCAGTGTGCCTTGAGTGGATTTCTGATATTTCTCATAATAGACCCTGAACCGTTCAAATTCCTGATGATCCTTGATGATGCTGTCCATGTCCAAGATGAGGATAACCTGAGTGGATTCCATAGCAAGTTTCTGTTCTGCCAAAGCAAACAGTTCCTCTACGCTTTTTTTCTGGGGTAGGTCGGGCTTGATGGTTGCCTTTTTCATGGCCATATTGGGATAGTGCTCCTTTATCGTTTCCAGGTACCATTTTTCATCCTTGCCGTCAATGATAACGGCAATGGACTTCTCAGCACTGCGTCGTTTGATTCTTCTCATAACTCTTTCGCTTGGTTAAGTAATTGTGAAAGAATAAGGTAAGCAATTCTGTGGAATAAGAAATAACTCCTTATTCCACAAAATTGGTCAAGGTGTTTATTCACCATGACTAAATGAAACGTAGGTATCTCCCAAGTGCGGAATACCGCCCAACTTGCCTGCCCGGTAGGCATTGTAGCGGTTGGTTGTGTTGCGCAAGGTGTCTGTATCAAAATCTGCCAGGGAATATAGTTCCGTATCTCCTTGTTCGGATTTCTTTGTAATCCAGACGGAGTCGTCTCGGAAGAGGTCTCTGTCGGATAGAAATTCAGACAGGTGGGAAGAAAAGACCAACTGCGAATGGTGGGAGTTTAGAAGATAGGTGGTCACGAAATGCTGATACAGGTCGGGATGCAGCCGGCATTCCAGTTCATCAATAGCCAGAAAATGGGATTCCTTAATGATTTGAAGCAGCAAACCAGACAACTCGTAGTAGCGTTGCGTTCCGCCAGACTCCTGTTTGTAATCCATTGCCACCGTTCCTTGATGACCGTTGTGGCTCATGTGGATGTCAAACTCCAGCTGCGTAGGGTCTGACTTCAGTTCCTGCTTCATGCTTTCTGGAATTTGGTCACTGTGCAGCAGCAAGTCGAGTATGTTGGAGTTGAGCGGACGTTTGGTCTGTTCAACCACCAGATCGCTGATGCCGATGTCGGCTTTCATCAGTTGGCGTACCAGTTCAATCTTGTCAATCAGGTTATCCATCAGGCTTTGGCTGACGTATTTCTGCAGTTTCTGGTCGCCGGTCGTCACCATCGGCATGAAATATTCGCTCATCCAGTTCAAGATGTCTTTCATCCAGGGGATGTCTACGTTGCTGTTCAGGTAGGCACCGAAGAGAGTTCGGTTGTGCAACAGATTGCCTGACAAAATACGGGCGCTCGTGGTTGAGCGGTATCTGTCTCCCCATTTCATGGTGGAGACGAGAGTTTCTTTGTTGGTTTTACGTTCGTAAACCGTATGTTCGCGCACGGCATCGAAGGGCTGGCATTTCAGCACCTCGTGATATACAATCCTGTTGTCAAAGACGATTTCATATTTATACCTTGCTTCGCCAACAATGAAATTTACGGCCATTTCTGAAGAATGTTGCAGGCAGGCTTCATCCAGAAAAAACCGGTCGTATTCTATTTCCGAGGTCTTGTCTTTGCAGGGGCGGAGCATCAGGTCTGTAAACAGGTAAAAGGCTCTTAGCACATTGCTTTTCCCAGAAGCATTGGCGCCTAAGAGGGTCGCAATTTTTAGCAGACGGTATTTTCCGACCTTCATCACAAAATACTCTTCCAGGTGAGTACTGTTGGTCGCTTCAAACGAAAGCGTTTGCTTATCTCGAATGGAGCGGAAGTTAGATATTGAAAAGTCTATTACCATATTCTTGTGTTTAAACAACTGATTATTTTTGATAAGCGCTTGATTTATGTAAGTGATGTGCAAATATAAGTCTTTCGTCTGAAATAAGCAAGGGTTTAGCGGTTAATCTGCCCACTTACTAAAATTCTTGGAGACCAGCGTAGCATATTTCTGAACGGTGGGGTGTTTATTTTAAATTGTCGTATTTTTTTGTTCCTTCAACTGTCTTGAAGAAGGAGCGTAGCGGGCTACGTGACTGATGAAAGACAGTTGTAGGGGCAAACGAATGCGGCAAGGCAATATTAAACTGGCTTATTCCTGCATGGATAATATAAAATAAGCACATAGCGAGAAAACAAAATTGAGAAAAGCGTAGCGAACAGACTGAAAAAGCGTTCGTTACGCTATATTTTTTTCTCGGCAAAAAGCCAAAGAGAACCACAATATAGCCAAACAGCGCAAAGGTTCAGTTACTTTATCATTACCCGTGTGATGATGAAAAATTCTTGCTAAAAAACACGCTATTTATTACAGACGAAATAGTATCATTAGCTCGCTCTAATGGAGGTCGATGGACTGTAAACTTTTCTGATTTTAGAGAAAGTTGTGTTGAAATTGAGGCAAACCAAGAACTGTATATTGCCACAAAAAATAGTTTTTGGAGCAAATTAATTAGAATATGATTGGGGGATTTTTATATGGGTTCCTTGTAATCATGTAATGTACTGAGAAATATCAACAAATTAAACATATCTGATTGCCCCTCCACTTCCAAAAGGATAATCGTTTACATCCTTGTTAATATAAGGAGAATCTTCAATTAACACACCATAGAAACAACATCTTTCTTTGTTGAAATACGTTTTGCTTTCTGCATCGTAAGAAGTCCATTCATAACCTTCAACTTTAAGGACAGTACGTACAATCCCGTGATATACGCCTAACACATAATCTATTTGACTTGCACGAGACTTTGCTATTGCCCAATACTTACGCGTTTTTTCATATATGTCCGTTCTTTGATACACTCCATGAGCCTTCGCATCATCAAAACTTCTATTTAAGCTAACCAATAACAGTTGCTCATTGGGATTTACTTTGATTTTCTCACAATCATAGATGGAACTGATTTCATCTACAGTTTTAATACCTTCATCCCACTGGTGATGTCCGCTCACAATATTAGTCAACACTTGTTCGGTATTAAATTTTGGAAATGTAAGAAAATCTATAAGAACGGATTCGATTTGAAAAGCTTCTTCCTCTGTTAATTTATGACGAAGTATATAATGCTCCACTTCCGCGCCCGAATAGATAATCTCACGAATTAGATTAAGTTTTAGCGATTCTTCGTTTTCTTGAAGCGCAGCTTCGCAATGTTGAAAAACTCTATTGCCACAACCTTTCCCTATATAAAAGATTTTATTGTTTCGAGGGTCTGTCAACGAGTAAACATAATAGCCAAGTTCTTCTATAGTTTTGTCACTGAACTTATTCATAATATTTACATTATTTTTTGTACTGAAATAATAATCGGGTATTCTGTCTTTTTACTTCAACAACTTTCTTTTCCCATTATCGCCATTTTCCAGCACACTCATTTGGTGGATGGCTATTTGATTGAGTCTTATAAGTCGCTTTCCTTGTGGAATTCCTTGCTCGATAAATACAGCATTCAGATTTTCCATATTGGACAGGCATATAAGTTCATTGATGGTGGCATAATCCCGAATATTACCTTTCAAGTTAGGATTGTTTTCCCTCCATTCCTTTGCTGTCATTCCAAACATCGCTACATTCAGCACATCGGCTTCATTGGCATAAATGATATTTGCCTGTTTGGGCGTTATTTCAGCAGGAATAAGATTCTGCTTGATGGCATCCGTATGTATCCGATAGTTTATCTTTGACAATTCACGTTTTGCCGACCAGCCGAGTTGCCGTACTTCCTCGGTTTTAAGTCTTTGAAACTCTTCTATAAGGTAGAGCTTAAATGGTACACTGATTGCAGAACCAAATTCAAAGGCAATATCTTTGTGAGCATAAGTTCCGCCATAACGTCCTTTTTTTACAACAAGTCCAATAGCACTTGTACGTTCAATCCATTCTGAAGCACTGAGTACAAAGGAAGGTAACCCGGCACTTTTTCTAAAGTGGTCAAATTCGACCACTTTAAAATTGGGATTGTGAATCACTTCCCAAGTTCCAATAAATTCAATCGTATAACGGTTTCTTATCCAATTTTTGATTATATCAGCAGACCGACTATCTCCCTCTTTGGCTGAAGCCATATCTGTAAGGGAAATGTAATCCTGTTCAGCCCATTGCAAAACTGTTATTTCTGTATTTTGAACCGTAATCTTAGCCATAGCACTAAAGTGTTGAATTTCTGTACAAAGGTAGTGAATTTTCTCAGTACGATAGCATACTCCATATAGTATCGTAGAGTTTTCCGATATAAATTGTTATGGTATTACAGACTTGTATTATCTTTGTCTGAACAACTAAAAGACTGCTTTTAACAAGACGCATTATCACGAATAGTGGGTTGGGACGGCTTGAGAAATTGCCCTTTGTTTTTGTCAGATACGTTATAAGTTCTGCGACTTTACCCTTCGTCTGGGCAAACTGTAAAAAGAAATCCCCGCTACGGTTTCAAACCGTAGCGGGGATTTTCATATAGAGGCCTTATTCAGGCGATATTAGCCTTGTTTACAGGGATGAGGCTACCGTATGGCAGGCCGCGCTCCCTTGTTGGAAGAAATTAGTCGTGGAGCTTAGCCTTGATGAACTCGCGGTTGAGGCGGGCGATGTTGGCGATGGTCTCATTTTTCGGACATACAGCTTCGCAGGCACGCGTGTTGGTGCAGTTACCGAAGCCGAGTTCGTCCATCTTGGCAACCATTGCCTTTGCACGCTTGGCAGCTTCAGGGCGACCCTGAGGCAGCAATGCAAACTGGCTCACCTTTGAGCTGACGAAGAGCATGGCAGAACCATTCTTGCAGGCTGCAACGCAGGCGCCGCAACCGATACAAGTGGCGCAGTCCATAGCTTCATCGGCATCCTGCTTCGGAATCAAGATGGCGTTGGCATCCTGAGGAGCACCTGTGCGAACAGAGATGTAACCACCAGCAGCCTGGATCTTGTCGAAGGCAGAGCGGTCAACCATGCAGTCCTTGATCACAGGGAAAGCAGCTGAACGCCAAGGTTCAACGGTGATGACGTCGCCATCGTTGAAGCGGCGCATGTAGAGCTGGCAGGTAGTGGCGCCGGCAGCAGTCTTGCCGTGAGGCGTACCGTTGATATAGAGTGAGCACATACCGCAGATACCTTCGCGGCAGTCGTGGTCGAAAACGAATGGTTCTTTACCCTCTTCGATCAACTCCTCGTTGAGGATGTCGAGCATTTCGAGGAAAGAAGTGTCGTCGGGGATGTCGTGCATCTCACGAGTGTCGAAGTGACCCGCATCTTTAGGACCATTCTGCTTCCAATATTTGATAGTAAAGCTTATATTTTTAGCCATTTTGGATTGTCTTTAGATTGTTGATTCTACCAATTAGTTCTTGTAGTTACGAGTCTTGACTTCAATAGCCTCGTACTTGAGGGGCTCTTCGTACTTGACAGGCTCTTTGTCTTCGCCCTGGTATTCCCAGCATGAAACGTAGAAGCAGTTCTTGTCGTCGCGCTTGGCTTCGCCTTCTTCTGTCTGGTGTTCAACACGGAAGTGGCCGCCGCAAGATTCTTCGCGGTGGAGCGCATCGATGGCGATGAGCTGGCCCATAGTGATGAAGTCGTTCAGACGGATGGCCTTGTCGAGCTCAACGTTGACACCTTCGAGCTGTGGAACGAAGAGGTTGGTCTCAAATTCCTTGCGGATGTCCTTCAGTTTGGCGAGAGCCGTCTGGAGGCCTTCCTTAGAGCGAGCCATACCTACGTATTCCCACATCACGTGGCCGAGTTCCTTGTGGATGCTGTCAACCGACTTCTTACCCTTGATGTTGAGCAAGTGGTTGATGTGGTCTTGAACGGCCTTTTCAGCAGCCTTAAATTCAGGCAGGTCGGTTGAGAAGCGTGGAACGGTGATTTGGTCGCTGAGGTAGTTCTGGATGGTGTATGGCAATACGAAGTATCCGTCTGCCAAACCCTGCATCAAAGCAGAAGCACCGAGGCGGTTTGCACCGTGGTCAGAGAAGTTACATTCACCGATGGCGAAGAGGCCAGGGATGTTGGTAGAGAGTTCGTAGTCAACCCAAAGACCGCCCATTGTGTAGTGGATGGCCGGATAGATCATCATCGGGTTGGTATATTTGATGCCGTCTTCACCTGTGCGCACCTCTTGACCCGGCTTAACGTCGGTGATTTCTTCATACATGTCGAAGAGGTTGCCATAGCGCTGGAGCACAACGTCGATGCCCAAGCGGCCGATAGCTTCAGTGAAGTCGAGGTAAACGGCCAAGCCAGTGTTGTTCACACCGAAGCCAGCGTCGCAACGCTCTTTGGCGGCGCGAGAAGCCACGTCACGAGGAACGAGGTTACCGAAGGCCGGGTAGCGGCGCTCCAAATAGTAGTCGCGGTCTGCCTCGTCGATGTCAGTAGGCTGGATTTCGCCCTTCTGGAGTTTCTTGGCGTCTTCGAGCTTCTTCGGAACCCAGATACGGCCGTCGTTACGCAGAGATTCTGACATCAAAGTCAGCTTCGACTGCTTGTCGCCGTGAACAGGGATACAGGTCGGGTGGATCTGTACGTAGGCAGGGTTGGCGAAGTAAGCACCCTTGCGGTAGGCTGCGATGGCTGCAGAGCAGTTGCAACCCATAGCGTTGGTTGAGAGGAAGTAAGTGTTTCCGTAACCACCAGTTGCGAGCACAACGGCGTGAGCAGCGAAACGTTCGAGCTTGCCGTTGATGAGGTTGCGAGCGATGATACCGCGTGCGCGGCCGTCAATCATCACGACATCCTGCATTTCATAGCGGCAGAAGAGTTTCACTGTGCCAGCGTGAACCTGTGCCATCAAGGCTGAGTAGGCACCGAGCAAAAGCTGCTGGCCTGTCTGACCCTTGGCATAGAAAGTACGGCTCACCTGAACGCCACCGAATGAACGGTTGGCCAAAGTGCCGCCATATTCGCGTGCGAAAGGAACACCCTGGGCAACACACTGGTCGATGATGTTGGCGCTCACTTCTGCCAAACGGTAAACGTTGGCTTCGCGGGCACGGTAGTCACCACCCTTCACGGTGTCGTAGAAAAGACGGTAAACAGAGTCGCCGTCGTTCTGGTAGTTCTTTGCAGCGTTGATACCACCCTGTGCAGCGATTGAGTGTGCACGGCGGGGTGAGTCTTGGATGCAGAAATTCAATACTTTGAAGCCCATTTCGCCGAGAGAAGCAGCGGCAGAGGCACCAGCCAAACCAGTTCCGACAACGATGATGTCAAGTTTACGCTTGTTGGCAGGGTTCACCAGTTTCTGGTGAGCTTTATAGTTTGTCCATTTTTGAGAAATAGGACCTTCAGGTATCTTGGAATCTATGTTAGCCATGTTCTGAATAGAATTTATGAGATGATTTTATGTAAAAATCCTTGTTGCGTTTGTCTTGATATATATATGGTGTCTTATCAAGCAGCGCAGAAGAAGCCTTGGATGAAGAAGATAACGGCAACAGCCAAGAAGATGAGCATCACGAGTGACACGTAGACTGAGCCGATGGTCTTCCAACGGCAGAACCAAGTCTTGTTGTTCAAGCCGAGGGTCTGGAAGGCGCTCCAGAAACCATGGGTCATGTGGAACCAGATGGCAACGAACCATACGATGTAGAGAACGGTGAACACTGGGTTGCTGAAAGTGTAGGCGATGAGGTCTGCACCTTTGTCGGCCTTGACACTGAGGTCGTAAGCGTAGCCGCCATTGGTGAATTCAGCCAACATCATGTTGCGCCAGAAGTTCCACAAGTGGAGCAGAAGACCGAGCACAACGATGAAGCCGAGCACCAACATGTTCTGAGATGCCCATTCAACCTTTTCTGGTTTGCTGGTCACAGCGTAGCGGTTGTTACCGCGTGCCTTACGGTTTTGCAACGTCAAGATGATGGCGTAGATGAAGTGAATTGCCACCAGCGCTGCCAAGACAACGGTTCCGGCAACAGCATACCAGTTAGCGCCCAATGCTCCGCACACCATGTCGTATGCTTCAGCGTCGATGAGGGCAACCAGGTTCATGCAAGCATGGAACGTAAGGAACAGAATGAGCGCAATGCCTGTTACTGACATTATGACTTTCCGTCCGATAGATGAGTTAGTTAACCACATAAATCTTTGAATTAAATTTTATTATTTGATGAATTATTTATGTCCGTTGCCTGGGGCGCTGCGTAAGTGTGGCTTAGCGCGTGTTTTTGAGGCCGTTCGGCTTTTCTCTGCAAAATTAAGACATTTCCTTTGGTCGGCAAAAAAAAGTGGTGAAAAAGTCAGGGACGGCGTTGAGGATTTGGCCCCTACTGGGTACTATAGTAATGTTGAACACCTATACTTAGATTTCCTTCGTTTGGTTTTCCAGCCATTGCTTGTCGGCCGCATCGCTGAGTAGCGGCATGAGGCGCTGTCGCACAGTGGTGTGGTAGTCGTTGAGCCATTGGCGTTCCGTTTGGTCCATCATGGTGAGATCCACGGGGCGGAGGTCTATGGGACAGAGCGTGAGAGGTTCGAAGGTGAGGAAGGTGCCGAAATCAGTGGTTTGGGCGGGGATGGCGAGCAGCGTGTTTTCAATGCGCACACCGAAGCGTCCGGCCACATAGATGCCCGGCTCGTCAGTGATGGTCATGCCGGCCTGGAAAGGAATCATGGTGCAGCCACGCAGGTTTTTGCGGATTTGCTGCGGGCCTTCGTGAACGCAGAGGCGGTGGCCAACGCCGTGGCCCGTGCCGTGGCCGAAGTCATATCCTGCCTGCCACATGGCATAGCGGGCGGCGAGGTCGAGCTGGATGCCAGTGCTTCCTTCGGGGAAGTGGCAGCGCGAGAGGCCAATGTGGCCCTTCAGGACGAGGGTGTAAACGCGGCGTTCTTCGTCGGTGACGGGGCCGAGGGCGATGGTGCGCGTGATGTCGGTGGTGCCGCAGTCATACTGTGCCCCGCTGTCAAGCAGCAGCAATCCTTCGGGGCGGAGCGTGGCGGCGCTTTCTTCTGTGGCTTCATAGTGGACGATGGCGCCGTGAGCACCATAGCCGGCGATGGTGGCGAAACTGAGGCCGCGGAAACCAGGCTGCTCGGCACGCAGGGCGGTGAGTTTTTCGTCAACGCCCACTTCCGTTAGGGTTCCAGAGGACACGTTTTCGTCAAGCCAGCGCAGGAATTTAACCATTGCCACGCCGTCGCGCTCCATGGCGCGGCGGAATCCCTCTTGCTCTGCCGCGTTTTTGACGGCGCGGAGCGTGGGGATTTCCCATTCAACAAAGCGGAAGGGCACGTTGCAACTCTTGCAATGGTTGATGACGCGGAGGTTCATGGCGCGTGAGAAGGCGAAGATTTCCCCTTCTGTGGCGTCTTCAATGGTGTTCTTCCATCCTTTGTAGCGCTTGACGGCCACGCCGGCGTTGAATAGGTGTTGCTTCACTTCGGCGCTGAGGCGTTTCTCGTCGGTGTAGAGCACCGAACGGCTTTGTCCTACCATCAGATAGCTCACAAATACGGGGTTGTACATCACGTCGTTGCCGCGCAGATTGAGCGCCCATGCAATTTCCGTCAAGTCGTTGAGCAGGAAATATTTAGCTTCGGGACAATGTTTGTGCTCCGCTTCGAAAATGCGGTGCAGTTTGTCGGCCGCCGAGCATCCCGCTGTTTCGTCGGGCATGATTTCGAGCGGTTCGTCGGGCAGGGCAGGGCGGTCTGTCCAAATGGCTCTGAAGGGGTCGTTTTCCGTCACGACGCATTGGTATTCCTCTCCTAGTTCGCCCACCAGGTCATCGGCCAGTTCCTGCGTCATGATTTCGCCGTAGCAACCGATGTTACCGCCTTGCGGGAGGTTTTTGCGGAGCCATTCCGCCACCGACGGCGTGCCAGGCATACCGTCGCGCATCAGTTCAAATGGCGTGCCGTTGAGCTGTTCTTCGGCTTGCAGAAAATAGCGCGAGTCGGTCCAAAGCGCCCCACCGTTTTCCGCCAGCACCACGGCTGTGCCGGCAGAACCGTCGAATCCCGTGAGCCATTCGCGGGCCTTCCAGTGGTCGGGGGTATATTCGCTGTTGTGGGGGTCGATGGTGGGAACGATGAAAGCGTCGAGACGTTCCTCCTCCATCCATTTTTGCAGTTGTTTGACGCGTGTCGCAACCGTGTTTTTGATTGTATTCATAGTGATTTTGTATATTATAAATAGGTGTGCAGGAAGCTGAGCATAAAATAAGAAGTGTTCGCCTGCCATTGCAACGCAAATATACGATTTTTGCCCGGCTTCTTGTGGCGGGAGGGGCAAAAATAATCAATGCCCCATTCATGTGTTTCCACGTGAATGGGGCAAACCATTGGGTTATGAAGAAAAATTACGATGGTTTCGGGGATTGCAAAATAGGTTTGTGTTCTTCCAGCGGCATACATCTGGATAACGGCGCGTGGTCTGTGCGCCAATCATCTTGCGCAGTTCCTTTAGTGCAACGGCACCCCTCGTAAATGAATAGCAACCTCTTGTGTGTGGAGAGCGCTCTCATGTGTGTGCAGGGAACCTTTTTTTGTGTGAAGGGTAATAGTGCCGTTGCACGGAACTGTTGGCGATGAATCGCCGTCTGAGTTTAGTAAGTTAGAAGGTTTAGGTCGGTTAATGTTCTGCGTGTTGTTTTCAGATGCAAAATTATAGATACTTTCCAACCCATACAACCTCATATCGTTGTTGATATAGATATAAAAGTTTATAATGCTCTGAAAATCAAATACATTATTTTTGCTAATAAAGGTCAGTGTATAGGTGAGCGAAAGCGATATATAGTTTTTCCACACTGCTTTCTCCTTGCTTTAGCCTGGTGTACACGTGGTACACTCCTGTATTTTGCAAGAAAAACCTCTTTTCTCACATCGTGTTTTCCATCTCTGCTCCCGCCTTCCTTTGAAGGGCGTGGTTCTTCCTTCGATGCGCAAGTTTTTTCCTTCGACGCATAAGTTTTATCCTTTGATGCGTAAGTATCAGCAAGGAGTTGGCGTATTTAAAAAGCGTTCCGAACGCGCTGAGCGAAAGGGTCAGCATGTTCGGAACGCTTAAAAGAATCGTGCAGGCCGAGACTTTGATTTTGGGGAAGTCAAGCCACGTGTGCCTGCGGGTTATTTGGCTTTGGATGGTTCATCCTTGGCTGTAAACGATTTATTCCTGGCTGTAGGCAGCCTCTTCAGCTTGGCGCACGATGGCTTCGCGTTCGGCTTCAGCTTCGTTGCGTGGCGTACCGTCTACGGGAGGAAGGGCGGTGGCGCGGCGCGAGCGGCGTGAAGGACGGCGACGTGGGGCGCGTTCCTGGCGCATGTCAGCGTCAGAGGTGTCCTGCTGAGTTTCGTCATAAGGTTCCGCAGATGTCGGAGCATTGTATTCCTCGCTTGGAGCGTTCTTCTTTCTCTGGGCGGCTTCCGCGTTTTTTGGGGCGGCTTCGCCGTTTTTCTGAGAAGCGTCAGCGTTTCTCTGGGCGCTATCGGCCGACTTCTGGGCCGACTTCTGCTGTTTCTGCGAAGCGTCAGCCTCTTTTTGTGCAGCGGGATTATCCTTTTGGTTCTGAGCCGTTTCCTTTTGAGATGGGGCATTTCCCTTTTGAGGCTGTGCGTTGTCTTTCTGAGACGGTGCATTCTCCTTCTGTGAAGGTTCAGCACCTTGCTTCATGTCCTTCTGGGCGGCATTCTGCTGCTCCTTTCGGCCCTCGTTGCGTTTGGGCTGTTCATTCTGCTTTGCCGGGGCAGTGGTGGCCTCGTTGTTAGCGGTCTGTTTCGGAGCGCGTTTAGCGCCTGTTGCCAGTTTGTTGTCGCCCTTATCCTCAGCAGCGGCTGGTTTGGCGGCATTTTTCTTCACTTTCGGTGTGCGCGACGGTGCCAGTTTGGCATTGCGGCTCACATGCGGTTTGGCTTCCTGAGCAATCTCTTCCTCAATTTCGTCGATGCGTGGCACCACGCACACCTCATCGGCCTCCATCGCCGTGCGCTTCTCTTTGGCGCGGTAGATGCTGTCGAGGAATTTTGGTTCGCGGCGCAGTTTGGTGAGCGCCTCTTTCGCTGCAATCTGCTGGCTTTCCTTCTTCGAGTGTCCTTCGCCCGTTCCGGCAACGATGCCTTCCAGCACGACCGAACTGTGGAAGAGCTGTGTGCCGTTGTTTTCGTCGGCTTTCTCTTCGAGTTTGTATTCAGCCAGGATGCGGTTTTTCTGCGTCCATTCAAGGAGTTTGCTCTTGAAGTTTACTTCCTTGTTGGCCACGCCGTCGATGTCGAGCAGGCGGCCGATGATGCGTTTCTCGATAAACCATTGGCAGTGGTGGTAGCCACGGTCGAGGTAAACAGCGCCCATAAGCGCTTCAAAGGCGTTTCCGCCGATGTTGTTGCTGCGCGGTCCCGGTTGAGCCGTCGTCTTGATGAGGCGGTCGAGGCCGAGGTCGGCAGAGAGTTTGTTGAGCGAAGAGCGCTGCACGATTTTGCTGCGCGTGCTGGTGAGGAAGCCCTCACGTTTACGCGGGTAGCGGTGGTAGACGATGTCGCTCACAACGGCTTCGAGGATGGCATCGCCAAGATATTCCAGACGCTCGTTGTTGACAGGTTTACCAGCGCGGTTGCGGTAGCTCTGCGATTTGTGGGCCAGCGCGGCGCGGTAAAATTCAAGATTGTGTGGATAAAATCCGAGTATTCCGTATAAAGCAGAGGAGAGCTTCTTGTCTTTGCTGAAGGAATGCTTCACTCTGTCGATTATATTAACTACCATGGGAGGGTGTTTTGGATGCAGGGAGCGGGAGGGGGATATTCCGTTTAAGTTATGGTCAAACAACAACTTGAACAATTCTGAGGAGAGGAGTATGCCGATGAAATCTTGCGGAGAAGGGGTGGAAACTCATGGAGACTGCGTGGAAATCCTTTGCAACGCCTTGAACTATCGTGGAAATAGATTGGCGGCGCAGGGGAGTAGGGCTGTGCTTCAATAAGGTGCTATTGCGCTTCAATAAGGTGCTACTGCGCTTCAATGCGTCAAGGCGGAGGATTTCTTCTTATGTTTGGACTTTCTTTCAGACGGAGTGACCCTGAGTTGCCACAGGATTTGTTTTTGTAATCTCACACAGATTTCATGGGAAAATGCCGGGATTCTCTCTGGAAACCGGACTCTTTTCATGGGTTGTATGGCTTTTTTTCGGCAGGCAGATGGGTTTGCTGTGGGCCATTTGCTGCCATTGGTTCTTGGAACTTCCTTGTTCCCGACTTCTGCTTAGGTAAAACAATAACTTCGGTAATTGGCTGATGGAAAAGCATGTCACCAATTATCCGAAGTTACTGGGCAATTTAATTTATGTTCACTATGGGAATTTTCAGCCTTTAGTAATGGTCGCGACCATTACTAAAGGCAATTTCCCCATCAGCTTAAAGTCTTAGTCTTCAAACTTCTTGACGATGCAGCAGGCGTTGTGTCCGCCGAAGCCGAACGTGTTGCTCAAGGCAGCGCGGATGGGGCGCTTCTGTGCTTCGTTGAAGGTGAAGTTGAGGTTGTAGTCGATGCGTTCGTCGCGGTCGTCATCTTCGTGGTTGATGGTTGGCGGAACGATGTCGTTCTGAACAGCCAAGCAGCAAGCCATTGCTTCGAGAGCGCCGGCAGCGCCGAGCAAGTGACCCGTCATGGACTTCGTTGAGCTGATGTTGAGCTTGTAGGCGTGTTCGCCGAAGAGTTTCGTGATGGCCTTCACCTCAGAGATGTCACCAACAGGCGTTGAAGTGCCGTGAACGTTGATGTAGTCGATGTCTTCAGGCGTCATTTCAGCATCTTCGAGTGCGTTGCTCATAACGAGGTGTGCACCGAGGCCTTCCGGATGGCTGGCCGTGATGTGGTGGGCATCGGCAGACATACCAACGCCGGCTACTTCGCAATAGATCTTCGCACCGCGTGCCTTTGCGTGCTCGAGTTCTTCAAGAATGAGGCAGGCAGCACCTTCGCCCATAACGAAACCATCGCGGCTGGCGCTGAACGGACGGCTGGCGTGTTTAGGGTCGTCGTTGCGGGTTGAGAGGGCGTGCATGGCGGTGAAACCACCGACACCTGCGGGCCAGATGGCTGCTTCGGCACCGCCAGTCACCATCATGTTGGCTTTGCCCAAACGGATGAGGTTGAAAGCATCGGCGAAGGCGTTCGTTGAAGAAGCGCAAGCCGAGGTGGTGGTGTAGTTAGGGCCGTGGAAGCCATATTTGATGGAGATTTCTCCGGCAGCGATGTCGGCGATCATCTTAGGAATGAAGAAAGGATTGTATTTCGGACCCATTTCTTCGCCGTTGATGGCGTAGTTGCCAGCTTCTTCTTCGAAGGTGTGGATACCGCCGATACCAACACCGAGAACAACGCCGATGCGGTTCTTGTCGACGGATTCGAGGTCAACGCCGCAGTCTTTGACAGCTTCCATGGCAGCAACGAGGGCGTACTGCTCATAGAGGTCCATCTTGCGGGCTTCCTTGCGGTCGATATAGTCAGTTACCTTGAAGTTCTTCACTTCGCAGGCAAACTGCGTTTTAAACTTAGAAGCGTCGAAGTGTGTGATGGGGCCAGCGCCGCTGACACCTTTCAAAAGGTTTTCCCATGTTTCGGGAGCTGTGTGGCCCAGTGGGGTGAGCGCACCAAGACCTGTTACGACTACTCTTTTTAATTCCATATATATTAAATGTGTATGCTTCGCAGGTGTCTGTTGCCAGGCCGGGGCGGTCGGTTTCTTGTTTCCTGCTCAGATGGTTTAATCAAAAATGTTTGTTGGGGAATGTATAGACCCCTTTCGCCATTACCATAGGAACTGGCGCAAACCAGTTCTGCGGACTAAAGCCTGGAGCCGTACATCGGTAGCGGATGATGGGCAAGAGGCCGGAACCGTTGGTGGAAAGTCTGCGTGAAGCTTCATGCAGGGCATGGAAAAGATTTAGTAATGGTTCATCATTACTTCCTGAATGTCGGGAATGCCCTTTTAAATGAAGCCAGAACCATTGGCGTCTGTCAAATCCTGCCAATGTCCTGCCAAACTGTTCAACCAATGATTTCGGCGGTATGCTTTCTCCTCCGTCCACCCAAATGCCACTGTCGCGCCTCGCGTCAGATGGATGGCAGACGCGCGGCGCCACAATGTGAAGAGTCAGGCGCTATTCGGCAACGGGAAAAGAAGAGAGGCTGTTGGTGCCGCCTTTTTTCGCCATTGCTCAGCGAATATGTCTAAACATTCCAAGGGAGGGAGGACACAAAATCCCGAGACCGTCGTTATGGCCGCCGTGAAGTTTGCAGTCCTCCCCCCCTTGGGGGGATGAGAGGTGTGCTCTCAAAAAGCAATGGAAACCATTACTTACTTGATGTGCTCCTCGATGTAGCTGATAGCATCACCTACAGTAGAGATCTTCTCGGCCTGATCGTCGGGAATAGTGATCTTGAACTGCTTTTCAAATTCCATGATGAGCTCTACAGTGTCGAGAGAGTCAGCACCGAGGTCGTTGGCGAAGCTTGCTTCGTTCGTTACTTCAGCTTCATCAACGCTCAATTTGTCACAGATGATTTCTTTTACTTTTGCTTCAATATCAGACATAGTTTCTTAATTTGAATTTATTAGTGAATGTATTAGTATCCTTCTTTTGGCTGCAAAAATAGTCCTTATTATTAAGACGGCCAAGTATTTGCGTGAAAAATTGGCTTATTCCTGCACATTTTTCCCTTTTTTGTGCTCCGATTGTAGGGGAGAGTTGTTTTTTTAGGGACTTGGCAACGGCGGTTGGCTGTTGCGACGGCTTGCCAGCGATTATTGCTGCGGTCAGCGTTTACGAGAGGAGTGCTTTCCCTTTCTTCGGAGAGACATTCTTGCTCATTCCTTGACCCATTGGCCTGGTTGCTTGTCCCGTCGCCTTTGCTGCGCGGTCTATGGATTTTACTCCTTTTCCCATTGGCTGTATGGCCGTATGCGGAGCGAGGAATTATAATAGCGTCGGTCGCCGGTCACTTCCTTTCCCAGAAAATCGGGGCGTTCAAAAGCTTCGTCTTCGCTGCCCAGTTCCACTTCGGCCACAACGAGGCCTTCGTTTTCGCCGAAGAATTCGTCCACTTCAAACGTGTGGCGGCCTGCCGGCACGAGCCAGCGGATTTTGTCGACGATGCCAGGTTCGCAGAGACGGAAGAGCGAGAGCGCTTCGTCTTTCGATATTTCGTGTTCAAACTCATAGCGCGAGAGTCCTCCGTTGTTTGAAGGTCCCTTGATGGTGAGATAGCCGCGTTCGTCGCGTAGGCGGACACGCACAGTTCTCCCGCGTTCGCTGCAGATATAGCCTTGAACGATGCGCGAGTGAGACGTGGCGAGCGATTTATAATCGCCCGTCACCAAGAATTTGCGTTCTATTTCCAGTGCCATTTTTTAATGTCGTCTTGCTGGCAGGCAGCGGCAACCATTTTGCGGTGTCTGCCCATTGTCGTGGTTGGCTGTTGAGGCCGTCTGCATCCTCATCTACAGATCATCCGAAGAAGAAATAGTAGCAGAGGAGGAACAAAATCATGAGGACGATGAGGCCGATGAAAATGCCGTTGATGACGCGGCGGGCCTGGCGTGCTTGGCGTGCTTCGCGGGCCTTGAGTTTTGCTTGGTGTTTTTGGTTCATGGTAGTAAATGGTCTTTGTGCACATTGGCAGGCAGCGGGCGGCGTGAAGCGCGTTTCAGGAGCGCCCTTCCTGCCGTTCCACCTGTCCAGTTGCTTGTTTTTAGATATAAGTAATGGTAAAACAGGGTGAACTATCCTTTCACCATTACTATGTAAGTCACTTAAGGAGCGTTCAGAACAGTTCCTTAAGCCTGTTCAGCATCCGTTTCGGCAAATTCCATGAGGTACGCCTTGATGAATCCGTCGATTTTGCCGTCCATCACGCCGTTGACGTCGCTCGTTTGGAATCCCGTGCGATGGTCTTTCACGCGGCGGTCGTCAAACACGTAGCTTCGAATTTGGCTTCCCCATTCAATCTTTTTCTTTCCCGCTTCAATCTTGGCCTGTGCCGCTTTTCGTTTTTGGAGGGCGCGGTCATAGAGTTGTGAGCGGAGAAGTCGCATGGCGTTTTCGCGGTTTTCGAGCTGCTTTCGGCTTTCCGTATTTTCGATGAGGATTTCTTCTTCCTCTCCCGTGTCGGGGTCTTTATATTGGTAGCGCAAGCGCACACCCGTTTCCACCTTGTTGACATTCTGTCCGCCGGCGCCGCCAGAGCGGAAGAGGTCCCAAGAGATTTTCGACGGGTCGACATATACCTCGATGGTGTCGTCAACCAGCGGTGTGACGAAGACAGAGGCAAACGACGTCATGCGCTTTCCCTGTGCATTGTATGGCGAGACACGCACGAGTCGGTGGACGCCGTTTTCGCTTTTGAGGTATCCGTAGGCATAGTCGCCCTCCACCTCCATCGTGACCGTCTTGATGCCGGCTTCGTCGCCGTCTTGCAGGTTGGAGATGGTCACTTTATATCCCTGTGCTTCGGCATATCGCATATACATGCGCATCAGCATCGATGCCCAGTCCTGGCTTTCCGTACCGCCAGCGCCAGAGTTGATTTTGAGCACGCAGCTCATCGGGTCTTCCTCCTGTCGCAGCATGTTCTTGAGCTCCAGTGCTTCCACGGTTTCGATGGTTTTGGCATAGGCTTCGTCAACCTCCTGTTCCGTCACCATCTCCTCCTTATAGAAGTCGAACGCCAGTTCCAATTCGTCAACGAGCGTTTTCACTTCCTTGTATCCCTCAATCCATTTCTCGAGCGACTTCACCTTCTTCATCTGTTCCTCAGCCTTTTTGGCATCGTCCCAGAATCCCGGTGCCTGAGTGCGCAGTTGCTCTTCTTCGAGTTGTATTTTCTTGGCGTCGATGTCGAGATAGCGGTTGAGCGCTTCGACGCGGTCCTTAGCTTCTTTAAGTTGTTCGGCGGTAATCATTTATTTCTTCGTTTCTTTTTCAGCGTCAATATAGATTTGTTCGATCTCCTTGGCGTATTTTTCGTAGACCACGCGTCGTTTCACCTTCAGCGTATTGGTCAATTCCCCAGTGGCGATGGTAAACGGTTTCGGCAAGAGGATGAAGCGTTTCACCTGTTCATAATGTGCGAGGTCTTGCTGCAGGAGATCAATGCGGTCTTTAATCATCTCGTGGATTTCCGGTGAGGCGCAGAGCGCTTCGCGGCTTTCGAGCGCCCCAAGGCCGTTTCCTTCGGCATATTTGCGGAGCAAATCGTAGTTGGGCACGATGAGCGCGGAGACGAATTTATGTTTGTCGGCCACGATGACAGTCTGGTCGATGAATTTGTCGATGACAAACTTCGACTCGATCATCTGCGGCGCGATATATTTTCCGTTAGACGTCTTGAAGAGGTCTTTGATGCGTTCCTTGAGGAAGAGTTCTCCGTCTTTCATATATCCAGAGTCGCCCGTGTGGAACCATCCGTCTTCGTCAATCGTTTCGCGTGTCACGTCCTCCTTCTTGTAGTAGCCCGGCGTGATACTCTTTCCGCGCAGCAGGATTTCGTCGTTTTCTCCAAACTTGATTTCCACGCCTCCGATGATGCGTCCCACGGAGCCCAGCGTTGTGGGCTTTCCGATGAAGTCGCAGGAAACAGTGGCCGTTGATTCCGTCAGTCCGTAGCCCACCACCATGCAGATGCCAGCGGCGTGTACGAATTTCTCCACCTCCGGCGACACGGCGGCTCCGGCCGTCGGGAAGAAGTTGGCGTTTTCAAGTCCGAGCGTTTTGCGAAGGAGTTTCACCACCGTTCGCTGATAGAAAGCATATTTCATGCGGAGCAACGGCGGCAATGGTTTGCCCTTTGAGAGATATTCCGTCCAGCAGCGTGCCCCCACTTTCAGTGCGCCCAGAATCAGGCGGCGCTCCAAGGCCGATGTCGTTTCGATGCGCTCCATGACACCTTGGTACACCTTTTCCCAGAAGCGCGGCACACTGCTCATGCAAGTCGGGTGAACCTCCTGCAGCGATTGCAGAACGTCGTTGGGACGCAGGTTGATAGCCAGGCGTGCACCTTCAGCGAGGCAGAGATATGACCAGGCGCGTTCGAAAATGTGGGTGAAGGGCAGGAAATTCAGAATGACGTCTTTTTCCGACAGCGGAAGAACGGCATCATTTTCAGGTATGGCGGCATGATACATGCCGTGGGTGATGATCACGCCCTTGCTGTTGCCCGTTGTTCCCGAGGTATAGAGAATGTTGGCCGTGTCTTCGAGCGTGCTTTCAGCGGTGAGCGCGTCCACCTTCGGCGTCAGTTCGGCTTTGTGTTTCTCCGCTTCAGCGAGAAACTCGTCGAAGTAGACCGAGAGGTGGTCGTTTTCGTGTCGCACCACATCGCGCGAGAATATGATGATTTTCTCGAGCGTCGGGCAGACAGAAATCACGCTGAAGGTCGTGTCGTATTGCTCCTGTTCGCCGACAAACACGAAGCGGATGGCGGCATCGTTGACCATGTAGGCCACCTGTGCGCTGCTGCTCGTTGCATAGAACGGGATGGTGACGGCACGTATGCCAAATGCCCCGAAGTCCACATAGAGACCTTCAGGTTTGTTTTGTGAAAAGACGGCAACGTTCTCCTGCACTTTCACGCCCAGCGTGAGGAGTCCAACGGAGGTGAGGCGCACCAGTCTTGAAAATTCATTCCACGACACGGGCTTCCACACGCCAGTTTCATAGTCGCGCCATGAAAGGGCGGTGCGTTGGCCGTATTTTGCGGCCTGCTCGTGTATCAGTCTTGATAGATGAGAATTATTCAGCATATAGATTCGGTTTTTCCGATAGCACAAAGGTAGGTCTTTTTATTCAATGCGAGGGCGTAAAATTCACTTTTTTTGTGATGGGGCGGCAAAGCCCGTCGTTGTGGGGAAATCCGCCGCTTGGAAAACGGCCGTTTTTTCAGTAATGGTGAAAGATAGGACATAAGAAACCTACTTACCATTACCAGCATCCGACAAATAATTTGTATCTTCGCAAATCATCTCCATTTGCTTCATTATGAAATATCCCATTGGAATACAAGACTTCAAGTTTTTGCGTGAGGGCGGATTCGTCTACGTGGACAAGACAGCTCTGGTGTACGACATGGTCACCAGAGGAAAAACCTATTTTCTGAGTCGTCCCCGGCGGTTTGGCAAGAGCATTCTTGTGTCCACCCTTGAATATTATTTCAAAGGTGAGCGCGAGCTCTTCAAAGGCCTGGACATTGACGGGATGGAAAAAAACTGGGAGAAACACACGGTGTTTCACATTGATTTCAACGGATTAAACTTCGAGAAGCCCGATGTGTTGAGCAGCACGCTCAACGACTATCTTGCAAAATGGGAGAACGAATATCTCGTGGAAAACAGCAGCGACCTCGATTTCGGCCGCCGTTTCTGCAATATTTTGGAACAGGTTCACCGCCAGACGGGAAAATGTTGTGTTGTCTTGGTGGACGAATACGACAAACCGCTGCTCGATGTGATGGATTCGGGGCTCAGAATGAAAGACGGGAATGGCAACGAAGTGTTGATTGAAGACCACAATCGGGGCATCCTCAAAGGTTTTTACTCCGCTTTCAAGGCCGCCGATGCCCATTTGCGTTTCGTGTTGCTCACGGGGGTGACGAAATTTTCGCAGGTGAGCGTTTTCAGCGGGTTCAACCAGCCCAAGGACATCAGTATGGACGACAACTACGAGGCCATTTGCGGTATCTCTAAAGCCGAATTGCTAGAAAACCTGATGCAGCCTGTCGGCGAACTGGCTGAGGTTTATGACGTGGACACAGACAAGATGGTGGAGCTCCTTGAGGAACAATACGACGGCTATCATTTCAGCAGCGGCATGACAGATATGTTCAATCCCTTCAGTCTGCTCAATGCTTTCGACAAGCGCCGCCTCGATAGTTTCTGGTTTTCAACCGGCACACCGACTTACCTCATCCGTCTCCTGCAACACAACCACGAGAACCTGAATGACCTAACGGGACGTTATTACCGCCCAGCAGATTTCGTTGATTACAAGGCAGATGCAGAAAATCCGCTGGCCATGATCTACCAAAGCGGCTACTTGACCATCAAGGGGTTCAATCGCCGCTTCAACACCTTTTTGCTCGACTTCCCCAACAAGGAAGTGAAGGAAGGCTTTGTCAGTTTGGTGGCCAACAACTACCTTCAAGTCTCGCGCGACACGGCCGTTGAGGCTATGGAGTGGGTGCAGACAATCGAAGCCGGCAACCTGTCTCTTCTGCGCAAACAGCTCACGGCCTTTTTCGCCAGCATTCCCTATACGATGCGGCGCAAGGAAAATGAGCGCGAGAGGGAGCGCTACTTCCACTATACTTTCTACCTCATTTTCCGTCTTATGAGCACCTATACCATTTTGACGGAGAAACGTCAGAGCGAGGGCCGTGCCGATTGCATCATCGAAACGCCCGCCGCCGTGTTCATCTTCGAGTTTAAGTTGGACGGAACTGCCGATGAAGCCCTCCGCCAGATAGAAGAGAAGGGATATGCGCGGCCATACGCCGCCGACAAGCGCCCTGTGCGGAAAATCGGTGTCGTCTTTTCTTCGCAGACGGGAACGATTGAGGAATGGAAAGAGGTGTGAAGGAAAGTTGAAAAGCCGCTTTGCCTTTGTTTGTTCCGCCAGATTTTCC
>ULVB01044366.1_pt1 | contig 44616 bp, 40 predicted proteins | sample 1959071 | NCBI WGS metagenome assembly ULVB01 (sample SAMEA4835776, study PRJEB28245) | human gut metagenome | biome: gut microbiome; material: fecal sample | place: Denmark | collected 2008 | reverse complement strand
TTGCCGTGCTGACAAGCCTGCCGCCGTTGATTCTGTACGTGTTCTGCCAGAAGTTCATCCTTAATACATTTATGCAATCGGGGGTTAAAGGTTAATAATGAACAGCATAGTTTTTAATAATGTATGTAAATCTTACGGAGATGCCAAAATTGTTAAATCGCTGAATCTGGAAATAAAAGAAGGCGAGCGCCTCATTCTGCTCGGGCCTTCCGGCTGCGGCAAAAGTACAACCCTGCGCATGATTGCGGGTTTGGAAGAAATTACCAGCGGCGAGCTGATTATGGGCGGCAGGGTTATTAATGACGTGCCTCCCGGAGAGCGCAACGTGGCGATGGTTTTCCAGAGCTACGCGCTGTTCCCGCATCTTTCCGTTTGGGATAATATTGCCTTCGGCCTGAAAATCCAGAAATTAGGCGAGGACGAAATTAAAAGACGTACCATGGAAGCGCTGAAAATTCTGAACTTGCAGGGCTATGAAAACCGCAAGCCGAAAGACCTTTCCGGCGGCCAGAAACAGCGTGTTGCTTTGTGCAGGGCGCTGGTAAAACAATCGCCTTACTTCCTTCTGGACGAACCTCTTTCCAACCTTGACGCGCAGCTGCGCCAGCAGGCAAGGACTGAGCTTGTCCGTATCCACGAAATTTACAAACCGACCATGATTTACGTAACGCATGACCAGATTGAAGCTATGACCGTTGCCAACCGCATCGTCGTTATGCGCGATGGTATTTTGCAGCAGGCAGCTACGCCGGACGTTATTTACCATCACCCGGCCAACACTTTCGTTGCAGGCTTTATCGGCTCGCCCGCGATGAACATCGTCAGCGGCTATTACAGCAGCGGCAAGCTCAAAATCGGCGATGTGGTAAGCGATGTGCCGGAGCTGTGGCAAAAGATTCTGGCAGGGTATACCAATGTGCTTGTCGGCATAAGGCCGGAGCATTTAAAGCCTGCGGCCGACGGCAAAATTAAGGGCTGCGTAAGCTACCAGGAAAACACCGGCAACCAGCGTACCGTGACCGTTAACGTAAATGGTGAAACGGTGTTTGTAACGCTGCCGGGCACTGGCGCGGAAATTAGCGGCAACATCGGCCTTGACTTTAACTGGGACGAGGTAAGCCTGTTCAACGCAGAAACCAAAGAGAATATCGGTTATGTACAAAAGGGTGAGATTGTAAGATGAAATTTTCGGTAAGCGATTTGCCTTTCGGCAGTTTCAGCAAAGCATTTTTAAAAGCTTTGCCGATGCAATATGATATTGAAATTTTTTATGAATTCGGTACCGAGCATTACTGGGATTATGTGCTGAAGGATTTGAAGGAAAAAGACGGCGTGAGCCGCCGTTTCAGCATCCACGGGCCGTGCGTGGCGGTAAACCTTGCCGACCCGAATGATACGGCATATCTGGAAGTGTACGAAAAAACTTTTGTCTATGCTGCCAAAATTAATGCGGCTTTTGTTGTTGTACACAGCAACGAAGCATGGCATTTTGCCGGAGAAAAACTGGCCGTGCAGGAGCTTGTGTACGGGCGTATTGAAAAGCTGCTGCAGCTGGCAGGAAAATACGGAGTAACGGTTGCTTTGGAAAACGTTGGCCTGCGTACAACAGGCACGCTCTTGTTTGAATATGAGGAATATCTTGGCTTGTTTAAACGCTTCCCTAATGCTGCTGCACTGCTTGATACGGGGCATGCGCATGTTAACGGCTGGAAATTAAGCGATGTGCTGCGCGATTTAAATAACAAATTAGTAGGCGTGCATATTCACGATAATGACGGTACGGCAGACGCTCATTTGCCGGTTGGCTGCGGCAATATAGACTGGAACGATTACTTTGCAGCGCTTAAGGAATACGCGCCGCAGGCCGTGCAGGTATGCGAATATGCTGCTATTAACCAGTATGCCATGGTAACGGAAAGTTTGGCAAAACTGGAAAAAGCAGTGAAATAAATAAACTTGTAATATTTGGTAAAGCCTTACACAGTTAAGTAATAAGACTTAAAAAACAGCGGACAGGATTAACCTGCCCGCTTGTTTTGCGTTAATACCGTTTTTAATTATTTATACAAAAAGCCCGCCGTCATATCAAGGTAGTTCAGTCCGTCGTAAGCGGGGAAAGCAGCCTGCATAGCAGCTTTAAATTCATCAGCGGTTTTGCTCTGCTGCATGATTTCTTTAGTGTTGTTAAGGTAGCTGATTTTTTCGGCAACGGCATCCTGTCCTTCAGGGCCTCCGTGCGAGGTTAAAATCATTGCGTAGCCTGCTGCCTGATATTCTTTTAACATTTGCAGGAAGGCTTCGATATGTGCAGCACTTGTTAAAATGGAATGGGTTGTTTTGCCAAGCATGTGCGTGTAAATTACGTTTATGGAAGGAATTGCCAGGTCATAGCTTTCGCCGCGGTCGATAACTTCAAAATCTAGACCGGCAAGTTGTACTTTGCCGCTTACGGTATTGGTAATTGCCGCTGTATCATCGCCGCCATGGAAATCAGCGCCGAAAGCTGCAAACAGGCCCTGCGTGGTTGCGCCTGTGCTGCCTGAAACAATGGATTTTTGCGCGCCTTCCGTGCCGTAAACGTTCATGCCTTTAATATAGCTTGCTCCGGCAGGATGGCAAACGATGAAGATATCGTTCATGGGTTTGCCGAGCGATTTAACATAATCTTTCCAGGTATCAAGCCCGGCCTGCCCGGTAGCTACCACGGTGGCTTTAATTGGCAGCAAATGGAAGCTTTTGATTATGCGCAACCTGCAAATGCGTACCTGGCGTTTTAACGAACTTAAAAAAGATTTGGAGGGAATCAGCCAGAAGGTACTTACCGACAGCCTGCGCTCAATGGAAAAGGACGGCATTGTTGTGCGCACGGTTTATGCGGAAGTGCCTCCGCGCGTGGAATATTCACTGAGCGAGCTGGGTAAATCCATGCACCCCATTATCGATGCTATGGCGGACTGGGGCAGGGCTTATCAGCAAATGGTTAACAAACAGTAAAACTGTGCTTTATAAATAAAATCCGCACTGTAAAAAGCAGTGCGGATTTTGCATAATAAAAGCGGTATGGCGTTTGCCATACCGCTTTAAGTTTTTGTTAATCAGCCATTAGGCCTGATGACGCATTTTGCGCTGAATGAATTTTACAATTTCTACAATAGGAATTACGGAGAATGCCATACCCATTGCAACTACGTATTCTTCAAAGGAGATATGCTGGAATTTGAACATATCGGAGATAACCGGCATGTAAACGATACCGGTGCTGAGTACCCAGCTGAATACCATGGAGCCGTACAGATATACGTTATGGCCTTGTACGGAGAAGATGGAAGCGTGCTGAGTACGCATGTTGAAGGAGTGGAAGATTTCAGCCATTGCCAGGGTAATGAACGCCATGGTCATACCGTCAAGGCTGTCAACAACTTCCCAACGTCCGGATTCCAGATAATGGCCTACGAAGTAGGATACCAGCGTTACGCCTGCTAGCATAATGCCCTGGTATGCGCAGTCGAAGCCCATGCCGCCGGCAAAGATGCCTTCGTTGGAGGAACGCGGTTTGCGTTTCATAATATCGGCTTCGCCTTTTTCCATGCCCAGTGCCAGTGCCGGGAATGCGTCGGTAATAAGGTTAATCCACAGAAGGTGAATCGGCAGCAGGATGGTAAAGCCCATCATGGTCGATACGAAAATACTGATAACCTCGGAAAGGTTGGAAGAAAGCAGGAACTGAATGGATTTACGGATGTTGTCGTAAATGCGGCGGCCTTCTTCTACCGCTGCAACGATGGTTGCAAAGTTGTCGTCGGCAAGTACCATATCGGCAACGTTTTTGGTAACGTCGGTGCCGGTAATGCCCATGCCGATACCGATATCGGCGTTTTTAATGGAAGGAGCGTCGTTTACGCCGTCGCCGGTCATAGCGGTTACTTTGCCGCGTGCCTGCCATGCTTTTACGATACGAACCTTATGTTCAGGCTGTACACGTGCATATACGGAGTATTTTTCAACAGCGCCGCCGTTGAATTCAGCTTCGCTGATTTCGTTAAGCTGTGCGCCGGTAATTGCCTGCGAAGCATCTTCAACAATACCGAGCTGTTTAGCAATGGCAACTGCGGTGTCGATATGGTCGCCGGTAATCATAACCGGGCGGATGCCTGCGCTGTGGCATTCTTTAATAGCGTCTACAACTTCGGGGCGAACCGGGTCAATCATGCCGGTAATGCCGACGAAGATTAAATCATGTTCCAGTGCTTCCGGGCTGAAGTCCGTAGGCGGTTTTTCATATTCGCGTTTAGCGCAGGCAAGTACGCGCAGTGCGTTGTTTGCCATGCGGCGGATATGGCTCTGGATAAGTTCGCGTTTGTCGTCGGTCAGCGGTTTGATAACGCTGTTTTCGTCAAGGTAATGGGTGCAGAGGTTCAATACTTCGCCCGGGGCGCCTTTGGTGAACTGAACGTAGTCGCATACGCCCGGGAGTTTTAAGTATTCTTTGTTCAGGCGCTCATGCACCGTACTCATCATTTTTCTTACGGAATCGAACGGAGCTTCGCCGATACGCGGATATTCCGGAACGAGTTTGTTTTTCGGGTTGCCTACGGTGTAGGAGTAGGTAACGAGCGCTGCTTCGGTAGGTTCGCCGGTAACGTTGCCGTTATCGTCAATTTCTGCGTCGCAGCAGAGGCTCATGGCTTTTGCCAGATACGGACGGTCTTTGGTGAAGTGGAAGTGGTCAACAACCGTCATTTTGTTCTGCGTTAAAGTACCGGTTTTATCGGAGCAGATAATTTCCGTGCAGCCGAGGGTTTCTACCGCGGTGAGCTTACGGATAACTGCATGGCGTTTGGACATTTTGGTAACGCCTATGGAAAGTACGATGGTAACAACGGCTGCCAGGCCTTCAGGAATAGCTGCAACAGCAAGGCTTACTGCAACCATGAAGGATTCCTGTACCAGACGGGTGTCGATAGCGTCGGCGCGCCATACGCTGAAAGCAAAGATAAATGCGCAGATGCCCAGTACCATGTAGGTAAGGATTTTACTGAGCTGACTCAGTTTTTTCTGAAGCGGGGTTTCGCCTTCGCTTGCTTCGGTAATAGCTGTTGCGATTTTACCCATTTCGGTGTCCATGCCGGTGCCTACAACAACAGCCTTGCCGCGGCCATATACAACGGCGGTGCCGTTATAAAGCATGTTTTTGCGGTCGCCCAGCGGAACGTCTTTCTGGTCGCCGAGTGCAAGGGTATCAACCTTTTTGTTTACAGGCACGGATTCGCCGGTGAGGGCTGCTTCTTCAACCTTCAGGCTTGCACATTCAATAATGCGCGAATCGGCAGGAACAGCGTCGCCTGCTTCCAGCGAGATAACGTCGCCGGGAACGAGGTCCTCGCTTTTTACGGTAACAAGGTTGCCGTCGCGGTAAACTTTGGAAGTTGCGGCGGACATTTCTTTCAGTGCTTCAATGGCTTTTTCGGCTTTGCTTTCCTGAATAACGCCGAGCACCGAGTTTAAGATAACAACGAACATGATGATAAATACGTCAACCGGGGATTCACCGGACAGATAGTTGGTGATGCCCGATACAACGGCTGCTACCATCAAAATAATCAGCATCGGATCAGACAGCTGCTCTAAAAAGCGCTGCAGCAGGGTAACTTTCTTCCCTTCGGCAAGTTTGTTTTTGCCGTACTTTTGCAGTCTTGCTTCGGCCTCCTGTGCTGAAAGACCGTGTGGGTCTGAAGAAACTTCTTTAAAAGTGTTTTCCACAGATTCCAGATAGAATTTCATTCATTTTGCCTCCCTTAAAATTTTTTGAAGATCTGCGCAAGTTCATAGCTTTATGGCATTTACGCATGAGTCTCGTTAATTAAGGCAAACCAGGCAAATTGCTTCCGTGTTTGTTGAGATGCCCCGCCTTGTTAAAGCGGTAACTACTCCCTCATCATTCAGTCATACAGCTATATATAACTTTGAAAAAAGTATATCATTTTTTTAAGAAAATATCAATAATTATCTATGTTTTGGTAGTTGTTTTGTTTTTCTCCTGTGTACATTTTATAAATTAGTGCTTGACAAAAAGAAGTGCTTCTGTTAAAATTTTTTACATTCCTAAAGGGGAGTAGTTCCCGGCAATAAGTCAACATACTAGCCGCCCAGCGGTTTGGCTTATTCTTTAGCAATCAAGCTAAAAACGAGACCTTTAGTACAGATGGCATAAGTCTGTACTAAAGTGCCTCGTTTTTTTATTTTTATAGATATATTTTTATGAGGGATGTGGTATACAGGCAGATACGCCATAGCGCTGATGATTTATAATGTATATGAAATTTAGGAGGGTATTTTTCATGACAGCGTTTATGACAGCATGTATTTTTGTAGTATTGGCAGAAATGGGCGATAAAACCCAGCTTCTGGCAATGGCGTTTGCCACAAAGTATAACTGGAAAACAGTTATGGCAGGCGTTTTTGCGGCAACTGTTTTTAACCATCTTTTTGCGGTAGCGGTAGGCTCATACTTAACCGAGTTTGTGCCGATGAGCACAATTCAGCTGGCCGCTTCCGTTTCGTTTATTATTTTCGGTTTGTGGACCATCCGCGGCGATAAACTTGAAGGCGAGGACAAGGAGCGCGGCATGAGCCCGTTCTGGACTGTTGCGGTTGCCTTTTTCCTGGCGGAGATGGGCGATAAAACCCAGCTGGCAACTGTTGCACTGGCAGCGCAGTTCCAAAGCCTGATACCGGTTTGGCTGGGCACTACTACCGGCATGATGATTGCCGACGGTATCGGCGTTATCGTTGGCAACGTGCTTGGCAAACGTATTCCGGAACGCACCGTTAAATGGGCTGCGGCAACGATTTTCATTTTGTTCGGCCTCGTAGGCATTTACGACTGGTACACCGGCGGCAGCCTTATGGGATGATTGCAGGCGTTATATAAGTAAATAAAAGCAAAATCCCGGTTCAGCGCCGGGATTTTTTATTTGCAGGAAGGAAATAATTGATAATTGTTTTTTTTTGAGTTTGCCTTATAATTAAAAGTAGATAACATATATTTAAGGAGGCGGTTTTATGAAGAAATTATTAATGCTGGCAATGGCTCTGGTAATGTTTGCAATTGTTGGCTGTGGAGGAGGCAGCAGCAGCAAAAATATGTTTACCGAGCAGGGCGAACTTGTGCGCATTATGGACGAGCTGAAAAACAAAGACGGCTTTAAAGGGCATGACCTGCTGGTATTTCAGGATATTTCTTTAATGTATGTAGATGAAGAAGCAGTTGGCAACACTATTGACATCTATATTGTAAAACCGGGCACAAATGATGTTGATAATTATAAATACTCCGGCGGAAAATGGCAGGGGCCTAACCCTGTGCAGCTTACCGGTGACGGGCGTATGGAAGATAACGTAACGCCTATGAGCAAAATAGATTTTTCTAAAGTTCCTGATATGTATAAACAGCTGGAAGCCAAAGCCAAGGACGTTGAAGGCGGTAAAGTAAGCAACCTTCTTGTTTATATTTTAGGCAGAGACGGCATGTATGCAAGCTGGGGCGTTGAAGGTACGCGCGAAAAATACAATGCTGATTTTGATTTGAACGGTAATTTAACCAGTTACGAAAAACAATAACTGTTAATATTGTGTAACGAAAAAAGGACGGTAAGCGTAAGCTGCCGTCCTTTTATAATAAGATTTTATTTTGTAAAGTTATGTTGTTCTGCTGTAAAGCATAAAATAAGATCACTGGGTGAAGTTTTGAAAATTTAAAGACAAAACAACGGCGGCTTCATGTTATTAGTAAACTTCATGCGCCAAACCGTTACGAAGTCGTGTTTGCGCACGGTGAAGCCGTTGCATTTTGCTAAATTTGAAAAACTTTATCCAGTGATCTTTTTGGTCAAGTATATTAAGTTTTTTATAATAAATGTAGGATTACAAATTTTGCTGACACAATTATTGCCTTTGCTGCTGTTTGGCACTAATTGGCGGCTCAGTAAAAATAAAAAAACACCGCATATTCTGCGGTGCTGATTTTTAATTGGTGGCCCCGGCAGGATTCGAACCTGCGACCTTTTGATTCGTAGTCAAACGCTCTATCCAACTGAGCTACGGAGTCACATTTGTCATCGCTCTCGCTGCTGACAAATGATATTATACTGGTTATTGGCGCAACTGTCAAGCATAAATTTAAAAATTTTTTAAAAATTTTTTAGCGGCGCCAGCATGGCTGTTTTGTGTACATTATTTTACTATTCACAAAAACAAACAGGTATTTTTATGCATAAATTAACACAGCCTGCTGCATATTCTATTGACTTTAGTGCATACTTTGCATAAAATTAAAATGTTACAATTATTTTGAAAGCTGTAATAAGGGGAGGATTTTAAATGTCAGTTTCATTAGCAATATTAATATTGTATATTGCAGCTCTTTTTGCAATCAGCTGGTATGCTAAAAAACGCAGCGAAGGCGAAGCGGAAAACTATGCCCTTGCCGGGCGCAAGCTCAACACGCCGCTGATTGCCGTAACCATTATCGGCCTTGCCGTTGGCGGCGCTTCAACCATCGGCGTTTCGGAACACGCCTTCCGCGTTGGCCTTTCTGCCGGATGGTATACTATTGCCTGGGCGCTTGGCGCCATTGTAATGGGCCTGTTCATGGCAAAAAAATACCGCGAACAGAACATTACCACCATTTCGGAACTTATTGAACGCCATCACGACATGAAAGCTGTTGTGCTGGGCGTATTCTGCCAGATTGTCATTCAGCTGGTTATTATTTCGCTGCAATACATTGCGGGCGGCAGCATTCTGCACGCCATTATGCCGGATGTATTTGACTTTAAAAGCGGCATGATAGTAAGCGCCATAGTATTCATCGGCATTACTTTCATCGGCGGCATGTGGTCTGCTTCGCTTTCCAATGTTATGAACATTGTATTAATTTACGTTGGCATTTTAATTGCAACGGTAGTGCAGTTTTACCGCGTCGGCGGAATGGAAGGGCTGGCTGCATCGCTGCCTGCCGGTGTGCCCTGGTTCAGCTTTACGGAAGGCGTTGGCATGGTAACCATTACCAGCTGGGTAGTAACCTTAATTACCGTAAACCTTTCCCTGCAGAGCATTTTGCAGATTTCGCTCGGCGCTAAAGACGCAGAAACGGCTAAAAAAGGCTTTGTGTGGGGCGGCATTATCATGCTGCCGGTAGGCGTTTTGGCGGCGTTCCTCGGCATTTGCGCCAAGGCAATGTACCCGGATGCTCAGGCTGCGCTTGCACTGCCCGAGGTTATTGTAAGCTTGCAGCCGCTTCTTGCCGGTATTACCCTTGCGGCGCTGTGGGCAGCCGATGTTTCCACCGCGTGCAACCTGCTTTTATCTGCCGGTACGCTGTTCAGCAACGATATTTACAAACGCTTCATTAACCCTGCGGCAGACGGCAGCAGGCAAATTTTAATGACGCGCCTGTGCGTAATGCTTACCGGTTTAATGACACTCGGCCTTGCCATGACGGTATCGAGCATTTTGGGCACTATTATGATAGGCCTGAGCCTGACGGCGGCGTTTACGGTAATTGTTATCGTGGCGCTGTTTTTCCCGCAGCACAGTTGCAAAGAAGCAGGCTTCTGGACACTGCTTGCCGGTTTTGTAATGCTTATTTTGTGGCAGTTCTTCCCAGCAGTGCGCATTCTGCCCAACATCATTTACATGGAGTGGCTGGTGTGCATTATCGCTTATGCGCTGGTGGCTGTTATTAAGCCCGGCAAAAAAGCGGCGTAAAACTGTTTAACGGCGGCGGGGCATACCCGCTGCTTTTTTAATTCTGCGGCGTATGGTATACTAATATCAGAAATTTTTTGGGAGGCTGCTATGAAAAATACCGGCATCAATCCTGTTGTAATAAAAGAAATACGCCAGATGGCACAGCAGTGCGGGCTTGTGCGGGTAATTCTTTTCGGCTCCCGCGCGCGCGGAGATTTTACCAAAGTAAGCGATATTGACCTTGCTGTTACGGGCGGCAACACTGCGCGATTTGCGTTGGATATTGAAGAAACGTCAACGCTTTTGTGCTTTGATGTTGTTGATTTGGATAAACCGGTACAGAAAGAACTGCGGCAGGCCATTGCTGATGAAGGGATAGTGTTGTATGAAAAAGTATGAAAATTTTAAAGCCGCCCTGAAAAACCTTAAAGATATTTATGATTACGAAGAACCGTACAACAATGTTGTGCTTACGGGGCTGGCGGCATTATACGAAATTTGTTTTGAACAATCATGGAAAGCAATGAAAGAACTGCTTGTAAACGAAGGCGTTAGCGAAGCGGCAACAGGTTCGCCCAAAAGTATTTTAAAAGCAGCCTATAAGGCCGGGCTGATTGATGATGAACAGCTGTGGCTGGAAGCTCTTGCCACTCGCAACAATGTGGCGCACGCTTATAACAGTGCCATTGCCCTGCAAATAGTGCGCGATACTAAAGCAAAATATTACGATATGTTCTGCCGGTTGGATGAAGAATTGGCAGAAAGGATTTAAGTAAAGTTATTTTACAGCTGTAAAATTTTAAGTTACGCATAACAAAAACGCATCCGTGCCCGGTAAAGGGTGGGATGCGTTTTTTATGTATAAAGGTTTCGTGAAATTTTACATTAAAAGATTTTTTGGGGGTAGGGGGGTTGTACCTTTGTAGTTATGTTATTATATTTTTATTTACTTTACTATTCATGTTCATTCTTTGTAACCAAAGAATGAACCAAGAAAGTTTTGCGGCTGCGGATTTTTTAACGCAATAATTTAGTATAACAAGTGCAAAAATACGAGATTCGCTGCGCTCAAACACGATTTTTGCACTTGTTTTTTAGTAAATATTGCTAAAAATCCAATGCCGCATTTTGCCGTAATCCGCACATTTTTATTGCTTAATTTAGTGTATTGAATTTTCTTTTGTGTTAAATGTCACAAGTACCTTTGTATTTAAAGTTTTCGCCTGTTTTTTGAAAGTCGCGGCTTCGCTCAAGTACGTACTTTGGTAATTTTTTAGTTAGATAGTATTGTTGACGTAGGTTTTTATAAGCAAAATATCATAGTTAGATATATTTTTTTATAATAAACAGTTGTATAGTACGATATAAAGGGAAAACATACTAAATTAAGCAATAAAAAAGTACGGGTTAAGTGCAATCGCGGCATTAAAAATTTAGCGGTATTTACAGAAAGAAAATAAAATTTTCCCGGTGTTTGAGCGAAGCGAGTTCCGTGGAAAATTTTATTTTTATCTGAAGAGCCGCGTTAAAAATTTTTTCAGCCGCGAAACTTTTTGGTTACTTTTTAGTTATAAAAAGTAACATGAATAAAAAGTAAATAAAAAATTAATAACGTAAATACAAAGCCGTAACATAAATAAAAAAACAAAATTAAAAGATAAACGTAAAATTTTCGCCGCCAGGCAGGTAATAGCAAATTTTTGCCTAAATAAATAAGTACATTATATTGCATTGGCAGGGGTTTGAAATGGCCAAACAAAGTAACCAGAAAGCAAAATTATTATATTTACAAAAATTTTTAACAGAAGAAACGGATGCACAGCACGGCATTACCATTGCTGGGCTTGTTGACAGGCTTGCAGAAGCAGGCATTGCCGCAGAGCGCAAAAGCCTTTATGACGATATTGAAGTGCTGCGCGCATTCGGCCTGCAAATTGAAACCGTTCGCGGGCGTGCCAACAGTTATAAATTAACCGGCCGCGTATTACAGGCGCAGGAGGTTGTTAAAACCGGTTTGGCATTAAAAGCCGCGGGCGTAGAAGGCGCCGAAGCAATTATTGATAGTTTGTGCGGCTTGCTGAGCAAATATGACGCAGAAAGCGTTAAAAACGAACTTGCTGTCGCCGTTATGCCGCAGCAGGATAACGCCACCGGCGCAGAAGCGCAGGAAGCACCGGCTGAAGTTCTGCCAGAAACCGCACCCGAAGCAGAGCAGTCAGAAAACGTAAAAGAAACTGTGCAGCCGGAAACTGACAAGGCGGAAGACAAATCCGCACCGGAAGCGGAAAAAGCAGCTGCCGCTAAAGACGCCAGCGCCGCCGAAACTATTGAGTTAAAATGTGCTGCGGAATTGCAGGACGCTGTGCTGGCCTACCTGGGCGCAAGTGCTAAAATTGTAAAAGTAAAAAGCAGCGGTGTTGTTATAAAAGCAAAAACCATAGTTAACGAAGATTTTTATGCGCAGCTTATTAAATGGGGCGGCGTAAAATTAAGCGAGCCTTCGGAACGCCGCAAAGAATTTAAAAAATACTGCAAAAAAATCATCAGCCAGTATAAATAACGGAGAGTGAAAAATGGAATTTATTGAACCTGACCGCAGCAATTATATTGTATCGGCGCATAAGCCCAATGACGAAGGCGTGCGCGACATAGGCTTTGTTAAGGGCACGTTTTTGGACGGCAGGCCGTACAGGCTGGAATGCTGGTGCATGGACGAGCTTATTATGGCAAGTGTTTTTTTTGACGAGCGTTATTTAACGGCGTGGAAGCGCCTTGATTTTGCGCTGCTTTTGGAGCTGGAAGGCGTTTTGCAGTTTAATGACGGGCCTTATTTGCAGGCAGGGCGCATGAAGGACGGCAAGGGGCGCGGCATTTGGGCCGTTACCGTTATGCTTAAAGATGATGACGGGCTGCACGCCGAAGTTTTAACGCCCGTGCAGAGATACAGGTAGCTTAGCAATTACAGGCAATAATTTTCTTGTTTTAATTGACAAGTTAATATTAATATGCTACAATTCTTACAATTTGAAAGGAAAGTTAAAAGAGTCTTTTCAAAGCGATTATTACGGACCACTCTTTAAGAGTTAAGGCCATACGGACAGCTGGGTCCACTGCCGATTGACTGCTTTGGGCAGTCCTATTGATTGAGTTAAAAGCTCGAATTTTATAAGTTGGTTATCCATAACTGAAATGCGCCAGTGCGCAAACTTGTGAAACGGTCAATACGAGTAGTAAAAGTATAATTGCTATATAGACTCTGACTTAATCCGAAAGCATATACGCCTTTTTTGCCTTTATACTTGTTGGCAGAAGGGCTTGAATTTTGGCTGAGAACGCAAGTTGTGCATTAGCACGGCTTGCGTTTTTTGTTTTGCGTAACCGCCGGGAGGGTGAAAAGATTGAGGAATAAACGTACCGGTTTAGACCAGAGCCGCGCGCCGATTTACGAAGCGCTGGAGAACTTCCGCCGGATGAGGGTGGTGCCCTTTGATGTGCCGGGGCATAAGCGCGGGCGCGGCAACCCGGAGCTGACGGCGTTTTTGGGGCAGGACTGCGTGGGCGTGGACGTGAACAGCATGAAGCCGCTGGATAACCTGTGCCATCCGGTTTCTGTTATCCGCGAGGCGGAGGAGCTGGCGGCGGATGCTTTTGGCGCAGCGCACGCCTTTTTAATGGTAGGCGGCACTACAAGCTCGGTGCAGAGCATGGTGCTCTCTTCCTGCAAACGCGGGGATGAAATTATTTTGCCGCGCAACGTGCATAAAAGCGTTATTAACGCGCTGGTGCTGTGCGGCGCGGTGCCGGTGTACGTTAACCCGGAGGTAGACCAGCGCTTGGGCATATCGCTCGGCATGAAGCGCGAACAGGTAGCCAAAGCGATTGCCGAACACCCCAAAGCCGTTGCGGTTTTGGTGAACAACCCAACTTATTACGGCATTTGCAGCGATTTGCGCGCTATTGTAAAAATGGCGCACAACGCCGGTATGCTGTGTTTGGTGGATGAAGCGCATGGCACGCATTTTTATTTCGGCAGCGGCCTGCCGGTATCGGCCATGGAAGCCGGTGCGGATATGGCGTCGGTATCCATGCACAAAAGCGGCGGTAGCCTTACGCAGTCCAGCCTGCTGCTGACGGGGCCGAACATTCACGCCGGTTATGTACGGCAGATTATTAACCTTACACAGACCACTTCGGGCAGCTACCTTTTAATGTCCAGTCTTGACATCAGCCGCCGCAACTTAGCTTTGCGCGGACGCAAGGTGTTTCACCAGGTGGCGGATATGGCGGAATACGCCCGCCGCGAGATTAACGCCGTGGGCGGCTATTATGCTTTTGGGCGCGAGCTGATGAACGGCAATTCCGTATTTGATTTTGACACCACCAAGCTGAGCGTGCATACGCTGGATATTGGGCTGGCGGGCATTGAAGTGTATGACATTCTGCGCGACGAGTATGACATACAAATTGAGTTCGGCGACATCGGCAACATTTTGGCTTATCTTTCCATGGGTGACAGGCCGCAGGAGCTGGAACGCCTGGTGAGCGCGCTGGCGGAGATACGCCGCCGCTATCAAAAGGACGCCACCGGCATGCTGACGCAGGAATACATTGAGCCGGAGGTTGTTACCAGCCCGCAGGAAGCGTTTTACGCGCCGAAAATCAGCGTGCCGCTGGCAGAAAGCGAAGGGCGCGTGTGCAGCGAATTTGTAATGTGCTATCCGCCGGGTATACCTATTTTGGCGCCGGGCGAGCGCATTACCGGCGAAATTTTGGAACATATCGGCTATGCCAAGGAAAAAGGCTGCAGCATGACGGGTTCGGAAGACCCGGATTTAACACGGATTAACGTGCTGGAATAAAGGAGGCGGCAAAAATGGAAATGTGGTTCAGTGAGTTTCATACCCCGGACGTAAAGCACAGTATTAGGGTTAACAGGCATTTATATTCCAAACAGAGCGATTACCAGCGCATAGACATTTTTGAAACGCCGGAGTTTGGGCGCGTGCTGACCCTTGACGGCAACGTGATGCTGACTGAAAGGGACGAATTTATTTACGATGAGATGATTACCCATGTGCCGATGGCGGTGCATCAGGGCATTAAAGATATTTTGGTTATCGGCGCGGGCGACGGCGGCGTTGTGCGCGAGCTGACGCGCTACGACCGTGTGCGCCGCATTGACTTGGTGGAGATGGACCCGCAGGTGGTGGAAGCCTGCCGTACCTATCTGCCCAGCAATGCCTGCCGCATGGATGACCGCCGCGTGCATATTTATTTCGGCAACGCGCTGAAATTTATCCGCCGCTGCGAGGAAGAATACGATTTGATTATTGTGGATTCCACCGACCCGTTCGGGCCTTCGGAAGGGCTGTTTACGCGTGAGTTTTACGGCAGTTGCTTTAACGCGCTGCGCGAGGACGGCATTATGGTGAACCAGCAGGGCAGTCCGTTTTATGCGGAGGACGCTGCGGCTATGCAGCGCAGCCATAAACGCATTGCCAGCACCTTCCCCATCAGCAAGGTGTACCAGGCACATATCCCTACTTATGCCGCCGGTTACTGGCTGTTTGGCTTTGCCAGCAAAAAATACCACCCCATGGACGATTTGGACAGCGAGGCGTGGAACGCTTTGAATATGCACACCCGTTACTACACTACGCGGCTGCATAAAGGGGCGTTTTGCCTGCCCGCATTTTTGGAAGAAATGCTGAAAGAAGTGGAGGACTGAGCCATGAAGCCTAATGTGGAAACCTTTATCGGCTGCGACAGCGCTTACGTAAGCGCGCGCATTGTGCTGTACGGAGCGCCGTTCGATTCTACGACGAGCTTCCGCCCCGGGGCGCGCTTTGGCCCGGCGGCGATGCGCCACGAAAGCTTTGGGCTGGAAACTTACAGCCCCTACCAGGATGCCGATTTAACGGACTGCGCCGTGTTTGACAGCGGCGATATGGAGCTGTGCTTCGGCAGTTCGGAAGCCGCTTTGGCGGATATTGAAGCGCGCGCGGCAGAGATTTTGGCGGACGGAAAGCTGCCGCTGCTGTTGGGCGGCGAGCACCTTGTAACGCTGGGCGCTGTGCGTGCCGCCGTAAAAAAATATCCTAACCTGCATATCATCCATTTTGATGCGCATGCCGATTTGCGCGACGATTACCTCGGCGCAAAATTAAGCCATGCCTGTGTTATCCGCCGCTGCCACGAGCTTGTGGGCGATGGGCGCATCCATCAGTTCTGCATCCGCAGCGGCGAACGCGAAGAATTTGCCTTTGCCAAAGAACATACTCAAATGCAGAAATTTACTTTTGACGGGCTGGAAGAAACCGTGGCGCAGCTTAAGGATGACGGCACGCCCGTGTATTTTACGATAGATTTGGATTGCCTTGACCCTGCCGTTTTTGCGGGCACCGGCACGCCGGAAGCTGGCGGCGTAAGTTTTGTACAGCTGTTGGCTGCACTGCGCTGCGTGTGTACGGCCAACGTAATCGGCGCGGACGTAAACGAGCTGGCACCGATGCTGGACGCCAGCGGCGTATCGACCGCTACGGCCTGCAAAGTTTTGAGGGAATTGCTTTTAGCATTGCATAAATAAAATTTAAAGGAGAGTTGTAAAATGAGTAAAGTTCTTGTTATCGGTTGCGGCGGCGTTGCTACCGTTGCCATCCACAAATGCTGCCAGGTGAGCGAAATTTTTACGGAGCTGTGCATTGCCAGCCGTACAAAAGCCAAATGCGATAAGCTCGCGGCAGAACTGCAAGGCAAAACCGCCACCAAAATTACCACAGCGCAGGTGGATGCTGACGATGTTGAACAGCTGAAAGCGCTGATTAATGAATACAAACCCGACCTTGTAATGAACATTGCCTTGCCGTACCAGGATTTAACGGTTATGGATGCATGCCTAGCCTGCGGCGTAAATTATATGGATACCGCCAACTACGAACCGGAAAACACCGATGACCCCGAATGGCGCGCCGTTTACGAAAAACGCTGCAAAGAAGCAGGCTTCAGCGCCTATTTTGATTACAGCTGGCAATGGGCATACCGCAAAAAATTTGAAGAAGCGGGCCTTACCGCGCTGTTGGGCTGCGGCTTTGACCCGGGCGTAACGCAGGCTTACTGCGCTTATGCCAAAAAACACGAGTTCGACACCATCGATACTATTGATATTTTGGACTGCAACGGCGGCGACCACGGTTATGCCTTCGCCACCAACTTCAACCCCGAGGTTAACCTGCGCGAAGTATCTGCCCCCGGCAGCTATTGGGAAAATGGCAAATGGGTAGAAATTCCTGCTATGAGCATTAAGCGCGAATATGATTTTGACCAGGTTGGGCATAAGGATATGTACCTTCTGCACCACGAAGAAATTGAAAGCCTGGCGCTGAACATTCCCGAAGTAAAACGCATCCGCTTCTTTATGACCTTTGGGCAGAGCTACCTTGACCATATGCGCTGCCTGGAAAACGTAGGCATGCTTTCTACCACGCCGGTAATGTTTGAAGGGCACGAAATTGTGCCGATTAAATTTTTGAAAGCCCTGCTGCCCGACCCGGCAAGCCTTGGCCCGCGTACTAAGGGCAAAACCAATATCGGCTGCATTTTTACCGGCAAAAAAGACGGCAAAGATAAAACCTACTATATTTACAACGTGTGCGACCACGAAGAATGCTACAAAGAAGTCGGCAGCCAGGCAGTAAGCTACACCACCGGCGTACCTGCTATGTGCGGCGCAATGATGCTGCTGACCGGCAAATGGAACAAACCCGGCGTGTACACCGTGGAAGAGTTTGACCCGGACCCGTTCCTGGACGCGCTGGATAAATACGGCCTGCCCAGAAGCGAAAGCTATGCCCCGGTGCTGGTAGACTGATGGGCGTTTTAACTAAAGACAGCCACCCGCAGTTTGCCGGGCTGCGCGGTAAGCTGCCGCAGGAAGTTTTTGGCAGCCTGCCCACGCCCTGTTATATTTTGGACGAAGTGATGCTGAAGCACAACGGCGAAATTTTGGCGGGCGTGGCAGAGCGTACGGGCTGTAAAATTTTGCTGGCTCAGAAGGCGTTCAGCAACTACGATTTATACCCGGTGCTTGCGTCTTACCTTGCCGGTACGGAAGCCAGTGGTTTGTACGAGGCACGCCTTGGCGCGGAAGAAATGCCCGGCAAGGAAGTACACGTTTTTTGCGCCGCTTACCGTGAGGACGAGTTTTACGAACTGTTAAAATACGCGGGGCATATCGTGTTTAATTCTCCGCGCCAGCTGGCAAAATACGGAGCCGCTGCCAAACGGGCGGGCAAAAGCGTGGGCCTGCGCATTAACCCGGAATGTTCCACGCAGGAAGGGCATGCCATTTACGACCCCTGCGCTCCCGGCAGCCGCATGGGCACCACCCGCGCGCAGTGGGATGAGCAAATGACGCCGGAGCTTACGGCAATGCTTGATGGCTTGCATTTCCACACACTGTGCGAGCAGGATGCCGGTGACTTGGAAATAACTTTACAAGCCGTTGAACAGCGTTTCGGCGATGTGCTGCCCAAAATGCAGTGGCTTAATTTTGGCGGCGGGCACCATATTACCCGCCCCGGTTATAACATCAGCGTGCTGGAACGATGCATTAATTATGCGCAGCAAAAATGGGGCGTAACCGTGTACTTGGAACCTGGCGAAGCCTGCGCTTTAAACGCCGGTTACTTGGCAACGCGCGTGCTGGATATAATCAAAAACGGCAGTACCAATATCGCGATACTTGATACCAGTGCTGCCTGCCATATGCCCGATGTTTTAGAAATGCCCTACCGTCCGCCGCTGTACGGCGCAGGCGACGCCGCAGAAAAAAGTTATACCTGCCGTTTGGGCAGCCAAACCTGCCTTGCGGGAGATGTTATCGGAGATTACAGCTTTGACGCGTCGCTTGGCGAAGGCGATATGCTTTTGTTTGGCGATATGGCAATTTACACTACCTGCAAAAACAATACCTTTAACGGCATGCCGTTGCCTGCCATTTATTCATATACGGCATCAGGGCAGCTTAAGCTGATTAAAAAATTTAACTACAACGATTTTAAAAGCCGCTTGGGCAGATAATTGAATAACGGCAAAAGAAAACCTCCGCAAAAATTTTCTGCGGAGGTTTTTGCGTACCGGCATTTTTAAACGGCTGTGGTAAAATGCTGCGGCATAATAAAAAAAGCCGCGCTCCGGCGGCATTTTAACGCAAAGAGAAACAGCGCTTGCAGGGGATTAGTGCAAGCGCCGCTCTCTAGGAAAGCTGTTTATGATGAATTTGATGGGAAGGGTTTAGCAAGTTCTCACTTGCTATGGCTTTATTATACAAAATATATTTGACATAAAAAGGGCAAGAATTTGAACAGTTTGTGAAAAAAATCAACATAAACGGTATATTTGCGGTTTATGTGTAGTTTTCAAAGAGCAATTCCGTGAACGAAACAGAAGTGAGAAAGTTCACGTAGAAAAATACATTATAACAAGGTGTTCCTTTTATGATGAATTACCTATACTATATAAATTCTGTTATGTGTTGTCAAGCCCTATAAATATTACTTGCACTGTTTAAACCGTCTGAAATAGAATGTTTATACAAAGACGCTCGCAAAATCTATATCCGCTTTCACAGATAATGAGCCGCCCTTTGGTTTAAATAAACTTACCCCTGTATACCTTACAGTAACCGTATAAAAGAAACAGCCAATATATAAGAAGCTGTAATGCGCCAAAGCAATAAAAAAAGACTACTACAACACGAGCACCACAGCACGGCAGTACCCCTATATAGCAGCCCTTACGTTGTATGCGTACAGCACACAGTTATTTTATTATAGTCACTGTATAATTATTATAATATGAACATATATTCGTTGTAACTATGTATGACAGGTTAGCAAATACTAACATTTTAGATGGTGTACTAATATTGCAGTATCAATGTATAGTACAAATAAACCGAAAGAGTATTTATACATAATTTGCGCATAAATAAACTATAATGTAAATTGTAATGTCCGATAACTACCATTAAGTAAAATATTACTTTGTTTTAATAAATTACAATATAGAGCGTAAATGTAGTTTAACTTGCTATTATTGTAACTCGAAGCGTCTATATTGTCAATGTAGAATAGACTTGCTAAAAATGTAGCCGAGTGTAAATATATCAATGTAATAACTACCGCCGCCAATACTCGCCGCCACAATACGCCAAGACAATAAAGCCCTATACCATTATATTTAAAAAGCCGCTGTTTTTAAGTGCTTTTAATACCAAAGTGTAACATTATTGTTAGTACCGTGTTAAAGCTACAAAGCCAGACCACAAGCGGAGTTTGAGCATTTTCCGCCTGTTTTTTTATACTCGTTGGCATTGGACGAGAAGTGCTTTGTTGTAAATAATTCAGCCAGATAAGCCACAAAGCCAGTATTCAAGCCAGTTTTAAGCATTTTTAAGTGTATGCGAACACAGAAAATATAAATTAATACCAATAAAATATGTATTACACAAAAGTACAAAACGATACAAGCCGAAACGGTTGTACAAATAACTTACAAAATGTGTTAGCGTAAACTAACATTATAACGTAAACGGCTAATTGTGAAAACTTTGTGAATTTATTCCGCAAAGTCTCGATTTGTACCTAATATATAGAAGGGGAAAACGAGATAATAATTGTAATTGTGAAATAATTGTGAAGTTTGTCCCCAAAACGCCAAAATGTACCCATTATATAGAGGGATAAATAAATAATAGCAAGTAATACGTTATCTGTAATAAGCGCACACAAGCCGCACTTTTCTTTTTTTCCCTTTTTTCTTTTGTTAGCTTTATACCTTGTTCCGTGCTTGAAGCGAAGCGGAACAGCACACGCATTAAAGCTGAAAGGTATATTGCTTGTATTGTGATAAATGGAATAATAGGACGCATTAGCAAGTAAAATATAAGCAGGTATATAAATAAGAGTAATACAATTAAATAGCCACATATAGCAAACAAAATGTACCGTCTGTAAGTTTCGGCTTACAGGCTTTTTTTTATGCCCTTTGGTTTACAGTTTGTTTACATTATACAGATACACAGCAGGAGCGGTAAAACGTGGCTCTTGCTTTTTTTATTTTTTGTTGGCGGTGTACTATACCCAAAACGTACACAAGCCAATTTATATAAACCAATTATCAACGAAAGAGAGGTGAAAGCAGGTGCAGAAAACTTTGTACCAGTTACGCAAAGAACACAGATACAAAGCCGTATACCTTGCCAAGCGTTTAGGCGTATCAAGACAGCAGTATTACAACATAGAACAGGGCAAGGCAGTGATTTACCCGGAAACAAAAGTTATACTTGCCGGTATTTACGGTTTAAGTGTAGCAGACATTAAATTTTAACCGATTAATTGAAAAGGGGTGTTTACCAATATGATAAAAATGAGTACATACAACGACATTAAACGAATTATCGACAAAGGACTTCCACGTTATCTTTACCTGCCGTATAAATGGGCTGTAAGAGTAGGGCACGAAGTGTACGTTAAGTTATTACCACAAGGGCGTTTTCAGACAACACGCAGGCTTATAAACGAAGCGGAAACGAGCAAACTTGACCTTAAACACGAGGACTTTTTATTATCGCTTGTCTCGTATGCAAAGGAAAACGAGAGTTTCCTTAAGTTACGTGGTAGATATTTAACTATTGAGGATATAGCCAAAGAGTTTAAAGCTATGGGGTATACGCTGACAAAGGTAAAACGCTATATGAAAGCACTTGTTGAAGCAGGTTATATTGAAGAAGCAGTACACGAACAGCCCACGGCAGACGGAGCAGAGACGGAAACAGTCACAAATTACAAGCTGACCAGTAAAACAATATTGCCGGAACGCCCGGAAGAAAAGTTCAAAGTAATTGCAATATGAAAGGCGGTACAGGGTATGACGAAACAGAACAAAATGCAAGATATTAAACCAGATACAGAGCGCAAATATAGCTTACGTGAATTACTCAAAGAGAAAGTAAACGGAGAAAGAGTTTTATTTATTTACAATATAGCGGTTATTTGCGGAGTAACAAGTAAACAAGGCGTTGCTGATATTTGTAATGGCAAAGCTGTAATATATACCAACGAATTGCGCCAGATAGCCGCAGACGTTACCAGTTACGGCTTACCAATTACCGAAAACAATATAGATACAAGCGGCTTATGGGTTGAAGAATTCGGCTGATACAGACTCTTTATACAACAAGGCAAACAAAACCTACACGCCGCCGGTAAATCACGCCACAAGTGAAATTTGAAGGCGAAAAACGGCGGTGTCTATTGTTATATGAAAAGCAGGTTCAAAACGTATGAAAAAATGTGCAAAATAAGCGGTTAAAACAGGCTAAAAAAGTCAAGTATTTTTCGAGGGTATATAAATATATGCCTTACTTTTTTACTTGACCTTTTTGCTACATTTAAGAAAACAGGCATACCCCAAAACGCAGACACAGAGCGGCTTTTCAGACTTGCTGATTTTACGCTTGTTTTAAAACTGGCTGTTTTTGCTTGTCTTTTAACCGTAATAACAGTTAGCGTTTCAGTTTTTAGCAAAGGAAGTGTTCAAAATGATAGTATTTCACGGTTCACCGAATTATTTTAATAAATTTAAAGATGATAAAATAGGTACAGCACGAAGTTATAACCCGGTACAAGGGCATTATTTTACGTATGATATTGCACTCGCCTTATCATATACAAAAAAGTTTATTTCTTTAATCGATTGTAACCCTGCTTTTATAGAACACCAACCACAAAACGCCACAGGCTATTTGTATGTATGCGAAGTACCAGACGAAAGCGAATTATTAGACTGTTTTAAGTCTATCAACAATTTGAATGTAGACGAAAAAGCAATTATAGAAAACATACTTGCTGATGAATATTTCAGAAAGTTTTATTTTGAACAGCGCATAAATGACACAATAGGTGAGTTAATTCGTTTGTATTTTATTCATTGCAACGTAATAGAAACAAAACTCGCAGACAACAATATTTATACCAAGTATAAAGGATTGATACAGAATTATTTCCTTTTTTCAAACATAAAAATACCTGAAATAATTATTTTTAACTCTAATAATATATGCTTGAAGCAATGTTTCAGAATAGACATCATACCGCCAGAAACGGCAGAAACGGCGCAGGGCGATAAAATTTATGTTCTGTTTAAACGTTTCGGAGAATACTACACAGCGTACGGAAAGTTTGAAACGGCAAAGACGGTACGTTTTGATATTAAAGAACAGAACAGTAAAATAGTACCGTCAATTATTAGCCTAAAGGATATGGAGCAAAACCCTTATATACTTGCTTATTACATATCTAAACCTGCGCAGTCACAAGTAACAGAAGCAAACATTAGTAGTTTAAACTATAACCCACGAAAGAACACAAGACCAGAAAAAGCAAATATTTTTACAACCGAATATATTAAAAAATATTGTGATATTGACAATTATCAACCAGTAAGAAGCAAAATACTCAACCTTACCGGGTTCGCAGAGTACAAGCGGCAGACAGATAACTATAAATATATGGGCAGTAATAACCCTTTTATGCAGAATATTACAAAAGATATTATATACAACAATGAAGTGAACGCACTGTTTTTACAGCGAGAGGAAACACCATGTTTTAATGTACGACACCAAGACCCAAAAAGAAGCTATACTCGCTTATGAAAAAACAGCAGACGAGACGAAAAAACAATAAAAATACCGCCCTGCCAGTAACAGAGCGGTAAAGTCTCACTTTATGAAAGCTGATACCGTTTTATGGAATAGTTATTGTTTCGGTATCGCCCTTGTATTTTGGGTTCTTGCCAATACGAGCAAACTCCGGCTCACCGTATGAGTTTACAAAACTTTTAACAGCGTGTAAAGCGTCTTTAAAGTCAAAAGCGGTAAATTCTGTATAGTATTTTTCGTTACCTATTCTTACAATGTATTTATCATATTCGCCAGATACTATTTCTTTTATGGTAAGTTTTTGTTTTTTCATTTTGTTTTACCTCGTTTCTGATTAGTAATATTGCCAACGTGAATTGTCAAGCGGATTAAACTTTTCGTTTTGTACTTTAACTTCTGTTTCGTTTAGTTCGATATATTTTTTTGTGTCCTCTATTTTGCTATGACCGAGTATTTTTTGTAAGCTGAAAATATCGCCGCCGTTAAGTATAAACGCCTTTGCAAAGGTATGCCGGAAAGTATGTGCAGAAAACCGTTTACCCTCTATGCCGTAATAGCGTTTAATTTTAATAAACAGCCAAGCCACATTGTCACGGTGAATTTGTGTCGCCTTACGAGTAATAAAAAAGTACCTGCTTTGTTGCAAGCCGTTTTCTGTTATATACTCATTGCGCCGTTTAAAATACGCTAACAGCAGTTTTTTTAATACAGGCGAAATAGGAACGTGTCTTTGTTTATCTCCCTTGCCGATAATGTTTATTAAACTTACTTCAAAGAATATATCCGTGCAATGCAGGTTGCACAGTTCGCTTATTCTCATACCAGAAGCAAAAAGCGTATTCATAATAACATAGTTACGAAAGCCAATAAAACTATTCTTGTCGAAATGGTTTAGAAGTAGCTTTGTTTCGTTATTGGTAAAAGTACGTAATTGCCGTTTTGGTATTTTAGGAGTAGATACAGACCGCATAGGACTATAAGCAAGCACGTTTTCAGCAACAAGAAAATTAAAGAATATACGTAGTGTTGAGTAATAATGTTTTACAGATACCTTACCAAGCCTTTTGGACTGTTCAAATAGAAAACAACGTATATTATCAGCAGTAATGTTTTCAACACTGTTTGCGCTTTCCTGCGATATATACTCATTGAAAAGTTTTAGCTTGTACTCATAGGCTTTAATAGTGGTAGTTTGCAAGTTTATACTCAAACAGTGCATAAAAAATTTTTTTAAGTATGGCTCTAAAATAGTAAAAATACCCCCTTTCCTATTCATCATAAAAGGTAATATGTTGAGTAATTCAAAAATTTTTCGTTAAATTACTCATAATAAATACTGTTATGTTGAATTAAACAATAAAAAAAGTACAGAGACAAAATCGCTCTGTACCGCTTATGTTCAGTGTTTATGCGCTTTTTACGTACAAAATTGTTTGTTATTTATACAGCTAAAAAATATACATAAAAGCTGTTTATGATGAATTTGATGGGAAGGGTTTAGCAAGTTCTCACTTGCTATGGCTTTATTATACAAAATATATTTGACATAAAAAGGGCAAGAATTTGAACAGTTTGTGAACATATAAAAATTTTTAATCATTCGTCATTTATAATAAGTTTAATATTTTTTATTATTTTTTGATGCAGTTTTGGAAGCGGCTGTTTTCTTTTTATCCTTCACGCCGCAGTAAATAAAGGCGGCAAGCGCAATTAAAAAGAATATCAAGCTTGTTGCCTGCGCCGATTTTAAGCCGAACAGGAACGGTTCCACGTAGTCGCCGCGCAGCATTTCCAACCCAAAGCGCACGGCGGAATACAGCATAACATAAAGGCACATAACCTGCCCTCTGGCGTGGCCGCAGGCGCGGAAGATTAATAAAAGGGCAAAAATGACAACATCCAGCTGGCCTTCCCAAACTTCCGCAGGCCAAAGCGGCTGGCTGCCGTAGGTTTTGTGTGCCAGCGTGCCAACGGGGTACAGAATGCCGAAGTTGCCGCCAGTAGGGGTGCCGAAGGCATCGCCGTTCAGCAGGTTTGCCATGCGCCCAACAGCCTGCCCTATAAGAATGGAGGGCGTAACGATATCTGCAAAGGCAACCCAGTCGATATTATGGCGCTTGCAGTACCAAATGCCGGTAAGCACGCCTGCAATAATGCCGCCCTGCACTGCCATGCCGCCCTGCCATACAAAGGGAATTTCCAGCAGGTGGTGCTGGTAGTAATCCCAGTCGAAAAAAAACACATCCCACAGGCGCGCGCCGATAAGCCCGGCAAAGCCGCCGTAAATGCCGATATCAAGAACGTGCTGGTGCCAGCGCCCGTCCTGCTTGGCTAAAAAGTAGGCCACGCCCGTTGCCAGAAAAATGCTCATACATAAAACCAGCCCGTACATACGGATTGGGAAATCGCCGATGTAAAAAAGATATTGATGCATAGTTACCTCCTGCTTATAATAAAAGCGTTGTTATTATTGTAGCACATGTATAAATAAATGGCTATGGAGAAATTCCTACAAAAAAAGTATGGAATTAATTTGGAAGCTGTGTTATAATGATAACGCAATCAAAGCAAATCCTGAAGAAAGAAGGTAAATTAAGTGTTAAAAATAGAGCATTTGTCCGTGGCTGTACGCGGGCGTAAAATACTTAACGATATTAATCTGCATATTAAACCCGGCGAAGTCCATGTGCTGTTCGGGCCTAACGGTACCGGCAAATCCACCCTTATTGGTGCGATTATGGGCTTTAACCGTTACGAAATTTTAGAAGGCAAAATTTATTTTAAAGGGCAGGACATTACAAATATGAGCTGCGACGAAAGGGCAAGGCTCGGCGTTGGCGTAATGATTCAGCGCCCGCCGACGATACGCGGGCTTTCGCTGCGCAAAATGGTGGAAATTTGCGGCGCAACCAGTGAAGAAGCCGAAACAATGGCTAAATGGATGGGGCTGGATAATTTCCTCGACCGCAGCGTTAACGACGGCTTCAGCGGCGGCGAGTTAAAACGCTGCGAGCTTTTGCAGCTGATGGCGCAGAACCCCGACCTGCTTTTGCTGGATGAACCGGAAAGCGGCGTTGACCTGGAAAACATTGCCCTTGTCGGCAAAGCCGTAAACTATATTCTGCATACCGAACCGTGCGGCGGCGCGGGCTGTGATAAGCCGTGCTGCATTAAAAACCAGGGCTGGGAAAACTATAATCCGCTGGAAAGCAAACGCAGCGGGCTGATTATTACCCATTCCGGCCATATTTTAAAATATGTGCCAGCCAGCCATGCGCATATTCTTTATGAAGGAAAAATGACCTGTGCCTGCGGTGACCCGCTGGATGTACTGAACTGCATTGGGCAGGCAGGTTATGAAACCTGTGTAAAACGCGGCAAATGCGAGGTGAAAAAATAATGGATAACAAAAAACTTACTGCTGCACTTGAGAAAAAAGCCGTTTACGGCAATGACATAGATTTAAGCTCTTACAGCGACAGCGATAAGGGCAGCCTTAAAAGCGTGGATGACCTTTCGGAGGCAACGCGCGGGCGCCTGGAATACGTTGGCATTGAAACCGGCGCGGCGGAAGAAGAAAGCCGCAGCGCTTCTTTTGTGCAGCTTGATAACAATGCTGTGGAAATTAAAGTGAAAAAACAAACTCCGCTGGAGCTGATGAGCACCGGCAAAGCTGCCGAAAAATATCCGGAGCTGGTGGAAAAATACTGGTGGAAGGCTGTGCAGCCCGATACCGATAAATATACTGCAAGAACCGCCCTTGAAAAAGAGCAGGGTTATTTTATCCGCGTAAAGGCTGGCGAAAAAATTACCACGCCGCTGCAGGCCTGCATGTGCATCAGCCACGACCAGCAGCTGCAGCACGTACATAATGTTATTATTGTTGAGGACGGCGCGGAACTGAGCATTATTTCCGGCTGTACTTCGGCACATGAAGTTGAAAACGGCATGCATATCGGTATCAGCGAAATGTATATCGGCAAAAACGCCAAGCTGAGCTTTACCATGATTCACAGCTGGGGCGAGAACGTTGTGGTGCGCCCGCGTACTGTTGCCATGGTGGAAGAAGGCGGCCAGTATATCTCCAACTATGTTTTAATTGAAAAAGCAAAGGATGTGCAGATGTACCCGACCGTTAATTTAAACGGCAAAAACGCTGTTGCACGCCTGAACTCCATTTTAGTTGCGCCGGAAGGCTCGCACCTTGATATCGGCGGCAGGGTTGTGCTTAACGCGGACGGCTGCCGTGCCGAATCTATTACCCGCACCATTTCTACCGGCGGCGAAGTTATTAACCGCGGCTGCATGATTGGCAAAGTTGAAGGCGTGCGCGCCCATCTGGAATGCGACGGCCTGATGCTGAGCAATAAAGGTTATATTCTGGCAATTCCGGAGCTTGACGCACAGACAGGCAATGCCGAAATGAGCCACGAAGCTGCCGTTGGCCGCATTAACCCCGAAGAAATTGAGTACCTTATGGCGCGCGGCATGAGCGAGGACGATGCTACGGCAACCATTGTGCGCGGCTTCCTGAACGTTAATATTGAAGGACTGCCCGACAGCCTTGCCAAAAAAATTCATACCACGCTGGACAGCTTTAAATATAACAAAGGAATGTAACAATCCTTACAATAAAAACTATTGTCCTTCTGGCGTGAAAGTGCTATAATTTGTTTAAGCAAAGAGGCTTGCGTTTTAATGCGCAGGCCTCTTTTTTATTTTTAATTTTTGTTTGAGGGGATGTGTTTTTATGAGAAAGGAAACTGCTTTAAAACAGGCTCAGCCGGGTTTTATGAAACGCTTTGGGTTTTATATTGCGCTTGCTGTTCTGGCTGTTATTGTGCTTCTTCCCACGCCGGAAGGCCTGTCGGTAGCAGGGCACAGGATGATTGGGGTTATGGTATTTTCTGTAATTGTCTGGGCTACAACGGCTATTTCGTACCCTGTAAGCGCGGGCGTGATAATGGTTTTAATTGCCCTTTTGGTTGGGTTTGCACCTAACGAGGCAACAGGCAGGCTGTACGGCACAAGTGCCGGGCTCGGCATGGCGCTGAAAGGGTTTTCGTCAACGGCCTTCTGCCTTGTGGCGGCGGCTATGTTCCTGGCGGCAGCCATGACCAAAACCGGGCTTGATAAACGTATTGCCCTGATGATACTTTCAAAAGTAGGGGCCAAAGCAAACCGCGTTTTGCTGGGCGTTATTTTGTGCGGCTTTATTTTAAGCTTTTTTGTGCCGAGCACAACGGCGCGCGTTGCCTGCCTTGTCCCCATTGTTATGGGCATGATTAAAGCCTTTGGCGTACCGCTGAAAAGCCGTTTTGCAGGTATGCTGATGATTACCGTGGCGCAGGTTGATAGCGTATGGAATGTAGGCATAAAAACTGCGGCGGCGCAGAATATGGTTGCGGTAAACTTCATCAGCCAGACGCTGGGCGTTGATATTTCATGGCTGGACTGGTTTATTGCCGCTGCCCCGTTTGCCGTGCTGATGTCGGCCGCGCTTTATAAATTGATGCTGCACATTATGCCGCCTGAAATTGATGAAATTGCCGGCGGACAGGCTACGGTAACACGCCTGCTGAAAGAAATGGGCAAAATAAGCGCCGATGAATTAAAACTTTTGGTAATTTCGCTGTGCCTGCTGTTCTTCTGGACTACCGAAAAAGTTTTGCACAGCATAGATACTTCTACCAGTACCATGGTGGCGATAACACTTTTAATGCTGCCTAAAATTGGCGTAATGCACTGGAATGAAACCGTAAATAAAATTAACTGGGGCACGGTTGTGCTGTTTGGCGTGGGCATTTCGCTCGGCAGCGCGCTGCTTTCCACAAAAGCGGCAACCTGGCTTGCCAACCAGATAGTTTCCATCTTTGCGCTGGAAAGTTCTACCACTTTAATGGTGCTGGCTATAATGACCGTTTTCCTTATTGTAATACACATGGGCTTTGCCAGTGCCACCGGCCTTGCATCGGCCATTATACCGATAATAATTTCCGTACTGCAGCAGCTTAAAACGCCGGGCGTTAACGTAGTAGGAATGACGATGATTTTGCAGTATGTTGTAAGCTTCGGCTTTATACTGCCTGTAAATGCACCGCAGAACATGATTGCTTACGGCACTGATACTTTTGAAGTAAACGATTTTGTAAAATCCGGCATACCGCTTACGCTTATAGCCTTTGCGCTGATAATGCTTTTAGGCGCGACATACTGGAAATGGATGGGTTTGGTTTAAGAAGCATAAAATGAAATAATAAAACACTCCGGTACGGATAAAACCGTTGCCGGAGTGTTTTGTTATTTTACAAATTTTTCACAAATAAAAACAGAATTTGTGGGAAAAGTTTCTGCACCGGCGAATATCAATTACCCGGAAAGGGGTGCAGCGGTGCAGCAGTACAGGTGGAAAGCGGTAGATTCTTCCGGCGTGAGCCGCAGCGGTGTTTACAGTGCTGCCAGCGAATTTGAGGCAGCGGCTTTTGTGCGCAGTAATTATGGTTATTTAACCCTTTTGCAGCAGGAAAAGCCAGCAAGTGCCATGGCAAAAAAGCAGGGGCTGTTTAAGTTTAGTAAAACTAAAAACAGTTTAACCGATGAAGAAAAAACGGTGTTTTTCAGCCAGCTGGCGCTGATGCTTAACAGCGGGCTGCCGCTTTTAAAGTCGCTTGGCGTATTAGCAGAGCGCCTGCCGCCAAAAACGGCGCAGCTTTGCCTTGGCATTGAGCGCGATTTAAAAATGGGCACGAGTTTTGCAGGCTGCATAAAAAACAGGCAGGAGGTGTGGGGTGCACTGCCTGCGGCGGTGGCCGAAGCAGGTGAAAACGGCGGTATTTTATGCGAAATGCTGGAAGAACTGGCAGAATATTATAAATTGCAGGTGCAGATGAAGCGTTTTCTTAAAAATATATCTTTGTATCCGCTCTTTCTTTTTTCAGCTTCATTGGCAACGGCAGTTTTATTTATTGTGCAGGTTCTGCCGCTGTTTAAAGATTTATATGCTTCGATGAATGCCCAGCTTCCGCCGTATTTAAAGCTGCTTTTTGATGTGCAGGAATTTTTAGCCGCCAATATGCCGGCAGCGAGCGTATTACTGTTAGTAGTTTTGGCAATTGCGGCGGCGCGGCGAAAACGGCTGCTTGAACTTGTGTTTAAGGTACCGTTTTTTAAAGCGCAAAAAGAACTGTATCTGGAAATCCGCTTTAACAAAGTGCTGGCACTGCTTCTGCACGGTGGTATACCTCTGCCGCAGGCGGCGCAGATTGCAGGCTCGGCATTGGGGGATGCCGGGCTGTGCTGCAGGGCGGAAGTTTTTGCCGCTGACGTGCTGCGCGGCGTTAACCCGGCAGAGGCGGCATTAAAGGCAAAACCGTTATTTGGCACTTTAAGTGCGGAATTTATCGGCGTGGGGGCCGAAACGGGACGCCTGCCGGAAATGTTAATGCGTGCCGCGGAAATTTTGCAGCACCGTTTTGACGATACGCTGAAAAATTTAAAAACAGTGCTGGAGCCGCTGCTTTTAACAGTGGCGGCCGGGGTTGTTTCGGCGGTTATTCTGGCTGTGGCTGCACCAATGTTTTCCTTATCGGGCGCGCTGCCCGGATTTTGATTTATGGAAGGGGTTATAATTTGCTTAAAAATTTACGCGGCAATGCCGGGTTTACTTTATTGGAAGTTTTGGCGGTAGTGGCTTTGTTAGGCGTTTTGGGCGCCATGCTTTTGCCGTCGCTTGACAGTGCAGCCGGACGCGCTAAAAACGCTCGCCTTGAAAGCGACCTGGCAACAATTGATAACGCCATTTTGCTTTATAAAATGGATAACGGCACCTGCCCGAGCGCTTTAAGCGACCTGGTGGACGAATACATTGCCAAAGGTAAGAAGTTTGAGGATGCCACCGGAACGGAGCTGGTGTACACTCCTTCCGGCGACAAGCTGACCTACACTTTGAAAGGCAAAAATGCGGACGGTGAACCGGTAACGTCCGACGGCAGCAGTGACGCTGAAGAATAAGGGCTTCGGGCTGGCAGAGTTTTTGGCAGCGGCAGGGCTTACGGCAATGGCTGCTGCTTTTTTGGTGCCAGCTTACGGCGGTGTGCAGAAGTATCTGCTGAAAATGCAGGCAGAGCGCGCTGCCCAATGCCTTGCTGGTGATATTGCAGCTTTGCAGCAGTATTCTTTTTACGATATGAGCGGCAAAAGCCGTTTGGAAATGGACGCCGATAAAGGCGGTTACCGCATTTATTACGGCGGCAAACTTTCCGTTTTAAGAAAGTTTGAAAATGGGTTATATTTTGACCAGCATTTTAACGCGCTGAAATTTTCTAATGAAGGAGCGCCTTCGGCAGCCAATAATTATATTATTAAATGCCGTCAGGATAAAACCATCAGCAAATGGCTGCAGGTACAGCCTGTCACCGGAAGGGTTGTGTTTAAATGAAGGGCGGCAAAGGCTATTTGCTGGCGGAAGTTTTAGTGTGCCTGGCAGCGGCAGTAATTATCTGCGTAAGCGCGGTTGGCGCATATACAAGCGGCATAAAGTTAATGGTGCAGCGCAACGCGGCGGCAGATGCGTTTAATGCGGCCGCTGGTGCTTATGATGAAACAGCTTTGCAGCAGGCAGGGCTTGCCGTTGAAAAAACTGAGCTTTACTGCCCCGGCCTTACAGGGCCGTTTTATTATGTAACGGTTAAAAACAGCGGCGGGAAAATACTGGCAAGCGTGGTAACCGGCGGTGAATAACAAGGGCTATTTACTTGCGGAAACCTGTGCGGCACTTGCCGTTGCCGGTATTTGCGCTGTTATTTTTTATAACGGGCTTTCTGCCTTTGCGGCTTCGTGGCAAAATTTAAAAAGCGACTTGCTTTTATACCGTGCCGCACGTTACAGCCAGAGTTTTATTGAACACGAACTGCTTTTAAACAGCAGCAGGCTAAAAATAACAACGGGCAGCAATGATAAAATTGTTTGCACCGAAGTGTACGGCAACAGACAGGTAACGTTTTACCGCAGCGGCGGCGCGCTGGCACGCGAAATTAAATATAATTCCACGCGCGGCGTAAACCCGCTTTCACTGGCGGAGGTTACTTTGCAGTCCATAAAAGCGGAGCAGCTTGCTGCAGATAAAATTAAGGTAACTTTGGAATTTAAAGATAATGCAAGCGGACGCAGCAAAAAATTTACGGAAGTTTATGTTTTGGCAAATGGCAGTTTTTAATAAAATTTTGAAGGATTGCCGCGGCAGCATAGGCACAGCAGTGCTGGCAGGTATTTTGTGTGCGGCGGTATGCCTGCATGCGGCGGCGTACTGGGTGCGCCAGGAAGCGGAAGGAAACAGCAGGCGCATTTTGCGCCACCAGCTGCAATTTGCGGTGCAGGCACTTGCAAAAGCCGGGTTTGAAAACGGCAGTCTGCCGGAAGGCGGAATTAATTTGCCGCCGCAGAAGCTGTACCCCGGCAATTACACGCTTAAAGCAGGAATATTTGAAGAAAACACTTCCGGCAGCATAAAAAAATACAGCGCACAGGCAGAAGCAGGCGGCGAAGCTTTTGCTTTACAGCAGCTTCAAATAGCTTTGCCTCAGCAAATTGCGGAACTTGGTAAACGTTATACGCTTGCCGCGGGTAAAAGTTTGCAGGGCGTAGAAAATTTACCGGAAGGCATTGCTTATGCCGGTGAACTTGGTGAAATTTTACAAAGCCTTGATGTGAAAAATTTTGCCGCGTTTAAGGAAATGGATTTTCCTTCCAAAAGCACGTTTGAAGAATACGGGCTTGGCGGCGCGCTGTATTATGATGACGGCAATTACAGCAAAAGCATTGCATCAAGCTCCAAAAACATCAAAGGAGAAGGCGTGCTTATTTCCAAAATGAGCATTTTTATTGCTGACGGCACCAAAATGCCTGATTTTTGCGTTATTATCAGCGACGGGCAGATTGAAATAGGTAAAAATGCCGTGCTCGGCAAAGCGCTGCTGCTTTCAAAATACGATATTACCGTTAAAAGAGGCGCTTCCGTAAACGGCATTGCTCTTTGCGACGGCAGGCTGATTGTTGAAGACGGAGTAACGTTTGCGCGTGATGAAAGTGTTTTGCAGCCTTTTGTAACGGCATACCGCTTAAAACAGCAATAAAAAATCCGCACCCGGATGAGTGCGGAATAAGTTTTTAAATAAAATTTTGTGGCGCAATGGCGGCTCTTACGGCAGCACAAGCTGCGGCATAAAGTTCTGCGTATCGCAGCTTACAAGCTTATAAGTTACGCCGCGGGTTTCGCCTTCAAAAATATTGCCTGCGTCCTGCCCGTGGATATGCCCGAAAACACAGTGCGCAACGCCGTATTTGGCAAAAAGTTCCGTAAATATGGTTTCTTCGTCCGCTTTATACAGCGGCGGGTAATGAAGTGCAGCAACAAATTTGTTAAAGCCAGCGTTTTTGGCGGCGGCAAGCGAATTTTCCAGCCTTATGCCTTCGCGCAGGTAAATATGCCTGTCGTCATCCGTAAACGCTTCCGACGACGGCAGAATCCAGCCGCGCGAACCGCAGACGGCAACGTCGCCGCAGGCAAAAAAGTTGTTCTGTAAAAACATAAATTTGCCTTCCGTGGCCTGCTGCATTTTTTTCAGCGAAGTCCACCAGTAATCGTGGTTGCCGCGCAGAATGATTTTTTGCCCCGGCAGGGCGGCAATGCGGTTTAAATCCTGCATGGCAGCCTCCAGCGACATAGCCCACGAGGTGTCGCCGCAGATAATTACGGTATCCGTTTCTGTAATTTTAGTCAGCCAGTTACGGCGTATTTTTTCAAAATGGTTTTCCCAGTTCGGGCTGAAAACCTCCATTGGTTTGGCAGGCGGTTCGCCCGATAAATGAAAGTCACCGATAGCAAAAAGGCTCATGCTGTCTCCTTCTTATGTAAAATCTTCTTTGATTGTATCATATTTTTTACACTTTGGCGATATTAATGCAGGTGCAGGGCATTTATAATTGACTTTAAATCCTGTAAGCTATATAATTTTAAGGGTATTATTCATAAATAGCTTTATTTGCGAGGTTGAAAAATATGATTCAGGAAAAGTATAATCCCCATGAGATTGAAGCCAAATGGCAAGCTTATTGGGAAGAACACAAAACTTTTAAAACAGAGATGGACAGCAGCCGCCCGAAATCTTATGTGCTGGAAATGTTCCCTTATCCTTCCGGCAATCTGCACATGGGCCATGTCCGTAACTATTCTATCGGCGACGTTGTAGCCCGTTTCCGTACCATGAACGGTTTTAACGTGCTGCACCCCATGGGCTGGGATTCCTTCGGCATGCCGGCAGAAAACGCCGCTATTAAACACGGCATTCCGCCGAAAAAATGGACGATGGAAAACATTGCCAATATGACGCGTCAGCAGAAACGCCTCGGCCTTTCTTACGACTGGGACCGCGAAGTAACTACCTGCAAACCCGATTATTATAAATGGACCCAGTGGTTCTTTGAACTGTTCTACAAACGCGGCCTGGCTGTTAAAAAGAAATCGGCCGTTAACTGGTGCAACACCTGCAACACCGTACTTGCCAACGAACAGGTTATTGACGGCAAATGCTGGCGCTGCGATCACGAAGTAGTAAAAAAAGACCTGGAACAGTGGTTCTTTAAAATTACCGATTACGCAGACGAACTTTTAAAAGACCTTGACCTTCTTGAAGGCTGGCCGGAACGCGTTAAAACCATGCAGCGCAACTGGATTGGCCGCAGCGAAGGTTTGGAATTCAGCTTCGATTTTCCGGAAATCGGCGAACGCATTCCTGTTTACACCACCCGCCCGGATACGATTTACGGCGTTACCTATGTTGTACTTGCCGCTGAGCATCCGCTGGTTGAAAAACTGTGCGTAAACAACCCGAAAGCCGAAGAAATTAAAGCTTTCTGCGACCGTGTAAGAAACCAGTCCGATATTGAACGTACTTCCAGTGAATCTGAAAAAGAGGGCCTGTTTACCGGCTGCTACTGCATCCATCCGCTTACCGGCAAAAAAGTGCAGGTTTGGATTACCAACTATGTACTTTACGATTACGGTACCGGCGCGGTTATGGGTGTACCTACCCATGATGCCCGCGACTGGATGTTTGCGGATAAATACGGCCTTGAGAAAATTGTTGTAATTAACCCCAAGGATAAAGAGCTTAAATTAGAAGATATGACCGACGCCTATGAAGAAAAGGAAGGCGTGCTTGTTAATTCCGGTGAGTTCAGCGGTATGGAGCTGCATGCCGGTATGGAAGCAATTAAAGACAAGATTGAAGCAATGGGCATCGGCAAACGCCGTGTAAATTACCGCCTGCGCGACTGGTTAATCAGCCGCCAGCGTTACTGGGGCGCACCGATTCCGGTTATTTACTGCCCGGACTGCGGTGAAGTGCTTGTGCCGGAAGACCAGCTGCCGGTTATGCTGCCGGAAGATGTTAAGTTTGACGCCGGTGCGGTATCACCGCTGGCAACTTCCGAAAGCTTCGTAAACTGCACCTGCCCGAAATGCGGCAAGCCTGCAAGACGCGAAACCGATACCATGGACACCTTCCTGTGCTCCTCCTGGTATTACCTGCGTTATACCGACCCGAAAAACGACAAGGCACCGTTTGCAAAAGACAAAGTAAATTACTGGTCCCCTGTTGACCAGTATATCGGCGGTATCGAGCATGCAATTCTGCATCTCTTGTATTCCCGCTTCTTTATGAAAGTTCTGCACGATGCAGGCCTTGTAGATTATAAAGAACCGTTTACCAACCTCCTGACTCAGGGCATGGTTATTAAAGACGGCGCCAAAATGAGTAAATCTCTCGGCAACGTTGTTTCGCCGGAAGAAATTATCGGCAAATACGGCGCAGATACGGCAAGGCTGTTTATTATGTTTGCCGCACCGCCCGAAAGAGAACTTGAGTGGAGCGACCAGGGCGTTGAAGGCTCCTTCCGCTTCCTGGGCAGGGTATGGCGTATAGTTTACCATTACCAGGATGTGCTGGCAGAAAAAGTTACGCAGTATAACCCGGCAGAACTGAGCGAAGCAGGCAAAGAACTGCGCCGCGTACTGCATACCAGCATTAAAAAGGTAACGGATGACATTGAGCAGCGCTTTAACTTTAACACTGCCATCAGTGCCATGATGGAACTGGTTAATGCCTTGTATGCTTATAAAGAAGCAGAAAAAACTCCGCATGCCGGCCTTATTTACGAAGTTGTTTCCAACCTGCTGAAATTACTCTCTCCGTTCGTTCCGCATATTACGGAAGAACTGTGGCACGGCGTAATTTCCGAAGAAGGCAGCATCCACGAAGAAAAATGGCCGAAATATGATGAAGCAGCCATGAAAGTGGATAATATTGAAATTGCTTTGCAGGTTAACGGCAAACTTAAAGGACGCCTCGTTGTTCCTGCTGCTGCCACCAAAGACGAGCTGGAAAAACTTGCCCTTGCCGAACCGCATATTGCAGAAACTGTTGACACCTCTAAAATTGTTAAAGTTGTCTGCGTACCGGGCCGTCTGGTTAATATCGTTGTAAAACCGTAACAGGTTAAATTTATAAAAACTCCTTGGATTTAATCCGGGGAGTTTTTTATTTTGTCAGGAGTTGAACAGATGGCACAACTGAATAAAAAAATAATGGCCGTTGCCGTGGCAGTAGTTTTTTGCTTGCTGGCCGCTTTTTGGCCGCATGAGCGTGAAGCTGATGTTTTAAAGATTGAACAGCAGGCCGTAGATACAGCAAGCGAAAAAGAAGAAGCGAAAATAACGGTTTATGTAAGCGGCGCTGTGGCAAACCCGGGACTGCACGAAATTGCGCCCGGAAGCAGAGCCGTGGAAGCCATTGCCGCTGCAGGCGGAATGACGGAAGAAGCCAATAAGGACAAAGTAAACCTTGCAAAAATCTGTAAGGACGGTATGCAGGTTAATGTGCCCCGCCTTAGCGCAAAAGAACGGCGCAGGCTTGCCGCTACAAATACCAACGCAAGCAGTGCGGAAACGGTAGAGCAGGGCAGTGCTTTTTACAATTCTGCACAGGAAAGCGAAACCGCTTTAACGGGCAAGGTACATTTAAACACTGCCACGGCGGAAGAACTGGAAACGCTTCCCGGCGTTGGCGCGGTAACGGCGCAGCGCATTGTGGAATACCGTTCTGCCCACGGCTTTGCCAGAATTGAGGACCTTATGAACGTAAAGGGCATAGGGCAGGCAAAGTTTAAGAAAATGCAGCCCTGGCTTGATTTATGAAAACATGGTTTGCGGCTGCAGCCGCGCTTTTTGCAGCCGGTGATTACGCCGGTATTTTAATGCCGCAGTATTTTAGTGTTTATGCCGCGCTGGCAGTGGCTTTTGCCGTGCTTATGGCAGCGGCGGCAAAATTTAAGCCGCAAACTTACGGCGCGGCCATATTAGCCCTTATATTTTTTACCTTGTGCGGCATGGCGGCAGGCAGTAAGGCTATGCAGCCGCACAATGCGGATATTAAAAATTATATCGGGCAAAAGGTAACGGTGTACGGCAATGTTGATTTGCTGACGCTGAAAAAACAGGAAAAAGGCACCGGGTTTATACTTGAGTGTACTGCGCTGCAAACAGGAAGCGGTAATTTGCATAAAGCTCGCGGCAATATACGCGTGTTTGTGCAGAATGCCCAAGTTAAAGATTTTACGGCCGGCAGCGTTGCCGTTACCGGCACATTAAAAAGCCTCAACAGTTTTGCCAATCCCGGCAGCTTTAACAGCGAAAACTGGAATTTACAGCAGGGCCTTCAGGGCAGAATGTCCGTAAAACAGGCGGCTTTGCAGGTTATGGGCGAAGCTGATATCAGCGATAAATTCTTTTTATTTGCACTGGGGCTGCGGCAAAAAATAACAGATACGGTTGACGGCGAAGCAGGAGCAGTGCTGTGCGGCATGGCGCTTGGCGGTTATGACGGTTTAAGCGAAGCAACGCGTGAAGCGTTTTCCGTAACCGGCCTTGCACATATATTGTCGGTATCGGGCACGCACATGGCATTGGTGGCAGGCTTTTTAATTTTAATTATCGGCAGGCGCGGCAAAGCGCAGATAATAACGGTGCTGCTTTTGTTATTTTTGTATGCGCTGTTATGCGGCGGCAGCGCACCGGTATGGCGGTCATTCATTATGAGTGCGGTTGCACTTGCCGGTGCCGGTACTTACAAAAAAGCGCAAAGCGGCAATATTTTTTGCGCGGCGGCAGTGCTGCTTTTAATATATAACCCTTTATGGCTGCTTGATGCAGGCTTTCAGCTTTCGTTTGCTGCAACCGGCGGGCTGATATTTATTTACCCGCAGCTTAAAGAACGGCTGCAATTTTTAAAACCTTTGCTTGTACGCGAAGGTTTTGCCATTACGCTTGCGGCGCAGCTTGCTTCCTTACCGCTATTATTATGGCATTTTAACCAGCTTTCGCTTGTAACCTTTGCCGCTAATATTCTGCTTGTGCCTGCTATGGAAATTTTGGTAATAGCCGCGCTTGCCGGGCTGTGCCTGCCTTTTGCCGGTACGTATTTAATTTACGCTGCCGGAAGTTTCATGCAGCCGCTGCTTAACGCCGTCAGTTTCCTCGCGGTGCTGCCTGCGGCGGCAGTTAACGTTCCGCACCTGCCTGCGGCGTGCTTTGTGCTATATTACATAATGCTTGCCGCACTGTTTAATAGTAACTGGTTCAGCAAAACGGAGCGCAGGTACACAGCCGCAATTTGTTCGGCCGGCATAATTGTTTTGGCGGCATACAAAATTTTTACGCCGCAGCCTTTTACCGTGCATTTTATGGATGTGGGGCAGGGTGATGCCGCTTTGGTGCAGACATCGGACGGGCATAATATTATTGTGGACTGCGGCGGTTTGCAGGGAAACTTTGATACCGGCAGCCGCATTATTGCGCCGTATCTGCGATATCTCGGCGTGGAACAGATTGACCTTTTGGCGCTGAGCCACGGGCACCATGACCACGCCGGGGGAGCGGCAGGGCTTGCACGCCTTGTAAAAGTTGATAAGCTGCTGCTGCCGCAGGAAAAACCTTCAGAAGATGTACAAAAACTGCTGCACTATATTAAGCCGCAAAATATTTTAGAAGCGGCGGAGGGCAGTGTATATACGCTTGGCAAGTGCCGCATTGAAGTTCTGGCATCAGGAAAATCCGATGGCGGAGGCAACGAAAGCAGCGTAATTATGCGCATAGCCGAACCAGAAGGCAGCATTTTGTTAACCGGCGACGCCGATGAAAATATAGAACTTGCGGCGACTGCCAAAATAAAACCGGCCGATGTTTTAAAAGTTGCCCATCACGGCAGCAATTATTCTTCGTCGCCGCTGTTTTTAAAACAGGCCAAGCCGCGGCTTGCAGTAATTTCCGTTGGTGCGGATAACCGTTACGGGCACCCGGGGCGCGATGCCGTGCAGCGTTTGCAGAGCGCCAGTGCCAAAGTGCTGCGCACCGATAAATTGGGCGCGGTGAAAGTATGTTTTGACGAAGGCCGCCTGCAATGGTATAGTTATAGGTACGACAAAGAATTTTTTTAAGGTGATTTTATGGAACTGGCACCGGAAAAACTGATAGAAATGCTGGAAAAAGGCGAAAGCCTGCCCAACGTTATTTTAATGTACGGCGAAGAAAACTATTACCGCAGCAAAGCCGCAGCCTGCATAAAAAAATATGTTTTTGGCAGCGCGGCGGATGAAGATATGGAAATCAGCGTTTTCGACCGTGATACGGATTTAAAAAGGCTTAATGCCGCCGTTAACACTTATCCGTTCTTTGGCGGCAGCAGCCTCGTCATCATCAGCGACGATAAAATTTTTGCCGCCGAAAAAAAACAGAAAGAAAATCTGGAAGCAATTTTGGTAAACATACCGGAGTTCTGCCATGTGTTTATCAGCGTAAGCAAAATAGATAAGCGCGGCCGACTTTATAAAATGCTGGCGGCAGAAGGTGCTGCCTGTGAATGTAAACCGCTGAAGCCATACCAGCTTAAGCCGTGGCTTGACGCCGAAGCAAAAAAACGCGGCTGCCGTTTTGAATATGATGCGGAACAGACGGTAATGGAATATCTTTCTGCGGCCGATACCGCACCGCTGCTTTTGCTTGAGCAGGAAATAGAAAAGCTGTACGTTTACGGCGGCAAACGGCGCATCTGGACAAAAGCCGACGTTGAAGCTGTATTTTCTTCTCTGCCGGAAGTTTCGCGCTTTGCACTTTTAAACGCCATTGTCCAAAAGAACCTGCCCGAAGCGCTGGAACTTTTGCAGAACGAAAAGAAACACGGCGGCAGCGCGATAGCCGTCAGCGGCTTGATTGCCTTTCAGGTTCGCCGTCTGGCGCAGGTTAAAGAACTGGCGGCGCAGGGAATGAATCAGCAAATGGCGGCTTCCGCTTTAAAAATGTCGCCCTATGCCGTAAAAAAATTAATGGAGCAGTGCCGTAATTTTACTGCGCAAAGCTTATCGGAATTTATGCTGGCGCTGGCAGATTTTAACGCCAATATCCGTTACGGCGGCAGGCAGTTTGAAATGCTGGAAGAAATACTCATCCGCTTTTTGGGCAAGCGTTAAAATTTTTACAAAACCGGAAAGATTTTACTGGACGCGGCGAAAATTATTTGTTATAATACAAACGTGGTCAATGGAGACCCTGCTATTTGTATGCCCAAGTAGCAGGGTCTTTTGTATTTTATTTTTGTTTTAATTATTTTAATTAAATGAAAGGAGCGCGGCGCAAAGCCGCAGGTGACCGAAATGATGAACCCCGATATGCTTTATGTTATCAGCCCCGAAGAACAGAACAGAGAAACACTGACCGAGATTTTAACAGCGCACCCGGAAATTAAATTCGTTTCCTTTATGGGTGTGGATTTTGCAGGCAACGATACCGACGAAAAAGTGCCTATCAGCCTGTTTTTGAAAGATATTGACGGCTTTCTGGAAGGCATGGCTGCCCAGACCGACGGCAGCTCCGTTGTGCTTACCGGCATTGCTACTTTAAATAACGCCCGCGTTGATATGAAAATCGACAGCAGCGTAAACTGGTATATTGACTATAACTACGAACATTTCGATTCCGCCACAGGCAGAATGGTTGGCACGCTGCGTATTCCGTGCTTCCTTGTACACAACAACGTACGCGTTGACTCCCGCTCTATTCTGCACGATACGCTGGATTATGTTGAAAAAGAACTTCTTGAGCTCTTTAAAAAGCATCCGCAGGTTGCAGGTTTGGAACATATCAGCGGTGAAGACATTGAAAAAATTATTTTCACCTGCGCAACCGAACTGGAATTCTGGGTAAAATCCCCGCGCGAAGATGCACCGATTGAAGCATTAAGCTCCTCGCAGATGATGCAGGAACAATACTGGCAGCGCTGCCGCGGCAACGTGCGCACCGCCTTGGAACAAACTGTGGAAATGCTGGAAGCCTACGGCCTTGGGCCTGAAATGGGCCATAAAGAATGCGGCGGCGTACGTGGGCAGATTGACGACAACGGCCATATGACCCACGTTATGGAACAGCTGGAAGTAGACTGGAAATACAGCTACGGCGTACAGACTGCCGATAACGAACTTCTGGCGCGCATTATCGTTAAAGAAATTTTCCGCCTGAACGGCCTTGAAGTTTCCTTCCAGGCAAAACCCGTTCCGGGCGTTGCCGGCAGCGGCGAACATACCCACGTTGGCATTGCCGCCAAAATGAAAAACGGCAAAGTTGTTAACCTGTTTGCACCGAAAGATATGCACACAGAATTCCTCTCTGCCGTTGGTTATGGTTCCATGATGGGGCTTTTGAAAAACTACGAAGTAATCAACCCCTTCATTTCTTCCACTATCGACTCTCTGAACCGTTTGAAACCCGGCTTTGAAGCGCCTGTCTGCATCGTAACTTCGCTCGGCCTCAGCCCGGAAGTACCTTCCCGTAACCGTACCATTCTGGCAGGCTTAATCCGCGACATCGACAGCCCGATGGCAACCCGTATTGAAATGCGTTCCCCGAACCCGTATACCAATACCTACCTTGCCATTGCAGCTTTCTACATCTCCATGCTGGACGGCATTAAAGCCTGCGTGGAATCCGGCAAAACGCTTAAGGAAATGGAAAACGAGCTGTCCAAAAAAGCGGGCGAAGAAGGCTTCTACCTTGAAAAAGACAGAGAATACCGCAGCGAGCATGATGTATTTGAAGACTACAACGAAGAAGAACGCGCCCACCTGTTTGGCAAACCGCCCGCAACCGTTTGGGAAAACATGTGCGCCATTAAAAACTATCCGGAAAAAATTGCCGTGCTTACCACCGGCAACATTCTTAAAAAAGAATTTATCGAATCCTTTGCCAAAGGCGCTTTAATCCGTTGGCAGACGGAACTTCTGAACAGAATTATTCCTGAATATCATAAGGAAATCTGCCTGATGAAAAAACTGCATGACGACGATAACCATACCACGCATGATGCGGCAATGTGGGAAAAAATCGCCGCAATGCGCAACACTATGGCTAAAGACGTTACCGAGCAGCCGAGCCTGTTTACCATGACCCGCGAAGCATTTGCAAGAGGCGACTTTGACGCAGCTTCCAATTTGCAGCTGGAAATGGCAGAAATTATGCAGAAATTGAAAGCTCAGTACAACGAATATCAGCACAACATTATCGACTAATGGCCAAATGAGGGAAGGCTGTTTAAACCCCCGGTACTTTATGTATCGGGGGTTTGGTTTATGTGAGCATAATTCTATTTCGTTTACATTATGTATTTAATATGATACAATGTGTTTAAAGAGGTGATAGTTATGAGTAAAGCTAATGCTGTTATTAATACAAGGGTAAAACCGGAAATAAAAGAACAATTTGAATATATTGTTTCTAAATTGGGGCTTACGCCTTCTGCCGCCATTAACCTTTATATATCCAGTGTCGTTAGAAATAAAGGTATAGCACTTGATTTATTCCTTGAAAACGAACCTAACGAAGAAACTCTTAAAAGCATGGATGATGCTGTAAACGGAAAAAATTTAATTGGCCCCTTTAATTCTGTTGAAGAAGCGAGAGCTGCGCTAAATGCTTAAACTTGAATTTACTACCAAATTTGCCAAAGATTTAAAATTAATGAAAGCAAGAGGCTACAATGAAGACCTTTTATGGGCTGTTGTTGATAAGCTTTTAAAAGAAGAAAAATTAGAACCTAAATATAAAGACCATCAGCTGGTTAATTCCAGAAACTACAAAAATATGCGTGAATGTCATATTGAACCTGATTGGCTGCTTGTATATTACAAGACCAAAGACAGAATAACATTGGTATTATCAAGAACCGGCACGCATAGTGATTTGTTTTAATTAAATATTGTAAAGATGTAATTAGTAAATAATAACAGTAGCTTTTTATATTAATAAAGTGATTTTTAATTTATTGAATAGTTTACCAATAATTTATTTTACTTTTTGTGCATTAAGTCATTACTGAGAGATATTTTTATAGTCATAATTTATGTTGAGTAATTTGTTTTTTTGCTAATAATGGCATATTATTAATAATAAAACAATACTTTTTTACCAGATGCTATAATTATGTATGCTTGATATATTCTATAAACAATTATTGAAGAACCAACAGATAAAATGAACATATTTATCTTATTATATTCTATTTTTTTGATTTCGTAATTGCATTTATAACATGGAGATTTGGTTATATCGTAACCGTTTAATTGTATTAACACTTCATAAATAGCCCAGATAATTACTGAATAAATAAAGAATAAAAGCAAAAATATTAAATAAATAATAAAGGCATCGTAATGATAGATGTTTGCAATTTTCTCTGGCAAAAAATTAGATAAAATAAGAAAAATGATTATGACAAATATTGATAAAAGACTTCCAACAATTATTCTAATATCTGATGTAACAGGAAACATATTGTTAGTAAGGTCTTTAATTGATTCGTATTTTATGTATAGTTTAATGTCTTTTTCTTTTAGATTTTTTGAAAATATTAATAAAAATATAGATGTTATTAAGGATGTTGCCATTAGACCAGGTATAAATCTTATATCCATTACAATTAAGGCAATAGCTGTAAAAAATATAAGAGATGTATAAATCCATCTCTTGCTTATAATATACAAATATT
>ULVB01038452.1_pt1 | contig 44804 bp, 47 predicted proteins | sample 1959071 | NCBI WGS metagenome assembly ULVB01 (sample SAMEA4835776, study PRJEB28245) | human gut metagenome | biome: gut microbiome; material: fecal sample | place: Denmark | collected 2008 | reverse complement strand
TCATATAAATTCATAATTCAAGTAAGTTGATTACTCGAAGAAATTTGTAATTAATCGAATAGCATGTTCTATAATCAAATGTGGGCATTAGGATAAAGATACAAAACTATAATCCGAATTATATATAATAAAGTAAAAAACTTTATAAGATTTTAAATTAGGGGGGCAAATTTGCTTCATTAAAATTTTTATCATGCCTTTGCAATTATAACGGTCATTATAATTTTAATTGCATATGAAATACGTAGTAAATTTAACTGGAAACAGAAATAGTATGGACGGTTCTATACTTGGTAAAGTTGAAGATTTCAAAGTAGAAATGAATCAACATGAGAAAGAGGAGTTGAATAATTACAAGAAACATCCTCACATGAGTGCGTGTGATAGAAAATCCATTGTTCACAATCGTTTTAACAACAGAGATGTAGAACTCATTATGTTTGGAACGAATAGTTATTTGGGAGCGACAATCTTTCCTGAAGCCATCGAAAAAGCCATTGAGGTTACCAAAGAATTCGGAATTGGCTCTGGTGGCGTTCCATTGCTGACAGGAACTTCTATTTATCAAAATGAATTGGAAAATATTATTTCCAAGAAAACTGGTTTTGATGATACAATTTTGTTTTCATCTGGATATACAGCAAATTTAGGAGTCATATCAGGACTAATGCGCCCAAATCATTTGATCATACACGACAAATTAACGCATGCAAGTTTATTAGATGCAACTGTCTTATCTGGTGCCAAGATGGCACGCTTTCGCCACGGGGACATGAAGGGATTAGAAAGACTATTGGCAGCTAATGTTGATAAATACCCCAATGGTATTTTAGTTGTAACTGATGGAGTTTTTAGTATGGATGGCGACATAGCTAATCTTCCAGAGATTATTTCCATTATAAGAAAGTATAATGCATTGTTATTGATTGACGATGCGCATGCCATAGGTGTGATAGGTAAGAATGGTGCAGGAACATTATCTCATTACAACATAAAAGAACGTGAGAATATTATAGTAACAGGAACTCTAAGTAAGGCTATAGGAACTGTAGGAGGATATATTACTGCTTCGCAGGATATTATAGATTATTTACGCATATATGCACGTAGCAATATGTTTTCAACATCGTTGCCACCTTCTGTATGTGCAGGTGCCATAGAAGTTTTTAAAAAGATGGATAGTTCAAACGTCGTGGCGAAACTGAAAGAAAATACTATCTATATGAAACGGGCATTTACAGAAGCAGGATTTAATATTTTAAATACAGAAACACCTATCATACCCCTTATTGTTGGTGATGACATGGCCCTAACATATATGGTAAAGGACGCTTTTGATAGAGGGTATTTTGTAAATGCCATATTTTCTCCAGCAGTTCCTGCAAATTTATCAAGATTCCGAATTAGCGTCATGGCCAGCCATACAAAGGACGATATGGATGGACTTGTAAAGCTAATGATTTCATTGTTTGAAAAATACAAAATTCCTAGATATGTTCAGTAACATTACAACCAAATGGAGTACTACCGTAGATGATATAAATCCAGAAGACTGAATAAGCATATATGGTACAGATATTATAAAAAGCCAGAATTTTTTCAAAGCAAATGAAAATTCTGGCTTTGAAGGGGTTACATTTTATTATCTTCAAGTGTTTGTGAATGCTAAAATCGCAGCCATTGTTCCTTGCTTCAATTACAATATTGATTTGGTAAATCTAACAACATCCTTATTTGTAAAAAAAAGCATTAGACGTATTCGCAAAATTAAGCCCTCTTTCTGCCAACTGTCTACATTTGTTACAGGATCTTACGCTGCAACATGCGAACATTTCATAGAGTTCAGTACTTCATTAAAAGAAAATGAAATCAGAAATGTTTCGTCTGTAATAAAAAACGAAATAACAAAGAAAAGTCTTGAAACGAAAGCAAAACTGATATTCGTTAAAGATGTGAGAGAGCATGACTTACAACATGTCAAAGATGTTCTTTCAACAGATTTTTATTTTTATATTTCATTCCCAACAACAGCTATTCCGATATTGGCCATGCCATATCCTCAGGCTTTGCGTAAAAAGAACAGAAAACGATATAAAAAATTCAAGAAAGACTTTGACGACAACTTCTATTGGACAACGGTAAATGATTTTGGAGGAGAGAAAGCTGTAGAATTTTACAATCTCTATAAAGCTGTATTAAACAAAGCAAAAAATAAATTTGAGTTTTTAAATGCTAAATTCTTTGAATTATTGAAAGAACTCATGGGAGAACACGTCTTTTTATTGACAGCAAAAGATAAAACAACACATGAGATTAGGGTTATGGAGTTAGTCTTTGAAGATGAAGAAAAACTTATACCTTTATATTTAGGAATAAAGTATAAAGCAGATGATACAAAAGTATTATATCTTAACACGATATTCCGTACCGTAAAAGAGGCGGAGAGAAAGAATAAAGCGTATGTAGATTTAGGACAAACAAGTTATTATCCGAAAGTAATGTCCGGTGCACTCGTCGAGAACATTTACTATGGATTTTGGGCAAAAGGAAGCCTAATGAGATTCTTGATAAAAAATGTTTTTGGGAAAGTATTTGTACAACCTCAAATTCCAGAACATGTCTATTTGTCTGAGCACACAGATTCCGCTCATAAACTATTGGAGAAATACAATTTTATATTGGAAAATTAAAAGTTGAAAACAATGTGATATATTTGATTTCCCTATAGTTTGTTTTTTATTTTTATAAAAGATCCGTGGTATTTATCTATGCCGCGGATTTTTTATAATGCATATTCCTAACGCTGTAGGATTTTTCATATGGGGTAATGCTTTTTTAAGGTTGTTAGTAAGATTTTCATGCGCAAATTAAACAAGCAAGTGCAAAATTACCAAGTATTTCTGTAAAAGCACTCTCCTATTGTTGAAAAATCTAATTTCTTTCTAAGTCTCTATCATTGATTTTTTCATACGTAAATTGTTATCGTCCAACATTACTGTAGGACATATGTTTTAAACTAATTTTATATTTACGTGAGTTTTTGACACAAGAAAGAATAGTACTTATAAGACCTATAAGTGCAACTGTAAAATACAGCATTTTTATGTAACAGCTAAGATTTAAAAGTTTCATACACGTGTCCATAAGCCACAGTCTTTGCCGCTTAGCTGTTGAGACCAATTTCATTATCGGACTATGGGTGTTCCTGTAAGAATCGGCCTAAGATAGAGTGTTGTCTCAAGATTTAGTTGCCTTCATTTCTTTCTCAAGACTAACTTTGTACCCAAGTCTTTTTAATTCTGCTGTCAGGTAAACTTTTCGCTTCTTCTCAATCTTGGCTTGCATATATTGAGCACCCAACTCATGGTATCTTGCCCCTGTTCTGAGAATAAGATACGCAACAGTTAATTGAGAGTGTGCAACAGCAATCAAGGCACGCTTTTTTCCACGTCTGGCACTGATACGGTGGTAACGTTCACTGAAGAATGTGTTCTTGGTACGGGTCGCAGCCCACGCTGCCTCTGTCAGGACAGCCTTTACTTGTTTGTTACCGTGAGTGATTCTTCCGCTTTTTTTTACCAGCACTCTCATTATTGCCAGGGCAGATACCTGCCCAAGATGCCAAATGCTTCTCGGACGGGAAAGCTGACATGTCAAGACCAATTTCAGAAACAAGGTCTTCGACTATCTTGGTGTTAAAACCAGGTATCTCCTTCAGTAATTCCAGCACATTGTCATACTTAATAAGCATGTCCTTAATACGCTTGGACAATTCATCAACGAGATCTTGCGTTTGAGCAATGCTCTTACGAATCATCTGAAGCATATATACATGGTGCTCCTCGACAAAGCCTGTGCAAGCCTCCAACAATCCTTGCGGACTAGCCGACAGTTTCTTGTGATAAACACTTTCTATGTCAGCCATTGTTAACTTACGACCTTCGCAAAGCATAACTATCAAAGCCGTTGCTGTAACACCTGAGGTATTGGCAACAACACTTGAAAGCTTAATGTTGAAGTCTTCCAAGACGCGCATCATGCGATTCTTTTCTGTCTCCATTGTCTGGATGAGCTTATTACGATAGCGAGTTAAGTCGCGCAACTGACGCTGTTCTTTTGGAGGTATGTAACTTGGTTTTAACAGACCTGCAAGAAGTAACTTGCAAATCCATTCGCTATCCATCTTGTCTGTCTTGTGTCCTGGTACATTCTTGATATGTCGGGTGTTCACTATCCAGACATTTGGAATATCTGCCTCCAAGACACGCATTACTGGTTTCCAATAAACACCGGTACTCTCCATTGCAACATGGGTAATACCATTAGCCAACAGCCATTCTTTCTGTCAAACAACTCGTGAAGGTGTTAAAAGATCGAGTCTCCTTTTGGATTCCGACACCGTCAATTGTTGCCACCACCACCTTCAAATGGACGTCGATACCGCAGCCTCGCTGGACCAACTGATGGAATGTAACGTTAGTCATAATTGATCAATGTTGGTTATACGCAACAAAGATAGCATACTATTCCCAATTTACATTCGCTTTGACGTGATTTTTTATCTCATGGATATTTCATTAAATTTTATTTTATAGATAGGATTAGATTCATTGGATTAATACTCTTGCCATCTTTTTTGCATGTAAGATGGAGATGGCTGCCAGTACTACGACCAGTATTGCCAGTGACACCAACTATGATACCAGGATAAACATATTCTCCTTTACGAACCATGATAGAGGATAAATGGCAATAGCTGACATGGTAATTGCCATGCCGCAATGTAACATAGTTGCCAGAACGATTGTCATACCCTACCTTTTCGACAATACCATCCATCATGGCATAGGCAGGTTCGTTCTTCGCACGAAGATCCAAACCGTTGTGCCATGATTGTTTTCCAGTGAAAGGGTCACGGCGATAGCCATAAGGACTGGTGACCTTGATAGTTTTCAGTGGATAAGTGATGCTTGAATAGCTGCTTATCCACTGTTTTTGTTTGTTATCCACAGAGTCTGTTTCCTGTTGTGGTAGATTTACAGTGACGGAATCTACCTGATTGTTTGCAGGAGGCAGAAGCTTTTCCTCAACTTTCTTGACTTTGTAACGGCATACGTTGTCTCTGACGGTATTGAACTGCGCCTTTGTACTCGATACCGCCAGACAACTTATTACCCATAATGCCACTATTTTCCATTTCATGGTGCAAAGTTAGGGAAAGATATCAAGAGTGATTGTCGATGCTATAAAAGTATAACATAAAATAAGATTAAAGTATGATTAAGAGTATGAAATGATGATATAATCATAATAAAACGGAAAAGATTGGGCAGAGGAGCGTAGGCTTTCTTGTATTCATTACTCTTGGGCTATCTTTGCATGGCTATATGCAAAGTATCATTCAAAATATAATCAGAATATGAAAAGAAACTCATTTGAAGAAAGTGAAGTGCCATATCAGACACTCGCTAAGTTTGGACTCACCCATGAGATGATTGAAGACCTTCCGATACATGCCTTGGATGACATCAGCAATGGTCGACCATCGCCAGTACTGCCTGTTAGCATGGAGGTAAACGAGGGTTACAGTATCAAGAGCAGAACCCGATTCGCCTTGGTAAGAATGGCAGACGGAAACGTGGATGTGATGTTCTATCCTGTGTTGAAATATGCCCCATTGGACAAATTCACCAAGGGGCAGCAGGAACTGTTGAAGCAGGGCAAGGCTGTGGTGACAGAAGTGAATATGCCCGATGGCAATTCTATCAAGGCATTCGTACAGATTGACGGTGAGACCAACCAAGTGATGGCTGTGCCGACACCAGTGATTGGCAGAAACCTACAGGTACTATCTGACGAACTCAGTCTTGGAGGAACGGAACTAAAGAGCATCCAAAATGGCGAGGCACTGACATTTGCCGTAGAAGACGAGCCTGTGACTGTAGGCATCGACCTGAAGAGCGATACTGGCATCCGCTTCGCCAACGGCGATGGTGAGCAGTGGCGCAAGGAAGGCAAGCGAGAGTGGGACAAATACACTTTCGGCATCTATGGCTGTTGGGTAATGGATGATGACGGTAATCTTGACTATGTTCCAGAGGAGGAATATACCGAAGAACTGTGGAATGAGCAAAAGAAAGCTGCCGGAAGACATGCATCGGCTGTCGCAAGAAAGTAACGTGAAACATCAAATTTAGGGAAGAAATGAGAAAAGGACCTTATTATACAGAGGACATCCTTGTGGATAAGATGCAGAGCGGTGAATACGGTTGGCTCGACTATGTGAATCATTTCAGTGAGGAATGGCAGAACGAGTATGAGGAATACTGCAAGGAACATGCCCTGTGTATCGGCAACGAGAGTGCGGAACAGTTTGTGAAGTACAAAGACGAACTGTTAGAGCAAGGAATGGAAAAAGAGAACGCTTAATAAAATCATGCTATGGCGATAAGAAAGAACTTGAATCCAAGGCAGATGGACATTCAGCCAGAGATGCGTGACGTCTTGATGCGCAATGGTATGCAAGCCCATATCATAGCCAACGGTGATGGTTATCAGTTAGCGGTGCAGGGACACGACTCCCCACTGCTGACCTATAACCTCACCGAGAAACAGATGTTGGTATTGACCGATTGGGGAACCAACTCTGCCAACAAGAAGGCATACAATGTCTTTACCAGCATCATCGGCAAGGATTTCTACATGCCGAGAAACCTTGTCCATGCAAGGAATGCCAACGGAAGAGTGGCGATGGGGCTGCATGGATATAGGATTGGTGCAGGAGAGTACGGACGGTTAGGATGGAGTCCAGAGTTTTTAGGTTGGACACCGAGAATGCAGGACGGCTATCATCTACGCAGAGTCGGAGGACAGATGTTCTATGCAGGAGCACCAATGGTAGCGGAAAGACCTGACAGAAGGCTGAAACCTGGTGAGTTAACCTCTGGAGGTTATGGCTTTTACTATAAAGGACAGCAACAAGTAGCATCACAAGCAGATGTATTGCAAAACCTGCAAGCCGTGATGACACCTGTAGAAACACGTCCAAGAAGTCAAGAGCCAGCCAAACCCTACAAGGAACTGATAAGCTCACCTGTATATTTCTCCAACGATCAATGGCAGGAATGCCTGTCTTCACACGGTATCATCATCGATGAGAAGGCAAAGACACTCACCATCCAATCAGAAAGCACCAAAAGTGATATGGTGTATGACTTGACCGACGATGAATTGAAGGCATTGACCAACAATTCTGTCAAGCAAGTATCTGTAGCCAAACGACTGGATATATTGAATAATGTCATCAAGGATGATTTCGCAGACAAGATAACGATGGACATGCTCAACAGCAAGGAGCGCATCCATATCGGTTTGCGTCCAGAGGTGCAGCAGGAGTTGGACGGCAAGATGCAGTTGCAATCTACCGTTGAGCCACTGCAAGTGCAGCAAGAACCTATGAACAATAAAGTAGGTATTGTGGATGGGCAGGACTTGGACGAGAGCAAGGGGTGGTTCCGTGAAGGCAAGCATGGCAGAGAAGTAACTGTTGGTGAGATACAAGTGGAGCCAGCGGAGCAAGAAGGCAAGTTCCGCATGACAGCCATCATCAACGGTGAGCGAGTAAGCCACGAGATAACGCAGAAGCAGTATGACAAGTTCATGGCAGTGGATGACTACCATCGCATGAAACTTTTTTCCAAGATATTCGGTGAGGTAGATATGAAAGACCGTACCAGTTTGGGAACCAAGATAGGAGCAGCTTTGTTGGCAGGACTGGGTGTTGCTGCCGAAGTCGGCAGTGAACTTCATAGACCACATGGCGCACCTGTAGTGATAGTTGACCACCATCATGGTGCAGCCCCTGCACCACCTCGTCCCTACTTCAAACCAGGAGTAGATACACCGGTGGATGTGGCGGCGAGAAACTTTGAGGCAGCCATGAACCAAGAGGTATTGCATCAGCACATGGGGAAAGGACTATAACGGAATACGCTTATGGCAAATAATGAACTGACATATAATGATTTCTTACAGCGTCTGAACATACAGGAGTTGTTGGTGGACGCAGGCTATCAGTTGAACAAACGAGATGGCTTGCGCTATCCGTCGTATGTAAAGGTGGATAGTCATGGACAGCGAGTGAGGGGTGACAAGTTTATTGTCACTGGCAACGGCAAATGCTGTTTTCAGCCACCAGAGCAGAAGAACTACAACGTGATAGGCTTCATTAAGGAGCATCCTACGCTGTTTGACGACTATAAGCCAGGGATGTCATTGGACAGACTGGTGAATGTGGTATGCAACAGACTGTTGAATAATCCCATTGATGTGCGTGAAAGCAGAGTGGCAGAACCCAAGCGAGATGCCAAGCCCTTCAACCTGTCAGACTATGACATCTTGCGTTTCAACCCAAGGGAAAAGGACACCCAACGGAAACACTATCCTTATTTCAAGGAAAGAGGCATCAACATGGGGACCCAGTTCGCCTTTCACAAGCATTTCTTCTTGGCGACCAAGCTTCGAAATGACGGATTGAGCTTTGCCAATCTCGCCTTTCCACTGTCCTTGCCGTCCAAGCCGGACAGCATCGTTGGATTGGAAGAGCGAGGCAGACCGAGACGAGAGGACGGCAAGGCATACAAGGGCAAGGCGGAAGGAAGCAACAGCAGTGAAGGATTGTGGATAGCCAACCTGACAGGTAAGCCATTGAAAGAAGCCACAAATATTCTATGGTTTGAGAGTGCATACGATGCCATGGCAGAGTACCAAATCAACCCGGTGAAGAGCGTGTATATCTCGACCGGAGGTACACCCACTAAGCGGCAAATAAAGGGAATGCTGGAAGAGACCCGACAAGCGAACCATTATTTGGGCTTTGACAAAGACGAGGCAGGACGTGGCTTTGTGAAGAACTTCAAAGCAATCGCCAAGGAAATGGGATTTGCAGACTTCACGGTGCAAGCCTTTCATCCTTTGGGACAATATAAAGACTGGAACGATGCCTTGCTTGGCAAACGAGACCAACGGTTGATAGACCAAGGAGAGATAGACTTCGACTATTTCGAGTTCGCCAAGGCGCAAGAGGCTGAGATGCAACAAGAGCAAGCCAAACAGAAGGAAAAAGAGGAACAGACATCGGGCTTCCGCAGATAAAGCACGGTGTCATTATCAAAAATGAGAACTATGCAGCAGACATATCGGTATAGAAACATCATCATCAAGCCCCATTGGATGCAGTTTGTGATAAACGAGCTGCACTTGCTTGTGCTTATAAGTGTAGGCTTTGTATATGCAGGTATTGATGATGCCGTTCTCTCCACTTTGGTGTTTGTCCTCTCGCTCTTGCTTTCCCTATGTTTGGCATATCGAATGGTCTATCTATGCAGGATGCGGTACATCATCAGTAACGAACAATTGGTGTTTGAACATGGCGTGTTTCATCGGGAAGTAGATTATCAGGAACTATACCGTGTGGTGGATTTCAATGAGAGTCAGACATTCATGCAGCAACTATTCCGATTGAAATCCGTGAGCATATATTCTGGAGACAGAACGACACCAAGGCTTGACATTATCGGAGTACCGATGAAGGAAAACTTGGTGACAACCATCAGAGAACGAGTAGAAACCAGCAAACGCAGGAGGAGCATCTATGAGATTACAAATAGGTAAGATATGGTTGATGGCAATTATCGGCATAGCAACGGCATCGGAAGCCAAGGCACAATTGGTGTCATCCAATCCCTTGGAATGGATGGCATTGGCAGAAGGCAATGAACTTATCAACAGTGAGATTGAAAAGCAAATCAACGGACAGACCAAGACGGCGTTGTTGCAGAATACAATGGCTGCTGAGTTTAACCAGATACACAAATGGGAGAAGAAGTACAACAGCTACTTGAAATCAGTGAACGGCTATGCCTCTTCGTTGAAAGCATGTACCCATCTGTATGATGATGGCGTGAAGATTTTCATCACGCTCGCCAAGTTGAAGGCAGCTATTGCCAATAATCCACAGGGCATTGTGGCAAGCATGAGTATGAATAACCTGTATATCGAGACGGCAACGGAATTGGTATCGGTTTTCAATCTATTGAACGATGCCGTGGCGAATGGTGGCACAGAGAATATGCTGACAGGAGCAGACCACTCCAAGACCTTGTGGGCATTAAACGACAAACTATCTGCTTTCCAAAAGAAGCTCAACAAACTGTATCTGAGCATCCGCTACTATACAATGAGTGATGTGTGGAACAATGTTACGGCAGGGATGATAGACAGAAGTAATGGTGAGATTGCTACGCAAGCATTGGGACGGTGGCGGAGAGCTGCCAAAGTCAGTACACCATAATTATATAAAAGCATTCGAGTATGAGAACATGGATATTTTGCTTTGGCATCATGTTGCTTTCTGTCTGCAAGATGCAAGCCCAGAACGACCCTGTGTTGGCAGGAATGATATACGCATATACAGACAAGGCTGAAAAAGAGTTGAAGAACCAGGAGAAGGTGATGCTGATGCAGACCACCGGGCATATATGGTTGAAAGAGGAAGTGGAAGGAACCACCAATCTGCAACGAGAGTTCAACAACTACTTGGACTCGTTCCGCTCCATCGTGGTGTATGCTGCACAGGTATATGGCTTCTATCACGAGATAGACCGACTGGTGGATAACTTGGGAGGATTCACCAAACAACTGGATAAACATCCGAGCAATGCCCTTGCTGTGGCACTGTCAGCCAAGCGCAACAAGATCTATCGGGAGTTGATTATGGGCAGCGTGGAGATAGTAAATGACATCAGGCTTGTATGCTTGTCAGGCAACAAGATGACCGAGAAAGAACGAGTGGAAATCGTTTTCGGCATCCGCCCCAAGCTGAAGGTAATGAACAAAAAGCTGCAACGGCTGACCAAGGCGGTAAAGTACACCTCGATGGCGGACATCTGGGCAGAGATAGAGGAAGGTAGTCACGACAAGGCAGACAAGAAAACCATCGTGAAGGACTGCATGAACAGATGGAAGCGAAACGGAAAGATCAAATAACAATAAAAAGATACGAGTATGAGTATATGGGCAAAGATAGCAAAGTATGGCGGCAGTGCCTTGAAAGGTGCAGGTAGTGTCGCCAAGCAAGGACTGAAATCTGCAAGCAATACGGCTGTGCATCCCACCCAAGCACTAAAAGGCGCAGGAAGTGCGATGAAAACAGCCGCTGTGGGCAGCGCAGCAGGATATGTGGCATGGCAGAACCTTGTCAACGACAAGAGCATGGTGGAGATAGCCAGTGATGTGGTGGTAGGAAAAGACACCACGGAGAAAATATCCGAAGCTGTGGAAGACGTGAAAGGACTGAAGAACAAGGCTGGAGAAGCTGTGGATGCTGTGAATGGTGCCATGGGCGACATCAACAGCAAGTGGAGCGGAATGAGCAACTTCTTCCGTGGCATCTTCGGAGGCAACGGACTGGAGATGTTCGGCAACTTCTTCAAGAACTTAGGGAAAGGAAACGTGTCGGGACTGAGCCTTGCAGGACTGGTAACAGCAGCGTTCCTCACTTTCGGACGTTTCGGATGGCTTGGCAAGATAGCAGGAGCCATGCTTGGCATGATGCTCATCGGCAACAATTCCAATATCAAGAACATTGTCAGTGGTGATGGCGGTCAAGGAAGAAATGTGAACGAAGCAGAAACGACCACACGCAGTGGCGGCATGAAACGATAAACATAAAAACGACAACAATATGAGATATACAGAAGAAATGATGCTGCAATCAAAAAGCGGCTTTTGCATGCCCTTTGAGGAGCGAGGCAAAGATGTGGAACTGACACTTGGCTATGGCAAACAGAAGCATCCTGTAACAGGAACGGTGTTCTTCCATCACGGACTGGACTTTGAGGCAAATCACTATCTGCTGTCTGCCTTGGCAAGCGGAACGGTATCGGGCATTGGCAATGATGCGACACACGGCATCTACCAAGTGATACGCTACGGCAAATATGAAGTGACCTACGCCCACCTTGCCAACGTGTTCGTGAACTTCGGACAAACCGTGAAGGCAGGAAACATCGTGGCATTGAGCGGTGACAGACTGCATTTCGAGGTGAAGTTTGACGGCAAGGAAATCAATCCGATTGATTTTCTGACCATGCTATATGGCAATGTGAAGGCAATGGAACAGACCGGTAAGACAGGTTTTCCTGAGTTTGAGACCTACGACATGAATATAACCACACAGTATGACAAAGACCAGAAATAGATAGAAGAATTGATGCTGCGCTTCATGCCATCGTATATGGAAGACCTGTATAAAGGTATGTATGTGACACCGCAACATGCAGAGCAGTCGCTAAGGAACATCTTTACCTTGTCAGCGGCGAAACACTATTTCTATGAAGCTATGCCATCCATCAACAATCCGTTAGGCATCGGGCAGAGAGCTATGCCCTTGGCTTGCAAGGTGCAGAACTTGCTGATTGCGGATTTCTTGAACTATCTGGCATTGCGGCATGGCATCTATCTGTCCACATTGAGCGAAGTTCTAAAAAAAAACTCCATGACGAAGCCGTAAGGACAAGTGGCATCATCGACCCTCTCGCAGAACTGGACATCGACGTGCAGAGCTTTGACATTCCAAGGTTGGTAAGCGTCTATCCAGACCGTGCAGGAGTGAGATGGTGGACAAAGGCATGGTTCAATAACAGGGAGGAAGGAGAATGCTCCGTGGAGATAGAACTGCAACAAGCCATCCTCTTCATCCATGACAGAATAGAGAAGGACTCTTGGCTGGAGGAATACTTTCCAAAGCAGATGGAAGTGTATCACCAAGCCATCGAGCAGACAAGAGAACAGATATTAGGTCAACTAAACGTAACGCTATAATGAGTACAATCAAGAACCCGACACGCTTTGCCGAACTGGAGTATTGCCTTCAAGGATATTTTGACGGCAAGCTGGCATCTGTGATGAAACAGGTGCGAGATGACTTGACGCACAAACAACTGGAGGAAAGAGGCAGATACCAGAGCAGTTTGGCAGGAGTGCTTGCTTCTGCCAATCCATATGCCGACAACACGGAATTTGTGCTGAAACAGACAGGCAAATGGAACAGCAAAACCACAGAGGACTACTTGGAGATGTGCAACCAAAAGATATGGAAGGACAAAAACATCGTGAAAGATTTGGCTCTTCTTGCTGGCGAGTGGCGCAATGCCGTGGTGAAGGAAATTGGACGAAGCAAATATGACGCTTTGTCGAAAGCCTGTGGCGAGGATTTGGCATACGCATACGTTGCACAAAGGATGGAAGACCTGATGATTGGGAAGCTCGTCAAGGACAATACACCCAAATCAACGATGGACTACATCTTGCGAAAGGCAGCACAAAACAGCATCTGGGGACTGCAAGAAGAACTGATGAAGTCACCGTTGACGGCAGAGATAGAAGCTCGTGGCGAGAAAGCCTATAAGCCAAGCAAGACGGAGAAGTTTGCTGGAAGGGCTACCGCCTCGGTAGTGGATGCCGTGACTATGGGCGGTATCGGTAGTTGGAAGTCATTGGCAACTTTGGTGGGGAGCGACATGGCATTGGGCTATATCCTCGATTCCAAGAAGGGAAACGCAGAACAGCGGAAAGAGCAAGTGATGGAACTGAGCATCAGCAAGGGTGTGTTCGGACAAAACGGCAATGCCTTCACTGGTTTTCGCTCACAAGCCAAGAAAGTGAATGCCACCGACAATGGCTATGTCAAGACGCTCAACAGCAAACTCCATAACAAGATACATATCCCACAAAAAGCATTTACACCTATGGCATGGACAGATAATAGTTTTAAGTTTCCTTTCCAAAAAGAGCAAGAGAAACGGAACGATCCGAAATACAAGAATGTACCGCTGATAGTGGCACCCGGCAAGGAAGATGCCTATCTGGAAGAGAAAGCCAAGCACGACGCAGCCAAGGTTGCAGAGGCAGAGCGCATCATCCAAGAAAAGAAAGAGGCAGAGGCGCAACAAACAGAAACTGATGAACAACAGCAAGCGCAATCAGAGGAAGAACTTCAAGAACAACCTGAAAATGACAACAGCAACGGATGGGAAGGACTGTTGAAGAACTTCGGACTGAATGGTTTCAGCGACATCGGCAATAATCTTGGCTATGTGATAGCCATGTTGCCCGACATCCTTGTTGGACTGTTCACTGGCAAGACGCAATCATTAGGCTTGAAGGACAATATGATGCCGATAGCCGCCATCCTTGCAGGAATGTTCGTGAAGAATCCGCTATTGAAGATGACACTCATCGGTATGGGCGGTGCCAATCTGCTGAACAAGGCAGGACATGAAGCATTGGCAAACAAACGGGAAAGCAATGATGGAAATGCTGTATCATACGGTAATACAACAGCACAAGCAGTGCAATATAAGTCCTATCCAGACGAACCGTTGAATCCCCGAATAGCCAACCCTGTGCTGCAAGGCAATTGCTTGGTGGCAACCATCGACCGAGTGCCATACACCATCCAACTGACAGAGCATGTGGTTGGAGCATATCAAGCAGGAGCCTTACCACTCAACACCCTTGCCAATGCCGTGCTTGCCAAGAGTGACCAGATGAGACAGATGGCAGAACACAACTATGGCGAGCAAGAAGTGAGAAGTGTGAGAAACGAGGCGATGGAAAACGCAGAGCAGCGAGAAGTTATTCAACGTTCAAGATAATAAAAGAAAACGTAAAACAATCATACGATGAAAGAGAAAAGTCCACAAGAGAAGAATGCGGCAGAGCGTCAAGTGTCACTGATTACCGAGGCCCTGTCGAAAGCAGTCGACAACAAGGGTGTCTGGCTGAATGAGCAAGGAAAGCAATATCCACGGTTTTACCCAAAGGGAGTGGCAGTGAGTCCGTTCAATGCCCTCGTGATGGGATTGAACTCCGACAAGAACGGGTTTTCTACAAATCTTTACACGTTATTTAGTGAAGCCAAGAAGCGAGACGAGTCTGTGATGGCGCATGAGAGAGGTGTGCCGTTCAACTGGTATGCGTGGAACAAGTATGTGAACCGACATAACCCGGAAGACATCATCAGCAGAAAGGACTACCAGGAATTGTCGGCAACCGATCAGACACAGTACAAGGGCATACATAATCGGGAAATACGAGTGCTGTTTAACATCGACCAGACCATGCTGCCACTGAAAGATAAAGAAAAATATGAAGATGTGGTGAAGGCGAATGTCAGTGCGAATGAAGACAAGGCATTGCGTAGCCAAGTAAATGACTTCATCCAGAAGATGAAGGAAAACCTGATGGCGGTGCGCAAAGACGGAAGCGGAGTGGCACACTATGACACAGAAAAAGATGCTGTGTATATGCCAAAGCAAGAAAACTTTGAGCAATATAGCGATTATGTGCAGGAGATGTTGCGCCAAACGGTGAGTGCCACAGGACATCAACAGCGACTGGCAAGGGAGGGCATGGTGATGAAAAACGGCATTGCGCCATCGGAGGATGCCGTGAAGCAAGAGAAACTGGTTGTGGAACTAGCTTCGGGCATCAAGATGATGGAAATGGGTATGCCAGCCAAGATTTCCAAGGAGAATATGGGACTGGTGGACTACTGGAACCGCGAATTGAAGGAAAATCCATGTCTGATAGATGCCATAGAGAGTGATGTGAACAATGCCTTGGACGTTATTCGCAAGGCAGAGCGTGGCGAGAAAATAGAATATTCATCCTTGAAGAACGAGCAGCAGACCACCGAGATGCAATTGAAGATGCCCAAGCATTACTTTGTAGCTGATGAGATAGCCAAGCATCCTGACAGCGAACAGAAATTTGTGGTGATAGTAAGGGACAAAGAAAACAAGAGTGCCGATGTGGTGTTGCCTGCAGGAGCATCATTGGAAGTAAACAACGAGGTGTCGGGCATGAGCAAGCAGCGCATCGAACATGCCTTACAGAAGGAAGGTTTACAGTCTGTCAAGTTCTATAATCCCGATGGCGCTTTGGGCTACCATCCTGATGACAGCTATTTTGCAGGAAAGGACATCACTGTGGCAAGATTGAAGAACTGGCAACTGGAAGACATATCCAAGATAGACGTGAGTGATGCCGTAAGCCAGAGCAAGCAGGTGGGCTTCGACCGCATACAGATGGTGCAGGATGACAACAAGCGTTGGGCGATGTATATCAAGCCCGAAGGACAGAAGGCTTTTTCCATCTATCCCGACAAGGCGGACTTAAACCGCTTCTTCACCACGCTGAAACAGGCGCAGGACACGATGGACAGTTTGAGAGTGGAACTGGCACAGAAATACTATGCGATGGCAGAGACAAAGCCAGACCTGAAGGTGGACTTGTTTGGCAGCGGCCAGCACAACGAGGTAGACATGAACCGCATACAGAAAGTGAACGTGTTCAAGGCAAAGAACGATGTCATTCTGTGTGCAGCCACCATTGATGGCGCAGACAAGTTACAGCCTCGTGTGGTATCGCCAAGCCAATGGCAACGAATGTGGATAGCCGAAGACAAAAACGAGTATAAGAAACATCTTGCAGCAACCTTGTTTGCTGACATCCTGCAGAAAGGGCAGACACAGGAGCAGACTGCATCAGAAAAGCAAGGAGAGGAAACCGAGGTGAAGCAAGAAACGCAAGTCTCCACCGATAAGAATGAGGAAGAACATCGAGAGTATCACGAGGAAGAGAATAAGCAAGCATCTTCTGAGGAAAAGATAGATATTAGGGAAGAGAAGGATGCGACTGTTCAAAGAGATAATAACGCTACTGTGGAAAAGAAGGAAGAAACAAAGGGTAAGCAGAAGGAAGAGACCAAGGACTCTCCCATCATGAAGCAATGGAAGGAGTTGAAAGCCAAACATCCAGATGCTTTGCTGCTGTTTCGTGTAGGTGATTTTTATGAGATGTATGAACAGGATGCCAAGCGAGGATCGGAAGTGTTGGGGATTACATTGACAAAGAGAAACACCCAAACTGGTCCCTACATGGCTGGCTTTCCACATCATGCCTTGGACACCTATCTACCCAAACTTATCCGAGCAGGAGAACGAGTGGCTATCTGTGACCAGTTGGAGGCACCCAAGCAGAAGCAAGAGGAGCAAAATACTGAGGAACAGCAGCGTTCTGGCGGTATGAAACGATAATAATGAGGATATAAAGACATGAGCAAGAATCAGCAATATGCAGAAAGATATGCTGCCGAGGCGATGGAACAAATGAAGCGATATGGTATCCCTGCTTCCGTCACCTTGGCGCAAGGCATCTTAGAAAGCCGTAATGGACAGAGTGAACTGTCGCAGTTGGGCAACAACCACTTTGGCGTGAAGGCTTCGAAAAGTTGGTTGAAGAACGGTGGCGATTATCTTGTCTATACCGATGACAAGCCGAATGAGAAGTTCTGCAAGTATGCCACGGTGGGTGACTCATACGAGCACCATTCCAAGATATTGAAGAACAGCAGCCGCTACAGCCAATGCTTCAAACTCTCTCCCGATGATTACAAGGGATGGACAAAAGGCATTGAGCGAGGCGGTTATGCCACCAATGGAGGATACGCAGCCAGTTTGCAAAAAATTATCGAGATCAATGGATTACAGAAGTATGACCAACAAGTGATGCGAGAGATGAGGGCTGAGGGCAAGAAGTTCGGCGTAGAACAGAATGCAAGGACTTCAGCAACGGTATCGTCTTCGGTATCGACATCCAATAATGACGAAAAGAAGCAAACAGCATCTCAAACAACCAACGAAAAGTACTCATTCCCTGTGAAAAGGGACGAGTTCTTGTTTGTCACTTCTCCATTCGGTATGCGTCAAGACCCTATGGACAAAAGCAAACAGCAGATGCACAAGGGTATTGACATCAGAGCCAAGCATGATGATGTGCTGGCTACAGAGAATGGCGGTAAGGTGATTGCTGTGAACCATAATGCCAATACTGGCGGTGGCAAGTCTGTGACAGTGGAATACGCAAGAACGGACGGAAGCAAGGTGCAGACTACCTATATGCACTTGGACAATATTGCTGTAAAGGTGGGTGACGAGGTGAAAGCAGGGCAAAAGTTAGGTGTGTCGGGAAATACCGGCACACGCACTACTGGCGAACATCTGCATTTCGGAGTGAAAAACATATCGGCAGACGGCAAGACAAGAGACGTGGATCCTGCATCATACTTGGCGGAGATAGCGCAGAAAGGCAATCTGAAGCAGCAAGCATTGTATAACGGTAATGACCTGCTGGCAAAATACAAAGACAATGGTTCGGCAGTGGACACGAGTCTGTCACCTGACGATTGGATGAAGAAACTGCTTTCATCCGAGGACGCAAGCACAGGATTGTCAAGTGCAGACCCGATAATGGGATTGGTGACTACCATGTATAGCAGTCTGCTTGCCCTCGCTGTGCAAATAGACAGTAAAAGCGAGGAAGAGCAAAAAGCGCAAATCTCAGAAGCTGTAAGCAAACGGCAGGTGGACTTGAAACCGTTGATGCCGACTATGAAGGAGTGTGTGCTGAGCGTTGGCGACAATGGAAAGGCTGTGTTGCAAGCGGACAATGGCACTACCAAAGTGACGAGAGAGCTGACCAATGCTGAGTTTAGCAGACTATCGCAAGTGTTGGGTGATACCAACCTAAGTAACGAAGCCAAGAAGATGCGTATAGCAGGAATGGTGAATACTATCGTGCTGACGCAACAGGCATCGCAAAACTATGAACAAGTCCTGGAACAGCAAGAAGGTCAAAGTCAGACAATGCAAAGAAAGTAAGGACATGAAGGAAAAAATGAAAAGATTGTTAGCGGTAGCGGTTCCTCTATTAATGGGACTGTCGCTATTTACGGCAGTGGCATATGGTGCCTATCTGTTGGGCGGAGTGTATGCAGCTGTCGGATATATCGGGTTCAATGTTATGGTGGGAGTCTGGCTCTTTCGAGAAATCACCAGAGCACCCATGATGGATGATTGACATTTGGAAATAATCAGATACTTGAAGGTTCCACATCTTGGTCGATTAAAAACGAATAAAAAAGTATTTGAGCTATGATTAAATGTAACGTAAGTGTGTGCGGAACCGTCAGCAAGGCTGCAGTGGTTCGCAATGGGAAGGACGGAATGCCTTTTACGACATATTCCGTGGATGTGGTGGTGCCAGCCAAGAGTGGTATCAACAAGACCGTGATTGTCAGTTGCATCATGGATGGTGACGATGCGGAAGGCATTGTCGTGGGCAACCGCATTGAGTTGAAAGGTGTATTGATTTTCAAGAAGAAAGATGACAACCTGTATTTCAACTTGAAAGTATCGGAAGTGAACCTGTCGCCTGTATCGGAATGCAAGGATGGCATCGTGGGCGACATGGAGTTCAAGGGCAAGGTCGGTAAGGACATTGATATGAAGAAGGACAAAAATGGGAAGGCTTTCCTAATGTTTTCTGCTTTCAGTGCAGAGAAGATTGGAGAAGAATTTGCTTTTACATGGGTGCGCTTTGTCCGTTTCTCGGAAGAAAAGGAAGAATGGCTGCAGTCGAAAGCCACCATCGAGGCAAAGGGCGAGTTGGAAATCTCGGTGTATAACGACAGGCTCAACCTGGGCTGCAAGGTGGCGGAGTTGAGTCAGTGGGAAAAGAAACCGTATAATCCTAACAATTAGCAAGTATGGCATATTACAATAAGAGTCCACAGAATAATGGCGATGGAAAGAATGCTGAGGACAGAGCCTTGGACACCTTCGCAAACATGATGATAGAGAAAATCGAGTCGTTGGGAAGCAAGGACGGATGGCAAAAGCCTTGGTTTACGGAAGGTACATTGAGCTGGCCGAAGAACCTGTCTGGCAGGGAGTATAACGGTATGAATGCCTTGCTGCTCACCATGCTCTGCGAGAAGAAAGGCTATGAACTACCAGTGTTTTGCACCTTTAACCGTGCAGTGGGTTTGAACTATCAGACCGACAAGCAAGGTAACAAGAAGCAGATGACGGATGCCAATGGCGAGCCGTTGCCCAAGGTCTGCATCAACAAGGGAGAGAAGAGTTTTCCTGTGATGCTGACGAGTTTCACCATTGTACACAAGGAGACAAAAGAAAAGATACCCTATGACGACTACAAGCGAATGAGTGCTGAGGAGCAGAAGGAGTATAATGTCTATCCGAAGTTGAATGTGTACCAGGTGTTCAATGTGGCACAGACCAATCTGAAGGAGGCAAGACCTGAATTGTATGCCAAGTTGGAAGCGGAGAACAAGCCCGAAAAGGCATTGGTGAAGGAAGGCGACATGTATTCGTTTCCTGCTGTTGACCGGATGTTCAAGGAGCAGAGATGGATTTGCCCCATCAACATCGAACACCAGGACAATGCGTTCTACTCCATTTCCCGCAATCAGATAACCATTCCAGAGAAGTCACAGTTCAAGGATGGTGAGTCATGGTATGGAACAGCGTTCCATGAGATGGTTCACTCGACAGGAGCGGAAGATCTGTTGAACCGTCTCAAACCGCAGTCGGGCTTCGGTTCCGATGAATATGCACGTGAGGAACTGGTTGCAGAGTTGGGCAGTGCGTTGGTGTGCCAGAAGTATGGCATGACCAAGAATTTGAAGGAAGACAGTGCCGCCTATCTGAAATCATGGCTTGGCAGTCTGAAGGAGTCGCCAAGTTTCATCAAGACCACCTTGATGGATGTGAAAAAGGCAACGTCTATTCTCACGCAGAGAATTGACGAGGTGGCATTGGAAATGAAGGAGCTGCAGAGTGAGGATGTATCGGTTTCGAAAAAAGATAAAGAAGAAAAGGACATGAAGCAATCTGCATCATCAAATGATAATGAGCAGACTGAGGTAGAAGAGGAAAAAGTCGCACGGTCTGCGTTCCGTCGGTAACGAGTCAATCTGTAGTAAACATGCAAAAATCCAAGATGCGCACATATATAATAATGTGTAAGCATCTTGGATTTTTCGTTTGGGGAGTTTTATTCTTCCTTCTCATCATCTTCTTCGGGTGATAGCCATTTCTGCCAATCTTCCTCATCGATGGTGAGGTCGTTCATTTCCCAATCGTATGCGAGTTCAGGCATTGGGTCACGAGAGTAAGGGAAATGGATGGTATAGCCAATTTGTCCATAGGAGACATGGAGCGGAGTGACGCAAAGGTCTCTGCCGAAATAGCTTTGGGTGGTAAGGTATTTGCGCCAGTCGAAACGCTCATTGAGAATGTTTCGACATAGGCGGTAAAGATATTGTTCTATTGTCATACGGCTTGAAGTTCCAACTGTGAATAATATTGTCTGAATGCCTCATAAAGGTCAGCCATCATGACTTCGGCTTCCTCCATGTCTTTGACTATATCGGCAATGTGGTAAGGTGCGCCATTTTTGCCGTGACCGTCTGAGCCAATCCAAATGTACGCTTCCTCGTCAACATCAAAGTTCTCATAATACTCATGGATATTGTCGATGAAGGCTTCCATATCATCGTCTTCAAGTTCCACGCTGAAATTGAAATCTTGACCATAGGAAGTGTATTTGGCGAAGTTTACATCTGTCTTGCCATTTTGTGGCTCGGAGAAATCAACGCTCCATCCTAATATCTCGGCTATCTCAGTTATCTTTTGCTGTATCATATCGTTTGATTTTTAGCAGCCATAGGCAAGAAGCCTACGGCTGATGAATGGTTTAAACTTCTTCCCTGTCATACATGTCAGACAGAAACGACTGCAATCTCTCGTCGGGAATGTTTCCGATTGGGCAAGGCTTGAAGCTCTTGTCCTGCAATATCGGTATCATGGGAAGGTTATGTCCGACATCCACGCTGATACTCTCCATTTCCTTGATGGAAGCATAGCCATATTCTGTATCGGCAAGACCGACAACGATAGAGAACAGCGTGAAGTCATTGCCTTCCGGCTGACCTTCCAATACATACCAACGGACTTTGCCGATGAAGAAGATGCATTGGCAAATGGCATCCTTCTTCTTGCCGTCCTGTGAATAAAGCGGATATTGCTTGAACTGCTCCGCCAACTGTGGTGTAATCAATCTGCTTGTCATAACTGCATTATTTATTGGGTGAATACTCTGATGAAGATGGATAGTAGAGCTGCTGCTCACGCAAGGCTTCGATGGCTGCATGTGCCAAAGTGCAAGCCCATTCATTGCGAAGGTCATAATAGCCCTTCTGATAGTTTATTGCCAACTGCTCCATGAAAGCCATCATCACCTTGAACTTCTCGTTTACAAGAAAGCGGTGGTCATTGGCAAACTCTGCACCCACCTTGGATGCGGAACACATCTTGCCGTTCACGAAGCGTGAAAACTCACTGGCAAACTCCTTGTCTCTTTCGTTAATCATATCGTTCATATCTGTTCGGATTAAATTGTGAAACTTCTTTTTCTTCCCTATTCTCGAAGCCTTTACGACTTCATCGAGGGAATTGATTTTACGTGCAATCAAGAGTTCGGACATGGAGGCAGACAAGACAAGGAATTGGGAGATTATTTCATTGGAATACCCCAATCTTTGATTGGTGGAAGGCTGCTGATGAAATAACCTGCTAATAGCAAGGCGGTACTTGATAGTCTGGTGGGCTGAACTAAATTTGCTAAGGAAAAACAAGGGAGAATGAAGGTGTATGGGAGATGTGTAGTGACTAAAACTGGTAAGATTACCACTTTTTGATAATAGAGAGATCTGGTAGAACTGGCATATACAGTTCGGGCATTCCCGTTTTTTGTCATTTGTGTCACTTTTCGGGAATTGTATTTCTGAAAATATCCCTGTTCAATCTTCGCACTATGTTAAATAGTATTGAACAAGATGAAATATTGAACAAAAAGTTCGTTCGTTTAAGTTTTGTTCATTATCTTTGCAGTGTTCAATCAAATTGAACACAACTGATATATTGAACAAATATTATAAAATGATGGCAAACAATATCATAATAAACCAAGCATTGGATGCTCTTAGAGCAAGCCTTCCTGTGGGGGATGTTGTGTCAACAACAGCCGTCAAAGTAAATTGTACCAATGAAAATGATGTCACTGTTAAGATAATGAATGTAGATTTTGTGTGTCATGTAAGGGAAAACATAACCAAGGCCACATTAAATCCGACATTAGCTACTATGCAAACGATGAACAATGACAAGCAGCAAATCTTGCTTGTTACGCAATACGTCACGCCACAGGTATCAACAGAATTGGCAAACAGAGGTATCAACTATCTGGACTGTGCAGGAAACTGCCTTGTCAGATATACAAAGGCAGGAAACTTGATTTTCCAAATATTTAATCAAGGAAGGAAAAATACAGAGTCTAAGGTGAAAACCTATCCTGTGTTTCAAGATGCAGGATTGAAAATCGTGTTTTATCTGTTGCAAAATGCAGACAATATAAAGAAGCCTTATCGAGAGATAAAAGAGCAAATTGGTGTATCTTTGGGAAGCGTGAAAAACGTCTTGGATGAACTTGCAAGACGTGGCTTTGTTTGTGACACTAAAAACGGTCGCATAATAAAAGACAAAAAACAACTACTTGATTTATGGGTAAGCAATTACAATGAAGTATTGAAACCCAAATTGCTGGTAGGCGCAATGGCATTTCGAACAGAAGCGAATAGAAATGAGTGGAAAAACATAGCATTGCCAAAGGGCATGTCATGGGGAGGAGAACCTGCCGCAAACTTGACGGATGGCTACTTACAACCAGGAATTTTCGACATATACACGGAAATACCTGCAGCACATCTTATACGAACAGGTGTCGTCAAGCAAGATGCAAATGGGGAAATTCATCTGTACAACAAATTTTGGAATTGGGAAACAGACAACAGAACTGTTCCTGCTATATTAATCTATGCAGACTTGATGGGTAGTGGCAATAGTCGCTGCTTGGAGGCTGCGCAACGCATATTAAAGAATGAGCTTAAAGATTTCGAGTGAAAAGATAAACAATCCATTTCTTGTGGATTTGTTGGAGAAACTTACAGATAGTTTCCGTAGAATGAATCACGACTTCTTTATCATAGGAGCCACCGCTAGAGATATAGTCATGCAGCAGATGCTGAACACGTCATCACGTAGAAAGACAAGAGACTTGGATCTGGCTATAGCTGTTCCAAACTGGCAGGAATTTGACAAAATCAAAAATAGTTTGATTGCGGATGGTTTCGAGAAGGACAAGGCAAAACACCAACGCTTCTATTATGGTGACTATGAGATAGATGTTGTTCCATACGGATATGTCGCCAAGGAAGATGACAACATCTATTGGCCACCCGAAGAAACAATTGCCATGTCCGTAAAAGGGTTTGACGAAGTGCTTTCTGATGCTATAACGGTTAGTATTGATGACAGATTCACTGTAAAGATAGCTTCTTTGCATGGATTATTCTTGCTGAAGTTCAATGCTTGGATGGACAGACATCTAACCACAAACAAGGATGCAGAGGATATGTCGTTCATATTGGACAACTACCTTATGGCAAACTTGGATCGAGAAGCGTATATGGAAGTGTATGATTGGGAAGATTTTGACGAATATGTAGCTGGTGGCTATTGGCTGGCAAACGATTTGGCAAAGTTATTGAACCGAGACCAACTTGTATATTATGCAGACAAAATTGACGAGGAATTGCAGTTGGAGGAGAGAAGCTATTTGATAAGCCAAACTCTCAATTCACAATCGGGTTTGAATTATGACCAAGTAAGGAGAACATGGCAAGTCATTTCAGAAGTGTTTCGCTCTGCTACAGAAGAAAGGGATTTATAATGATAGATATAAATTATTGTAGTCAAAAAGGCTTATGTGATACAAACCAGGATTTTATCTTGCGCAAACAATTACAAGATGGGAGTTGCATCGCTATCCTTGCCGATGGTATGGGTGGCTTACAATATGGTGAGATCGCAGCTGCCACTGTTGCACAAAGTATTTATAAAATATTGGCAGAACATAATTCTGTGGATATAAGAGAGCTGTTAGCAAAGGCTTTTGAACAAGCAGACATTGCTGTTGCAGATAAATGCAAGACTCTTTGTTGCAAAATGGGAGCAGCAGTTACCGTCTTATACATAAAAGATGATACTGCCTATTACGCATGGCAAGGAAATGTTCGTCTATATTACAAAAAAGAAAAAGGTATACATCAACTTACTGAAGACCACCAGAAGGAAGGTGATAATTGTACCTTCCTGACTCGTTGTGTGAATGGAAGAGGTTTCCGCAACCCTATATCCATTCAAGAAACGAAAATATCAGACATGGACTTGTTGTTTTTATGTACAGATGGATTTTATCAATCCAAGGATTGCATAGATTCTGTTATAGTAGAAAACAAATTGCCAAGTCGTATAGAATACTTGGAAGATGATGCATCCTGCATTCTCATACAGTTGCATAACCCTTGATAAGATAAGAGATATGGCAAAGAAGAAGCATAAAGGACATTACTGTAAGATTTGTGGTGAATACAAGTCGAACGAGTCATTTTCGGGGAAAGGTCATGTCCAACACATCTGTAAGGAGTGCATGGGTGAGATGAAGAAAAGCAACAAGAAGATTTTGAACTTGCCTTTCGGGGACAATGATTTTGAGATCGTTGATGCCGATGAATATATCGATACTATTTTATATGGCAACAACGAAGAACGAGAAAACAAGACTTTCAAGAAACTCAGCCGTGAACAGAAAATGGTGTTGAAAGCGATAGTGCAAGATGAAGTTACGTTCTATTGGCAAGCCCATCGACAGATACCAGTAAATGACAAGTTAAAACAACTCAGAAGTTCTGTCAATACTGTAGTATATGAACAGTTGGACTTTGCCATAAAGGATGACACGATGTTCAAAGCTTATATACAAAAGCAAGTCATCACTGTCATAAACAAGATATTGCGACAGTAGAAAGAACAAAACAACCAATAGCAGAAAGAGCCCATTCATCACGAACGGACTCTTTCTTTTGATAATCATTGTTTTGCAGATTACCGCTTATCGTATGAATGATAGTAAAACATATTTACTGTGCAAATAGTCTGACAGCCGTATGACGGTTGACTGCAATTGGTGAATACTTATCAATACCGCCCTCGCTTTTTGATATTATCATGGACTTGTCAATGCCTCTTACCACAAGCTGTTGCGTGATGTAGTCAGCTCTTGACTTGCTGAGAGGATTGTTGATGCCGTCGTTTCCTGTGGCACTGTCGGCAGCACCAACAACGGAAATTTTGAGATGATAAGCCTTTGCTATACGAGCAAGCTCATCCAAGTTTGCCATCTGTGAAACGTCAACCAACTGCGCGGTTCCAATCTTAAAAAAGAAGAAAACTGGCGAACCGATGCACTTGGTTCCACCTGTCATTTCTGCAACGTATTTGTTCCAAGAAACAGAATCGGAAACAGAGAAACTATACTCCAGAGAGCGGCTTGTTTTTGTTTTTCCCATGCCATTCCAATCCTTGTGAGCCAATCTTGCACGGAGCGAGTTCAAACCGCTGTAGTCATTTTTCGGGTAGATGCGATACTCCGTACTATCCGCATAATATGTCAGGCGGTCGGCATAGGCTTTCAGCAATCCTTCAATCTCCAAGATCTTTCTCATTTCAGCGATGGCATTGGCATCCTCCGCATGAGCTTTGCTTAACTTTTGGTTGCGAGCCAACAAATCATTGGTGTAATCTGCCAGCCATTTGTTTTGGTTGATATAAGGAGCGGCATCTACAACCTTCTTCCAACCGACCTTCCCGATATTGAAAGTCAGTCCGGCAGACAAGGTGAACAAATTGTCACCAAACTTATTGGATGCGCCAACACCATCAAAGTCACGGAATGTGGTTGCGCCACCCAATTCCATGTTGACCGCCAAACGCTTTGTTAAACGATATTGTCCAATCACACCATAGTTGATGACAAACGGACTCTTGCCGTTATCCTCGTTATGGATAATACCGCAACCAGCATACGGAATGAATCCCCATCTTTGTGTGGTGGCATGGTCTTTGACAAAACTGTTGGTCACATTCCAAAGAAAATCCGCATGAAACATCTTGTAATCACGGACATTCTTGCTGGCATTCTTGAACTGAAAACCTTGGAAACTAAATCGACCACCAATCTCTGGCGTGAACCACTTTCCTGCCTTTATTGCCAGGGAAGGTTTCATCCTGTCGAACAAGTTTCCTTTACCATGCGGTTTTCCTACAAAAGCAGAAGTGCCACCCGATACACCAACGAACCAGTTGGAAGACCATGCAGAAGGAACTGCCACTTCTTTGAGGTATGTAGGCTCAATCTGTCGAAGCATATCCTCGTTTATGCCAGATGACACCATTTCAATCGTGCCATCATCCGTTGTTGCTGCATTGACCTGCATTTGTCCGCATAGGCACAATGCCATCATAAATATTGCTTTTCTAATCATAAATTTCAATTTGTCGATTATTCTTTCTATTAACGCTTTCTAATCTTGCTGCCTTTCGGTCGCATCATCCTGTTTGCCATCGCAAGGCAACGGTGCGCCCAACGCCTGTCATCTTCGTCATCGTTGCGTCCCCATTTCATGTCATTGCTGCCACCGCCTCCGCCCCCTTGCCCTTCGGCAAAAGTCGTAGCTTGGTCGATGTAGCCAAGATACAACAATGTGGCACAATGCAGAACTTCGGCAGTGTGCTCGGCTATGGTTTCCAATGGCGAGCCGTCAAATGCGACTTTGATTTCAGGTGGCAACGATAACATCTTGGAACGGTAGTCAGTGACCATGCTTTCCAACATAGCTGTCTTGATAAGTGTGCCAGCACCAGTCTGAGCTTCACGAGAGAACTGCATGGCATCCTGTCGAAGCGTCTCTGTCCGCTCCTTGACAAACTCCATGTCCTTGTTCAACTCATCCAACTGCTGGTCAGCCACAGCGAGCTTGTCTTTCTTGTCAGCCAGTTTCTCATCAACGGAAGCCAACTCATTTTGCAATTTTTCCAACTTCTGCGACAAGATGGAACTATCTCCTTCCTTGTTGGCAATCTGCACCTTCAACTTGTCAATCTCCGACATCTTCTGATGTTTCTCTTCTTCCAGATGTTCTACCATAGAAGAGAGACCTTTCACACGACGTTCTGCCAGTGCTATTTCCACCCGAAGATCACTTACAGCCTTGTTAAGGTTGTCCAGTTCCTCTTCCTTTGAAGAACATTCCTCGGACAGGTGCTTGCGGTATTCCTCCGTAGGTCTGTGTCGTTGCCGAGTCTCCGTTTGGCTCGTTCCACGCACCAGTCCCCAAGGCTCATTGACCATCGCCAACTCGTCATGAAGTTTCGATGTACGTTGACTATATTCCCGATTGTTGGCACCTGCGAAGATTTCTTTGAAGGCAAACTTGCCGTCCTTGATTGGCAGAAGAACGCAATGGATGTGTGGTGAAGTCTCGTCCAAGTGTACATAGAAAGCAACGATGTTCTCCTCACCATACTTTCCTGCGACAAAATTATAAATGTCCATCGCCCATTGCTCAATCTCTGGCATACGATTGACGGCATAATTCTCCTTGTTGTTGCCGGGCTTGAAGACCACCTCTTGGTCACCGAAGGCAAGTTCACGCATCTTCCATTGCGAACCGCTGAAGATGAAGTCCGCCACCGTTCTGAAACGTGGCTCAGTCAATCCCTCATTTTTGTCCTTGATGCCACGAGCAGCCAAGTTCTCAGCCATCATCTGTGGGATGGACTTGCTCTTGTCGATAGGTGCTATCTTGCCTCCCTTGGAAATCTGGAAGTTCAGATGCTGTCTGCCGAGGTCATAGTTACCCTTGGCAATAGCTACCTGCCAAGCCCGGTCGCTCCAGTTGCGTTGGTATTCACGGCTGAGAGCGGCAGCGCATCCCTTACGTCCCCTGACGTTCAAAACCTGCTTTGCTATTCTTTCCATATCTCTGATATGCTTATATGTGTCAGTAAAAACAGTGTCCCAGCTTGCTGCCTTGGCGGACACTCTCCCGAAGACTGATAGGTCGTAGGGGTAATGAGTTACCACACTCCCTAAATTCGTGAACAGTGGGCAAGCCCGATGCGCTAAAAAAGGCAAGCCACGACGAGTGTGCTATGCCAGTGCCGAACCGTGAGGTCTTACAAAGAAAATGTCCGTAAGGCAGCTACAAAAGAACAGAATGAATTCTACTTATGGTTGTCCGCTTTGGCGTTTATAACTGGCTTGGCAGCAGTCTCAACTGTTGAGGTAGAAATGCAAGCCTTATAAGCGGAACACAGGGATTGGAAAAGGCTCATGTCTTCAGCTGTGTTCAATTTGACGGAAGCAGCCTTTCCATGACTGGCGATGTCGGGCAGTTCTTTTATCAGAAGGAGCAACTGGAGCCAGTCTCGATTGAGAACACGAGTGAAGAACTTGAAGATTGCGTTACGCAACTGAAGTTTGTTATGTTCTTCCTCATCTACAAGAGGCATACAATCCACAAGTCTGCCAATCATGCAAGTGGCAATGTCATCAGATGAAAGTTGGTTGTCAGATGATGTAGAAGCAGAGTTGCTTTCTTGCGATAATGCTACTGCACCCTTTACAATCTGGCCACAGACAACGGCAGTCTCTTCTGTGGTGGAAGTGCCATTGAACCAACTGTCCATTGTGAAACGGATGATTGGCTCCAGGATACTATTTCGCATTGTCGGAACGTTACCGTCCTTCATGCCGATCATCGTGATGATGGTGTATTTCGTTTCAAACTCCTGGCAGTGTATCAGCCCATGTTCCGTTAATTTTTCGAGAAACTGACGCACGGTGGCACGATGCCAATGCCAGTCCTCCGCAAGTTGGGTTTTGGTTGTGATAAACTGAAAATCTTTCAATTCGTCTGCCACTTCCTTGCTTACGGCTTTCGGCATGTAGTGTTCACAAGCCTTGTCCAGCAGATAACAGAATGCCTCATGCTTGGAATACCGCTCGTTATGTCGGTCCTGGAGAGATGCCAGAAAGCCGACAGAGAGGCTTACCTTTATATTTTCCTTTGGTATATGTTTCATTGAAAATGTCTTGTTGATGTTGTGAAATAATGATTCTCATTTTAGACTGAGTGTTGTGGAATGTGCCAGTACCAAGTGGCATTTTCCAAGAATGGACTAAAAGTAGAAGTTTACGATGTCCTCAGGACATTGCGCCAAGTGTCTGCCACTGTCAGGACATTGTGCCTTGAAGATGACCTTTGAGGACGGATAGTAGATGGATGCCACCAAGAGCATACCTACCATCACTCCCAATGTGTACAAATGGGGAGTGAACATGAACACCAATGAGGCTGTAAAGGCGATGACACATGATTTCCTGTTGTCGTGCAACCTATGTAGCAGATTGTCTGCATAGGAGAACTTGAACAGCAACAATGCCAATAGTGCCGTTACATGAGCACCAATCTCGTTGGGCTGTACTTGATATGCCACGAAACTGAACACCAATATTGCCATCAGCAACAGCAATGTGTACAGTTTTCGAAAATTATGCGAAAACACCATGCGGAGATAAAATCTCTGCATCATCCGATTGTTCTTCCTGTAGCACATCGTTGATGCCAAGAGAAGAAGCATAGGGAAGAAAAGAAAGATAATCTTGAATATCATAGATCAAATTGTAATGTAAAACGGTCAATAACCTTCGAATAGCTCCAACTCAATAATTCCATAGGTGACTTCCATGAAAAGTCGCTCGACATCCGTCATTGTCAAAGCATTTGATGCAAGGCGTTTCTTGAAACCAGCATCCTTTCTCATAAGAATCTTGGCACTTCGGTCAATGTCAAGCAGGGGAATATGACACTCTTGCCCACGGACATAATCATTGTTGGAATGACAGGCCCGAAGGGTAATACACCGACAGCAGACGGTCTGCACCATGCCATGCCGTGAAACTGCGGTGTCTTTCCAATGGAACGAACTGCCAACGTCTATCCATGTGTGGCATTTGTGGATGATGTCCACGATGTTCTGAAGCTGCATGTCGCTCATAAATGGAACGTAATGTCACATGAAACACATAAGCATGTCCGCCTTGTCACGCTTGTACTTGAAGAAGCCTGTCCTCGCTTGCAGTTCCATGTCGTGGCACAAGTCACCGTACATGAACTCCAAGGACTCATAGATTGTCACCATGACGGAGTGGACATTTCCATTGGCATCCGTACTGGCATTCATCTTGTACATCCGCCCGAAATTAGGGTTGGAGAAGGCACAGCAGAACTGTCCGAACTCTGTATGTACGGAAGTCACCTTGTGGTAAAGGATGACCAGTTCCATCTGGTCTTCGAACAGGTTCATCACCTCTTCGAGAGGACAAGGCTTTTCCAACTTGAAGTCAAGCAGGACATAGCCGTCTTCATAGACTGGCTGTTCCATGCGCTCCTGGTTGATAAGCTCAGGCAACTGCAATGGTGCAAGTGCCAGGAAGTCGTTGAGAAATTTATGCAGCATAACTATTGTGTTTATAATGAAGAAATGTATAGCTTGATGAACATATCTGGTAACCCGTCTGTCATATTCTTGTCCATCTGCAAGGAACGGCTAAGATTGGCGATTGTGCCTGAAGCATCTATTGACAGTTGCACCAAATCCTTTCGCTGATTCTCTGAAAGCATCGCCGTTCCGAAGTCATCAATGGACAGGAATGGTTGCAATATCATCCAAAAATAGGCAGTCTGTTGTTCGGCTGAAGTAACCTTTCCACTCTTAATATCAGCAACGCAAGTCTGCGCATTGGCGATGATTCTTCGATTGGTACGAACCGCCATATATGCCACGGCATCCCTTGCCGGTAAGTTTCCTTTCCTTGAAGATTGAGCAATCATCTTGCATACATCTTCTGTTCCACTTGTTATATGCGAAACCGACACGTCGCTCATCTCGTATAGATGAGATAGAAATGTTCTGAACAGCCTATCCTCCGTTTTCAGAAAGGCGAGGAACTGTGATTGGTTGGCAATGCCTTCCTTCTTCACCTTCTCCAAAAAGAAATGATAGGTGGTCAAGATCCTTGTCTTGTCACCTTTATATAATGGTATGGTGTCCATACTCTCAAAAAACTTTGAAGCCACCAAGGAAAGGCTGTCCGTTTCCTTATTACCTTTATAAGGTGTGGCGTTCATCTTCAACAGAAGTACATCCTTAAATGTCCTTCGCTTGGCGGTTGCTATGCGCATAAACTCGTCACGGATGGAGTCATGGACATTGGAAAATTCTTCCAGAGGAAACGAATGTGCCTTTTTGATGGTGTCTCGCATCAGACAAGCAGAAACCGAGTCTTCTAAAGTACGCCATTTGGATATTTTGTCGGCAAGGTGTTCCATAGACAAATCCTTGTCTGATTTCATCCTTGAAAGGAACACCTTTTGCGCATCCAATGCCTCCCTTGCATCATGGAAAGATGATTCACTGGCATTTTTTGAACAGGATGCCAGCAAAAGAATGGCAAGTATGATGGCAGACAACATGGACATATGCTTTCTACCTTCAAAGTATGATATGCGAAAACTTGAAGTGCAAGATTGTTTGCACTTCACCCTCAATCGGCTTTTTGCCGCAGATATGATAATATTTATACTTTCCATTTCGGACTTTGTTTGAAATTTGCAGTGCGAATTTACGACTATTTATCGGGTATTCATTCAAACTAAATCAAACTTTATGTTTTATTCTCATTCATACTTTATAGTATGATATGAAATGATAATATATCCAAGAAAGTGCAGTACATCAATCTTTAATTAACTATAATAATTATCAGAGTATGATTATACTTTGATGGAATATAAGTATCTTTGTAGGCAAATTACAAATCAGTGTATAATAGCTATGGCAAAAGTAGGTTACATATTTAACTCGGAGCAGTATGACACATTCACCTTTGACCGGGCTTGGATGGAGAAGTATGGCTGTTGCCGTATCATAGAAGATAGTGCAAGCCAAGAGAAGACACGCCCGGAATGGAAGCAGCTCATGGATTGTCTGGAACGAGGTGATGAACTGGTCATCTCGAAGTTCAGCAATGCGCTGCGTGGTGTTCGGGAATTGGCGATGTTCCTGGAGTTTTGCAGGGTGAAGGTGATAAGGATAATATCCATTCAGGATAAAATTGACTCAAAGGGGGAGTTGTTCCCAAGTACATCAATAGCCGATGTGCTTTTCATGTTCGGTTCGTTGTCCGAAGAGGTCGTTGCCTTGCGCAAGGCTGCTACCCATGTGGAATACATTAAGTCGGGTATCAAACCTGCCAAGAGCTCAACTCCAAAGAAAGGCATTGACCGTGAGAGGAATATCGTCAATATGTATAACAACAACTACACTATCGATGACATCTGGAAGGTCAGCGGCTTCAGGAGCCGCAGCTCGGTGTTCCGCATACTCAACAAATATGGGGTGAACCTGAACCGTGGAAAGTTCAGCGGGCCGCTCGGCAAGAGAAAACCAAAGAATGAAAGTGAAATATAAAAGGTGATTTTATGAAGAATATACTTTGTTTTGAGGGAGAATGGAAATTCAATACCCACAAAAAGCCTGAACGCTTTGATTTGAATAGCGAGCCTATTCTTAGAATGTTGAAAGAATATCATAAATGCGATGCTATTTATAGGCACATTTTGACAAAAGAGGATTTGAAACTCTACATAGAGTATTTCAACAGGAACAAACGTGAATGGAATAAAATAGACATTGTTTATATAGCTTGTCATGGTTGGTTTCATTCTATAAGTTTAGAGGGAGAGAATGGAAATGTTGATTTACAAGAATTGGCAGATATAGCCGGGGATTTCTTCCGTGATAAAATAGTTCACTTTAGTTGCTGTAAAACACTCGCTAACACCTCTGAAGTTGAGCACTTCAAGTCTATTACAGGCGCAAAATTGGTATGCGGATATAAGAAGAGCGTAGATGCAATGAAATCAGCCATAGCTGACACGGCTTTACTGAATGAATTGATAACAAGCAACAAGCCAGGCAATATCAAAAATATTGCCATTAGTAAGTTTCGCAAAACATACAAATCCTTATTGAACGAATTAGATTTTTGTGCAATATAGATAAATGGTGAGCCATACTGCAACTGATGCTTGCAGTATGGCTTGCCCATAATACTTGGCAGATAAGTCATTTCTCTTATCTGTCTCTTCTGAAATCATTTCGCTTGTCTCCGTGGAAAAGGCTTTTAAGCGTTCCGCCTAAAGCCTTGAACACGAAGAATACCACGAACAAAGATACGATGTCGTCCATACGCTATAGTTTTCGTTTGTTATACTTGTGTCTTGTACAGATTGATGATGTCCATCCCCATCGACTTGGCTTTTCGGCAAGTGTAGAATGTGCCGCCCTTGGGCTTGCCGTCGAAGAAAGCAATCAGTCCGCACGAATGAGAAAGCATATAATCATTTCGTCTGAGCAAGCATCCATTGTAATAGTGCTTACTCAACAGGATAGCATCGTCCGCCTTGTCAAGAATATCCCAATAGCGGTCTTGCTCCCTTGCGCTCCACCTCTCGTTCTGACCGTCATAGGGAATGACGGCAATAAGTTTCAGATTGGGAAGTTCCACTTTCAATGAAATCACCTCCTCGGCTGCCAACATATCGAAACCGAGTGCCATGCCACAATAGAAATTGGTGATGCCCATAGCATAGAGCAGCCTTATCTTGCCCCTCAGTTTCTTCCTTATCTCGTCCTTGCGGTCTTCCGCTATCGTGCGATGTCCCGAAAAAGCCACGGAATTGGCTTTGATGTACTTTGTCTTATCCATATCACTTTGCATATTTATAGTGTGTGCGTCCCAAGAAAAGACCGCCTAACACGTTTCCGCCAAACATTTCCAACTGATTAGCAAAAATGGCATAGCTTGCGCCGGTCGTTACCACATCATCAAAAACATAGATGTCCTTGCCTTTGAAGTAGGCTTCATCAAACACAATCACTTGTGTCTTAGTGATGCTCTTTTCCTTGTCATGGCGGTGCTCGTGTACTGCCAAGCGGTCGCCTGAAACTGATATGTGCGAATAGCCGTTGATGATGCCGCAAAGCTCGCTCACACGATTACAGAAAGCCATGTATCGACTCTCGTTCTTGGCTTGGGTACTGGCTGGCACACATACAAACACGATGTCCTTTATCTTCTCACCACAAACTTTGATAAGATGTGCTGCGGTCATTTGCGCCACCTTCTCAAAAGCGTTGTCCCTTGCATCCTTGAACGCCCAAATCAGTTGGCGTGCAGCCACTGCGTCCTCGCCCACATTGCGAACTCTCACAGGGAAATACTTCAAGAAGAAATCCATCCTCTTGCTCAGCTGTCTCTTGATGCTGTCGTCTATCATTCTTACCATAGTCGGAAAAATTATTTGTGTTAAACTCAATTTTTATTTTCCCTATTTTCGGAAGCCTTTCGGCTTGCCCAAGGGATATTTTTCTGCCACGCAAAGGTGTTGGAAGGCAAAAAGACAAATCGGAAGCGAAAAATACGCTCTATATGCAAGGCACATAGAGGAAGATTTTTTGAAAAGCATCCATGATGCCCAATTTGGCATTTGCCACGCAACTGGTACCTTTGCGGAAAATATCCGAAGCGGCAAAGACGATGGACGAAATGAAATGACTATAAGTGCTACTACATAAGATTACAACAAGAAAAGGGTGGGTGTGGAACTGCGCCATCGGTACAATTCCGCAAGGGTGGGACGAAGTGCTATAAAGAGAGAACGGTTTGCCGATTATAACAGAAGGACGGAACAAAGATGCGGCAGGAGTAATTGGGAAACTCTCTTGGCATCCATGCCGAGTGTGTTTCCGCTCCAGCCTTCATGCCATGTGGCTTATTGCAGTAGCGACAGATGGTCGCCACAGTCAAGGAGCCTTTTGGCATGAAATCTTTGTAACGGCTATAAAAGGGTAAACCATGGATTATAAAAGGAAGACGAGAAGCGAATATAAAAGATATGGGTGGGAGTGAAACTGCGCAACAGCCAGACAAGCTATCCCACGAAAGGGGTGGCATTGGTAGACAGCATGTAAGTGACGGTTGCGTCACGGATGCCGTTAGCCAATGCCATTCTGTTCGTGCTTGTCCTTCGGCAAATGGTCATTCTTCATCTTTCGGGATGTTACTCCCGATAAATGAAGAATGTCGCTTTGACGAACTGTTGGTGCGGTTTCGCAGATGGGTGGGACGAAGCGTTAAAAAAGAAAGGTGATTTGGCTGATATAAAGGGAACTCGTAATGGCGGTTATAAGAGTAAACTTGCTAATAGTGGCTATAAAAGTAAACATGGTTGTATGAACAAAACAAAAGCGACCGAAGCCGCTTTGTTTATTAGAGAGAATGAAGAAATCCTATTTCTTGCCTTTCTTGGTAGGCTTTTCAGGCTCTACCGCTGGAGTTTCCTCCTTGTCTGGTGTAGGATAGAACTTGTTTGCGATGAAGACGATGCGGTTGTGCTTGGTGCCTTGCTGATCAACCCATTCATCTGGCTTGAAGTAGCCCTCGACAGTGAGCATGGTTCCCTTCTGCAGCTTGTCGAAAGAGTCAACATGCTCATTCTTGCGCCATGCCTCCATGTTCATGAAAGCTGATACTCTGTTGGTTTCCTCACCATTCTTCTCCTGACGGCTGACTGCCAATGAGAAACGTGCTACTGAAGCGTTGGTGAACTGACGGATTTCTGCGTTGTTGCCTACGAATCCTGTTACTACGAAAGTGTTCTCGATTTTTTTCATATTGAATTACTTTTTGAAGTGAAACTTAATTTTTACATGCAATTCAAAAGCAGGGATGTGGCACATGAGGGCAGCACCATGAAAATCGACTATAATACTCGTTTTCTGTTGGCGGTGAGGAGAAAAAGGAAGATTATCGGCTATTTTATTGGTCACAGCGAAGCGACCGCACAAGACGGATTCCATCTGTCGAAGCATCACGCTACCTTTGCATAGGAAAAATAGTGGCTTCAAAAAATCGGTAATTCAGAAAAGGACGCAAGAACACCGTAACAGCATCGTATGGCTCAATCATTTGCAGCAACCATCACCAATGCAAAACACGTTTCTATGGCGTGTGCCGTCATAAACAATGGTAAACCAACAGGCAATACACTTTTCCGCATGGAGGGTGGTCGCATGAGCATATTGACCAAGACAAGCAGAAGGAGAACCTGCTTCGAAGGCTACTCCTATTTGTAGAGGAAGGTAAGCATGAGCAACCAACTACAATCGCAATGCTGCAAACAAGATCCATCCTCAGACAAAAGGCTTCATTGTACGAAAAGCTCCAAGAAAGGCGTAGTCGCAGATTTTATCTCATACAAAGAGGCAGGTCGCCATTTGGCGAATACAACCATCAAAGCATAGCCATATAAAAGTTTATCGGCAAACGATGAAGGGAGTTTGCCGTTTCATACAAAAGGGCTTTTACTGGCGGAAAGAAAAAAGATGCCTGGCGAGTATAACCTTCACCAAGCATCCTTTTCGTCAGTCATAGACAAGAACATCATCACGTCTTTCTACAATTTCCTTGCCATTGCGCAATTTCACTACGATGTCCTCACCATAGTCTGCAACCACGAAACCTTCTGTGCGTCCTCTGTAGGGTATCAGCAGTGTGCAACTGCAACCGATAATGTCGGTCAATTCTTCGTATTCAAACATAGCTCTATAAAGTTTGTGGGTTCTCCGAATGATAAATCACCTTGCACTCCTCAACCTCGGCAGGTAGTCCAAAGGCAGGATAGTGCGAGAATGATGCGTTTCCTTCTTGGCTGAGTGGAGAAACAATCTCCACTTGCCATTTCTGCATGAAGCCATCAACCATCTTGATGTCCTCGTCACTCAATCCCGTAGGGTCGCCATTGATGATATAGCATAATGCCCAAGTGGGGATTTTCTCTATCGTCTCAAATCTTTTCATCAGCTAAACGTGAACTTGTTTATATAATAATAGGTATCCTCGTTCTCATACTCATAGCCGTTGATGAAGTCCACCATTTTATCATCGGTTCTGTCGCCTTGCGAGATACCCATCTTCTCACACCACTTGGCAATAGCATCTTGGCAAGTGTCAAAGATGTCCTCACAAGCATCCTCGAAAGGCTCGCCCGAAGAGCTCACACAGCATTCCTCTGGGAAGAAGCCTTGCTCGTCGTGGACATAGAAAATGTCGCATCCACATTCTATCTCACGATAACTGACGGAAAGTTCTCCACCAAGAACTTTGTTCAGTTCATCGAAGAACTCCTCGCAGGCAGACCATGCACTTTCGGTGTCAAAGGACAACAAGCAGATGTCCTCGTCTGCCTCAAACTCTGCCCAATAGATATGTCCTCTTACCGATATGCCCATCTTCTCATAGTCGATGCCATAGTGTTCCGCCAACTTGTAGAGATATACGTTCTTGGTGTTCACCTCCATTGCTTGGAGTGTGTTCCAAAGGTCGGCTACCGCCTTGCGTTCGCCCATCACCTTGTACTGAGTGTCACAAATGTTTGCCATAAGTCTTCATTTTTTTATTCCCTAATTTTGCATCTGCAATTTCGGGATTGATTAAAATTTTGTTGCCTCAAAAGGTGTCTGTGCTTTTCCTGCAAGGTTCTCTGCTCAAATACGACCTGCAAGGTGGAGATTTTAGCAAGAGACCATAGGCACTGACCTTGCAAGGAATATGGGTACAGACATTACCTTTGCAACCAAATTTATCAAAGTCCAGAAATGGTGATGAAGATTCAGGTAACGGAGTAACAATTAGAATAGTTGAGATATGAGAATAAAAGAGCTAAGAATGACTTGAAACAAGCGGTTACAAGTGGAAAGTAACAGAAATCATACAAGAGTTCTTACTGGCGGAAAGAAAGAGAGCGACAACCCAATACAACACATGGCATGGTTGGGCTATCGCTCCGCAATTCGTTCAGTTCATTCAATCCATTAGTATATATATCCTAAGATGAATGAATTTATATTTGTGTATTGGCTTTGGTTGGCAGCCATAGACAAGTAACACATCTTTTTTCTTTCCGCCAGTAAAAATGGTTCTTGAAGTAGAAGTAACAGGGAAAATGGTTGTTGGGTAGCAAAATTTGTTGCACAAGATTTGTTTTTCATTTTGTTGGTTCTTTCTTGTCACCCAATAAAATGATGCTTACGTTTGAGTTTTCCTGTACCTGCTGATAATCAAGTAGGTAACAAATAAGAAATATAGTCTTTCAATGTACAACGCTGATACAACACCGAGGTCTACGCCCATAACTTTACCTTTGACAGGGGTTGTCTCTGTAGCAGGAATATCAATTGTGACAAGTAGAAAAAGTTTTTTATCCTTAAGCTGCATCTTTGCAGCAGCACATAATTTGTACCTCTTTTTCTTGATGCAATTGTCTATAATGGCACGATTGTTACTTTTGTCACGACCAAAGTTGAGTCTAAAACGTGTATCTTCAAACCATGGTAGATAATAATTATCACCATCACAAACAATAGCATGTTTCTTTTCGATACTAAAAGGAACAGGCATTCCCCTTTTGTATGTTGTCAAACTCCTTTCCCCCCGAATTCGCTCTTTCTTTGTATCGTTAAAGTGTTTATAGACATCTTGTTTAAGAGTATCTAAAATGTCTGATGGTATATTTTTAGCATAGACGCAATTCGTCACAGCACGGTAAGCGAATGTCTGTGTATGCTTTGGAGCCATTCCATTCTTGATAGATATAAGTTCTGCATCTATTTTTTTCATGCGCTTCTTTAAGTTTTCCTTCTCTGCATCTGTTGTGGATTTAAGGGACAACTTGAATTGACATTTAACGTATTCATCATTCTGTAGCCTCATCAATGATAACAGATTATCTAATCCATACAATTGACTTACAAGGAGATTTGCCACCTTGTATAAATTCTTGTCAAAGCTATAAAATGCACCATAGCATCTTTTATTTGACTCGTCATGAGTTAATCCTTCTATATCAGGAATAATCTCTATTTTTCTTGTAATTCTAGATATGTTCATTTTAAAATCAGTTGATGAATGATAAACTTCTGCTTTATAGCCAAAAATCCTTTATATTGTTAACAACAATAGTTGAATGTAGCTTTCGTTTTTAGATGATTTACATCTTTTATATCTCTATACGAGCGCAAAGAAGTTGGATGTACCTATTTTTTTAGATGATGTACATCTGCCATTCAGAAGAGCGAGAACTACACCGAGTTGGATATACCTTTCTTTTTTAGATGATTTACATCCATACGAAGAGAACATCATCATTATCAACGTTGGATGTACCTTTCTTTTTTAGATGATTTATATCCGTTGAAGGTATTGACAACATCAGCGGTAGTTGGATGTACCTTTCTTTTTTAGATGATTTACATCCGTTGAAGGTATTGACAACATCAGCGGTAGTTGGATGTACCTTTCTTTTTTAGATGATTTACATCAAGATGATGGCGCAGGGCTATCGGGCTTACGTTGGATGTACCTTTCTTTTTTAGATGATTTACATCTGAACGTATTGGCTGCACAAATCATGACGGTTGGATGTACCTTTCTTTTTTAGATGATTTACATCCTATCCAATTGAAATAGTCTTTCATATAACTATTTAAGGTACTTACCGAGTGGAATAATCCCTCAGCATAAGGGTTTCCAACAACCCCGTTGAATATTTAAATCCAAAGATTATCATATATCAAGACTTCACAATTATGCTTTGCAAACGCTTTGATTGCGATTGCGCTGCAAAGTTACTAAAAAACAATAAGAATAAAGACGTTATTAGTTATCGGTTTCGTAAAAACTGAAATTTTAGTCCAATTATGCCACCATAATAACCGAAAACATTAGACAATATGTCAAATCCATAGTGCATGATACAAGAAACCGTGTCAACGATGGCATGAAATGTGTCGGGAAGGCTTTATGGCATGAAGATTGTATAATTCATTATCGGAAGACGGCAGAAACAGCGTTTCTTGCATTACGCCATACGGTATGGTGCAAGAAACGCTGTTTTTGCGTCCAGGCCCAAAGGAGCGAGTAAGTAAACAACGTGTACGGCTGATTCCATGAGAATTATTATAGGAAACAATGTAGTGGTGGCATAAACAATCTATTTAACGCAACAGAAAACGGAGTTCCACAGTATTCATCTTAAAACTTTTATCAAACTATGAGCGAAATTGGAACTCTTAGCTTGGAGCGTCTAAACAACGGCGCACATTTTCTGTTCATTTCAAACGTGTTGGCACGTGCTGAGGCCGATGCGAATGTAAAGAGTAAGCTCAGCGCACAGATTGACTCGCTAAAGACCGCCAAGGAATAAGAGGACGAGGACTTGAAAATCTTGCAAAAAAGTATGTTGATCGATGACATCACTACAGCCGATGCCGAGCGTGACGGACTTTACAACGGTTACAAAAAGGCTGTTAATGGCTTCAAGAATCTGCCTGTGGAGAACATGGAAAAAGCAGCAAAGGTACTTTTGGGGTATTCTGTTTGGTATTTTTGTGGCGTTTCACTTGGTATTTTTGTGGTATTCATTCAAATAGGACTCCCATTACTCGTTATTTTAGTAATATTTATCCCTGCTCTAACAAATCTTTGTCTGATAGAAAATCCAATAATCCAATAGTTAACACGCCGAGTTCATCTTCTTTGCGATGAATGTCATCACCGACAATGACAATCTTGCGAAAGTGGTCATTGATTGATAATAATGGGCGGCGTTCTTGTTGTTCCTTCTCTGGTGTAGGCATGTGGAAAGCCGACTGGATATACACCCTGTATGGAGGACGGTTAACCACAAAATCAACCTCCAACTGCTTTCTGACAAACTTGCCGTTCTCATCCTTACCACCAAACTCTACCAATCCTACATCCACATTATATCCACGACTACGCAGTTCGTTGTAGATGATATTCTCCATAATGTGCGTTTCCTCTTGTTGACGATAGTTGAGAATGGCAGCACGTATGCCGATGTCTGCGAAGTAGTATTTCGTCTCGGTACCAATATATTTTCTTCCTTTCACATCATAGCGCAAAGCTTCTTCTATCAAGAAAGAGTCTTTCAGATAGTCAATGTATTGCTTTATTGTGTCTCTTTTTATGGTTACCCCTTGTGAAGATTGAAAGGTATTGGCTATTCTCGTTGGATTGGTTGACGAACCAATGCCCGAGGCAAGCACACGCACCAATTCCTTCATTCCTTCAGAATTACGCAGATGGTTGCGCTCAATTATGTCACGCAGATAAGTTGTTTCGTACAGACCACGCAAATAGTCAGTCTTCTTTTCTTCCGTTTCCAGCAAAGCCACCTGGGGTAGTCCTCCAAAGGTATAGTACTCCAACCATGCTTTGCGTATATCGCCACCAATACCCTTGAAGTATTCCTTAAAGGTGAGAGGCCAAATGCGTATCTCGTCACCTCTGCCTCGGAACTCAGTTACTACATCACTTGACAGGAAACGAGAGTTTGACCCCGACACATACACGTCCACATTCCTCATGTGCGTCAAGCTAAGAATAACCTCCACAAATTCTTCTACAAGTTGCACCTCGTCCAAGACTATATAATAAGGATTACCATCATCCACTACCTTTGAGTCTATATAGTCGAGCAAGGCATCAGGCTTCCTCAACCGTCTGTTTCGGAAATCATCAAGTTGTATCTCGATGATGTGATTATCAGTCACCCCATGTTCCAACAGCCAGTTATGCCAGATATTAAACAGCAGAAAAGACTTTCCACATCGTCTGACACCTGTTATAATCTTCACAAGACCGTTCCCGCGTCCTGCGATAAGTTCATCCAAGTATTTCTTACGTTCAAATATCATATTAGAGTGTAATTTTTGATATTGGTATCACATTTTACACCGCAAATGTAGTGTTTTTATCTTGAAACACGGAATAACCAATGAAAAAACTGCGTTTAAGAAGTATAAGAATGTGGTAAAGGCTCACGTAGTTTTATTTGCTTTTCAGTCATGTTGTGCTCTAGCACAAGTCTTTTAATTTTTTAAGGTGTCGTTTGTTTGGGATGATGGGGAGGATTCTGTAAATTTGTTGGTAGATAACTCCCTTTCAGCAGGATATTGGTCGGAATTGGGCCGGCTGAGAAGTGCCTCTTGTTCGGGAGTTATTTCTTTACTTTTATATTCCGCTCCTTCTTCAATCTCTCGGCTACCCAATTTGATTTCGATGAGAGCGTATCGTTCGTCATCAAGATGGAGTGCGGCATCGGCTTCCAAATCATATCTGTCATGACAATATGAAATGGAACCGCCTTCTTGTTAATTCTGCAAATCGTTTGGTGTTCTTGTGGCATCCTGTTTGGTGTTTTTGTGGCGTTTCACTTGGTGTTTTTGTGGCGTTTCACTTGGTGTTTTTGTGGTATTCATTCAAAAACAGGGATTCCCCTGGTGTCGCAGAATTGAATCTGCGGCATCAGGGGAATCCCTATTTTTCGTTAGATGGCGCGGGGCGGTCTGGTGTTATTTCTGTGCCAGGTCTTCCAAAATGCGCCAGCATTGGAAGAGTCCGCGTGGCACGTGGAAGCAACCTTTCCATTTTCCGCCCTTGAGAGGAAGCAACACTTCGCCTTGGCGGTTAAGATAGCCAAACCATTCAGGATGTTCGGGGTCGGCAAAATGCGACCATACGTAGTCGTGAACACGGTTGAACCATTCAAGGCATTCCTGGCGTCCGGTGAGCTGGTAGCCCTTAATCATGGTGATGAGCGTCTCGATGTGCACCCACCAGAGTTTCTGGTCCCATTCGAGCTGCTGGCAAGGATGGCCGAGGCGGTCCATGAAATAGAAGATGCCGCCGTGCTTCTTGTCCCATCCGTAGTTGGCCTCGTTGAGGGCGATGTCAACGGCTTTCTCAATGAGGTCTTGACGGCCGAGGCGCTTGCCGAGGTCCATGATAAACCACATGGCTTCAATGGCGTGGCCTGGATTGAGCAAGCGTCCGTCGAAGCAGTCAGCAAGTTCGTTGTCGGCAGAGAGGTGTTCCACGATGAGGCCCAGTTCGGGACGGTAGAAAACGTCCATGACCTCGTGAATGCACGTGTCGATGGTTTGCTTCATGAAGGCAGGGTCGAGCAACGGTTCGATTTCCAAAGCCACGTTGCAGAGAATCATCGGGAGGGCGAAGCTCTTTAGGGCGCGGGAGCCAGGGACGGCCTTGTTCCAACGGCCTTTCGGATTGTCAACCTTTGAGAGGACGATGTCAAACGTGCGCTTGGCGATGTCGGCATATTCCTGGTTGCCTGTGGCGATGCTGAGCTGGCCGAAGGCGATGACAGCGAAGGTGTAAGAGAAGATGTTGTAAGGCTCCACCAGCGGATGGCCTTCACGGTCGAGGGAGAAATACCAGTTGAGGTTGCCGTCGTGTCCGTATTTCTTCAGGAACTCAGCACCCTGGATGGCGCAGTCGAGCCATTCCTGGCGCTTTTCTACTTTGTTGTAGAGCGTGGCGAACATCCACACTTCGCGGCCCTGCAGCCAGATGAATTTGTCCGTGTCGAAGACGTTTCCTTCACGGTCAAGGCAGGTGAAATAACCGCCGTGTTCCAGGTCTTGTGACTTTTCAAGCCAGAAGGGAACCACTTTGTCGAGCAATTCGTGCTTGTATTGCTCTGAGAGTTTTTTGAAATCTGTTGTCATCGTGTATGTTTTTTTCTGTCGTCCCCCCTTCCTCCGACGGAAACCGTTGGAGGCGGAGGGGGGAGGAGAGGGTGATTGATGATGCTTATCGGTGATGCTTATATATTCACCATTACT